>Ga0307507_10006361_pt1 | contig 18208 bp, 17 predicted proteins | sample 7_EM_MG_FD_207223 | JGI IMG/M metagenome (GOLD analysis project Ga0307507, IMG submission 207223) | Populus trichocarpa ectomycorrhiza microbial communities from riparian zone in the Pacific Northwest, United States - 7_EM | ecosystem: Host-associated > Plants > Roots > Unclassified | place... | reverse complement strand
GGCCTTCGTCCTTTCACCGCAAGCGCTGACGTCCTGCGACCGGACCAGGCCGACCTGGTCCCGGAAGATCGCGCCACCGTGCTCTGGTACCCCTCGCCCGCGAGCGAGGCGAAGGTCATCGAGCAAGGCCTGCCGATCGGGAATGGTCGGATCGGTGGCCTCGTCGGCGGTGACCCGGCCGCCGACTTCCTCTACCTCGCCGACGCGACGTTCTGGACCGGCGACGCCAACGACGTCCTCCAGGACGACGGCCAGTTCCCGTACGAGACCGTGCACTTCGGCACCACCGGGCTGTTCGCGAAGGTCCGCATCGCGGTGCCCGCGCACACCGGGGTCACCGACTACCGCCGCACGCTCGACCTGAGCAACGGACTCGTCACCGTCACCTACACCCACCAGGGCACGCGCTACCGCCGCGAGATCTATGCGAGCCATCCCGACGACGTCGTGGTCGTGCGGCTCAGCGGCGGTCCGTGCACCGGCACGATTTCGCTCGAAGGCGCGCATGGCGAGGCCGTCCACGGCGCTTCGTTCGAGGCAACGCTGGCCAACGGCCTGAAGTACGCCGCCACCGTCAAGGCGTCCGGCAGGGGCGTTGCGCCGCAGGGCGATTCCATCGGCTTCACGAACTCGTCGGATGTCGTGGTCGTCATCAGCGGCGGCACGAACTATGTGCCGGACGCCGCCCGGGGGTTCCTGGACGCGGGCGCCGACCCGGCCAAGCTGGCCCGCACCAAGGCCGCGGCCGCGCTGCGCGTCGGCGCGCCCATGCTGTGCGCGAGCCACGTCGCGGACTACCGCCGGCTCTACGACCGGATGACCGTCGACTTGGGACAGTCCACTTCGGACCAGCGGGCGCTGGACTCGTGGGCGCGCCTCACCGCGCGGCACACCACCCCCGCCGTGCCGGACCCCGAACTCGAAGCGAGCTACCTGCAGTTCGCCCGTTACCTGACGATCACCGGCTCGCGCGACAGCCTGCCCACCACCCTGCAGGGCCTCTGGCAGGACAGCACCGCCCCGGCCTGGATGTCGGACTACCACACCGATGTCAACCTGCAGATGAACTACTGGTTCCCCGACCGCGCCGCGTTGTCGCCGAGTTTCGGCGTGCTCGCCGACTACTGCCTCGCGCAGCTCCCGGTGTGGACGGCGAACACGCACAAGCTGTTCAACGACCCGCGGAACCGCTACCGCAACACCAGCGGGAAAATCGGCGGCTGGGCCGTCGCGTTCTCCACCAACATCTACGGCGGATCCGGCTGGTGGTGGCACCCGGGCGGCAACGCCTGGCTGTGCAACTCGCTTTGGGACCACTACGAATTCACGCGGGACGAGGCTTACTTGGCTCGGATCTACCCGCTGCTGCGCGGTGCCTGCGAGTTCTGGGAGTCGCGCCTCATCAAGACCACTGTGGACGGTCGCGAGGTGCTCGTCGACGACTACGACTGGTCGCCCGAGCACGGCCCGCAGGACGCGCGCGGCATCACCTATGCCCAGGAGATCGTCTGGGACCTGTTCGAGCACTACCGCGAAGCAGCGACCTTGCTCCGCAAGGACCGCGCGTACGCCGACCGGATCGGGGGCCTGCAGGCGAAGCTGTACCTGCCGGTGGTCAGCCCCGAGACCGGCTGGCTCGAGGAGTGGATGTCCCCGGGCAACCTCGGCGAGACGACCCACCGGCACCTGTCGCCGCTGATCGGCTTCTTCCCCGGCGACCGGATCACCACCGACACCGCGCCGAAGGAACTCCTCGACGGCGTCCGCGCGCTGCTGGTGGCCCGCGGGATGGACAGTTTCGGCTGGGCGTGCGCGTGGCGCTCGGCGTGCTGGGCCCGGCTCAAGGACGGCGAACGCGCGTACCAGCTGCTGCTGACGGTGCTCCGGCCGTCGGTGAACCACGGCAATGGCACCTCGCCGAACTTCTTCGACATGTACGACCTCGGCGAAAGCGCCGCCTTCCAAATCGACGCCAACTTCGGCGCGCCGACGGCGATGCTGGAGATGGTGCTCTACTCACGGCCCGGGGTGATCGAGCTGGTGCCCGCGTTGCCGAAGGCCTGGGCGAAACGCGGCCGGGTGACCGGAATCGGCGCGCGCGGCGGCTTCGAGGTCGATGTCGAATGGCGCGACGGCCGCGCCACGCGGGCGGTGATCCGCAGCGTCGGCGGGACGAAGACCGAGGTCAGGGCCGGTTCCTGGCGGCGGACGATCAGCTTGCGACCGGGGGAGTCGGTCACGATCAAGCCAAGTTGAGAGGCCTCCTCCGCAAACGGTGTAGTGTTCAACTACCTTACCGTGGAGGAGCGTCCATGAACGTCGTCCTGTGGATCGTGGCGGGCCTGCTCGCCGCGCTGTACCTCGCCGCCGGGGGCATGAAGCTCACGTCGCCGCGCGAGAAGCTGCTGGCCAACCCGAACATGGGCTGGACCGCGGACTTTTCCGCGCCGGCGCTCAAGGGTATCGGCGCGGTCGAGATCCTCGGCGCGCTCGGCCTGATCCTGCCCCAGGCCACCGGGATCGCCCCGGTGCTGACGCCGCTCGCGGGCACCGGGCTGGCCGTCGTGCAGATCGGTGCGATCATCGTGCATGTGCGGCGCAAGGAGACCAAGGCGCTGCCGATGAACGCCGTCCTGCTGGTGCTGGCGGCTTTCGTCGCGATCGGCCGGTTCTGAGCTGGAGGAAACATGACGTCGACGGTGACGCTGCCCGGTGGCCAGGAGGTCGGCTACACCGACCACGGCGGCGACGGCCCGGTGGTCGTGCTGCTGCACAGCTACCTGATGGACGGCCGGATGTTCGCGCCGCAGCTGGCCGCGTTCGGCGACCGCTTCCGGTGCGTCACCATCGACGAACGCGGCCACGGCGCGACCCCGGCGACCGGTCCGTTCGACTACTGGGACGTCGCCCGTGACGTCCTCGGCGTGCTCGATCACCTCGGCATCGGCCGGGCCGCGGTGGTCGGCACCAGCCAGGGCGGGTTCGTCGCGCTGCGGCTGGCGCTGACTGCGCCGGACCGGATCGCCGCGATCGCGGTGCTCGGGACGTCGGCCGTGGCGGAGGATCCCGCGGTGGCCGAGGGCTACCGGCAGATGACCGCGGCCTGGGTCGCCTCAGATGCTCCGGAGACGATCGTCGACGGTGTCGCGAAGATCTGCCTCGGCGACTTCGACGCGAGCGAATGGACCGCGCGGTGGCGCACCTACCCGGCCGAGCGGCTCACGCTGACGATCAACGCGCTGGTCGGACGTGACAGCGTGCTCGAACGCGCGGGGGAGATCGGCTGCCCGGCGCTGGTGCTGCACGGCACGGCCGACCTTGCGTACCCGGCGGAGCGCGCGAAGGAACTGGCGTCGGCGCTTCCCGCCGCTGAGCCGCTCGTGCTGGTCGAAGGTGGCGCGCACTTCCTGAGCCTGTCCCACGCCGCCGAGGTCGAACCGCACCTGACGGGCTTCCTGAGCCGGCACGCCTGATGGACGTCGACCTGCGGAAGCTGCGGTACTTCGTGGCCGTCGCCGAGGAGCTGCACTTCGGCCGGGCCGCGGCGCGGCTGCACATCGCGCAGCCGGTGCTGTCACGGCAGATCCGGGTCCTGGAGGACGAGCTGCATGCGCAGCTGTTCCTCCGCGACCGCCGGGCGACCGAGCTGACCGCGGCGGGACGGCAGTTGCTGGAGGATGCCCGGCCGTTGCTCGCTTCGGCCGAGGCGCTGCGCCGCCGTGTCGCGCGCAGGACCTCGACGTTCACCATCGGGTTCATGCCGGGGATCACGGTGACCGACGCCGTCCGCGAGCTGACCGCGCGACATCCGGGGACCGAGGTCGAGCTGGTGCGCACCACCTGGGACGACCAGGTCGAGGTGCTGCACGACGGCCGGGCCGACGTCAGCGTGGTCCGGCTGCCGGTGGACCGGCGTGGGCTGAGCCTGCGGCCGATGTTCGGCGAGGCACGGGTGGTGGTGCTGCGGGCGGACCACCGGCTGGCCGGGAAGGAGTCGGTGGCAGTAGCGGACCTGGCCGCGGAGCACCTGCTCAACGATCCGGCAGCGGTGCCCGAGTGGCGGGACGTGGCGGTGGAGATCCGCGAAGGCGCCTCGCCCGGATACCGAGCTTTCGGGAGTGTGGAAGAGAAACTCGAGCACGTCGCCGCGGGTGGCGGGATCGCGATCGTGCCGCTTTCGACGTCGGAGTACTACACGCGCCCGGACGTCACCTGCGTGCCGGTTTCAGACCTGCCGCCCAACGAGGTCTGCCTCGCCTGGCTCGCCGCCCGCCGGTCCCCGCTGATTCTCGCGTTCGCCGACATCGTGAGTGATGAAGGGCTCCTCACCGACGGGTGAGGAGCCCTTCGCCGGCCTCAGCGCGGCAGATGAAGCTGGCGGCGAGTGAAGAGGGCCGACCAGAGCGAGCGGCGCGGACGGCTCCGCCGCTTCTCGGCACTGCTGTGGCGCGGCATCGGCTTGCTGCCGGCGCGGTAGTCCATCTCGACCTGCACCAAGTCGTGAATCCAGTCGCCTCGCATGGCCGTTCCCCTGCCTCAGCTGGTGTTTTGCTTGTGACGCAAGCTTCGTCCTGAGGGCGGACCCCGGGCATCGGACGATCACGCAGCTTTGGCGCGGCCGATCCCTTACTCGGGCACTCGCAGCTCCGTAAGGGCGTCGAGGTGGCGCGGCGCCCAGCCGAGCTCGCGGCGGGCGCGCTCGGGCGTAAGCCGCTGGTCCAGGGCGAATGCCTCGGCAATCGGGCCCATGCGCGCCTCGGCGTCGGCTTCGGTGAGGTGCTCGATGCGGCCCGCGGGGGTAAGGGATCGGGCGATGTCGATGAGGGGGACATTCTGGCCGCTGACCCCGGCATAGACCGATTTCGGGGCCGCGCCGAGGGCGAGGGCGTACAGCTCGGCGATGTCGTCGGCGTGCACGAGCGCCCAGTGGTTGGCGCCGTCGCCGATGACCGGCACCGCGCCCGACGTCCGCGCGGGCCCGGCGAAGAACATCTCGACGAGGCCGCCGTGATGCCCGTAGACCAGCCCCGGCATCACGATGACCGGATGGCCGCCGTGGGCGAGCACGCGCTCTTCGTTGGCCGGCCGCCACGCCGTGATCCCCGGTGGGTTGAGCGGCGCGTCCTCGCCGACGACCCCGTCGGTGTTCCCGTAGACCCAGACGCCGCCGGTGTGCACGTACGAGCCGCGGTCGCCGAGGCCGTCCTGCATCGCTTCGGCTGCGTTGCGATCTACGAGCGCTGTGTCGTCGCTGTACTCCACGCCGAGGTGGATGGCGGCGTCGGCCGCGGTGGCGGCCTCGCGCAGGACACCGGCGTCGGTGAGCGCGCCGTGGACCGGCTCGGCGCCCAGCCGCGCGACGACGTCGGCGGCAGCCGCGCTGCGGGCCAGCGCCGTCACGTCGTGGCCGTGCCGGACCAGCGCCCGGATCGTGGGGCGGCCGACGTAGCCGGAGCCGCCGGTGAGGAAGACCTTCATCGAGAGACCTTTCGTGTTGTGGTGCCCTTTCGACTCTCACCCGAGCGCGATGTTGGCGTCCAAGACTCTTTTCCGCCGCTGTGATACCTCTGGGGAATGACCGCTACGACGTACCTGTTCGTCCCCGGCGACCGGCCCGAGCGGTTCGCCAAGGCCGTCGCGAGCGGTGCCGACGTCGTGATCCTGGACCTCGAGGACGCCGTCGCTCCCGCGGACAAGGAGGCCGCCCGCGCGCACGTCGACGCGTGGCTCGGCGGGGGAGGGCGGGCGATGGTGCGGATCAACGCGCCGGGCACGCCGTGGTTCGGTCCGGACGTCGAGGTACTGAGCCGCTACGCCGTCCCGGTGATGGTGCCGAAGGCTGAGACTCCGGGCGCATTGGCCGGGTTCCTCGAGGTGATAGCGCTGGTCGAGACGGCGCTCGGTGTCGAGCGGGCGGCGGAGCTGGCCGCGGTCGCGTCGGTCCGGCGGCTGGCGTTCGGCGCCGTCGACCTGGCCGCGCAGCTCGGCGTCGACCCTTCCGACCGGGAGACGTTCGCCTATGCGCGGTCCCGGCTGGTGCTCGCGTCGGCCGCGGCCGGCCTGGAGCCGCCGGTCGACGGCGTCACGACGGACCTCACCGATCCGGACCGGCTGCTTTCGGATGTCACGTATGCGCGACGGCTGGGATTCGGCGCGAAGCTGTGCGTCCACCCTCGGCAGATCGACGTGGTACGGGCCGGTTTCGCGCCCACCGAAGCGGAATTGGAGTGGGCGCGGAAGGTCGTCATGGCGGATGAATCGGTGTCCACTGTGGACGGACAGATGGTCGACCGGCCGGTGCTGGAGCGGGCGCGGCGGCTGCTGGGGTGAGTGCACTCGACCTGGTCCGGCGGCGGGGGCGTAGTTTCGGGGCGTGACCGACGACTACCAGGTCGCGCTGCGGCAGACCACCGCGGCCGACTTCGAGTTCTGCTTCGGCCTGCACCGCAGCGCGCTCGGCGAATACGTCGACGCGATCTGGGGCTGGGACGAGCTCGATCAGCGCACCCGTTTCCAGGAGGCCTTCGACCCGGCGGGCACGCAGGTCATCACGGTGAACGGCCACGACGCCGGCGCGTTGAATCTTGCGGAGGCCGACGGCGCGGTGGTGCTGGGCCGTATCGAGCTCGACCCGACGTACCAGAGCTGCGGCATCGGCGGCCACATCGTCGGCGCCCTGGTCGGCGAAGCGGCTTCGCGCGGCGAAGACGTCGTGCTGGAGGTCCTGGACGTGAACACGCGCGCGGTCGCTTTCTACGAGCGGCTGGGTTTCCGCGAGTCGGGTCGTCCGCGCAAGCACAGGATCGAGATGCGCTACACGGCCCCCTGACCCCGCAGCTGCGCCGGATCGAAGCCGAATTCGGCGAGCACGGCATCGGTGTGCTCGCCGAGCGCGGGGATGTCGCCCATCCGCGACGGCCGGCCAGGCATCGTGATCGGTGGCAACGTCGCCTCGATCGGCCCGACCGGCGACCCGACCTCGGTGAACCGCTCGCGCGCGGTGAGTTGCGGATGGGTGAGGACCTCGCCGAGCTCGCGGCGGCGTGCGTGCGCGATCCTGCCGCTGGTGAGCCGGGCCTCGAGCTCGTCGCCGGTGAGCTTGGCGAATACGTTGGCGATCTCCCGCTCCAGCTCGTCGCGATGGGCGACGCGCCCGCTCCCGGTGTCGAAGCGCTCGTCGGTCGCCCATTCGGGGATGACGTGCGCGCGGAAGGCCGCCCATTCGCGTTCGTTCTGCACCGTCAGCACGATCTCGGTGCCATCACCCGCCTTGAACGTCCCATACGGCGCGATCGCGGCATGGCTGGTGCCGGTGCGGGCGGGCGGTGTGCCGCCGTATCCGGCGTAGTAGAGCGGGTAGCCCATCCACTCGACCAGTGAGTCGAAGAGGCTGACCTCGAGCGCGGTGCCCTCCCCAGTGCGTTCGCGGTCGTAGAGCGCGGAAAGGATGCCCGAGAAGGCGTACATCCCGGCGCCGATGTCCGCGGCCGGGATGCCGCTCTTCGCGGGCGCCTCGGCCGTGCCGGTCACCGACACGAGCCCGGCCTCGGACTGAATGAGCAGGTCATAGGCCTTGGCGTCGCGATAGGGCCCGCTGGATCCGTAGCCGGACACGTCGCAGGTGATGAGCCTCGGCCGTTCCGCCCGGATCTCGGCGGCTCCGAGCCCCAGCCGCTCCGAAACCCCGGGCGCGAAGTTCTGCACGAAGACGTCGGCACGGTCGAGCAGCCGCCCCATGACCTCCGGCGCACTGTCGCTCTTGAGATCCACCGTGACGCTTTCCTTGCCACGATTGAGCCACACGAAATGACTCGACATCCCGCGCACGGTCTCGTCATAGGCGCGGGCGAAGTCCCCGGTGCCGGGCCGCTCGATCTTGAGCACGCGGGCGCCGAGGTCGGCGAGGTGCCGGGTGGCCAGCGGCGCCGCAACGGCCTGTTCGCAGGACACCACGGTGACGCCGTCAAGGGGCAGGGAGCGCATCCCGGCATCCTGCCATCCTCAGAAGGGTGGTATGGACCCGAGCCGGAACGGCGAACTCGCGTACCCAGACGGACATCTCGCGTACCTGGATGGACGACTCGCGTACCCAGAGGGTCGGCTCGCGTACCGGCTCAGAGCTTCGCCAGTTCCGACGCCAGTTCCGCGTTGACCGCCTGGGCGTGCTCGGTGAGGTAGAAATGGCCGCCGCCGGGGAAGACACGGAGGCGGAACTCCGCCGTCGTGTGCTCGCGCCAGCGGTCGGCTTCCGCGACGGTCGAGGTGGGGTCGGCGTCACCGATGAGCGCCGAGACCGGGCAGCCGACCGTCACGCCGGGACGCGGCGGGTGGGTCTCGATCGCCTGGTAGTCGCTGCGGATCGCGGGCAGCACCAGCCGGAGGAGCTCGTCGAGCTCCAGCGCCGCCGCGTCGGTGCCGTTGAGCCGCTTGACCTCGGCCAGCAAGCCCGCGTCGTCCCGCCGGTGTACCTGCTCGGTGCGTTCGGTCGAGGGCGCGCGGCGGCCGGACACCACGAGCCGGTCCGGTGCGAGCCGGCAGGTCACCTCGAACGCGATCGCCGCGCCCATGCTGTGTCCGAAGTAGACGGTCGGCCGGGCGGGTTCGGCGGCGAGGATCTCGGCGATCCGGTCGGCGTAGTCGTCGATGGTGCGGATCCCCGGCTCGGCCATCCGGTCCTGGCGGCCCGGGTACTGCAGCACGACCACATCGGTGGCGGGTGCGTGCGCGAGGGCGAGCGGATGGTAGAAACTCGCGGAGCCGCCCGCGTGCGGAAAGCAGACCAGGCGCCGGGCAGCGGCCGGAGCAGGCCGGAACCGGCGCAGCCAGCGTGCGGGGTCCATGGCGATGGCGGTCAAGCGAGCTCCCCCTTTGATCACCCGGACAGCCTACGGGAAATCCGCCGATGTCAAGGCACTAATACGTATTAGGGTCGGACGGCCGCAAGCCGGGGAGTTTCGGGCAACAGCCGTTGACGGGCCGTCTCGGCGCCGGTCAGGCTTCGTTGATCGGCATCGGGGCCCGGTGAACGGGGTGAAGATGGGCAGCGGAAGACGCACACCGCGGCAGACCGACATCGCCCGCATCGCCGGGGTCTCCCAGGCGACCGTCTCGGTCGTGCTCGGCGGGAACCGGACCGGTGTCCGGCTGTCCGAACGTACCCGCCTGCGCGTGCTCGAGGCCGCCGAACGGCTGGGGTACGTCCCCGACCCGGTCGCGACCCGGCTCGCGTCCTCACGCAACAACCTGATCGGCGTGTACCGGTTCGCCCCGGCGGCCCCCGCCGACGCGTACTACCCGATCCTCGCCGGGATCGAGGCCGAGGCCGAGTCTCTCGGCAAGGACCTGATCATGTTCACCGCGTCCAGCGCGGAGCGCGACCACCTGGGGATCCGCCGGACCCGGCTGGCCGACGGCTGCCTTTTCCTCGGCCGCGAGGTCCCGGTGGCGCCGGTCCGCGCGCTGGCGGTGAGCGGCTTCCCGATGGTTTACATCGGCCACCAGACCGAGCTCGGCGGCGACATCCCCTATGTCTGCGGCGACTACACCTCCGCGTCAGCCGACGTCGTCACGCGGTTGGTGCGGGCGGGCCACCGGCGGATCCGCTACCTGGGCACGTCGACCTCGGACGACCGCGCGCAGGGCGTCCTGGCGGGGGCGGCGCGGCACGGGCTGGACCCGTGCGGCTTGGTCGTGCCCGCCGAGGACGTCGCCCCGGCCACCCTGCGGACGTGGGCGGACGAGGGCGTCACGGCGCTGATCGTCACCAGTTCGCTGTACCCGGACGTGGACCGCGCGCTGAGATCGGCGGGCCTGAGCGTTCCGGGCGAGTTCTCCCTTGCCGTCCTCGGGACCCCGGGCCCTGAGGTCAGCGGCTTCGAGGTGCCTCGGCAGGCGATGGGCCGGGAGGCGGTCCGCCTGCTGGTGACCCTGCTGGACTCGGACGAGGAACTCCCGGCGCCGCACCGGCTCCTGCCGTGCCCACCGGTACTGGGGAAGACCATCGCCGAAGTCCGCTGAGGCGACGGCGTCAGTTGCCCAAGGTCCCGATATCGCCGTTGGCGATGGCGACTCCGTAGCCCTGAGCGTCCGCTTCCTTGAACACCTTGCCGTCGACCTCGATCGAAACGTGGATCCGGCCCGAACCGCTGCCCTGGGCGAGAACGCTGACCAACTGGATCGCCTGCCCGCCGGGCAGTTCGATCTTCTTCTCCCACGGCAGCTTGACGTTCGCGTCCTGGCTCGAGGACGTCATTCCGTCGGTGGTGTAGGTGATGTTGCCCGCTTTGCCGCTGCCGGTCACCTTGTACACCACGGTGTGCTTGGCGGCGGCCGGATCGATCGCGCCGCCCGCGGGAGCGCTGCTGAGTGTGGGTGCGCTCGGTGCCACACTCGGCAGCGAGTTGGCGGTGTCGGCCACGACCTTGCCGAACGCCGCGACCCAGACGATGCAGATGACCAGCCCTATCGCGGAAAGCACGACGCCGGCGACAGCGAGGCCCTTGTTGGTCGCCTCGCCCTTACGGGCCTTGGCCAGGCCGATCAGCGAGAGGATGAGGCCGACGATCACCAGCGGCCAGGCGATGATGCCCACGAACGGGATCGGGGAGAAGATCAACCCGACCAAGCCGAGCACGAATCCTGCGGTGCCGAGGCCGTTGCGAGGCGGCTGCGGGTACGACGGCGGAGCAGGGGAATAGGGCATCTGGTAAGTCACGGTGATCCTTTCGGCGAATGTGTGGGTAGTCGCCTGGACACCGGTTCTTCGTTACGTCCGCTTTCGGCACGTTATCGGGTCGTGTTGTTCGGGATGTGCTGACCAATTCGGCTAAAGGCAGGAAGCGAGGGCGCTCAGCAGGGTGGAGCCTCGGGTGTCCACATCCTCGGCCTGCAACTCGTTCGTGGTGAACGAGAAGCCGAGACCGTGGGACGGCCAGGCGCCGTGGCGGCCGCCGCCCGCGCCGGAGTGGCCGAACGCGTCCGGGGCCGGGCCGTAGGTGCCGATCGGGTCGGCGAGTTCGTAGCCGAGGCCGAAGCGCACCGGCCGGTCGTTGATCGCGTCAACGCCCGATGACCATGTTCGTGTCGCCGTCGCCAGTACATCGCCGGGGAGCAGACCGGAGCAGATCCGGTCGTAGAGCCGCGCCATCGCCGCGGCCGTTCCGGTGGCGCCGCCGGCGGCCAGCTCCGCCCGGCGGTAGGCAGCGGAGTTGACGACGTCGGATTCCAGCAGCCCGCGGTACATCCGGTCGACGATCGCGCGCCGGATCGGGTCGGTCAGGAACGTGCTGATCCGGTAGCCCGGCGCGCGGAACACCGGCACCACGCGGTGATCCTCGGACGCAGGCGTGCCGAGGTGGATGTCGAAACCCAGCGTACGCACCAAAGATCCCGCGGAAAGCCCGGTGACCCGCCGGAGCAGCTCGGTCACGAGATAGCCGTAGGTCAAGGCGTGATAGGCGACCCGCGAGCCAGGAGTCCACAGTGGACGCTGAGCAGCCAAGGCCGCGGCGTTGGCCGCGTTGTCCAGCAACGGCAGGTTCGGTTCGACGTACGGGAGTCCGACGGTGTGCGACAACACCTCGGACACGAGGACGTTTTCCTTGCCGCCGGAGGCAAATGAGGGCCAGTAGGACTTGACACGCGAAGTGGGATCCAGAAGCGGAACCAAGACCGTCGCCACGACACCCTTGGTGCCGGAGAACAGCACCACCAGTGTGTCCCGCGTCCAGCCGGGCCCGCCCCAGAGTTCCACCAGGACCTCGCCGCGCCGCACCACGCTGAACGCCGCCCCGCCCGACATTCCCGCCAGCACGTCCGCGAAGGCGTCCCGCACCGGCTCGAAGCCTCGCCGCACCGAACCGTTCACAGGCGCGGGGTCGCCTCGAGCAACGAGCGCGTGTAGGGATGTGAGGGCGAGCGAAGCACATCGTCGACAGTGCCGACCTCGACGATCTCGCCGTGTCGCAGCACCGCGATCCGGTCCGCGACCTCCCGGGCCAGCGCGATGTTGTGCGTCACGAACAACAACGCCATCCCGAGCTCACGTCGCAGCTCGCCGAGCAACTCGACGATCGTTGCCTGCACCGAGACGTCCAGGGCGGACGTCACCTCGTCGCAGACCAGCACGTCCGGCGTGGTCACCAACGCCCGCGCGATCGCCGCCCGCTGCCGCTCGCCACCGCTGAGCTGCTCGGGCAACCGGTTCGCCAGCGCGCGCCCGAGCCGCACCCGGTCCAGCATCTCGCCGACGCGCTCCCGCCGCTGCGCCCGTGACAGGTCCGTCAGCCGCATCAACGGCACTTCGATCGACTGCGCCACGGTTTTCCGCGGATTCAAAGAAGAGAACGGGCTCTGGAAGACGTACTGGACACGCCGGCGCTGCTCGTCCGAGCGCCGCCGTGTCGACGGCGCCAGCGCGGTGCCATCGAGTGCCACTGTGCCGCTGTACGAGCGGGTCAGCCCGGCGATGCACTGCGACAGCGTCGTCTTCCCCGACCCGGATTCACCCAGCAGCATCAGGCATTCGCCCGCCGCGACCGACACGTCGACCCCGCGCAACACGACGTTCTGTCCATAGGAGACGGACACGGATTTCGCCGCCAGTACCGGTTCCCGCGCCGGGGGAGTGGCACCGCCGGGCTCGTCGAGGTCGGGGACCGCGTCCAGCAGCCGCCGCGTGTAGGGATGCTGGGGATGCCGCAGCAGTCGTTCCACGGCATCGGACTCCACGATGTCGCCGCGGTACATCACCGCGACCCGATCGGCCAGCTCCGCGACCACGGCGAGGTCGTGCGTGATGTAGAGCGCGGCGACGCCGTGCTCCGAGCACAGCTCCCGGACCGTCTTCAGCACCAGCGCCTGGGTGAGGACGTCGAGACCGGTGGTCGGCTCGTCGAGCACCACTACGCTTGGCCGGCAGGCGAACGCCATCGCGATGCCCACCCGCTGCTGCTGCCCGCCGGAAAGCTGGTGCGGGTACCGCCGCAGCGCGGCCTCGTCGGCGGGCAGCCCGACCTCGGCCAGCACCTCGGCGACCCGGTCGGACACCGTGCCTGGGTAGCTGTGCGTCTCCAGCACCTCGGCGATCTGCACCCCGATCCGCACCGACGGGTTCAGTGACAACGCGGGATCCTGCGGGATGTAGGCGACCGTGCTGCCGCGCAGTCGCCGTCGAGAGGCGACGTCGAGGGTGAGGACGTCGACCGGATCCCCGCCGCGCGGCCGGATCGTCACCGAGCCGCCGGCCGAGACCAGGCCTCGCCGGAAGTGGCCCAGCGCGGCCAGCCCCGCGGTGGTCTTGCCCGAGCCGGACTCCCCGACCAGGGCGAGCACCTCCCCGGGCGCGACGGCGAAGGAGACCGCGTCCAGCACTCGGGCGCCGTCGGTCGTCCGCACGGCCAGGTCGGTGACTTCGAGGGTGTTCATGCGCGAGCCTCCCGCTTCCGTCCGGCCGCCGCCGAGGCGAGCGAGTCGGCCACGAGGTTCGTCCCCACCGTGAGCGCCGCGATCGCCAGCACCGGCAGCAGCACGCCCCACGGCTGGACGACCAGCGCGATCCGGTTTTCGTTGATCATCAGGCCCCAGTCCGCCGCCGGCGGCTGGATGCCCAGGCCGAGGAACGACAGCGAGGCGATGTATCCGATCGAATACGTCAGCCGCAGCCCGAGCTCGACCATCAGCGGCCCGGTGATGTTCGGCAGGATCTCGCGCAGCAGGATCTGCCCCCTTGGTACGGCGTACATCTCCGCGGCGCGGATGTAGTCGTTGCCCCGCACCGCGACTGTCGCCTGCCGCGTCACCCGGGCGGTGCGCGGCGCGTGCGTCAGCCCGATGACCAGGACCAGCAGCCAGCCCTCCGGCCCGATCACTGCGATCGCCAGCAGCGCGATGACCAGCTGCGGGAACGACAGCAGGACATCGTTGCCGCGCATGAGAAAGCTGTCCAGCCGTCCGCCGCCGTACCCGGCGACCATTCCGAGCAGCGCGCCCAGCACGATCCCGAGCGCGGTCGCGAGCACGGCATACAGCAGCAGGGTCGTGCCACCTGCGAGGAACCGCGTGAGCACGTCCCGGCCGAGGCCGTCGGTGCCCGCGATGCCATCAGGTTTGAACGGCTTCCCGGCGAAGTCCGTGGTCGTGTGCCCGGTGAGCACCGGTCCCAGCCACGGCCCGAGCAGCGCGATGAGCACGACCACCAGGGTCAGCGCCGCCCCCACTTTGGCCTGGGGGAACGTCCACGCGGTGCGGAACAGCCCGGCGGGTTTCGCGGGCGCGGCCGGCGGGGTGACGGTCTGGGGGAGTTCGACGGCGGTCATCGGCCTGCCTCCGTGCGCAGCTTCGGGTTCGCGAGGATGCCGACGACGTCGGCCAGCAGGTTCACCACGATGTAGACCGCGGCGATGAGCAGCGTGATCGCCTGCACGACCGCGACGTCCCGTTTGGACACCGCGTCGATCAGCGCCTGGCCGATTCCGGGGTACCGGAACAGGAACTCGACCACGACCACGCCCCCGGCGAGCCACGCCAGCTGGAGCGCGACGACCTGGGCGACCGGCCCGACGGCGTGCGGCAGCGCGTGCCGGGTGAGCACGAGCCGTTCGGGCATGCCCTTAAGCCGCGCCATTTCGACGTACCCGCTGTCGAGGACCTCGTTCATGGTCGCCCGCATCATCCGCGTGATGTACGGCGTGACGACAAGGACGAGCGTCGCCACCGGGAGCACGAGCTGCGCGGGCTGGCTCCACACGGGCTCGCCCGGGGTGGTGAGCGTGACCGACGGGAAGATCTTGAAGACCGTCGTCGACAGCAGCACGACCAGCGCGACGCCGATGACGAACTCCGGCAGCGCGGCGATCACCAGGCTGATCCCGGAGATCACCTGGTCGGTGACGCGGTCGCGGCGGATCGCGCTCCAGGTGCCGAGCCCGATGCCGAGCGGGGTGGCGAGCACGGCAGCGAGGATCAGCAGCGCCAGCGACGCCGAGATCCGGTCGCCCAGCAGCGCGGTCACCGGGCCCTGGGTCGACGTCGACGTGCCGAGGTCGCCGGTGAGCAGCCCGCCGAGCCAGTCGAGATAGCGTTGCCACACCGGGAGGTCCAGGTGCAGCTGATGCTGCAGCGCGGCGATCCGTTCGGGCGTGGCCTGCTGGCCGAGGATGGCTCGCGCGGGGTCGCCGGGGAGCAGCAACGTCGCGACGAAGACCAGCAGCGACACCAACCACAGCACGGCGAGGCTCACCAGGAGCCGGCGGAGGATCAGGCGAGTCATCTCACGCCTCCTTGCCTGTGCCGAGCCAGGCATTACGGAACTGGTAGCCGCTCAACGAGATCCCGGTCCGGTCGGGGACCAGCCCGGCGACGTGCACGTGATAGGCGTCGACCTGGTTCACGAAACCCCAGATGATCAGCCCGCCACGCTCGTACTCGATCTTCTGCGCCTTCTTCAGCAGCTCGGCGCGGGCCTTCGGGTCCACTGTGGAGCCCGCCTGGGCGACCAGGCCGATGAACTCCGTGTCCTGCCAGTGTGTTTCGTTGTACGGCGACTTCGGCAACGAGCCCACCGCCACCTGGGGCAGGTAGTTGCGGGTGTACCAGAAGTCCTGGGCGAAGTCCCACTTCAGGTAGTTCTCGCCGTAGAACGTCGTGGTGTCGAGCTTGCGGATCCGGACGTTGACTCCGGCCGCCTTCGCCTGCTGCTGGAACACCTGGGCCGCCTCGACCGCGCCCGCCTGGACCGGCGCGGTGACCAGCTCGATGTCCAAAGTGGAGTGACCAGCCTCAGCCAAGAGCTTTTTCGCTGCCTCGATGTCCTGCTTGCGCTGGGGGAGTTCACTCGCATACGCCGGGTCGAACGGTGCGTACAGGTCGTTGCCCAGCCGGCCTTGTCCACTGAGGACCTGGTTGATCATCTGCTCGCGGTCGACCACCAGCCGCAGCGCCTGCCGGACGCGGACGTCGTCGAACGGCGGCCGGTCGACCCGCATGGTGAACGGCAGCCAGGTACCCGTGTCGGCGGCGAGCACGCGCATCCGCGGATCGCTGCGCAGGACGTCCACCAGCGCCACCGGGACCTGGTCGATCGCGTCCACCTGGGACGAGAGCAGCGCGTTGATCCGTGCGTCGTCCTCGGCGAAGTTGATCAGCACCAGTTCGTCGAGGTAGGGCTGGCCGGGACGCCAGTAGTGCTCGTTGCGGGTGAACGTGCTCTGCAACCCCGGCGTGAACGAACCGGCCTTGAACGGTCCGGTCCCGATCGGACGCTTCACGTCGAAGTCGGCCGGGATGATGCCGAGCGAGTACTGGCCGAGCAGGTCGTCGAACCCGGAATTCGGTGTCGACAGCCGGAATTCGACGGCCCGGTCGCCCTTCGCGACGACGTCGGCCACCATCGCCAGCCCGGCCGCGCCGCTCTTCGGGTCCTTCGGATCGAGGATGCGCTTGAACGTCGCCACGACGTCGGCGGGGGTGACGGCTCGCCCGTCGTGGAAGCGGACGCCGTCGCGCAGCACCGCGGTCCAGGTCCGGGCGCCGGGCGCAGAGGTCAGCGACTGCGCGACCAGCATCTCCAGCTGGTAGTCGTGGTCGCGGACCAGCAGCGGCTCGTAGAGGTTGATCACCCGGGCGATGTCCGGGTTGGTGGCGGGGATGTGCGGGTCGAGGGTGTCCGACGCGCCGCCGCCGGTGACGCCGACGCGCAGCGTGCCGCCGGATCGGGGCGGGCCGGCCGGGGCCGCGGCGGTGAACGTCGAGCCGCAGCCGGCGGCCAGCAGCGCGACACCGGTGACGGCGAGGAAGTTCCGCCGGGTGAATGGCCTACATCGCTCTTCCATGGTGGGGGACTTCCGGGTGGGAGCGGGTGTTCGGGATCAGGCGATGGCACGTCCCGCGTAGTCCGGGACCGGGCTGAGGTGCTCACGCAGCCGTTCGGCGACGTCCTCGGGAAACGGCGAAGCTCTCGACCCGCTGACGTGCAGCGCGAGGATTTCTTCGGTGGCGACCAGGTCGCCGGCGACGCGCATTTCGTGGCAGAGCCGCACTTTCTTCGCGCCGACGTCCAGCACGGAGGTCGTCACATCGAGCTCGACGTCCGGTCCGACCTCCCGCAGGTACCGGACATGAGCCTCCACTGTGTACAGCGAGGCGCCGGTCTCCGCGCGATACTCCGGCCCGAGGCCGACGACGTCCATCAGGTACGTCGTCGCGTCGCCGAACACCAGCACGTAGTAGGGCTCCGACAGGTGGCCGTTGTAATCGATCCACTCCGGACGGACACGATCCTGATAGGACAGTTCAACCATCGCGTGCCTCCTCGACCGCGCGCTGGATCGCGATGATCGCCCGGTCGCGCTCGGCGACGAGGTCCGCGATCGAGCGCCCGGCGGCCTCGTCCTCACAGCCCTCCACCACCGCGTCGCGCAGCTCCGGCGTCAGCTCAGGCGCTTCGAGACGGGTCCACGGAGACTTCAGCGACGGCCCGAAGTGGTCCAGCATGTGCGCCATCCCGCCCTCGCCGCCGGCGAGGTGGAAGGTCAGCAGCGGGCCCTGGATCGGCCAGCGCAGGCCGGGCCCGGAGGTGACCGCCGTGTCGATCTGCTCGACCGTCGCCTCACCGTTCGCGACCATGTGCAGGGCCTCGCGCCAGAGCGCCTCCTGCAGCCGGTTCGCGATGAACCCGGGGACCTCGCGGTCCATGGTGATCACGGTCTTGCCGACGCGGCGGTAGAACTCCGACGCATGGGAGACAGCCCAGGCCGCGGTGCGCTCGCCGCCGACCACCTCGACCAGCGGGATGAGGTAGGGCGGGTTGAACGGGTGTCCCACGACGAGACGCTCCGGCGTCGTGGCGTCGGCCTGCATCTCGGTCATCCCGTAGCCGGACGTCGAGGACGCGATGACCACCCCGGCGGGCGTGACCGCGTCGATCTCGGCGAGCAGCTTCCGCTTCAGAGGGAGGTCCTCGGGAGCGCTTTCCTGGACGAACACGGCGCCTTCGACGGCTTCGGCGAGCGTCGGCGTCACGACGAGGTTGTCCCGGCTAGCGCCCTCGGCCAGGCCGAGGGAGGTGAGCGCAGGCCAGGCGGCGTCAACGAGACGACGCAGCTTCGCGTCGGCGTCGGGCGCGGGATCCCAGGCACGGACCTCGAAACCCTGGGCTAGGAAGTGCGCGACCCAGCCGCCGCCGATCACCCCGGCGCCGATGCAGGCGATC
>Ga0307507_10006360_pt1 | contig 18209 bp, 20 predicted proteins | sample 7_EM_MG_FD_207223 | JGI IMG/M metagenome (GOLD analysis project Ga0307507, IMG submission 207223) | Populus trichocarpa ectomycorrhiza microbial communities from riparian zone in the Pacific Northwest, United States - 7_EM | ecosystem: Host-associated > Plants > Roots > Unclassified | place... | reverse complement strand
TCTAGGTAAACGCCATCCACTTGACCGCACTCTCCTCCACTGTTAAGCTCCACTTAACGGTCGGCATCATTTGAGGCTCTTAGACGGACGTCTATAGGTAAACGGGCCCTAAATCGATTTTACAAGAAACAAATCGATGATATCGAGAACCAGTAGCAAAAATCTAGACCCTCCAAGAATTCAACCTCCACGGCCATCGCAAGAGACAGCAGCCGAGTCTCCGGTGCGTTAACAAGTGCAGCACTGCGGACACCATAAAGAATCTGATCGTCAGATTCTGCTTTACTACCAAAAGAGCAGCAGCGGCAACCATTGCGATCTGAAATCGGAGGGGCTGGGGAACCCGGGGAGAGGACAAAAAACCTAATCATCAAATCCTGTCTACGTTGTATAGTTGCTAGTGGAAATGTTACCATTAAAGGATACAAGAGCAAGGACAAGGAGAGATTCGTTTCTTCAATGCATATTTTTATATCCTAGGCCTTATTTAGTGAGATGAGGGGATGACTTATTAGCATAAGACCTTTTTTTACTAGCTGAGTAGAAACGCGTGTTTATGTCATTGGGAATATTAACGAGGGTGGACTTCTCTATAAAGACATGATTAAAAAGAATATTTGTACAGTACCAGCCACCCTAACAGCTATATATCCGGATGACGAGGTAAAAGCTTTTACCACTCTCGCTACCTCAGGAACAGCAAGCTTCCCTTTTTCTTTAAAATGTAACCCATGGGTGCTCTGGACTACGAGTGATAGACTATGATCACCAACCATCTGGGGATCCCGGTTATCTAATACTAGGATATGATAAAAAACAGACTAAGAGCTTCTTCAGCTGCGGTCGGAGTGCCGTAAAATCTGGTGTAATCCACTATCTCCGCCCCGTCACCAATATCCCTGTAAATCGCGACATCAGCCCAAGATAGGTTTAGCTTTCTAAGTAAACGAAATCCAACACAGCCAAATGACTCAGACTATACCCTATCAGGAAAGCACTAGCCCTTCTTAAGAAATTTTGACTTAGAATCCAGAGATTAGAAGGGCAAGGAGATATGTTGGTCCATTTCACGAGATTTTACTGTATTAAACCTTGGTTTTCGAAACCAAGGATTAACGGTGTCTTTACCAAGCAAGCGCAAAGCAAGGTATAACTCAACTAATTCTCGGGGGGTGTTCTGGAGGCAGAAAGCCGGAGAAAAATCGTCATGAGACCTTGTACAGCCATTTGCGGAATAGGGAGTTCGCTTGTCAGTCAGTTAGTGAGTGGAATGTATCAACGTCATCCCTCATTGGTTTAAAAGTAAAGGAGGAAAAATGGCATATTCGGGTGTGCTGCGCTGCAGCCGACACCCAACTAGTACGGTCCTTAAAGTTATTCTTTTGGGTGATCCTGGCAAACCTACTGGGGAACTTCCAGATGCTGTACTGTAGACAGCTACAATCAGCCCCTTCCCACCTACCTCATACCAACAATGCCATTTTCTCATACCTTCTCAATATCAGGAAAAATTAAGAATATACAATCCAAAATCAGGATACCTCTCCTCCTGGAGCTCGAAATGTACCGCTTTTTGGAGTGGAGAATGGCCGGATTGCGCTTGGCCTAGCAGCACGTGCCTCGGTGCAGGGCGGGGCCTCTAAACCTGGAGGGGTTGGATTTATGACGGGTGCTAGGGTTACTTTCAATCGCTGGATGATCACTAGAGCACATGCTTACTCTGGGCTTATGGAGGGCGCTGTGACTGGGAGGCACGGAAGATAGGGTGGGGGGCGTAGGACTGAGAGTGCAACTAGTGAAGATTGAGGGAGCGAAGGACTAATTGAAGGGGTGCAGGAGGGGGGGCATATGAGTGAGTCATTGTGAGTCACTCGTAATGGTTAACAATAGGGGTGGTTTGGCAACTGACAGAGACCAAAGCGCACTAAAAGCGAAGGTTTTCGATATATCATTATCCGGTTACCGTGGGCGGAAAAAAATATAGAAAATATTTAAAAAGAAATTTGCTATAATAGCACCCACAGCAAAAGAGTGTAGGATTTTTTCTTCCATTCTCCTAGTGAGTGGAATGTCTTGTCCCTCAAGGTATCCGGCAAGACCAGGATTTCCGTATAGGAAAGATACATTGCAACATACCGGTACCAGTCAAATTCGACCCGCCACTAGTGACAACTAACTTATTTCAGGTTAGTAGCTTCGGCTCCGATCATGCTTTGTAAAATTCTTTAATATGCGCCTTAGATCGAAAATAGACATGTTTAAGACTAGTTTAAGCATGAATAAAAAAGAGAGATGGTTGAAATTGAGAAGGAAAAAATAGGAAATAACACATCATATTGTGGAAGCCTCTACGGTATCAGCACGAACATCAAACTCATCTGCTTCATCCAACTCCTAATCTTCCTCTTCTCTTGTGACTGTCTAAACCCTATATAAATTTGCAAAGCCGAGTTTCGAGATATCTGTTGAAATATAATTGCTAGCCCAAGCATATGGAAAGGATAACGGGTTCAATGGTTAATGGTGGCATCGGGGTCTGGGTTTAGTAATATTAATCTCACTAATTCATTCTTGATACTAGTCGTGGTTTTACTGACTGTTAGGCTTCTTGAGAAAAGTAGTGTCAAAGCTATCTTGTAGGTGAGTTGGGAGAGGCTATTCTAAAAGGGTGTCTATTCTTAGCGTGGCGACACGGGTAACTTTACTTGTACCATAACTCGGTATGCTGTTGATGTGACTATTGGTAATCTTTGATTTTGAATACTGTGGCTCGATATTCTGATTGCAGCAGAGCCCGCTCTTAGTTTCCTTTTATCGGATCTTGGCTCGGTATTGGGTAAGTGGATTTTCGGGTGGCTTGGTTACCATAACCTGTCACTCGACGGGACCATTCAAACGGCATGCAAGTGGATATTGTCACCGGCCGCATGGGTTAGATACTGTGGAAAAAAAAAAGAGTAACTTATTCCTTCTGAAGTAACTAGGGACGTGGATATCTTTGCCTCATCATCCGTGCCTGTAGCTGTTAGGGTGGCTGGTATAAGACAAATTTCTTTTTAATCCTCTCCCTACTTAAAAGTCCATTCTGGCTAATATTCCCGGTAACATAAATGCACATCTCTACTCGACTAGTAACAGAGGATATAATCCTATAAGCCTCATCCCATTGCATAGCATTAAAAACTATGGTAGGGTACATGTTAGGAAATGTGTTGAGAGAAGAAACAAGAGGGAGATTTATTAAGTTTTGCCAGTCAGAGAATAAAGTTAAAAGAGAAGGAGAAAAGGAGAAAAGACGAAGTGAGGCACTATATAGGAAATCAAACATAGGGAAATCGTCGGAGTTCAGGAATGGATACACTGGGCGTTGGCTACTGTCTCTTGCGATGCCCACGGAGGTTAAACCCCTGGAGGGCCTATATCTTTACCTCTGAATCTCGACATCGTCCTTTTTTTCCTTGGCTAATTTCTTTTTGACATACGTTCTAATCATCAACCCTTCAGGGGTTCCACTCAAGGAAACTGATACCATGAATAGCATTACTACGACATAAGCTGGGCCTGCCCCCGCCCAGAAACCTAGTACGGTATTATCGTTGAATTCCTTGATAGTGCTCATGCCTAATACTAATAGGGCTTCTTGTTAGAAAATACTTATATCGTGAACAGGAGGCAACCCACCGAAGTACAAAAGGTGAGAGGAAGAAACGCTACACCCAGGGCCGTGAAAGCAGATGTCACCTGCGTTTGCTGCGCTTGCTGCGCAAGTATGTCCTCTATCCTCTCATTAGGTGCAGACCCTAAGAATCCAAAAAGCTGTCGAGTCGTTAGCATTCTTGCGATAATCTTAGATATGAGAATCATACAATCTTTCTCTTAACATCTAACATTTCCACCAGCTCCTTAACCTCCCTAATAAAAGATTTCCTTTCTCGTACCACCTCATCAATAGCGTCCAGGATATTCAGCCACTCCTGCTCGGGGTATTCTGAGAGGATAGGGATCGGGCCCTTCCAAAAGTGAGTCTTCTGGAGTGGGTATGACTTCTCGCGATCTTTAGTTTTTGTTAGGTAGCTAGTCAAAACTACTGTGTGCAGGTTCTGGAGAAGGGCAATCTGTCTTTCAGCCACCTTGATAGCAGCAGACAGACCAGCCGAAAGCCTGCTAATGGAGGCAGTTTTTCGGACACTTCGCTCCTTTATCATCCGAACAATTTCCCGCCGGGGTTTCTCATAATCCTTGATAAAAATCATTGCTAGTGATAGTTGATCAGCGGGAATTCCCATCTGCCTTTGATTATCCTGGTAGGTTTTTGCATCTGATATCATTTGGTCGATATCCTCTTCCTGATCGTCTTGAGAATTAGTCCTAGGTTCATTTGACCAAGGGAGAGAGTAGACTCACTAGATTGTAGAAAGAGGCTTGGAGCTTCCCCAATATCCATAATTCCGAGCCCATACGATTGGCAATCATGCGAATCATTGCACGAAAGGCGCCGGTACGCTCCTGACAGCGGTGAAGCGGGACATGATCTTTGGTAGTGTCCTCCTTAGATCTGAATGTCGCCATTGTATCTTCAGAAGTTGCTTAGTAGGGAGGTTTCGGTCAAGACTCAAGAGACGCAAGATCTTATCGCTCACAGTTATCAAATATCATATATCGTTCCTGGTGCACTAATATCTCCTCTATATCATCTCTCTCCTCCTCACTCACTGCGATACTGCGGTTAGACACATCAAATCCTACGCGTTTGAAATCTAAGAGCTTAACGCTCTCGCTCTCTGGACCCAACCTAATCCCGCTAGATCCCCCAAAATAGGGAAATGATACGAAAAGGATGAATCTATCTTCCGGTGAATCGGACCGGCACGGCTCAGACGGTTCCTTGAAGGGTATCCGTAACGAAACTCCAGTTCTAAAACGTCCACGACCAGGCAGTTCTCGAACTCTTTGTAAATATGCACTCATGAAAGCAGTTTCACCTTCCCTCAGAAGGCCGAGTCTTTCGCCCATTAAATATAGTAGACTATCATCCTATTTCTAGTGAGCAATTCCTTTGGAAGACAAAATTAGGCACAGAAACCTACGTATGTATCATAACATTGGGGAAAATCACTTGAAAAAAAGCCCCTCGGATATCAGCATGTAGAGGATAAATTCGACTCTCATAAGAGCTAGCATGGTGAATGGAGGAAGACATCGCTCATACCACAAATTGGTGATAAGAAAGCAGATCTTTGGAAGGTAAACTTACATGATACCCAAACGTGGCCCCCGTGACGGTATTAGTCGGGGATCTTTCCTAGGATTAATTATTTGGTTAAATTGTTCGGACTCTATGAGCTGATTCTTAGACACTCGAGAAAATATACTAGTGTCTACACTAAAGTATCCTGAGGAGGAGGAACAGCCCCCCTCGACCGGAGGACCTCCATCCACATGGCTAAGGTGATCTAGGTCTAAGGGATAGCAAAAAATCACGACATCGTCCTTTCCTCTGTCTCGTAGCTTTTCGGTCGAGAGGTTGTAGCTTAGGTCCAAGCAATCTCGCTCATCGTAAAAGTCTCGTTGTCCACCGATGGTTTCCCAACTATTAAAGGGGTCTTGTGGTTCTTTACCGAGGGCAGGCGGCGGCGGTGACAGCTGCGACAATTCGTGAATGGATCCCGCTGGGGGTTCGAGGGTTGAGCGAGGGTCTAGCGAGGCGGCAGAGTTCATCCCTGGGTCATCCATCTCGACTTAGTAACTTAGCCTGGTATTTGAGGGAGGAACGTAGCGACAGTTTCCTAGCCTCTTGAGAGAATGATGTTAACAGTTGAAGAGCTCCATTCTTATATAGCACACTTAGCTTTGTTGGGGCCCCCATATTTCGCGAGGCATAAGCTTAACTACCTCCTATGGCCAACTGAACCTAGCAAGGTGAAGGAAGCACACCCCAACCCAGAGGAGAGACAGTCACCGGGGGGCTGGATTTGCGCACTACCGGTATGTCGGTCTCCGGGGGGGGGGGTATGGTGCTGGAGTATGCACGACAATCTACCAAGGCTTTTCTTGGGGAAGGGGGAGAGGAGCCCCATCGAATTCGGGTCTAGATGGTGGGAATTAGGTGCTTGTAACGTGAATATTGCAACTGAACAATTGGCCAAGGAAGTCCATATCACCCCTCGCCCAATGGCCGAAGCCCACACTTTTCTCTATGTAGTCGAGAACACCCTACAGCCAATCAGAGGAAGCTCCATAGACCTTTTTGTTTTTTATTTTTTAAAAGTTCCGAAGACTTACCCCACATACCCAGCACCAGTGCAAGTACGAGCACTTCATGTCTAGGGCTAGTATGGTTAAGACTGTAGGTTGCCTTAAGCTTTGCCTAAGGAAGATAGTTCGGCGGTCGAGGTTATGCAGGTTTTCAGCTCGTCCTAGCACTCGTGACTTTCTGACGTTGGCGAACACAGCCGTTATTGCATATGGACCAAAGATTGCCCCGAACCTCAACATTTTGGTGTTATAGTGCTATGCAATAGAAAATAGCAGTTGCGCTTGCAAACGTCAGAAAATTACCAGCACATCATGGGTTTTCATGTTGTGAACCCAAGGCTTATGCAAAGGTTTCTGTGAGACATTCCCATACCAGCCCACCACCCAGCTAGGCACCCCGGTGGCGGGAGGGTTGATGCAAACCCTTAGAAAATGTGGTGATTAATAATTCCGGCTAAATTGCGACAAATTATCCAAGTCCCGAATGACCTTCTAAGCTCTTGGGAAAGGAGGTAGATAGTATCCGGAACCCACCGTATTACTGGGCTTCTAACTAAATAAAATTCCACTCCATGAATTTCTAGGGACACTTTTGGCGGTATAGTGTCGGGATGATACCCATACAAGTGCCTCACCACTGCTGCACACTAACCGTGCTCAACCACCCTGCTTGACTGTGGGAAATTGAGGTAAGCGAGGAGAAGTGGGTGTGATTGGCTCATAGGTCACTCGGGCCAGGCAGAGAGTAGTACCTCGGGGTGTCAAATAAACGCGAACATTTGTACAGTACCTCGCACCTAAGTACTCCAGCTTAATAGCAATAATAATTCAGTCAACCTCAATAACAAAAAATAAAATACACTTAGCCTTGCTCCCAGAGCGAAAAGGTGCTGTTGCGGGGGTGGGAAATTGGCCATATCATTTGGGTCTTGTGACTATCAAAGGAAATACTTTCACCGATTTCCAGCTAGGGAATACCCGGTTGCGGGGTGCAAGCGTTCGCGTTGGTTTGACACCCCGCGGTATAGTCCATCCCGCTATCCCTGGCGGCCAAAATCTAAAGAATATGATATTAGTATAGAGGGGGTTGGGGGCAACAGGCGAGATTTTGCCATAGAGAAATTTGGGACTTGCAAAGGTTCATATTGGAATGTAGCGTCGAAGGCTCCTCAAAAACTGGTGTTGGATTTTGTCTAATAATCTTTTTGGCCGACAGGCTCCGCACCCCATCCATTCTAACATCCATTAAACAAAAAAGCTATAGAAAAACACACGGAGGGCTAACACAGTATTCCCGGAAGGATGCCTTTGTTTCTTCCTCCTTCCACCACTGAGTAATACCCTCTATTTTCAGGAAATATCGAGACATATCCAAACCGGCACGTGCTAGACAAGCCCCAAGAAAGCAAAGAACTTCTAGCTTTAGATGATTAATTCCTGGCGGGCTGGGGATCTTGTGACTATTTGATAGAGTTGTTGGCTTCCTACAATATCTGCCGCTAGAGGTGCTTGGCCAGGGCCTATTCGGGATACTGAGAAAAACAGGGTCTGAGGGTAGAAAGAAACCTGCGGTTTCAAATAATCTTGCAGTTTTTGAAAAATAGTTTAGGCGCCTGACACTGCACTAAGCCATGGTTATCACGAGACATGAGGATTGTGAAAATGTCAACCAAGCTTTGAAACTTTGCCTCAAGAGGCAAATGTTGAGACCAGCCCTTCAACATCCCGATATGCATTAATGCACCCAAGTCTGCTGAGGCCCCCTTAAAGAATAACGTTAGGGAGCGGTACAATTTAGGGCTCAAGGCCTCATGACAGAACACCATTTTTTTTTCTGTCTTCCATTTGAAGCAGTGAGGAACAGTGTTTATATAATCAACTCGCTAACAAACTAGTTAACTCCCTATCTCGCTAACGGTTGTACTAAGTCTCGTAGCAACTTTTGTCCGGTTTTCTGTCCCCCGGGCCACCCCCGCATTTACTTGAACCATAACCCGCGTTGCCCTTGGTATCACCGCCTGCTATCCTAGTTTCAGAAACTGTGGTTTGATATTCTGATTTCAGCCGAACAGATCCTTGATTTCTCCTTACAACATCTCGACTTAGCGACGGATAACGAGGACTTTGGCTTGGATTTGTGATCATATCCTGTCACTCGCAGTGAAGAGGCGGGTAAATGTTGAAAATAATCGAATCAGAGGTAATGATCAGTGAGGAAGGTTTTACGCAGCAGAGTGGAGCGGCTTAGCGAACACACAGAGTTTGTATAAAGCGGTGAAAGAGTTCATGATTTCTTCTTGGGTTTAGCTATGAGAATTATACAATCTTTCTCCTAATCTCCATATTTTCTACTAGCCCCTTGATTTCCCCGACCAGGGACTCCCTCTCTTGAGCCACCTCGTTAATAGTTTCCAAGGTATTCTGCCATATCTGCTCGGGATATTTGGAGAGTATAGTGATCGGGATAATATTCTTGCAGAAGGGATTCCCTCGGAGCGGACACCCCCTCTCGTAATCTCTATATAAAAAAAATAAGTGCTAATACTGTTTGACCCTGATATCCTTCCAAGAAAACCCCAAATGATATGCGTGAATCTGAGGTGGTGTAAGGTGATTATTAGGATAGATTATGGAATAATATGACCAAGAGAGATGCATAAAACATGCATAAACAACCGTGAAATCCCAAACATCAGATAGGAAAAGACATATGAAAATCTCCAGATACCATCCTGAAATAAGTAATGAAAATACCATAATATATGTCCTAACTGTAGTAATGTAAGAGGTGTACAGGTGGAACCGAAACGCAAACTAAGTACGAAAATATGCGATATTATAATAAAATATACATAGAACATATACCAAAAAATTTCAACAATTTCTAGTGAGCGCTCGTTTTAGAGGATAAAATTACTGTTGGGTAGCACGGCAACTCACGTATGTATCATAACATTGGGGAAAGTCACTCGAAAAAAAAACCCCTCAGGCGTTAGCATGTAGAGTATAAATTAGACTCTCCTAGGAGCCACCATGGTGTATGTAGCATCGCGTTATTCATAGCATAAATAGGTAGTAAGGGAGTATATTTTTAGGAGGTAAGCTCACATGATAGCCAACCGTGGCCCCTGTGACTGGATTAGTCGAGGTTCTTTCGCAGGGTTAATTATTTGGTTGAATTTTTCGGACTCTATGAGCTCATTTTTTGGCACTCGAAAGAATATATCATTGTCTGCACTAAAGCGCCCCGAGATGGAATAGCTCCCCTCAGCTGAAGGATCTCCGTCCACATAGCTCAGGTGATCTGGGTCTAAGGGATAGCTAAAAATCACGGCATCGTCTTTTCCTCTGTCTTATAGCTTTTCGCTCGTGAGAACATAGCTTGGACCTAGGCAATCTCGCTCATCGTAAAAGCCCCGTTGCCCACCAATGGTTCCCCAACCATTGAAGGGGTCCTGTGATTCCTGACCGAGCGCAGGAGGTAGCGGTGACAGCTGGGACAATTTATGAATGGATTCCGCTGAGGGCTCGAGGGTTGAGTGAGGGCCTAGCGGAGCGGCAGTGTTCGTGTCTAGATCGCCCATCCTGGCTTAGTCGGATGGAGTTTGAAGGAGGAATTTAGTTACAGTTTCCCGGGTGTTAACAGTTGGTTGGTTGGCCCCATCCTTATGATAGCATTCAGTCCAGTCGAGGTACTACAATTCGCGCGGCTCAGGCAGGCCCTTTGCTCGCCTAGAATCATCAACCGCTCCAAGTGAGGGAAAGGAGTCGTAGCCCATTTTAGAGGAGGAACAGCCACCTGGGAAGGCCGGATTTGCGCACTACTGTAGGTTGATCAGCCGAGAGGTGTGCTAGTGCCAGGACACCTGTATGCGCAGAATCTTACTGAAGTCTTTTTTTAAAAAAGAAAATAAGCCTATTGAACTCGGATCTAGTTAGCCGAGATTAGGTGCGTGAAATGCGAATTATGCAAACCAGTATAATACGCTAATTTTTCGCGAAGGAAAAAAGTCTGTGGAACCCTTGGCACAGTGACTGGAGAAAACACTCTCTGAGTGGATGAGAAGGCCTAGAGCAAATTAGAGGAAGTTCTACAGACCTTTTTTTCAATAAGTTAGGTAGATACTAAATTACGAATACAAGCTGGAGATTTTCTTGGTCCCTCGGCCTACTTGCAGGAGAGCAACACTATCAATAGGAAAAAGCAACCGGGTCAGCCTCACTTTTGTCCTTCATGAGGAGCCGCTCAAGTTTCCTAATTTGTGCTAGTTCCATCCAAACACCCTACCCGTTTGGGAAGTGTGCCCACCTTGGTTGCCCCACATTAGTTGCCCCACGTCAGTCTGCGAAGCTTTTTTAAAAAAGACTGCTGCCGGTATTGCATAAACTACCGCCAAAATCTGGCACTTTTTCTCAAATCTACTCGTAGGTGGTACAGTACGAGTACATATGCAATAGCGGTTCTTTTTAAAAACGCTTTGCCATTGCGAGTACTGCACTCGAGTAGGCTAATGCACATTTTCGAAATCAGACTTTATGTGTGTATCCGTGATACTGGGATGCTCTGTGCTTTTTGTTGCCTTGCCGCAAGCGGCTGCGTAACTACTCTGCGTTACCGCCGGCATTTCTGAATTGTTGATCTTTTTCAGCCATGCCCTCCAATGGATTATCCACGATAGTAAGAAGGATAGGTCTTAGGCTTTGTCCAAAGAAGGCAATTTGTTGAGTTAAGTTGTGCAAATTCTCAGCCCGTACATCTTATGCTCTCATGTGAACCCAAGGCTTGCGCAAAAGTTTCTACTAGACATCCTCCTTTTGACTTACTGGCTGACCTAGCATCTTGCCAGCAGGGGGGATTAACACATTATCTGGCCAAAACCCTCTTCTGTAAACCCGCGGAAAATATAGGGGCCGGCGATTCCGCTTGAAGTGCAACAGATTATCCATGTAATTACCGAATGACATTCTAAGCTCTTTTCTAGGATCTAGTGCTTCTTGGAATGAGCTGGTTAGTAATATTTGCACCCTACCGTATTGCTAGTTTTCTAACTAGGTAACATTCCACCGCCTAAATCCCCCGGCATACTCTTGGCAACACAGACCAGGATGATACCAACACCGCTACCATACGCCAAAAGTGCCCGAGCACCATGCTTAACTACTAGAGGTTGAGGGTAAGTAAGGGGAAGTTGGTATGGTTGTCTCGTAGGTCACTCCAACCATTCGGTGAGTAGTACAGTCGCACCCCCGGCATCCCCGGTATCCCCAAGGCCAGTGCCCAATAAGTCCATTAATTACTCTACAGTGGCCCGGGGGGACAGGTAAGGTTTTGCTGTAAAGAAATGTGGGACTCGCAAAGGCTCATATGGGAGAGCATGGTTTCCGGACTACGCAAGATACCGAGGGTAGCTGCGTATCGTAGAGCCGCCATAGCAGGAGTAGAGGTTCATCCAATTTTTTCCCATATTCAAAGAACGAAAGTGAAGATTGGGCCTCGCCCGGTTACTTTCACCAAGTTTTCACTAGCAAAACCCGAGAATCCTTCCCCTGGTGCTCCGCGAAGACCCTATAACCTGGGAGCCACTCGTGCCGAGTGAGCGCCGCTTCCCGTGGAGAGGTATAATGGTGGTATCTAGGTTGTGGTAGTGGTTTAGTTTGTGTGGAGGAGCGCTGCAAGGTGCAATTTGGGCTGTGATAATGGTTTGGTTTGTTTTGTTTTTAGCTAGCGAAATTCAGATTGCTACCGCTAGGATTGTAATGGAGTGCCGGTATATTGACTCACAGTGCTCACCCCCAAGTACTAGTATAGGTGCTGCTACCCATACAAAAAAAGCCGGAACGAATCCATCGAAATGCTTAATAACCCCACCTCTTGACCCCCGCATGGCCTCTGCAGGGGAAATAGGGGCAGATACCCTTCCATACTCTATCCTACCAAGCCTTACTGTACATATATACAATAATTTACAATATATACTCTGGATAGACTGCCGTGATACAGTAACGATCAAGCTCTGGCAGAGGGCAGAGTACTAGTATGCGAAGGTGAGCACAACCTAACTTGCACCACCCCAACTCTACATACCGGCATCCAAGTGAATTATGACTACCGGTAGAGACAATGACTCCAGGAGTGAGGGCTCGCATTTTATAGGGAATTTTACAGGCCTCCGCGTATTGCGTGGAATAGCTAGGCGCAGTAAAGAGTACTTACAGATGAGGCACCACGACTTGCAATGTAATTTCGGAGGTCCGGCGATGATGTATATTGGCCCCGATGTTTAGTTGCTGTCATGCAAAGTTTGTTGAGGCCAGATGGCTGTCGTCATACCGTAGCATTCCGGGGCCTTTGTTGTAGGTCTTGGCCGGAATGGGTCTCGGACATCCAGCGGGCATTTGATATACGATAGCTCCTGGCTTTTTGCTATATCTGCTCCCGTAGTGCTTGACCTAGGGCCTATTCCAGAAACCGAGAAAAGCAGGGTTTGAGGGTAGAGGGAAACCTGTGGTCTAAACCAATCCTGCAGTTTAGAAGATAGTTCATGTGTTCGACACCGCGACAGGCTATGGTAACTAGGGAACTTGAGATTTGCAAAAATGGTCCCAAAACTAAGCTTTGAAGATTTACCTCAAGACGCGAATTTTGAGTACAAACCCCTTAACATATCCATCCGTGCATCTCCTTGTTCCCAGCAGGTCTATCATAATAACACAAAAGAAGAACAGCCCTAGCAGTGTAATATGAGGAACAAAGCATGATTGAATATCTATTTCTTCTTTTTCTCCCTCTTCCATTTGAAGCAGTGAGGAATTATGACTTATAAAGGCTGACTAACTATCCAGCTAACTCCCCATCTGCTAATGGTTGTGTTGAGTCTGGCAGGAATTTTTCTCTAGTTTTTTGCCTCGAGAATACGCTCTGAGATTTAGTTGAATCATAACTCCCTTTGCCCTTCGTGTGACTACGGTTAATATGGGAAAACTTTTTGGATACCATGCGCTTGGCGGTGAACCCTTTCGGATACCATTGACTAGGAAATATACCATCCAAAAAGTGAAACTTTTGCACAGAATTATCACCCTCGTTGGCCTATCATAAACGAGTGAAGAAAATTTGGAAAAATAAGGTGAAAAAGGATAGATAAATGCAGTCAATTGTTGTATTTTTATAATAATATTTTTACATTTAGAAAGGCTTTCTGTGTGCTCGTCTGCTTTAACTTAAAAGTGGTATGTTTTGAGTGAGTTTTCATGCTATGAACCTCTAGAAAATCACTAAAGCTCGTAAGGAAATTTCAGAAAAATACTAGCAGGGCTCAAATAATTCTTTATTTTTTTTTTGACATTTTTTTTTCAATTCCTTGGTGTGGTTAAAGGGATAAACGATGCCTAAAAGTGTTAAACACTTTGTTCATTGGAATGCGGGCTGTTTTTGCAAAAGTTTCACTTTTTCGATAGTATATTCCCCTATCGATGGCATTCGGAAAGGGTTACCGCCAAGCGCATGGCATTCAATAGGTTTTCCCTACCAAATCTCGGACTAGTATTGGATAACCGGTATTTTCAGGTGGGTTTGTGATCATAAACTGTCACTCGGCGTGAAGGGGCAGGTAAATGTCTGAAATCTGGTATGTGAGGTGCGCGATTCAACCGGAAGTTAAGACTTCACTGAATGAGAGAAGAGTACGTTTGTAGAAGAAGGATCAGAATTGTCTGTTGTCTCTTGTACATTGCTACTTGGGTACTGTGGGGCTAATACTGGGTTTTACTTGCATTTTTATTTTTTCATAAACCCCTATGTCTCGTAGAGCATTCGTATCGTAGATAGCGGTAGTGAGCTGGTTGTTGTCACGATCGCTAGGGTTAGGGGTGTATTGGAAACACTATGTAACTAGCGGCGGGAGAGAGAGAGACGAAAACAGCGACAACCACCTCCACGAGTGAGGACTTTCGTATCGTGATCTTTTCTTTGTGAACTTATCGATTCTATCTACGTATTTGGTGAACTCCGATAGTGCGAGCGGTGATTGCCCCTACAGGTCTTCTACGTTTTCTTTCTTTCCTCTCTACGATTTCCTAAAGTTTGATCATTTACTTCGCCGAGAGAATTTGAGCCTCAGAGCAGGAAGCTTCCTGCTGGACCCATTCGCTCTCTTCAGTACCAGACGATGGTACTATACTTATACCCTTGTGAGGTATCTGTGTACAGTACCAATGAAGCGAGTTCCCACTAGGCCCTACCAGGCATACTTCCGTCACATTGAAACCATTTTTCCAACAGTAGACGTTTAAATGGAAGCAGGCTAATATTGTCGCAGGTCGCGTGGGCTACACACTATTACAAAAGGAAAACTCGCTCTTACTGGAATAGCAAGAGGTGCAAAAGTCTTTGGCTTATGCACTAGTAGATTCCCGGCACTATCCCTTAGGCTATCGTGACATTCTCCCCAAAATGAAATGTGTATGATAGCACTAGCCTATTACGTAATCGTGAGAGGAAAACCCTTGATGTCAGAAAGAGATGCACTGCTCAAAGTACCACAAAATCGTACCGCTCTGTTTGGCCATGGCAACAATACTCCCACACCAACCCCACAATCTTTAAAACTTGGAAAAAAAATCAAAGACCTAAGTACAGGGTAGAATACATAGTAGATATTAATATTTGAGTTAGAGAAAGTTCTTTAGGAGGTGTTGAAAGTGCGGAGTGATAAGGAGAGCTGCGTTGCGGTCGATCGTTGGTCCGCGGTTAATTTTGCCCACGGGCAATGCACGCGCTTAAACTAAGTTATTTGTACATACAACATCGCAAGGCAACTATATGGGGGGAAGTGTACGATTTTACAATGAATATCTCGGTATAGTAAATACGAAAAAAGCCTGTTCTTTCTTCTCCCCCTCTCCTTGCTACCACGCAGGTGATGGCTCTTGATTTCCTTATTGACTTCGAGGTTGGTATTAGCAAGCTAATATCATGGCTGTTTTGGTTTTGGTTCGCTGTCGCATGGCACACTTATGTACGATACCATAGCTTAATTTAAGGGCGAGTATAGGGTTTGAGTCTTGGGTCGTTCAATATCATGACTCTCTTAGGGTCTTTGAAGTCGGTTGGTGGGACTTGGCCATCCGTAAAGTATCCCGCCGGGTTGCCACTGTGATGCCCCAAGTTCCCCATATGCACTTGAATCTTGGCGCCAAGCCATCCAAAGATTGTTCCGATAAATCGCCAAGCAATGTTCGCTTACCCAGTGTGATCAGTGGTGAAGCGCCTGATTTTTCCATCTTAATAAATGCCTCAGTGACCCTAGCCCAAAGCTACCCCTTTACTCTCGTATACCCCACCTCTGGCTGATCAGCCGGAACCATCTCTATCTACCTCCCCCCGCAATATATTCTGAAAAATGTCAACGCCCACAATCCGATTAACTCGGGACCAGCCCAGTGGGGCACTCCAGCACGGTGGCACGGTGCCCGAGCGGAGTCGCAGCCCCGAGGGCTACTCGAGCGGCGGCTCGGATTTTATGGCCATGGAAGACAGCCCCAGGCGGAAAGGAGGGAGTGCGGGCGATCCAAAACCAGCGATAGGAAAGCAGGTGGCAGAAGAACTTGGGGAAAATTCAGCCCTCGGCGAAGAGATTAGCAACAAACTGAAGGATGTGATAATGAACCAACGGAAGGGCTTACAAAAAATATATAGCGGGACAGAATCGGATCTGGATAGAACCTTAGAGGCGCCAATTAAAAAAGGCGTGGAGATGGTGCGCAGCTTAATGAGTGAGATGGCCTGTGATCGTGAGACTGCGAAAGACTTAACTGTGCTCACGCTTTATAATGTGGCCATCTTAATTGGTATGTTCTAGTGCTAGTGTGCGTTCCTTGGGATTTGTTTTTCTTATTCTTGGGTGGATGGATAGATGACTCCGATTCCATGCGCAGCGAGGAATACGGCAAGAGGAAGAAAACCCTGATACAGTTTGTTGACCACATCACGGAAATCTATTCGATGGCGAATGAATCCGGTATCCTTGCTATGCGCTTCCTCAACGGCTCTCGAGGCAAAAAAAACTGGACGGGGAAGTCGCAAGAATATCTAGATCACCACAGCTATGGCGGTGTGACAAGGATAGGAACGGAACTTAAGAAGAAGATTCTGGATATATTTGCGATCGGAAATCTCGATCAGAGCAAACCCCTGCTAGTCCTAATTGTCACTGATGGCGCAGTATGCCTTTCTCCCAAGATTTTCTAAAGCCATATAATAACCATTAGAAAATAGATTGAGGGCGAGAGAAAAGGTCATCTGAAAAATGTCATTTTGGACTGCGTGAACGAGCGCGAAGAAGTTGGCAAAGGGAGAGACGGTTAGTCTGTCCTAGGGTTTTGACGAGAAACCTTGACTTACAGTAGATTCACAGCCGTCGCATTCCAATTCACACGCATCGGAAACGATCCCGGCGCAGCTCGGCTATTGATGGACCTAGACCAAGATTTAAACCTCAGAGAACACATCGACGTGTTGCCAGCCGAATTCGATCTCGAGCGCCGGATGCCAGAAAAGTGGTTTGTGGTATGTCATAATCAGCTCTTCTCTAAATCCATGGATCCAGAGTGGAACCCCACTGACTCTATACAACATTTGTTTTTAAAAAATAGTTACCGAAGATCTTACTTGGTGCGATTTTACCTGAGGTAAGACCTCCCCCGCTTAGCTCTTTAGCCTACGGGTTCGCTAACAAGTGAGCACAGTGGGGCGCACGGGATTCCCTTCGCGCTAATGAGACTCAGTCTGAAGAGGACTGGGAGGAATAATCAACAACATAAGTTCGGTATGTAAGTTGCTGGCACCGCACCTTGAGCAAATGTTTTTGTTAATTTAAATTGTCTAGGGGCGTTCTGGTTTGGTTGTTAGCCTCTGGTTTTTTACCAGATTTTATCTTCTTTTATAGGATCTACCTCTGGCGGGAAAGGGAGCTCTGGCGGGATGTTAGTTTGCTCTTTTGTATAGACTTAGGGATATTGGCAGGAGGAATATTGAAACGGTGGAATTTTTTCGGTCTGAAGTGTGAATCTTCTGTTGGGTTTCTCCCTGCGATTTTATAGAAATAAGTGTAGTGAAAATGGAAGCTTCGTTTTTATTTCGAATCGGGAGGTTATCGCAAGTTGCTCATCTGCCTTGGGGGGTTTTGGCCCCCTTTTATAAGAATTTGCAGTAACCCCCCTCTTAGAAAAGTAGCTAAACCCTCTAATACAATATCACTCGGTGTCCACTGCTGCGAACCCCATGCATCAGCGATCTCGGTAGAGTACTCGGGATAGGAGCCCACATGGAGCTAATTGTGTCTGATCAAAGCCAGAGGACAGTGAAGCGGGGATGGGGGGTATGATGGTATCCGAAGATGTAGCCCGAGGCTCAGTGGCGTGGGTACCCGCAACTGCCTACTCGTAGGAATGGTGGCACAAACCGTGGAAAAAGGCAGTGTTTCTAGTGGGGATTCATTGGCTGAGGTCATTGTAGTTAGGAGGTATTCTGGAGTTGGTGCTATTCGGATGTTTGCTTAGTGATAAAGCTGGTGGGGGGGATTCAACACGATATGGTACTTAAGAGAAACATTTCAAAGATTGCGCAAAGGAATTACATGGTATAAGGGTAACTCCTCTATATATACTCTTATATACCCCTATCCAGTCAGGCATACATAGTGCCGGGGGTGAAGATATATCCATAAGCGATATAAAGAGTATGTTGTAATCCACTAAGAAGTATAAGTTAGGGGGCTGGTTGCTAATCTTTTTTCTTTTTCTTCTTCTTCCTCCTTCCTTTTAAGGTTGACGTAATCAGGAAAGATACGATAGTTGACTCAATAACTATCTTGCTAACTACCCGTTCCACTAATAACTGTAGCAAGTCTCGCAGCCATCTTTCTCCCCCCCCCCCCGAAAGCATCCCTTAATAT
>Ga0307507_10006359_pt1 | contig 18210 bp, 3 predicted proteins | sample 7_EM_MG_FD_207223 | JGI IMG/M metagenome (GOLD analysis project Ga0307507, IMG submission 207223) | Populus trichocarpa ectomycorrhiza microbial communities from riparian zone in the Pacific Northwest, United States - 7_EM | ecosystem: Host-associated > Plants > Roots > Unclassified | place... | reverse complement strand
GACGCTTTGACCGAATTCTGCCGAATTCTGCCAGCTTGATCGACTTCTGCCAAGTTCTGCCAAATCAATCGAATTCTACCGAAGTCCGTCCGCGTGCGCACGTGCGCACGCATCGACCAAGACCCCTAACTATTTAATTACAAGATTCTCTGGTTATTCCCTTCTCTTCTTTACGCAACGTCTTGTTCTCTTCAAAAGCTATATACCCTTAGATTTAGATAGAATTTATATTGTTCCTTCGAATCTTCCCCGAAGCCTCTTCGCGCCCTTACACCCTGCTCTTTATAGGGGTGGTAGATATAGGTCTTCTACTAGGCGCCCTACCTTTTTCTTTACCTATTTTGCTATAGTCTAAAGGCCCTTATTATGGGGGAGGCTTAGGTTAGAAGTGTACTTATTTATAAACCGTCTCTAGTTATTCCTTGCTTCTTTTTTTAGGGTATTCTTTAACTAGTTTCTTATGTTTTTGTATTATCTCTTATCTTTAGGGTTATAGCTACTTATATATTTCCTTCTTACTTGTCGTTGGCTGGTAATAAAAACCGCGCATTATATGGACTATGCGTATCGCGCGTAGGGGCCCGGTTTTAAGACTAGGCAGTGCTCTTCTAGCCTATTTTTAATTGCTGCCTGGATCCTTTCTAGTCTTTGGTTAATTTCCTTAGGGGTAGCCAATAAACCTTGCTTATTTGGTACTAGGTAGATTTCTTCTAAGTCTTAAAGTTGTTATTTAACTATATTAAGGAAACTGTCTGTCTTAAGCTTTCTTATTACGTATCTTTTACTATTTAGTTACGCCTTAATATCCAGATCTAGCTGTATCTGGATGGGGATATGGTCTAGGGTAAGTGCTTATTCTTCTTTAGAGTTGCACCTTTTAAGTCTCTAGTATAGGCCTTCGTCTATAAATGTAAGGTTAATTATACTTCTGGCGGTGCCTTGTTGCCATATAATTACTCCTAGGGGGGTAGCCAGCTTAAGGCCCCAGATATTTATAGCTCTTAGTAGGCACTCTATCTATTATTTAGCAGCAATATAGATACCCCCCCACCGCAGGTAGTAGAGGTTTATATCTCCTAATAGGATAAACTCTATACCTTTAATTTCTAGTAAGCTTATTACCGATATAATATTCTCTGTTTATGGGACCCCTTTAACTCTTAGGTTATACACATTAATAATTTATACCAGTTCCCTATATGTCTAGATTATTATAACTGCAATATCTGGGTTAACTGCTTGCTATGACCATAAGGACAGGCTAATAGCCTTACTAATTATAAAACACACGCATATAGCTGCTTTTGGTTTGTATAGGAGCTAGAATCCTCGGGGGCAGTATATTAATTGTGTGTAGGTATTATAATACGGCTCTTATATAGCAAGGATATAGTATTTCTCTAGGTTTAGACTGTCTAGTAGGGGCCTTACAAGGCAGTGGTTTGTATTACCGCAGTTATACTATATAATAGATAGGTAGCGGACCCCTAGCGGGGGTCCTTTGTCTCTTCTTTGTTCCTTACTTCTTCTATTTTTACTTTCTCTAGGATATTTAGAACTTCTATCTCTTATATCTGCACCCTAGTTACTACTTATTTTATATAGAGCTTTCTATTCCTATATCTTGTGTTCCTACTAGCGCTTCTAAGTCTAAATCTGTTATTAACTCCGGTTCTTCCCCTAATCTTACTAGTTGGCTATATGCCCTTTATAGGTCGGCTATAAATGTTATATTTGCCGTGTTAGCTCTAATTCTTAATTATCCTGGTCTTAAGCTTACTATAGCTGTCTATAAGGGTCTTCCTATAGGGCGTTCTCTCCCTTGTGTTCCCTGTAACCCTTAAGTCCCTAGTTAGTCTAGTAATATCGCGCGGCGTCGCTTCTGGCCCGTTAAGGCTTAGGATGGCTAGCCTAGCCCCCCAGTGTTAAAGGTAGGAAACGCTAGGAAGGCACCTGCGTCCCTCTAGCTTATTGCCTATTGTTTCCATTTATATAACCTAGCGTGTAGTTATTCCCGTAGCTGTTAAGCCCTTACCTTCTGTCTCCTGTATTTAATGCAGTCTTCTCTCTCCTACGCCTTATATATGCTTTGGTGGCAGTTTACGCATTTTATTTAGTCTTAATTTAAGTAGTGTTTTATATTATAGGGGCCTGTATAGTAGCCGCAGCACACCTATACTACGTATGTGGTTTAGGTGTATCCCTATTATATATAGTAATAGCATCGTTCTAGGCGTAATCTATAGTTATAGAGCCTTGTGTTATATATAAGGCCATTTATAATTATTTCTTTTTAGATAAGGAGTTTTTGCATTCCTAGCGTATATATGCTAACAATAAGGGAGCTATGCGTTCGGCTAGTATCTCCCTAGCGAGTCTCTGGCGACCCTTATATCCTCTTATTATTCTTATTATATGCTTAATTTGCATTTTCCTATTAAAGCTATTAGATTTAGGTAATCTTAAAACCTAATATAAGGCGTTCTGTTTATTTTACTATCTTGTGTATAGTTGCTATATTATCTGCCTAGCGTCCCCTTTCTACCCTAAGGCTTATAGGAACCGCTAGGACTTTAACTAGGTAATCTTTATAGAGTACTTTTATGCCAATACGTTCTCCTAGCCTATCCCTTACCCTTATAGCTTGCTCTTTTACCTATTGGTCCTTTAGGGTGACTTTAATATCTTCGCTCCTAAGGTGTTAAACTATAATAGCATTGTGGACCTCTTTATAGATCTCTATAAGAACTTCTATTTCTAATTATCCCCTAAGCCCCTCTGCTTTTTCTATGTTTGGTTATATTATAATTATATACCCAGTTATTGTCTTAAGGGGGGTAGGTTTCCTATGCTATAAAAGTGCAGCTACGGCGGCCTAGGTGCAGTTCGCCGGTAAAAAGGGGTTTTATTTATTTTCAATTTTACTTAGCCATTAGAGGATTTAGTTAAGGGTTTACTAAAGGGGCGCCTAAGGTTTACTAAACTAGCGAAGCTATTCTGCTAGCTATATTAGTTTGTTATAGCTAACAGTTACTCCCCTATAATTGCGGATACTAGACGCGTCTAATAGGCTTTATATTTTGTTAGATGCCTTCTTAATAGAGGTATTTCCGCTTTATAGTGTGGTATTCGCCCGTTCTTGTTGTGGAGGGCCATTGCTGGGCGTGGTTCTGGCGGTCGCGCGTGAGTGCGAACCACCGTCATTCGACATGTGCCTCCCCTGCGATGCATGCATCTTAGGGGGATTCTCTAGGTGTTTTTCGGGGTTCTTTTTGGTTGGGTTTGGTCTTTTTGGGCCGGGTGCAGCAAGAGCTCTCGTTTTTTATATTTTTAATTCTTATTTACTATAGCTTTATAAACAGATTAGGCCTATATTATTTTATTAATAAGGAACTTTTATAGTTCTTCTATCTTCTTTATAAAATTATTTACCTTTATAACTTATAAGGTATAATAAGCTAGACAAGAAATATTACTAAAGGGTTTAAAACCTATTTATAAGTGCTAGCTAAAAATAGGGAGACCTTTATAGTTTCTAAGACGGAGTTATTTATAGTAAACTTAGTAAATATAAGCTAGTTTATCTAGTTATCCTATAAATATAATGTATATATCCAAATATACTATTCTATTTGTTTGTATCAACTTAATAATATAATTGAGTTATATCCAGGGGCACGAAATACGTATAGTATCGTATGCTCTTTTGGATGGTGGTGACTGTCGATTCTATTGAGGTAGACTACGTGGTCTATATACTAACGCGCCTCCCCCCTAATTAGTCAGCACGCAAGTGGTTGGTGCACCAAACGCGTAACTACGTGTTTGGTATACCACGTGCTGTAATCATACACTATTATAGTATTTATATATTTTATTTAACTATCTATTTCTAAATAGTATGCTATAAATAATAGTGCTTTAATGTAGAGTTAAGTAGTTAATTCTTTTTGAAATATAGAGATAAACTAGCTACCTTTATTAGAGATAATTATTTTAGGAAGTCTATAGAGTTTTTATATATAGTTTAGGAATAGTTAGGCAATAGTAGACGCTAATATATTAGGGTAGGTAATTAAGTATTTTATTTTAGATAGTTGGTTTATAACTACTATAATATTTATATAGCCTTTACTTATAGGGAGCTTAATAATAAAGTTGATTAAAATATCCTTCTATCTTTAGCTTGGAACAGGTAATAGTTTTAAAAAGCCATTATATATCTTTTATAAAGCTTTAGCTTATTAGTAGGTATAGCAGCTAGAGATATACCTTTATATTATATTATATATATTTAGCTAGTAATATTCTTATCAAAGTAGTTCTAGGTTTTTTTTTAGCATAGGTAATTAGCTACTAGTAGATTATATATATATATTTAAGGAGCTTAAGCTTAAGTTTATTATAGTTGGGTATAACTAGGCGGTTTTTATAGTATAAGCGGTCTTTATAAGCTTTATATTTACTTAAAGAAATCCTTTTAGAGCGTTTAATGCCACCTTAAATTAGCTTAAGCGTCTCTTAAATAAACTTATTATTTAGGTATTTATTAACTATTATCCATTTAATTAATTAATTAGTTATTTTAAGAATATATATTATAACGTCTTTAGTAAGAGGGTTAAATAACTTAGGGCAAAGTAGGGTTTAATTCTAGTAGGTATATACTTCTTTCTATACTAGTATATTTTATAAATATTAGGTTAGGGCATTAGGGTTTTAACCTTAAACGCCTAGGTAGTATATAATTAAAAATTAAAAATAAGATGGATATTCTAATTAGTAGGCTTAATAATAACTTAGCTGTTTTATAGTTATAAAGTATTATAGATTTTTATAGTCGCTAAAGACCTTAATTAAAAATCCAGCGCCTTTTAGTTTTGGTTACTATTATTTAAAATATCTAATAATAGCTAATAATTTTTTATTATAGATCTCGTAGTTATATTTAGCTAAACTTAGTTATTTTAAGAAGTATACTATAGGACATAGTACTCCTTCCTTATTATACTAAGATAGAATGCCTCTAGTAACATAGTTAGATAAATTAGCTTTTATAATGCTCTTTTAGTTTAGGTTAAAGTATTAAAGTATAGGTATAGTAGTAAATATAACTTTTAAATAGGTAAAGGCCTTTTTATATTCCTTATTAAAGATAAAGGCTTTATCCTTTTAGGTTAGAGCTATAAGGGGTAAAACTAGAGTGGAGAAGTTATTAATAAACTATTAGTAGAAGTTAGTAAATCCTATAAAGGCTCTTATATCCTTAATATTCTTAGGTTTTTACTAGTTTATAATTACTTTAATCTTCTTTAGGTCTATTTATATACTATTTATAAAAATAATAAGTCTAAGGTATAGAACTTCTATTTTATAGAATTTATATTTATTTATATCTAACTATAGGCTAGCTCTATATAGAGCTTTTAAAATAAGGTTAATATATTTCTTATATTTAGTTAGGTTATTACTATATACTAAAATATTATTAATATAAGTAGTATAGAAAGCGTCTAGATAAGGTTATAAAGTATTATTTATAAAGTACTAGAATAAACTTAGGGCATTTAATAATAATTTATTGCTTAATGTCTGATACGGATCCTATGCGGCCCACGCAGACTACTTCGTATATAGGGGAAACTTGTAAATTTATAGGAAGAAAACCCCTGATATATTAGGGGAGGAAAAATCCTATAAGCTACCTTAGTAGGATGAAAAACCCCGTTTGCCTTATCCGCACATAGCAGTGGCCCTACGGGCCTATAGCCACGTCCTATACTGTCCTTCTTAGATGTTTAAACTCCTTAGGAACCACTGCTTCCTTCTCTAGCTTATCTAAAGCCAGGGTTTACTATGTCCCAGCTAGGCCTTGCTAATTAATTGCCGTGTTTTGTTTTACTATTTCCTATATCTTAGCCATCCCCTATGTGCTATCTCTTATACTAACTATTGCTATATATGCCATACCTCCCCCCCCCTAGGGCCATTGAAGGCGTAAGGGGGATTTATTTATTAACCACTGTAATACCAAGCGAGCGGGATATTATATTATACTTTGGGTATTTTTTATACCTAGGCCCTAGCTAGGCCCTTTCTAAAGGTCACCACTCCGTTAAAAGGAGATAGGGAAAACCGTAGGTCACAATCCAGGCTGCTAAATACTTGGTAGATAATAGAGAGTGACCGCATACTCTGTGGGCGATCGCCCTAAGGGTTAAGAGGGGCCGTATATTTACTCATTCGTTCGTTCGTTTACAACCATTCGTTCATTCGTTTGCAACCGTTCGTTCGTTCATTTACAACCGTTCGTTCATTCGTTTGCAACCATTCATTTCATTAATGTAAGGTCGTCAATGCTTTCTATTAGGGGTCAGGGGATGCTATTAAATGCTATATATCCATGTTGGATTGTATAGGTGCTTAGTAGGGGAACAGTAGTGGCTGTATTATAAAGGGGTACTATTAGCAGTGGTTTTTAAGATCTCACCATCCTATATAAAAACTTTTTACTACACCCTATGACGTACATAACCACTACTAGGCCCACCAGCACGCTATATAACGTCTCTGTATTGGCTCTAAGTCTAAACTTTAAAGACCTAGGTTTGTAGCCGTCACTACATATAGGTGCAGAGTCCGGTTTCGACGGCCAACTTAGGGCATTTATAAGGCTAAATAGTATTACTAAGTATTTAAATAGTCTATACCTAGTATGGCATATAGTAAGCTATTTATCTCTTTTTATAATATAAAGGCGGTTAAATATATAAATAAGGTTAAGTTTTATATAGTAGTAAGCCTAATTTAATTAGTTTAGTATTTCTTAAATTAATAGGAGCGGATACTAATTTTTAATAATAATAGTATTAAGAGCTTAGTAGTTTATATAAAAGCGTAGACTAATACCTTTATCTAGTTTAAAGAATATTATATCCTTATAGGATATTAAGAACCTTATTTTAACTCTGCTAATTTCCAATTAAATAATATAAGATACCTAACCTATTATGGTTTTTTTACTACCAGTCTAGCCCTTACCAACTATAGCTTACTAAGTATTACCTTATATAATATTTCCCCTATAGTAATAAACGTTATAAATATTAAGACATTACCTATTACTATAGGGACTATATACACTAACCTAATAAACTTAAACTAAGTCCTATTAGTAGATGTTAAATATACACCTTATAGTTACGGAGGAAGACTTAATATTAGTAAACTATGTTATAAAGCCACGCCGTTTTTAATAAGGTTAAACTCCGCTCTAGAGTTAATTAAGTATTTAGCCCTCCTATCTCCTATCTATACTTCTACCTCTAGGCATTATCTTTAAAACTAGATAAATCCTACGTCTTATTTAATCTAGTCCACTTTAGTAGTTATTAAACCAGCTTAGTTAGCATAGAATATTAGGTGTGCTAATAATATGGATACTTTAACGTCCTCTTACTTTTATTAATAAGGCTCTATAAAGGGTAGCAGGAGAGGCTTAAAGAATAGTCTTATAACCTTAGGTATATATATAACGTAGTTACTAATAGTAACTTTAATAGTTTTTAATAAGAACTTATCCGCCATTATAATTAGGCTCGGGATATTTCCCTTTAGTATATCTATTATCCTAACTGGCTTTAGTTATAGTGCTTTAGCTATTATTATTATATTCGCTATTTACTCCATTTATTTTAGCTACTTAGTATAGTCTATTTTATTAATCTTATTATTACTTAACAGTGGTTAAGGAGCCTACTGCTAGGACTATAGTAAAATTTAGACATGTCCTTCTAGTTATACATTTTAAACTACCGCCAGTTACTAACCAGATAGTTTTAGAGGCGGTTTTATTACTCCTACTTTCTCTTACGGTTTCTTAAGATTATATAACTATAGCATAGGCCGTAACTAGGTTTCGGCTCTTATCAAATTAATATATATTAACTTTACTTAATATATATCCTCCTAGAACTCGCTAAGTTCCTTTTTACTTTTAGTATTACTTCTATCTACAAGCTCCACTAAAGTTATCTTTAGTTAGACGCCTATTACTAGAGAATTAAAATTAATATTTATGTTCTACTTTAGCCAGTTTTTAAAAAACTAAATCTAATTATTGCTTGGCAAATATAGAATTATATTTTCTAGGTAATTACATATTCTAGCATGGATTTAGTTATTCTTATTTATATACAAAAAACCGTAATAAATTAATTCCTAAAGTTGTAAATACTAGTTAATAAAACAGTAGGAACCCCCGTATCTATAACACGCCTAAGCTTATACTAGGTATATGCTAAAGTTTTCTAGCCCTCTATACCTTCCTAGGCCTAGCTTATATTGTTTTTATAGCACTCCCTTATAGGGCGGCTGCGGTTTATTATTACTTAATACTGGTCTTAGGACCATTTATTCTTAATATATTAACGCCCTATTTAGGAGCTGTATATACTATATTAGATCTTAGCAAATCCTATTTAGGAATAGCATTAAAAATATAATACTTGACAATTTAACCGTCCCAAGATTAAGCTTCTAGAGTTAATTAGTTTAGGATCTACTTCTTAAGTTATTTAACCGGTGCTTACTAACTTACTTAACTAAAAGACTATAGGCGGTTAAAGGGCAGTATCTCTTTAGTTAGTTATAGCTGGTTACTAATTATAGAATTAGGGGTCGTTTGGTTGCAAATGAGCTCTAGATCATAATCTGTTCTATCTGTGCGCCTTTTAGTGTCGCCCGTTTTGTAATTATTGGCGGCTACTACCGCGGCTTAGTTGAATCTGTAATTAAGTCGATCGTTCGGTAAGCCTCTAGATAAGGCTCCATATTTGACTGTGTCATTAATTTTGGTGGGCGATTTGAGTGACCCCCTTTGCCACTAGGCCTCTATCGCGACTCCCTGCTTTGGTGTAGTAATGGAGCCTCCTCTACGACCAACACCCTCTCGCCGGTTAACCTTTTCTATACCTGCGGCAACCTCCCATACAAGCCGTAGTAGAGTTACCGCGACGCCTGTGACGCCTGTGACGCCTACAGGGCAGAGGAAGGCACGTTTGAGATAGACAAGTAAGATGGAGGAGGCGATACCAGAAGGCCTCATTGAGGCCGTTTGGAAAGGATATCGCGCGGATAGCTCTTACAAAGCTAATGGCTGGAAGATTGCTCTTAATCGTACGGTTATAATTGCCTAGTAACCTATTACTCTTAAGCAAATTAAGAGCAAGCACAACAACTATAAGAAGGATTAAAAGGTGTAGAGGGAGCTCTATAGCCTCTCTGGCTAGGGGTGGGACGAAATTAAAGGCGTACCTATAGCCAGTAAGGAAGTTATAGAGACCTACTTTAAAGCCAATCCTAAAGCTAAGAAGTTTTATAATATACTGCCTGCTTTCCTAAGTCTACTAAAGGAGTTATTTAAGGGAATCCTTGTAATAGGCGATTATGCGAGGTTGATTAATAAAGTAATTAAGAACTGTATAGACCCTGTACTTCTCTTAGCGGTAGCCTCACAGGCAGATTTGGTAGATAAGGAAGCTGAGGATAAGGATAAGGAGGAAATAGATAAGGCCTCTGAGTTAGAGTTAGCTCATAGCTCTATTAAAAGCAGTTAATCACCCTTACTTTTAGCTAAGCGCCCTAGTCCTTCTAGATCTTCCTCCTTAACGCCAAGTTAACCTTCTTTACTAGCTATATAAAAGCGGGCTGTTAAGTAAGCTGCTAGAGCTACTAAATCTATTGCGAAACGCTAGTAAGGAGGAAGAGGGCGAGTTATAGAGGCTCTAGAGGAGACAGTAGAGAAGGTAATAAGAGAGATAAGGGCTACAAGAGAGCTGCTCGCCCAGAAGTCTCCTTAAGAGAAGGCCTCTGCAGAGTTTATCCACAAGTTTAGTAACTTAGGTCCTGTAAAGCAACTAGCTGTTTTATAAGCCTTTAAAACAGAGTCTACTACTAGATTATTTCTTATAATGGCTAGAGCTGTAGAGCTTCGGCAAAGCTTAATTAATGATATCTTAGCTAGCAGGAAGGAGGGCATATAGGAGAGAAAGCGTGGGTAAATTTTAAGTCACTCTTTAGAGCCTTTCTATATAGGCAATTAGTAAGCAATATATAGAGGGAAACTACATAGATTTCTATAGTAAATACACCCAAATCTACTGTATATTCTTAATTAATTGGCCTGCCAATTACCTAGCAGTAATTCTCCTATATAAGCTCCGTAATCTTATCGCGTCTTTGGTTTATAACTATATCGCTTTCTACCTCTACAAGCCTTACGTCTTCCTTATCTATAATCTCATCCTCCGCCTCTAAAGGCCAGTCTAGATTATCTGGATTATTTATATTTATAAAGTTATAAACCGCAGTCAAAGCGTATACTACATCCACCTACGTACTTAAAGGAAGACCATGCCTACCGGCCTTAAAGTACCGGAAACGATGCTTAAAGATTCCTATTATACGCTCCACTATATTTCTTAGTGCTGCGTACCGAAGATTAAAGAGCTCCTTCGCGTTCTGCGGCCTTATATTTGCCTGCGCTTGCTTATAAAGATAATACCATACGCCGCGGTAGGGAGTTAGGGTTATAGGCGTGTTAGAGTACCTAGTATCCGCGACATAGTATTTACCAGGTAAGGCTTTAAATCCTTTAGCTCTTGCCGAATTAATAACTTTAGAGTTATAAGCAGAGCCCTCCCAACCAGCTAGAATGTAGAGGAAGTTTATCCGGAAATTAATAGCTATAAAAACGTTTTGTAATAATCCTCCCTTCCTTCCACGCTATAGAGCTTACCTTATATACCCGCCTCTTACAGATACTGGTAGATAAGTACTGTTAAGAGCTCTAATACAATCAGCAAAGAAAGGATATTGTTTAGGGTTATTAGCAATCTCTTCTGGAGTAGAGTTCTTAAGAAGCCGAATAACTTCCTTATATAGTTTTAGAAGGCTAAAAAGGACTTTATACACAGCTCTATAAGGCAGTAAATTAATACTAGAAGTTTAGCTAGTAGGTAACTACTTACTAGTAGATCATTGCAGATAAGTGTTAAGTTATCTTACTCAGTACTCTATATAACGAATTATTGCTAAATATTATTAGGAATATCAGCAGCTTCTTAGCCGCTAATAGAAGGTTCGTGTCCTTTAAGTCGCCATATAGTTATAACTAATTAAGAAGCTTCCTAAACACGTTAGGCCTTATATGAGTTACATTTACTAGTTGTTACTCATAGCCGTAGAGCAACTGCGTCGTCTACCTCGTTCCTCGCCATATATCGGTATACTAAGTACAAACGCCCCCTAGAAATAAACTCATTGTGTTCACGAAGGTTAAGATAATAACATTATATAAGGCTTACAACTGCGACAGCAGTATCACAATTAGGGCGTGTGGAGTCGCCATATTATTATAAGAAGTTGTCACTTTGGCGTGTATGCGAGAGCTCCAGAATTAATATGGAATATGGAACAGGAGCTTGAGGCTCTATATTGAAACGGTGCCAAGAGCTCCATTTCAACTACTGTATACAGTATAGCTTGCAAATTTGACGCGCTTATCGATATGGAGGAACTCCATATTTAAAAGTCGTCAGATTTACCGAACGACACCCTCATATTCATATTTGAGCTCCATTTTGGTTATAATATAGAGCCTCCATATTCGTAACGGAGGTGCAACCAAACGACCCCTTATCCAACTAGCTAACAAAAGCCTTACTCCTTAGAATTTATTATTAATAATTAATCTACGCCTTTATATAAATTAAGCCTATCTTCTATAGTTTACTTTATTAGATAGAAGTTAAAAGACTCTTATTTACCTGGGTTGGCTCCTATTTTAGTTATAATATATCTTTAATATTTAAATAGGAGTCCTCTTGCGAACCAGTACCTTTATTTATAATTTTTTAAATTACCGGCCTTAGTAACCTTTTAGGAGATTAATATAAACTGCCTATAGTATTCTTGTATACTACTAGGCAGATTATTTCTATACTACAATATATAAGCTTTTAAAAATTCTACCATTTTAACTTATTAAAAGTAGTTACTTCCTTAGTAGTCCGTTCTAAGCTTCCTTATAAGTTCTATCTAGTTATTAATTATAAACTTAGGTAGGCTTTAGATATATATCCCTATCTAATAGTTATAATACTCTAGAAGTCCTTAATGCTTCTTATTATCTGTAATATAATATTAGATACAAAGTCGCTTATATTATTTAATAAATTATAACACGTTTTATCTTATAAAGTAAGGGGTTTTAAGACTTTCTAGAGCCGGTATAGGCTGGGCTATAACATATACCTTATCTTATTTTATTAGTGGTCTAGTAGAAGACAGCGGACCTATAGTCTTTTTAGGGATAGGTAGGTGGACCTTATAACTCTTATACTTAGTCTATTAATAGTTATTAATCCCTAACGTTGTGGGAGTTAGGGTTAGTATTGTATGCCCTAGTTCAGGAGAGCTTCGCAGTTTAATAGGCTGCTTACTTTCCTTTCCCTTTTTAGCGCCTTTGCTATTATTATAGAATAGGCCTAACATTCCTAACAATCCTTTTACTGGTACTATTGCTATTATTATTATAAATTTAAAGGTAGCTTCTATAAATACGAGAATAATTATATAGGCTGTTATAAATATAGTAAATAAAATATAGAAGACTTTTCTCTACCTTTTTTAGTGTACTATAGTCTATAAGGGCGCGAAGAGGCTTTAGGGAAGATTTAAAGGAATAATGCAAATTCTATTTAAATCTAAAGACATATAGCTCCTGTAGAGAATAAGACATTGCGTAAAGAAGAGAAAGGAATAACAAGAGAATTATATAATTAAACAGTTAGGGTCTTAATGGTTGGTGTATGCGTATATATATATATAGTCTTTAACGGTCTTTAATAGACTTCGGCGTTATAGCGCTAATAGAAAATAGTAGATTACGGCGGACAATTATAGACAGTTGTAGATAGTTATAGATAGTTATAAATAGTTTTAGATAGTTATCTGTTAAGTGTTTTACCAAGACATTCCTACTATAACTAGGCTAATTCTGTTACAGTACTCCCCCTTTAGCTAAAGGTCTAAAATAATTTAATTTAGTCAAGAATTTATAGCTTATTGCGTTATGAGCGTTATAATATATTTTAAGTTCTTTTTAATTTTAAGTTTCCTGCTATTATATTTTATATATACGTGTTAGGTGGTAGTTATTTACCTTTATATTATGGCTATTTAGCTAGAGTAGGCCATAAAGAATAGTCCTTATAGAATTCTTTTACTAAGGTAGGCGTATTAGCCTTAATCTGGTTATAGATTTCCTAGGTTTATATTTTATATCCTTTCTACTTAATAAGAAGTTTAAATTGTTTAGATTATGTTTTTTATTGCATATTATTAATTAAGTTAATAAAGTATAAACTGTTGCCGTTATTAATAATTATAGGAGGTAGTAGCGGCACTTTGCGAGTTATAGGATTATCTTTTAAAGGTTGCAATAAGCTTATATAAAATATTAGGTATATTTTTATTTTAGTTAGCAGTTTAAGCTTATAGGCATATAGGCTTATAAACTTCTAATTAAGTTTCTTTAAGGGCTGTTAAGTCTGTAGGTTTTGTATATTTAGGTAAACTATATTACCTTCTTTAAAGTCCTATGTGGGAGCTTATCCTTTATTTGCATACCATTCCTATACTATTTAAGCGTATATTAATTTACTTTGTAATAGTTCCGTTAACTGCTTTATTTAATTAGCGAAGTTATATGCATTAATTAACTAGATCTATTTGATTGTGAGTCCTATTATATTAATTTTAGGTTATAGTTTAAATTTAAGTTAAGGGTCCTATCTGTAAGTTGCGTAGAATAGTGTTACGCCTATTAATATATTAATTGTATTATTTATAGTAAACTTAGCTAATAGCAGCTATTTTTCTTAATTGTCTTATAGATAGAAGTAGTATATTTATAGGTATTGTTCTATAATCGTGTTTATAATTTTAGGTTAACTATCTGTTTTTAGATAGAATGCAGTTAAGAGTTATATTTAAATACTTAATTGTTTATATAGGGCTTGCTAGAAATCTAAAATAAACTAGCTTTTATAGTTAGATATTATTAAGTTAGGAAGTCTGTGTAGTTTAAAGACATGCTTAATAAAATATTTAGCTACTAATATTATATTAATTAAGTCTATAGAAATTATATATCGCATTTTTATAAGATGGTTAATAATTACTATAATATTTATAAACCCATTACTGCTAGACAAGTTAACTATAAAGTTAATTAAAATGTTACGCTATCTTTATATTAGAATTGGTAGTAGTTAAAGTGCTCCCTGCTTCTTTATATAAAAGGTCTTTCTATATACGCATATTCTGTATACTTAAATATATTTTTATATATAGTTGTGTATTATAGGCTAGTAGTATACTTGTTAAACAATTTTATAAGTCTTTATATAGCTAGGATGCCCTACTATAGGGGAGTTGTATATAAATTTAAGTATCTTAAATTATAAAGGTTTGGAATTTGGAACTACTATCTTCTATTAATAGTATAATTGGTTATTTTAAATTTGCATTTAGTAAGTATAATATCCTTATACTATTGTTTTCCTATTTAAATTGCTTTTATTATATTTATTATCTATATATTATTCTTATATTTGTATTCTATTAGCTTATTAATTTTTATTTCCTATTTACTAACTTCTAATTTATTTCTATTAAGTTCCGCGTTTAGAAATATAGGATATAGTTTTTTAAAATATTTAGGAGGTAATAAGATCCGTAATTAATTTATAATCCATTTATTTATAGTATTTATAGGCAAATCCTGTAATTATTATATTAATATATTAGGCTTCTAATTAAGTTTACCCGGTTAGTATATAATATTAAAGTTAAATTATAAGAGGTATTTAGCCTAATAAATTTAATACTGCGTTAATTGCTTTATAGTTATAAAGGACTATAGGTTCTTATAGTCTGTTAATATATATATTAGGAATAATAATCCTTTAAGCTTGGGACGCTATTATTTAAAATATTTAATAATTGCAAGTAGTTCCTTATTATATATTTTATAGTTTAATCTAGTAGGGGCGAGTTTCTAGGAGAGAAAGGCTACTAGATATAGCTTACTGTTCTTATTATATTATAATAATACTCCCCCTAGCGTATAATTGGATAAGTCTGTTTTAATAATATATTTAAGGTTGGGGTTAAAGTAAGTAAGAATTAGAGTAGTTATAAAATAATACTTTAGGTTATTAAAAGCTTATTCATATTTAGTGGTCTATTTAAATTTTAAAAATTTTCTTATTAGGTTTACTAATGGCTAAATAGTTTCTAAGAAGTAGTTAATAAATTATTAATAGAAATTCTTAAATGTCTTATATATTGCTAGGGCTTTCTTAGTTTATAATTATAGTAACTTTTTTAGGGTCTATTTTAATTCTGTTATAGGATATTATTAAGCCTAAGTATATAACCTTAGACGCGTAGAACTTGTATTTCTTAATATTATATTATAGGCCTATATCTTATAGGCATTTAAGGACTATTTTAATATATTTCTAATATTTGGAAAGCAAGGATAAGTAAATTAAGATATTATTAATATACGCGGTAATAAATATATTAAGGAATTTATAAAGTATATTATTAATATATTACTAAAACGTATTAGGACCGTTCTTTATGCCAAATGGCATTACTAGGTATTTAAAGAGTCTCTATTACGTGTGAAAAGTTATATACTTTTTATCTCCTTTATATATATGGATTTGGCCGTCAAAACCGGACTCTGCACCTATACATAGTAACGGCTACGAACCTGGGTCTTTAAAGTTTAGACTTAGAGCCAACACAAAGACGTTATATAGCGTGCTAGTGGGCCTAGTGGTGGTTATGTACATTATGGAGCGTAGTAAAAAGTTTTTATATGGAATGGTGAGATCTTAAAAACCACTGCTAATAGCACCCCTTTATAATACAGCCACTACTGTTCCCCTACTAAGCACCTATACAATCCAATATAGATGTATAGCATTTAATAGCATCCCCCAACCCCCAATAGAAAGCATTGACGACCTTATATTAACAAATAAACGGTTGCAAACAAACAAACAAATGAGTAAATATACGGCCCCTCTTAACCCCCAGGGCGATCGCCCACGGAGTATGTGGTTACTCTCTATTATCTACTAAGTATTTAGCAGCCTGGATTGCGACCTATAGTTTTCCCTATCTCCTTTTAATGGAGTGGTGACCCTTAGAAAGGGCCTAGCTGGGGCCTAGGCATAAAAGATACCCAAAGTATAATATAATATCCCGCTCGCTTAGTATTATAGTGGTTAATAGATGAATCCCCCTTACGCCTTTAATGGCCCTAGGGGGGGGGGAGGCATGGCGTATATAGCAATAGTCAGTATAAGAGATAGTATATAGGGGATGGCTAAGATATGGGAAACAGTAAAATAAAACACAGCAATTAATTGGTAAGGCCTAGCTGGGACGTAGTGAACCCTGGCTTTAAATAAGCTAGAGAAGGAAGCAGTGGTTTCTAAGGAGTTTAAACATCTAAGGAGGACGGTGCAGGACGTAGCTGTAGGCCTATAGGGCCACTGCTATATACGGATAAGGCAAACGGGGTTTTTTTATCCTACTAAGGTGGCTTATAGGGTTTTTCCTCCCCTAATATATTAGGGGTTTTCTTCCTGTAAATTTACAAGTTTCCCCTGTGTACGGAGTAGTCTGTGTGGGCCGCATAGGATCCGTATCAGACATTAAGCAATGAATCATTATTATATATATGGATTTTATTAAAGGTGGTAACTATATTAAGCTTTATAAAGTACCGTGCCTTTACTAAATAGTCAAGCGTCTCTTAAATTAGGGGAATTGGATATTGGTTTTAAATTGTGATTATATTTAGAGCTTAATAGTTAATATAGAATCTTAAGCCTCCTCCTAGCTTTTTAATAAATAGTATAGGTAAGGTAAATAGAGATTAGCTAGGGCAAATAAATCCTTTTTCTAGATACTTATTAAGGTATTATTGTATTATAAGCAGTTCTTCTTATAATATACTGTATAGTAGACTGAACTTTAGTATTATGCTAGGCTTAAGTTTTATCTTAAAATTATGCTTATTTTAATATGGGGCTAGTTAGTCTATAAATCTTTTTTTAAACTTGTTAATTAGATTATAGTACTTTTTAGGTATAAGAGGTTAAGGGTTAGGATATTATTTTAGTTTTAGAGCTTTCTTAATATCTTTTATAGTTATAGTAAAGATTTTATAATCTTATCTTTTTACTAATAAGATAAAAGGCGTGGCTTATATTATATAAATTTTAAAAGGTTTTAATAAAATATCTTTATACTCTTTACCATAATTAGTAGTTATAGATTTATTATATTGGCTTAAGGTTTATAGCAAGGGCAATTTATATTATGTTAAATTTGAATAGTTATATGCATATTTATAAGGTAAATGGTTTTTTAAGTAATAACTTTGGTAGTAGGTTGTATGGAACTTTAGTATTTCTTTAACCTAGCTAATTAAAGGGTTGTGTTATTTTAGTTATCTATATCTAAGTATTATCTTATAATGCTTTAAGGGTGTTATAAATAGGGAAATATATTTAAGGTATTTGCCTATTTGTAATTTTATAAGAGCGTAGTATATTAGTTTGCTATATATTAAGGGTTTGCTGTTAAAGCCTTATAGGCCTTAGGGCTTATTAAGTTTCTTTAAATTTAGGTGTTAAGTTTTTGTATAGTTTATATTAATAAAGCCTATGCTAGTAGCTCTACTATTTATAAGGATTTATACTTCCTTCTATTTACTAAGTATATTAAGGGAGTTATATTATATATTAGCGCTAAAAGAGCCTAGATACTTATACTCTTCTATCTTTTATCTTAAGGCATAACTTAGCCTTAGGATAATTTGTTTTCTAAGTTAACTAAAGGTAAGGCGCTTTGTAGCGTCTAAGTATAATTTATAGAGCGGGTATAATTTATAGAGCGGGTATAATTTAAGGAATGGGTATAATTTAAGGAATAACTAAAAAATATGCAAAATAAATTATTGTTGATATTTGTCCAAATTCTATGAATGGAGATTCAACATGTTTAGCACCTAGTTGCATTAAAATTAAGAAATTGGCTATAAAAATATAAAAAGCT
>Ga0307507_10006358_pt1 | contig 18215 bp, 20 predicted proteins | sample 7_EM_MG_FD_207223 | JGI IMG/M metagenome (GOLD analysis project Ga0307507, IMG submission 207223) | Populus trichocarpa ectomycorrhiza microbial communities from riparian zone in the Pacific Northwest, United States - 7_EM | ecosystem: Host-associated > Plants > Roots > Unclassified | place... | reverse complement strand
CATTGGTATACCCAGTTGGTGATACCGTAATTACTTCAGCGCCGGTTAGGTTGTCGTGTATCCAATTTTCCATTATCTTCTCGCCTGGGCATATGATGACGGGAGGTGGGGGCAGATGTCCATCTGGGCATATAGCTTCGATAATTGTAACGGACTGCTGATTCTCAGGACTTGTGGTATACAACTCCTTGACTTCTGTAGGCACAATGACAACTTCCCCAGCAGGACATCCAATTCTGACGCCTGATTCATCCATGTTGTATATATACTTGGCCTTATCGATATTATACTTTGCCAGTGTGTTCTGATAGTTGACAAAAAATGTTTTCAAGTCCTCTTCCGTGTGCGTCATGATTCGAGCTCTCGCAATAGGCTTTGTTTTAATCGTATGAGGACTTGGGTTTTGCTTCAGCCATTGCTGAAACCAAACTAGAGAGGGAGGGTCCAGCTGCTCTGCTTTGCGAAGATGGCTGATTGCTGCAAAAATAATTGCTGGGGTTGCTGCAATTCCCATCTCCCACTGCTCATGGCAGAACCGGTAAACTGCTTGTTCCTGTGCCTTCGTCAGGATAATATTGTTGCCACCATGACCATTAAAGGTTCCTCGTGGGTTGCGTACTTGTTTCTTCTGACATAGCTGGTGTGATCGAATTGAGGTGGCATTAACATTGAACATTTCTGCTGCTGTACTTGCTGTTTCGGTAGGTTCCTCTTCAAGCCATTTCAAGGCTCGATCCAGTCGTTGCTTGATTTCTAGCTTTTCGCCGATATCTGTCATCGTAATTGCTGATTTGGTATTGCAGATTGGTCAATGCTGATTTGGTGCTGCTAATTAATTATGAGGTTAAAGAGCAATTCACTGGTAAGAAAGAGGATTTAAATACTTTATTTTCAACATATGATATTATTTACATTGAGATCAATAGCAAACAAACTAAAAACTAACCATTGAGCTGCATTCCATTGTGTTGCACTTGCTTTTGTATCGCGTTGCACTTGCTTTTGTGTTGCGTTGCACCTGCCTTTATGTTGCGTTGCATTGCGTTGCACTTGCTTTTGCGTTGCTCTTGCTTTTCCCGACTATGAGCGACAGCGAAATAGGAGGGGAACCGGCTATTATGGTTGTGGAAGAGGGGAATATTTAGTTTGTTTGAAGGTATAGTCAGCATTTGGTTGGTGGGTAGGATGGGGTTAGTGGGGTTTGAGTAGTTGGTGGGGAAATGGGTAGTTGGTATGTTGGGGTGTGGATCTTTGTTTTGCGGTTGGGGTGGGTGTCTTTTTCTTGGGTGGGGTGTACTGTAAGGTAGTGATGATCCTGTCACTGGGAGGGAGTGGGGGGTATTGGTATGGTGGTGTGATATGGTAGGAGGTATCATAATTTCAGGGGTGGGGTTGTTTTGCTCTGACAATCATAATATTATTATGTATATATAGGAGAGAGCCGCGCAGGATAATAAAACTATAATAACTGGATCTTTATGTGTCCTGGTGTCCTCTATCCTTCGGGAAAGTGTTTGGTGATGGCTTGTGGGTGCCGAAGGTATTATATTTGTCATTGCGTGTGGAAGATGGTTTGTCCACAGTTGTCCAGCCGGCTTTGGAAGAGCATGGTTAGGAATTGTGATTCCCTCTTGGATTTCCGGCTTAAGTTGTTTCTGCCTACAATTTTATAGTATACTAGCACAGTAGAGTTTACTCCTTTATGTTTTTTATTGTTTAATTTTTTAGTTTGGAGCTGGCCTCTTCGAACGGTTTTAGATTCGCTCTTGGAGATTTCCTATGAAGCTTAGGGGATCTCAAAGATTGGAAACAACTCGCTCCGTTTGTATGATATCATTGCTGATCTTGCGTCTGCAGCTTAATAACCCGCTGTCTTTGGAAAATGAGACGTAGTGTTGGAGCGGGGGGGGAGGAGTAGAACAGAAGAGAGAAGGGAGTGTAATAGATCTGATTTGATCTTCTGGATCGTTACATTTGTGTTTTCACTGTATAGTATTATACATAATTTATAAGAGACAAGACTGAGAGATCCGCTAAAAGAGATTCTGCTGTGATACTATTTATTACACCCGGACCTAGGTCCGTTCTATTATTACCAAGTGAAGGAATGGAAAATACGGGAACGGTAGAAAGCGGGGCATATCCGAAAAAAAAAAACTTGTATCTTTAGTACCCGAAACACTAGAAAAAGGAAAAGGGGAATCAAGAAGAAAAAAAAGGAAAAAAAGAATGCGTTTCATATATTAGATGAGCAGGGGAGGGGATAGAAACAGTCGTAGAGTGTCTGCTAAGGTTGTATACGGCGCACATGGCTAGGTTCGGAGGCGCCGAAAAGGTCGTACTTCTAGGGCCTTATACCGCACTGGGGGTTGCAGCTTTTCCGGCCTTGAGTAGCTTCACTACTGCTTTATTATGCCGATGCGGAGCGGCCCACCGGAGTGGTGTTTTGTCACGATTGTCTGGCTTATCGGGACTAACGTCTTTCCGTTCCAACAGCAGCTTCACTACTCCTTCACACCCATACGTGGCGGCGGCCTACGAAAGCGGTGTTCGGCCACCATTGGCTGGCCTATCGGGGCTAACGTCTTCCCGTTCCAACAGCAGCTTCACTACTCCTTCACACCCTTTCTCGGCGGCCTATGAGAGCGGTGTTTGGCCATTATTGTTAGGCTTATTAGGATTGACGTATTTTCTTCCAAATAGTAAGCCCATTACCTGCCGCGTACCCCGCCGACGACCTATGCTCCCAGGGTTGACAAATAACGAACTAAGAAATAGTCTGACTACCCCTTCGTGCCCATTCTCAGAAGCCCATGAGAGTGCTGTTTGACCATATTGTCCGCCCCGTATATCAGGTTGAGTGTGTTTCTGTTCCAAGAGTAGTTTTACTACTTCTTCACGCCCATACCTTGCAGCCCACATGAGTGGCGTCAGACCCCCTCTAATGCCGTACTAGTACTCCTAGTCCTGACTCGGAGAAACATGTTCAAAGAATGCTAGCCATTATTGTATTGTTAGCAATTGATGCAGCACAGGTAGTCTACCGCAAATCACAGCCCAGGGATTGAATAGCGGAAACCGAAAACCTACTATATTGAATGAGTTGATATTGAACGAGTTAGAATTAAAGGACCAGTTGCTATTTTCCCCAGCATGGGATCGCGACATTTCGCTTTTTCGCTCCTCTTTGAAAAGTGGTAGAATCAATTCGAGGAGCCGGAGGACAAGTTCTTGAGCACACTAGTAAACTGGCGGCGGCTGAACGGCAAAGAAACGGCGAGACGAAACGGCGAAACGGCGGCTATGAAACGAAACGCCAAGATTAAATGCAACAGAAAAGACTTCGATCCCTAACGCAGAACTGAGTGGGGAACTTCTTCTCATTCAACCCCTCGCTCACTCGCTCAGCTAACTAACGGTAAAGACAGGAGTATATATAAAAACAACAAAATTTAATCCTTCCTCCCACCCTTCTATCGGTCGCAACACAGGTCTATTCTCTTCACGTATGTCCCCTTTCTCTTCCGTAGACCCCCGTACTAACAAAAGGAAAATCAAACATCTTGAAGAACTTGCGCTTTCCATTGCTTAGGCACATCCGACCCTTCGCGCATTCGACTGTTTCAGAGTCGCATACCATCCAGAGCTGCATCGATCCTAAGCGCATATCCTAAGCCTTGGTTTGGATGATAATGGAAAAGCTGTGTGTGCGATCCGCTGCCAGTGAGCATGCCAAGCAGCATCAAATACTTCCAACACACACTAAGGCCAAGATTAAATCAGGCAGGAGAGGTACATTCTACGAAACCAAAATTAAAAGTAGAGATAATATTCCACAATATACTTGCTAGAGTCACCGAGCGGGTATATAAGATTTTTAAAATTGTATTCAATATGTTATATCATACTACCAACCTTTTTCATGTTTGAATATCGTCGTGAACTGGAAAGAATGAGGTGGCTGATGATGCACATGAATCTGTACGATTAGTGGCATATTCAACGTTAGCCTAAGATTTCCCATGCCAGGGAACGGAACCAGGGTATGGTTCGTATTGTCTAGGTCTACTTGTACATCTGTAACTCTTCGATTTCATGGAACCACAGACTAGGGTACTCTTTTTGGGATTTCGGGGGAGTTGGAAAAGGGTTTGCTCTATTCGTAGTCAGTCCGCGCCTGCAGCCCAACAATGCCCATCCCCGGAAAATGAGAAAATCTGATAGGTAGTGTTCTATTAAGTTTATCACCAGATCAGAGAAATTCGCTGACTGGCCTATTGCTTTTTAGTTTTATTTCTGTTTATTCCGCTTGGCTTTCCGAACATACTCAATAGTTGGTAGGCAGGCAGGGTTCCGAATAGTCCGACCGGTCAAGCCTTGGAGGCAGGACGAGACTTCTTAGTCCAGGTTGATATCAGTGACTAGACCTGACTAACTCGGATGGTCCGGTCTAGTCGGGACCGGTCCCAGGCCAGTCTTTATAAAAAGATGCATAGTCATGTAATATCACTCTGCGGTCTAAAAATTTTTTGATACACGTGAATCTATTTTCGCTGCCCTGAATCTAAGAAAAGCACTATAACTCCAACTCTCCTGAGATTCCACTGTATAATTGATGGAAACAATCAGTTTATTTAAGAAACATTTTATTTGAACGTAATATATTGTGATAAAAATAGCAAAATGCAAAATGGATACTAATTCTGTCAAAGGGCAGTGCATATCCTATTGCTTGGCGGGCCTTGTCGGACCATTCGGAACCCTGCAGGCAGGTGGCGATAGGGTAGAAAGAAGAAAGAAGTGCGGGAGGTATTATTGTGTTGTCTATAAAGTTACATTTGCTTTTGACTATATATTATTTATATCTAGGAGACAAGAGAGATCTCCGAAGGGAAATTCTGCCAAATACTATGTGCCACACCCAAACCCAAGCCCGTTTTTGATTAAGGAAAAGGGTGGAAAAGTGCAACAATAATAGAATGCGGGATATATCCGACAAATATTTTCGCTTTAGGACCTGAAACACCGGAAAAAGGAAGGGGGAAAGGAAATGTAAAAAAAGGATGAAAAACGAATGTGTTTCACATATCTCAGACAAGCAGGGGGGGAATAGAGACGGTTGTGTAGTATCTTCCAAGGTTGTAAACAATGCACATGGCCGGGTTAGGAGGCGCCGAAAGGGGCCGTACCCTCCAGGGCTTGTATCATAGTGGGGGTTGTAGCCATTCGGGCCTTGAGTAGCTTTTCTATGCTGGTATTCAAATTTAGAGCAGCCAATGAGAGCGGTGTCCAGCCGAACTTGTCTGGCCTATCGGGGCAAACATCTTCCCTTTCTAACAGCAGTTTCACCACTTCCTCACGCCCATTCTCGGCGGCCAGCGAGAGCGGTGTTCGGCCACCATTGTCTGGCCTATCGGGGCTAACGTCTTCCCGTTCCAACAGCAGCTTAACTACTGCTTCACTCCCATTCTGGGCGGCTAATGAGAGCGGTGTTTGGCTATCATTGTTCGGCCTATCAGGGCTAACGGCTTCCCGCTCCAACAGCAGCTTCACTACTCCTTCATGCCCATACACGGCGGCTAATAAGAGCGGTGTTTGGCCATAATTGTCTGGCCTATCGGGACTAACATCTTCCCGTTCCAACAGCAGCTTCACGACTCCATCACACCCATACTGGGCGGCCCACGAGAACGGTGTTCGGCCATTATTGTCTAGCTTATCGGGACTAACATCTGCCCGTTCCAATAGCAGCTTAACTGCTCCATCATGCCCACCCCCGGCAGCCTGCGAGAGCGGTGTTCGGCCATTATTCTCTGGCCTATCGGGGCTAACGTCTTTCCGTTCCAACAGCAGCTTCACTACTCCAGAATGCCCACCCCCAGCAGCCCGCGAGAGCGGTGTTCGGCCATTATTGTCTAGCTTATCCGGGGTAACGTCTTCCCGTTCTAATAGCAGCCTCACTACCCCTTCATGGCCGTTCTGGGCCGCCCGCGAGACTGGTGTTTGCCCAAGATAGTCTGGCCTGTTAGGGTTGACGTATTTTCTTCCAAATAGTAAACTTATTACTAGCCGCATTCTCCGCCAACGGCCTATTCTCGATTGCCGACTAAGAAACAGCTCGACAACCTTTTCATGCCCACCCTCAGAAGCCCATGAGAGTGCCGTTTGACCATATCTCCTGTCCCGCATATCAGGCTTAGTCTGCTTCTGCTGCAAGAACAATTTTACAACATTTTCATGTCCAGACCTTGCAGCCCACATGAGTGGCGTCAGGCCCGAAATATCTCTTTTGTTCACATCCCACCTTCTCGTCTTTATCAAATCAATTGCAGCTTCCGCAATGCCGAAATATGATACGCAGTGCAGTCCAGAAAATGGACTTGCGAGATTAAAGTCCCACTCGGCGATTGACTCCCTAAGCAACTCGGCAGATATGTGACTATCGTACTGATTAAGAAGGTCCCGCGCAAGGTCTTTCGAGTGATCTGAGAGCTCCATTTGCATATGAGTACCCCAATACACAGAAGCGTATTTGAGGAAGGGTGTGCTTTGGAGATCACGGGAGGGGGGGGGGGGGCAGGCCAAAATATTTCTAACGGCCTGGGAATTGAGATACGTCAAACAAGTCTCCGCTATTCGCGAATGGGGGTTGTCAAATAAGTCGGCATAACGGGAAATATACTCCTTCAATGTTAAATGGATTAGCCGAATGGTCGAGGACCCTTTATCGACGGTTGCAAGTCCTTGACAAAAACCTAACACTGTCCGGATCGAAGGCACATTGTTGGTATTAATGTCAGTTGATCCTATCTGGACCGCTAGGGCGTGGCATATCTCATCCACACTCAGCGGCCGCTCAGAATGGGAAATCCACATTAGCGCGGCCATCCCAAGTCGTGCCCCATCTCCTGTCTGTGCCTTTATCCGTCTTATGGTTGCCTCATATGCACCCCCCAAGCCCAAGCCCAAGCCCAAGCCCAAGCCGCTTGTCATTGTATTTAGTTTTTCTCGCCTTCGATAGAGTGTTGTTTCCTGTAGGATGGCCTCAATATGCAGAGATACCAGCAGGAATCTAGAAACAGGTTAGCTCATAGTTTCAGATATCATTTTCGGGGTTCTGCTCCCCACTTACATTTCTGAAACCACCTCGGGAATGTTCTTTATAATGTCTTCCTCTAAACTGCTGTCCATCGCGTCCGGTTTTGTGTCTTCTCTCAACTTCTCCCTCAAGAATCGAATGATGTCATTCTTAGTGGGTGAAATTGATACAGTCACTACTCTCTGGGCAAACTGTTTCTCCACCTCATCCCGGACGTGCAACCTTCCGGCCAGAAATATCCGCGCGCTTGGGGACTTGTGTAGAATTTGTTTCAGTGATCCAAGCAGCTTTCCCCGATACTCTGCGACACATTCGTCGAGGGCATCAAAGCATATGAAGGTGGGCCGTGAGGACGCAATATCCTGTAAAATCTCTACGACTTGGCCGAGTTCCAGTCTCCGACCCCCGGTGGTCTTCTTGTCTTCTCGGAAAGCCTCAACAATCTTTGGCGGAACCTTTTCGAGTCCTCTAACAACCTGTTTTAGGAGGGCACTTAGGACAGTGGTTGGGGATTGCTCCTTCTGGGCCGCGAAGTCGAAGTAGAAGCACGCAACTGTAGCATTTCGCCCCCTTGCCCCATCGCATAACGCATCTATTATCAAGGAGCTAGGATCATAGCTTCTTAGCAAGACCTCGGCTGCATGGAGGATATGGTTTCTTACGTGATGTAGGTCTTGCCTACCCCCGGATCTCCATAGCAAAACAAGGCTGAATTATCGGATTCTCCACCGCGAATGCCATCGACCCAGTTCCGATATTCCTCTGTTCGTAAGAGCCAGTCTCCCACCTCCTCGACTCTCTGGTCTCTAATATCGTGATGCCGTACACAGGGTTCAAGTGGAGATAACCATGCTAGAATCGCGGTCCTCTCATCGGCGCTACCAAAGTTCACGTTGGACACATGGCTAACCGAGATACTATTATTAGTGGTAGTAATATTGAAAGAGTTGGTATTATTAAAAGAGTTTGGATTAAAGGAATCAATGTTGTTGGGAGAGCCGCTATTTTTGCCGACACAAGATTGTGACATTTCGGTTATTTGTTGCTGTTTGGAAGGTTGTGGATTCGATGCTGAGGATTCGGGATTCGGAGGAGTTTGTGACTGCGGTGGGTCAAGTGATAAAGTTTCTCAGGCTGAAGAAAAGCGGGGTCACCATTATCATGCCTTTTATTATTATTACTAACACCCGGTCCAATCAGCTCATCCAGGGCGCCATTCATACAGGAGTGAGTTCTACGATATAATGCAACCTGACGGCTTGTCCTGCGTGTTAAACAGAAAATACTGTTGTTCATAGATTGCCGACACGGACAGAACTTGTTCAACCAGATCCATCTTGATCTAAAACTTAATCAAAGCTTCTATAGCAAGGTTTGAAAAGGGTTGCTACTACTTTTCTGCTTTGTGTAGATTTCTGAAATCGTAGATTTTCTCAAAAACGAATATGGAGCAACCCTCTTTACAAGTCCCAGGGGGTATGTTTTCGTACATGCTCCGTCACCGCTACAACCTCAGTGTTTGAAATTTAACCTTGTCGCACAAGCCTACGATAACGCTTTCGACCTATTAGAAGTCACCATCATTAGGTGTCACATTAGTTTTTTGACTACGATATGGACCCTACGATTGAGAGTCTCAAGAGGGAAGTTGCCGTCCTGGGAGAGCAGCTAAATGATACAGAGAAGAAGTTGGAGATCAAAGAGGCTCAACTTCGTACATTCGTTCGGAATTCTACCCCTTTTACGCCGAAAAAGATGGAAACAGTGTTGGAGAAGAGACCGGAAACGCCCAAGTCGATGAAGCGAGAAAGAGAGTCGACCACTTTCGGAGCGAGGGATGGGAAAAGGTTTGAGGGAGGGGGGATACCGTTTGACCCGGTAGAATTGAGGGGGAAGAGAACGGTGGTGGGGCTGAAGGTGAATGGGGTGGTATGGGAGGTAGGAGTCGACGGCCTACTGGCTGCATTGGAAGAGGAGGGGTTTGTGATTTGTGAGGGGGCGAGGTGGTTGGTGGATGAGAAAGAGGTGGCCCGGAGAAAAGGTCTTGGCAAAACATCGTCCACTGTGGTGGTGTTTGTGCGCGGGGCTTCGGATGTGGCTGGGTTGTTGAGGAAGGGTTTGTGGCTGGGGGGCAGATGGCACTCGGTCAGGAAGTTTGAAGCAGTGCAGCCGGATAGGAAAAAGTCGGGTTGGGTATGGATGAGGGAGTGGATGGAGAAGGAGGGAAAGGAGAGGGCATCGGGAGACAGGAAGGCTTGGTTGGAAATGCAGAGCATAACCGAGCAGTTAAAGATGTTGAGGAAGAGTGCCGAGAAGGTGGAAGACGAGGGAAAGAAGAAGAAGTTCGAGGGTTTTGGAGGAATGGGGGTTGGTAGTTTTGGTAGTTTTGGGGGGTTTAAGACGGAGGAGAGGAAGATAAAGCCAATCAAAGGATTGGTTTTGAAGAAGGATATGGTCGCTGAGGCGGATGCGTTTTTCGAGAATGATGGTAGTGGGGCTTTTGGGGTTAAGGCGGGGCCACCCATTGCAAGTGGCTCAACCGTTTCCCCCGAGGCGAAGAAGTTTGAGGCAGAGAGAGCGTGGCAGATGGAGTTTGGGTATAGGCCGTAAAGGGGTTTGGGGTAGTAGGTGGAGGAGAAGGCGGACAGAGGCAAACATCCGATTGGGATATAAAAAGCCTATAGTGTATTAGATAGCTGGTAGTTAGCTAATAAATGCCGAAAAGTTTATTAAAAAAAAGAAAGAAAAAAAAGTTTTCGTATATCAACCGTCTCTCTTACACCTCCAGTGAAAGAAATAACAACAACAGTGACACGTCACATTTCGAGTTTTGACCAATAAGATCCTTGGATATTATCTCACGATATTCCCAAGTCTTTATTTTCCTTCACAAAGATTATTATTTTTTCATTAGATTAAAGAGGAAAATCCTAGGTCTTTCGAAATATTATTGTTAGTATGGTTAATTGTAACCGGTACGGGTTACTGTTTGGTTTCGAGTATCGTTTAATACTTAATATATTGTATGATTGAGTTTGATACTCATGATGTTTTGGTTTTGGTTTTGAGTATTGTTTGATACTCAGTATTTTTTATGATTGAGTTTGATACTCATGATGTTTTATGTTTGGTTTTGAGTATCGTTTGATACTCAGTATGTTTTAGTTATTGTGTCAAAGTATCGTTTGATACTTGATATGTTTATGTAACGTTTCAAGGCTACCGTTTTGGAGTCTTTATGGTTATTGTTTACAAGGCTCCGGTTAGCTTGACAAGTGTATTTAAGACCTGCTATTCTCCGGACTTAGAGAAGGCAGACTTCGACAGACAGAGTTTTCAATATACTTGGTTGAACAGTTACTTCTTCGGTTCGCTTTGAGAATCCAGCAAGACCCGAACATACTTAGCTATTAGGAACTACTTGGTAGTTGCGATATAGCAAGAAGTTTGTTACAACAACTTAGTCTAAGCCTCCGGTACTTAGCCTCGTTACATACCGCTCTTTGGTATAGAGATAGTATCGTTACCCTATAGATTCCCGCCACCACCCAGGAGGCGGTTACATTAATGCTAAGAAGACTTCGTTTACAGCAACGAAGGTTGCAGAAAATGGCATGGCGATGGGCGCAGCTTTTGTGCGAATCCTATAGTTGGAAAAGGAGGTTTTGAGACTATGATATCATGTGTCAGTCTATTGAAACGTTTGAACGGGAGGGGTGGAAAGGCAAAGGAGGAGGAGAAAGACGAGGTGGTGGTGCAGGAAGAGGTTGAGGCTGGGGTGGTGGCTGTCGGGGCGTAATCAATTACAAGTGGCGCTTACAAGGTTGTGGCTGAAGAAGAGGATGTGGGGGTAGAAGTTGAGGCTGAGGAGGTTGTGGCTGGAATAGAGGCGATGAGTGTGGGTTCGGAGGATGATGAGGATGAGGTTGTTGACGGCAAGATAGTTGTTAGATTGCGGGGCGACAGAAAGAGGGGGATAGTTGAGACAGGGGAGGGTGAGAGGGTAGAGGAGGTTGGGGAAGGGAGCTTGGTTAGGGCGATTCCAGTTAGCCCTAGATCAGGAGTACAGGGTTTGGTGGCGGGTAGGAGGATTCCAAGTAGACCCTCAGCTTATTTTTCGAGAGAGAGAGGAGGGATGGGTATGGGCTGGGGGGGTGAAGGGGTTGCTCAGTACCAGCTGGATTATATTGGTAGGGGAAACGTCCTGATGCCTAGACCTGGACCTGGGACGAGATTTGGTAGAGGAGAGAATGTTTGGCAGTGGTGACGAAAGAAGCCAATGACCCCTTTGACGACATGCATGTTTCTTTGGCTCTAGAGACGAAGTGACGAACGATCTCACACGGCCCGACATTACAGACACCAGAGTAGTTAAACCTGTCTGCATTTTTTCAAGGCCGGAGGGGGAGGGATCGTGGGGAGTTAAAGAATTACCAGGGGTAATTCCGTTTGTACCTCGGGGGGTGAATGGGTGGTGTTTTTAATTGTTTTTATTTAATTTTTAAGCGAGTACCTTCAGGTACATGATCAGGACCGGGTGACGTGCCTAGTGTACATGCAGGTCCTAGGTTTGGGTATTTCTTTCTTGTTCTAACTAGGTTCTGGCTATTGGTTAGTATGAGGGGGATTCTGGTTGATTTGTACCCTAGAGAGAAAGGTGGGTCAGAGTGCATGGGTTGGATAAGGGCTAGGCGGGACAGTTAGGGCAGGGAGACTAAATGCTACAGAAAGTCCTATAATGTTGTTAGTTAGATAGCATGTAGTCAGCGGTTGATTAATATACCGAAAAGTTTGATAAAAAAAAAAAAGGGTTTCGTACACTCCAACAAATACAGGGGTAGCCTAAGACATAAATTTACTTGACTAGAAAAACACAGGAGAACAAGGAGCAAATAAAAATAAATGGTAAGAATACCAAGAAAAAGAAATTAAAAATAAGAGAAAGAGAGAGAAGCATATAAGGATAAGGTGTGAATATATATAAATGTTAAAAATAAAAAAAAAGAACTCTCGTAACTATTAATACCCATAATCCATTGCTGTATTTCTAATGTTTTAGTGTTAGCTATTTTGTCTTCTCTTGCTCTTATTCAGTTAATTGCTTGGCGTTAGCTGTACGAAATTCACCCCGGTGTGCCTTGTACTAGCTTTTCTGCAAATACTGGTTCTAGGATAATTTAGGTTCTCAAACCGAATTTCCAAGCTCACCTACTCTGAAGTAGAGCAGGTTTTAGTGCTACTTGGACCAGATGCACAGATATGATGAGTTGTCGGATAGTGATCCCTACATCATCAGCTCCTTAGATATCTATTTTTATAATACCGGTTGTTCAGGGGGTGCTGGCACCGAATAAGATTGTTGTTTAACGATTGCATGGAACAAGCGCTGTTAGTTTTCAAATGATAGCCAAACATCTTCAGGCAACACAAAATATTTCAGGTAGGCTAATGATTCCGCGCTTTGAAATTGCAGGGAGGTCTCATTTCTATGATTGCCAACCGAGGACATGTTAGCGCAGCTTAAAGAACTCACAGGTGAGGTAGATGATCCGGTAGTTGGCTGTGTGGAACGCCACTACCCTTGAATAAGGCTCTTACAGCATTAAGGTATCCCTTTATACCATCACTTGCACTACTCGCTCTACGGGCACTTAGCGCGGTGCTTGAAAACACACCAAGGGATGTTCAAGAAACAAGCCAACTCTATTAGTAGCACCACTTATCTTGTAGGATTGTTGATCTGGATGGTGCCACTACACACCTCCGACCGCACAAACTAGCAAGAACCAGCTAGCACTAGTATACTAAATTTACGTTGAAATAAGAAGCGGCTGAGGCTAAACTTAGATTATACCGTACAGATCTCATATGCCACTCCTGTTTTGCAAAATGGCCTCAAATGCCAAACTGCCTGCAGATGCCACAGGATTATATTATCATAATGTCATTTACCTAGTAACCGCTCGGTACTGGGATGTGGCTTACCATGGTAACCACTAGAAAATCAAATCTATATTTTATTATCTGGATAAATTGTTGTGATACAATGTTAGAAATTTGTTCAAAAGTAGTTTTAAATATGGAGGTTCTGAATCTGAAGGTCTTATTTAATTGTAATAAAAAAGACTTTCTGTATACTAAATTTATTGCAAAATAGGTCAAATAGCATCTCCCTTATGATAGCAGTTAAGAAAGTTGAAACCAACTGTAAAAATATCAGTTTAAGGACATTATAAGATCTCAGCAGTCTTGTATATGATGAATGAACTGCTTTGGTATTTATTTGTAGCTATTCTGGAAGGTATTCTAGCAACAGAAATGAGGAAAGCTAAATATGTATCTTAGAAACTGGATTACAAGATATATGCCTATGAGGTGTAAGTAAAGGTTAAATACTTTGTTTTATCCTTTAAAATGATAATGGAAGACACTATGTAAACATTTGAGGTAGTTGGTGAATTTTTGCGAATTTTATTCACTAATTATTGAAAAATAGTTTAGAGAGAAATAATATCCTCCACCCTCAACCATGTAGGCTACACATGCAGGGTAAGGCTAAAAGCTGTTCCCTATACTCTTGGCATATAGTGAAACCTGTTAAATGAGTGTTGGTTGAGTTTGCATGTTTGGATAAAAAGATTTCAAACTGGAATTCTTGAGAACTAGAAGATCAGCAAAATGTAATAACCACTGCTGGTCTACGAAGGAGGGGTATGGTCATTGGAGTCCTCCTGGTCTACTGTGATCCACACTGGTCCACATTTGCGGTAAAGTTTGAAAAAGTGTGGATCAGAGTGGATCAGAGTGGACAACGCTCCGCCATTTCCCTGATGAAATCCCAAGTAAAATTCACTGTCACTGGAGTGCCAGTTTGAAATCTATAAATCGATATATGCAAACTCAACCAAAACTCATTCAATAGGTTTTACTATATCAGTAGAGCATATCGAACAGCTTTTAGCTTTCCATCTTCACTTATGGTACGAACCTGCTCACTCACAATGGCCGCTCCCTTAGGAGCATGAACACCTTCTGGCATAGAGTCCAAAGGTGGTCCACAAACACCTTCTCCTCCACCCCCACCTCCATACTTGTTCGAGAAGCATGCCTCCCCCGTCGTAGCATACTGCACTGCAGGCACAAGAGACACCTAGCGGCCCTCCACTGGGCATACTCACCCCCAACAATAATCCCCGCCGCGGCAAGGGTACCCCCCTCATTCCCGTCCCTCTCCATCTTCTGGGCCCAGGCCTTCTTGAGATCCCTTCGTAAAGGCCTGTCCTCCGTGTACCTGTCGCTGGATTGGTGGTCTGTTACAATCCTCCCCTCTCCGGGTGATACTTGCAGCTGGTAATCAATAGTGTTGCTCACGATAACTTATTCTTTTAATTTCTGACTGTGATAGCTGATGTCCTCTGACTCCTATCCAGCAGTGACGATGGCTAGGCTTGTGCAAGACAGTCGTGTCTTAGTTGTTGGAAGTATGATAGGTAAAAGGTCTTGGTATTGAAAGTATAGTGTATGAAAGAACTTAGATGGTAGTGTGAAGAACCTAAATCTCACAACCTCATTTTTTTCATTTTTTTTTTTCATTTTTTTTTATCATGCGTTCATTGTTTCTAGGTACAAGAAGCTTCATGCAGTGCTAGCTATGCCAGTGGAAAGAACAAAACCTATAAATCAAAAACAAGCAAGAAAAGAAACCATCTTATCTCTTATCCTCCACTGTCTGAAAAACTAAGGCTAGAAACCGTTCACCAACTCTTTTCATGAAAATCATTATAAAAGGAAAAATAACAAGGAAACCATCTTTCGGTACTTGTCACAGGATTGTTTATACAGGTACTAAGTTTAGGGGCAGCAAACAGAGAGTCATCAGTTGTCCCGAGAGGGGGGAGGGGCCAAAGCTGCCTAGGGAAAGGGAGAAAAATGGCGCCATTTGCGGGGGAAAACACGTTTTTGAGGACAGGATGTATTGGCTCAGAGCTTGTAGGAGGGTGTTATTGGACCAAAGTTGGGCCCGGGGTTGAGGGATGAGAGTTCTTTCAGCAGGAGGTCTCGGTCACGAGAATGGGCAGGGCACTTCTGGATGGCATGTTCGAGACTTTCGTTATCTCAATGGCAACGGGAGCAGGGGAGAGGTTCCTGATGGTGGAATCAGGTGCGGTGGGTGGCCAGGTAACCTGTTCCAGCATGCATTTAGTGGATCTGCCCTGCCACGTACTTCCCGAGCCCTATAACTGAGTGCAGTAAGAACTGGGGGGGGTGGACGTAGTGGCGGGGAGTGGGGTATTCAGTGGACTATTCCTGGAGGAGGATAGTCTTCCCCCTCCCATGGATATCAGCAAAGACAACATTCACTCCGGACGCAGAACATGCGGGTCCAGATGAGGCGTGTCCGTCCTATGGGTTGTCTGCGCGCTGGCTGTCAGGGCGTTCTTTGCCTATCATGTCTTGCGTCGGGTGCATCCCAGCAGCCCTTTTGCCTTCCCCAAGTGCCCTGCGCACTTGTCGTGGCGCATTTCATCCCACCACCGTCCGCCACCTTACCTTTTCGTCTCCGGCGTCCAGCGTAACCCTACCAAATTGTCCCCATTGGGTGGCACCTGCACCACTCCAGCACTTCCAGCCCCCAGCATCCGTCCGCTGGCATCCCAGAATGCTTCATTCGTAGTCTGCCCCTCACCACCATTTTATAGGCATGCGTACCGTAGTATGGAGAATTGCCTGGTTGTTACGATCCGCTAAGGCAAAACCTACATCGTTTAGATTTGTTCTTATAAAACATGCTCCTCACCTGTGGGCTCAGTCGCGTGCAGTACTTTCATATTCTCATTAAATGTCCACAGGTTAATCTTCTTGTCCTCAATCGGCCGAGTTCAAGCTGCACACTTTAGGTAGGGATTGCCACCTTATGTGTCTGGCCTCAGCTTGGCCGCATCTATATTGCATTAAACGTCCGCAGATGTATCCTGTAGTACTCACTTGGCGTAGTTGAGGCCCCATAAATACTATACATAATCCCATAGAATAATTTAATATAATTAATATATATCATTAAACGTCCGCGGATCAATCCTATGATTCACTATCCATTGCATCTCCCCACTAAGAATTACATGCGCCTCTCCAATTAGAGCCCCTATACTGAATATTCGCATGTCTCGACCAGTGGACCGCTTGCCGACTCGTATATGTCCGCTTGCCAGTTGAAATCTAGCACCATTGATCGGATCGAGTACCTGAACCAATGCCCACCTATAGACTCCTGCGGCTTCGCTTAGAACATTTCTTATTTTGCAAGGTGCTAATAAGCGCGCCACCGCGAGTCCTCGCAAATCCCCATAACTCTGCACTCTGCCAGTTTGGACCCATGCCCAATCGTTGCTAGGACCGCCATTGCGGAAAGCCTTTGTGCCCGAGCAGCAGGCCCGGTGGATCTGGCAAACAGGCGCTTGCTGAAAGTCCGAAACCGATATTTCAAGCTTGGTAAATTGCATTACAGGAAGCAATCCCAGTTCGGTGGGGTCACCAGGCAGCCGCAGGTCATCTGCGGCACTCTGCTCGATATAAGGTAGCATTTCCTCAATCATGTCACCATACTTGGTGGCGTGGGCTTGGTATAGCTCACAGAGCCTGCCAATGTTCGTGCGGCCTTTGAGTATTCGCCGAGGTGCACTGCGGCTTGAAAAAGTCGGCATTTCCATCCCCTATTTCCTACCACTATCACACCTGTTTTCAAAAGTGCTTCTGTAGTCTGCAAGGGCATTCCTAAAGGGTGCTGGTGGACATATTGCGACAAGATCTGTAGGGCGGCTTCATTCGTGTTTGACCTTCGGTAACCATCTTTAATTTGCTTCTGATGTGCTAGTTCGACCATCTCGGTAGAAAACATTGATATGGACCCAAAACGCCGTACCTGGGGGCAAAATGACTCAGGTAGTACATGTTGATAAAGTTGAAGTGATTCTTGCGCCGTATCAAATCTGCCTCCTGATTGGCCCTTTCGAGCCTCTATTGATCCACCTGCTGACAGCGCTTGGCGGCAGTGTTATGGCAGGCCTCATTAGCAATTTGATACGCCATTAGTTTCCTTAGATCCCGATCATGACGATTGGCTTCTGCACGCATAGCCTTTGAGGTAGGGAACTCAAGAAAAATGCACTTGGTCCGCTGACAAGTCTGCATATACCTTTCCCTGTAGACAAGTATATCTGGTGTATGATTGCCCTATTGGGCCATGTGTTACAATCCTATCCTTACCGGGTAATACTTGCACCAGGAAACGGGTAGCATCAGGAAAATGTCGGAGGGTGGTCCAAGGTGGTCCTGAATGCATTTGGTCCACCAAGGGGTGTTGTGGTCCCCGTGGTCCAGCTGGTTCACTCCGATCCATTCTGATCCACAGTGTTTGAAATTTTACGGAAAATGTGGACCAGGATGGATCAGGGTGGACCAGGAGGACCAGGGGGACCATAACCCCCCTTGGTGGACCAGGACTGGTTTTTACATTTTGCTGATGTAGTTCTCTAACGAACACTTCCCTTAGTCAGATAGGGGTTGCGATAGCAAAGTACTTCTGACTCCGATGTAGAAACGTTGATATTTAGGTTCATGTAAGAGAGTAGTCACTTGTTTTCCGAAAGTGGGATAGATAAGGAATCTGGTATTGAGAGTATAGTGTATGAAAGAACTTAGATGGTGGCATGAAGAACCAAAATACCATGTCTTTTTTTCTTCTTTTTTTGTTTTTTTTTTGTATCATGTGTGCATGGTTTTTAAGTAGGGGAAGCTTCGTGCAGCACTAGCGATGGAAAGAAGAAAACCGATAAATCAAAACAAACAACAAGAGAAACCTAATTGCTGATCCCTCCCTGGTGAGGGAAAGTAGTCTATGGCTGAAACAGTGCGCCGATGATTTCCAAAGAAAAAACAAATATAAGAATGTTTAAACACAAAGCGAATTCTTAAGGGGTGGGTTGCAAGGAAAGATATATATAAGAAAGTATAAATAACTAAAGTCACAAAGAAAGAAAACTTTCATGGCGGACAAGGTCTATCTTAGGTTGGGGAGGAGGGGGTTGGGGGAGAGAGGGTGTCGGGGAGCATGTCCACG
>Ga0307507_10006357_pt1 | contig 18219 bp, 4 predicted proteins | sample 7_EM_MG_FD_207223 | JGI IMG/M metagenome (GOLD analysis project Ga0307507, IMG submission 207223) | Populus trichocarpa ectomycorrhiza microbial communities from riparian zone in the Pacific Northwest, United States - 7_EM | ecosystem: Host-associated > Plants > Roots > Unclassified | place... | reverse complement strand
TTTCCACTAATTTCGGTGCCAAACGAGCGTTGCATTGTGGTGCAGTAAGCTCGCGATCTTGGTGTTGGAATTTTGACGATCGCGATTTTGTGTTCGTGTCGGGAAACTAATGTCTTGGCACTGTACTCTATTAGTTACCAATTCCTAGCATTATATAGCGCTTCGTAAATTGGTTAATTAGTAGCTATTTTATAAGCATATCTTTAGGTTAATCTTTACCTAGTATATATACCACTTTAAGTTAACCTTACTAAACCATATTATTTTATACAAAAAGGCATTAAGTCTTAATATACTTGGCTTTATAGTTGTTAGCGACTCGGTCAATCGAGGCACGAGCACGGCAAGAAGGTCGCGCAAGCCTATACGATTGGATTGTCTATAAACGAGGATCCAAAGCTAGAGAAAGGAAAGGAGGAGAAGGGCAGCGTCACTCGAAGTCTTATACGATCCTCGGGTCACGTGAGCTCACGTGACTCTACGTCTACCATAACGTCTACCATAATCCACCGTTTTCCACCAGCGCCGTAACAATAGTGGTGTTTTATATTATATAAAAGGTTAACTATACCCTTATTATTATAGTAGAGCGTATAGATAAATAGGTTATTATTGTCTCTCTCCCCTAGATCTCTTATTAGCTTTTTAAGCCATACTACTAACCTTACTCCTTCTAACACTGCCATAATCTCTACTTCTATTAAGCTTAATACCGTTAACTTCTATCTTTAAGCTATCCAGATTACCGCTCCCCTATAGCGCATAACTACTATACCTTAAAATAATATCCAATTGTATTTTATTCCCTATATAGCGTTAATAGAGATATTATAGCTAGTAGGTAGGTGTTACGGGACATCTCTATAACACCTTATACACGTCTACCTGTTTCTACTGACGCAGTAAGAAGAGACTGACCGCGAGACGGCAACCCAATGGCAATTTGCCAGCAATCTATAGCAATCTGACGGCAATCTGCCGCATTCTGCTATATTCTGCCAAAGTCCACCAAATTCTGCCAAGTTCTGCCAGGACCGCTCCTTAAATCCTATTCTGCTCCGTGTATATATCGACCAAGCAACCAAACTAACGATATATGCCCTTTCTTCCCGTTTCCTTACCTTCTCTCCTTACGTAATGTCTTAACTTTATTACCCAGTTTATATACGTAGCTTAATAATATCTACTTTGCTATATATTATCGTCGCTTATACTCACTCCGTGACAGTAGGTTAGTTAATATAAGCTTATATAGAGAAAGATAAACTGCTTAATTTAAGTAGGTAATTCCGGTTTTAAGAGTGCTGTTTAGATATTATAGTAGCTATTTACTTAAGCGGTAATACAATTCTTATAAGGCTGCTATAAACCTAGCTAGCTAACCGACAGCATAGCTAGTATTAGGATATATGTAGTTTAAGAGGTAGATCGTAAAGCTAATAATCTATTAGTATACCATTGCATTATTATATTTAAGAGGGCTTTTAATATTAGGCTTCAGAATAGTACCTATTAGTATTAGTAGCTTGGCCAGATTATAGTTATCTATTTTTAGCCGTTTAAGTAGCTTTTTAGTATATATCGTCTAATATAGCTTAGGGGTTCGGTTTATATAGTCTTAATTAATTTAGAAGTCTATAAATACCTCTATAGAGCCTAGGTCTTTATATCTCCATTCTCTTATAATTCTTGTCTTTATAATATTAAGATATCGGCGCTTTTCTGCGATTAGTATATTATTAATAAATAATAAGATATATACTTTATTTCCTATAAAGAGGTTAGGGTTAGTATCTGCTAATTTAAAACCTATACTATTAAAGAACTTCTTAACTATCTAAAACCATTCTCTTAGTACCTGCTTTAGGCCATAAAGTAACTTATTTAGCTTTAAGTAGGCATCTTTTACCCCCTTAAGGTTAGGTTTAAAGTCTTTTAATTATAATAGAACCTTATAGCTTAGACTACGGTAGGTTCTGTTATTGGGCTGGGTATATAGGTAAGAATAAAGTAACAATGTAATAATAACTGGTGGAGTAGTTGCCTAACAGATTAACTCCAATTGTATTCTAAGATTTACTACAAGGAGAGAACTATCTATGGTAGGGACTGAGGTCCTTTAAATACACAACCATACTCCTAAGAAATCCTCTCTTGTACGTAAGGTACGTGTTGTCTGTATTAAATATAACGTCCCTTCCGTTTAATATAGTTAATATGTTTAACACTATGTGACCTTAGTTACTATTCCTTGTTATATAGTTCTACTAGATCTATCTTAGACTGTGCCTGTATTAACTAACTAGCTTCCGCCAACTCTTCCCTAAGTAGTCGTAATATCGTACTTAAAGCGTCCGTAATACTATCTCCCTCCTCTTTATCTTCGTCCTTGAAGATCCCTAACATCTCTAAGTTGTCTACTAGAGGTATAATGTCCGTTTAATTAGTCTGGTTAACATCCTTGCTTATTATACCTAAAGCTTCTTCTTCTCTTTCCTAGGTTAAGCGTCGCCTTTATATGGTTTCCTCCATACTATTGCTTAGTAAAGTGATGGCGATTCCTTACTTGAGGTGTGCGAAAGAGGGGTTAGTTTATATTGTGCTAGCGAGTCCTTTGTTTTAATAACCTTCCTCTTACTTTAAGTGCACCAAAGCAAATATTTAATTGTCCTACGATGTTCGCTCTATTTCTAACGCTAAGTATGCGCGTCCTATAACTCTTAATAGCCTTTAAGTTCCCTAAGTAACTTGTTATAGGGTTTTATATTTAATCTGCTACTGTAAAGCTTAACGGTGAGCTAGCCTCTACGCTGCTTAAGGTTTAACGTGCCTTAAAAAAATCCGCACGCGTCCTTAAAGCTTAACGTTTGGCTTATACTTGTCTTTAATGCCTTAAACATGTCCATGAGAAGGTCCGTTCTAAAGAGTGGAAACTGGTTTAATAGGGTTTGTCTAAGCTGGGTAATAAAAGAATTGGCTCTTCTCCTATAAGAGAAACAACTCTGAGTAGCTTGGTAATTGCTCCTCTTAGGTCCCCCTTAGGTGACTCATTCTTTAGTAATTTTTCCTTGTTAATATTACCTAACCTACTCTCTTTTAATACTCCTGTACCTTTCCTATAGCGTTCCTTAGGTTGCTTAGTGGTTTTTAGGTAGTTTTACTATAGCCTATCCACTTTACTTTATACCACGTTTTGTTATCTATATCCTTATAACTAATGATCTTTAAAACTTGCTATTTGTCTTCCTTTTGTCCTCTATATATGTTTGCCTTATAGACTGGTGGCTTAATATTCCCATATACTAGCTCTAGTATTGCGATGTGTTATATAGGGTAGATTTTTATTTTGGCTAGTAGGTTTAACTTATATGTAACTAATAAAATTCTTTACTTAACTTTAAAAGGTCCTAGTCTAATATAGTCTAATTTCTTACTTAGTTGTCGACTCTTAAAACTTTTATATAGTAGCTACACTTTATCTCCCTCCTTAAGATCTGGTCCCTTAGATCTCTTAATATTGTAGTACCTTTTTATTCGTTCTTATACTAGTTTAGCTGTTTCTTTAAGGTCTATATAAAGATTTATTAACGTCTCTATTCTTTGCTTAGCTGTGCTACTCGTCTTTTTTGCTTAATATGGCGATAACGATATTCTTGGCTTATATCCGTAATTCGCCTTAAATGGTAATATCCCCATTTCTTCTTATAGTATTGTATTGTATGCAAACTGTGTAACTGGTAATAATAATACCTAATTGTTTTGCACGTGATTGATATAGTGCCTTAGATACTATTCTAGTGTCTAGTTTAGTCTTTCCATTTATCCGTCCGTCTACGGATAATATGCTATAGATGTTACTACGCGAACTCCTTATTCTGCCAGAAACACTTTCTAAAATACTGCTATAAATCTTAGATTTTTATCTGATATAATCTTGTCTAGTGCTCTATGTCTTATAAATACTTCCTTTATATAGATTCTAGCAACATCTTCTGCTAATATCTCTTTAGTGTATGCTATAAAGTATCCCTACTTTATTAGCTTATCTACTATTACTAAAATTATGTTATAATCTTGTTCTGTAATAGGATCTCTTAACTTTAGTAACTTAATAATAAAGTCCTATAATATAACTTTCTATGGTCTTCCTGGTGTCTTAATAGGTTGTAGCCCTCTGTATGGCTTATACCTCGTTGGTTTATTCCTTTAGTAATTTAGATATTTCTTTATAACTTGTCTTGCTAGTCCCTAGATTTCTTAAATAATGTACTCCTTTTAAAGTCTTAACACTAAGCCTGTAGCTCCGTTATGTCCTTGTGTTATTCCCTTATGGAATTCCTTAATAAATTCTTCTGTAATAGACTTAGGTATATATATTACTTCTCTGTTTTTGTATTGCTTTAAGTCTGGATTCTCTACCTGTACTTCTTAGATCTTCTATGTTTAATTACTCTCTAGTAATTTATGGATCTGACTTTTTTTAGTTGCTATAATTTTTGGATAATTGTACCTAATTAATCCGTCTTAATTCTTTTGTAATAAAGCTCCTAATAGCTTTTTACTACTCTATAGTTTAGCCTTTCTGCTTAGGGCGTCTACTCGTGCATTGTCTATATCCTTAGTATGCTGAATTTTGAAATGGTATTCTGTAAGCATTTCCGCCTATCTAACCTGTCTTTGGTTGAGTTCCTTTGTTATTAGGAATTCTATAAGGTTTTTATAGTCTGTCTTAACTATAAATGGTTTCTCTATGCCTTATAAAAATGCTCTCTATTCTTTAAGTGCTGTTACTATACCTAACAACTCCTTGTTATAGATGTTATAGTTTAACTCTAGTGGTGTTATCTTCCAACTGTAGTATACTACTGGGTGCTATCCGTTTTAATATTTTTATAGAAAGCACGCCCCTAGTATAAAGTCTAATGCATCCATTTCTATAACCGTCTCTAGACCTGGTTAATAGATTTTAAGAACTGGCTTCTAGGTAAATAACTCTTTAACTTTCTTAAATAGTTCTTATTATTTCTTTCCTTATACCCACGGTTCTTTTTTCTTTATTAACCTTGTAAATGGCTTAATGTCCTATAACTATTGCGCTATAAACCTTCTATAGTAGTTGCAAAACCCTAGGAACGATCTTAACTGCGTAATATTCTCTGGTTCTTGCTAATTTACTATAGCCTTAATCTTCTTTAGATCTATGCTAAGTTAGCCTAGTTTAATAATAAATCTAACAAAATTGGTCTTTCTGGTAAAGAACTTATATTTCTTAATTATTACTAGCATCTGTTTTTCTTGTAGTCTCTTTAAGACCCATTTAATATGTTCTCTGTGTTCTTCCTTGTTCTCTAAATAGATAATAATGTCGTTAAGGTATGCTATAATAAATTTATCTAGGTGTTCTCCTAACACACTATTAATTTGCTTTTGGAATGTTGCTAGTATATTTATAAGCCTAAACTATATAACTAATGGCTTATATAGTCCTTCCTTTAACCTAAAGGCTGCTTTTTACTTATTGCCTTCCTTAATTCTAATCTAATAGTACGCCTATCTTAGATCTATCTTTATAAAGATCTTTACATTGCCTATCCTGTCTTGGATTTCGCTAATTAAGGGTAAAGGATATCTATCTTTCCTGGTAATGCTGTTTAACTGTCTATAGTCTATACACATCCTAAGTTTTCTGTTTTTCTTTGGGATGAATAATACTGGATATTTTATTAATAACTATAATGGTCTAATGTATCCCTTTTATAAGTTCTCCTGAATAAACTCCTTAAGCGCTACTAACTCTGTTTTAGTAAGCTTATAGATTAGAAAGAACTTTAGACTTATTTCCTCTTTTAATTTTATCTTATAGTCCCAAGCTGTATGCTCTGACAGCTTTTTACTTTCTAGTAACTATAACTTTTTACTATACTTATAGTATCTCTTTGGTACATAACTTAAGCCTCGCTTAGTCTCTTTATATGTTGCTCTAACTTAGTACTATACTAACTTGGTTTACTATCGCACTTTACGCTATTGTATATCCTTAATATTAACCTAACCTATAACCTAATTAATCTTTAAATTGTACTTCTGTAACTAAGGCATTTTTAGTATTGCCTTGTCCTGTCCTAACGGTAGGATATTAAAAGACATTCTAACTGGTCTCCCTTTAATAGTTATCTAAATAGGTCCTATTTTGAGATTAATAATGCCTCCTTTATAGGCTATCTGATCTCCTGAAATTGTTATAAGTAGATATGGGTGTTTCTTTTGTCTGTATAGTAACCCTATTCTTTCTACTACCTTTGGTGATATGTGGTTCCTAGTTGCTCTACTGTCTACTAATACTTTGAACTGCTAATCTTGCTACTTAGCTTTTAAATTTAGGTATTATCCTTAAATTCCTTTAAGGGTCTAAGGCTCTAATACTAGTTTCCTCTAGTCCTATACGCCTCCCCTTTTCCTAACTGTTGGCTGCTAGATCCTGCTTGTACTTAGTCTAACTTTGGCTAATATTTAGTTTGTTTCTTTTCCTCTATATACTATAGATAAGTGTTTTCTAGGCACTTCTACTACTATTATCTATCTAGGTATTTTTCTATAAGGAATCTTCCTGGTTAAAATATTAAGTCCCCTTAACCTTGTACTTCTACTAGGTGCTAACTATGCATATACTTGGCATTTCTGAACCGCTTTTCCTCTGGTGCCTAATATATTCTTACTAGGTACTTCTGGTTCTTATCTTTAGGTGCTCTATGCATGTTATATATATTATCTACATAAGCTATCTATAATAGTATATAATATGCTATATGTTTTAGGTTAACTCTTGGTTTATCTTTATTCTTAAGTTTAAACCTATACCTAGTTAACCTAACCACTGGTATCTCTACTATAGGTACTAAGATTTATTGCTTACTTCTCTAGTCCCTAAATCCCTCTTCTAGGTTCCTTAATGTTATAATTAATGCTCCTTTAATATAACTTATGCGTTTCTCTATAATAGGTTGGTCTTAGACAACTTTTTTGTTTAGCTATATATAAAAGTCTTCCTATTTATTGTTGTATCATTGCCTATACCACTTTCCGTACAACTGGTTTAGTGTGTATGGTCTATCTGTTAGAAAGTACCTTGTTATTGCTATGTTATAACATTCTTTAGTATGTCTTTCTTTAAACCTAGTTAGAATATCTAGATTCTTTTCTTGTTCTAGTTTATCTAACTACTTTGCCCTAGGTGTCCCTATACTCGGCCTATTAGTAACTCTTTGTATGGGTGCTCTATTCTTTATATAACCTAGTATAGCTAATCTCTTGTCTAGCTTTTACTCCTGCTATATAATAATTCTTGTTCTAAACTTATCTATAGTTTCTTATTTTCTGCGTCTTATAGCTGGATCTTTATAGTCGTCTTGCTTTTTAATTCTGGTATTAACTATTTAATCTTTAGGCTAAATACTATGTTTACCTAGGATTGCTAACGTTCTTATTTGTTCTCTAAACTTATAGTTCTTAAACTTGCGTCCTATACTTATTTGTTTGTCACTAAACTAAATTACTGCCCTTTCCTATTAGTTTTTGTCTGTTATGGGTCCTTAGGTGTGTCTTATCTCGTCTTAAGAATCTTAAGTTTCTCTTATCTCTTCTTAAAAATCTTAAGCCTGTGGCCTTTTACCTTTATTAAGTAATAAGCTAGCACTAGCAGTTATCTACTTACTTAGTTTCTTCTGAATGTTGCTTCTATTATCTTATAAAGCGATGGAAATTATATCTAATAGTATTATAATATTTGTTACTGAACCTTGTTTAGTAATAGTCTTAGTCTCTACTTCTATTGCGTTATTAAGGTTTAAGTGCTCCTAGTTAGCCTCCTTTTCGTCCTTATTGCTGTTAATTAATAAGTACTTTAACTCTATTATTATTGCTACTAATCTTTGTCTGTATATTACTGTAATATCTTAATCTAGCTTATAGAGTTGATCTTGTTCTTTATTTAACTCTCTGGTTCCTTGGAGTCCTTTTAACTCTAGCTCTTATAGCTAATAGCTTACGCTGTACTTAGCGTCCTTATAAATTTGGTATGCGTTATTATAACAATATATAAAACTGTTGATTGAACATTCTTTTATTCCTTATAGTGCACTATCATCCCTCTGTATATATGTGCCGTCTGCTAGTCTGGTTCCCTTTACTGTATAGTTACTTTAACCACCTCTATAGTCTCTAGCAAAATGACCCTATTTTCCATAATTTATATAAGCTCTATTTTTGAACTATTTTTCTTGCTATAGAGTCCGCCTAAATATCTTCTGCTGCTAAGATCCCTGGTTTAGCCTCTGCTCCTAGGTCCTTTAATTACTTAATCCTTAACCTTTAGGTTTCTATAGTTTCTTTTCCCATCTTTAGGTTTCTTTGGTACTACTTAGGTCTATTAGCTCTGCGCCATTCCATGGTTTTTAACTCTATGTCTATTGTTACGTACTCTGCGCCTTATACAACTATGGAACTCTGTCTTGCCCTTTCTTAGCTTGTTCCCTTTAATAGATTCTATTATTGATCTTTATTAATTAATCTATTAACTCTCTTAGAGTATCCGCATCTTCTATTAGGATAATTATATTCTGGACTTTAGCCTTAAGTCCCTGTTTGTACTATACCATAAGCGCCTTGTTATTCCACTTAACCTATATGGCTAGTGTTTAAAACTATATTATATACTTAATTGCTAAAGTGCGTTATACTAAGTTTTGAAGCTTTTGTTTTACTGTGGTTATAGCTTCTAGGTCTCTGAATATCTATGTTAGTCGCTTTGCAAACCCGTTCTAACTGGCAAATATATACCGTACATCTTAGTTAGTAGTTGTTATGCTATTAGCCTATATTTCTATAAGATACGGCTTAAATTACTTAAGTGCCCTTTCTGTCAGGAATAATCCTATATAGGCTACTTGGTTTAATAATATTGCTAACTTCGCTCCTTCCTGTACTACCTTAAAGTGCATTTGCGTAAGAAATCCTTTAAGCTTTAACTTCTCTTCTAAAAATTATTTAATTGAGGGTAGCTTAATCTTTGCTGCTTTAATTCCATTAATGCGTTCTTTAAGTATCCTATTATTGTCTTATAAGTAATTAACTATTTCCTGTAACTAACCTTGTGTAACTACTTAAGAATCCCTATTATCTATACTGGTATCTCCTAGCCCTGAGGTTGTGGCTGTTGCCGACGCTGTTATAACTAGTGCTGCTCTTGGTGGCATATTGTTCGACTTTATTTAAATACCATAACCTTGGTAGTAAATGTGTAATGGAACCTTGTAGCTTAGACTATGGTGGGTTCTATTATTAGGCTAGGTATATAGGTAAGAATAAAGTAATAATATAATAATAACTAGTAGAGTGGTTGCCTAATAGATTAACTCTAATTATATTCTAAGATTCACTACAAGGAGAGAACTATCTATAGTAGGGACTGAGGTCCTTTAAATATATAACCGTACTTCTAAGAAATCCTCTCTTGTACGTAAGGTACGTATTGTCTATATTAAACGTAACGTCCCTTCCGTTTAATATAGTTAATACGTTTAATACCACGTGACCTCGGTTACTATTCCTCGTCATATAGTTCTACCGGATCTATCCTGGACCGTGCCTATATTAACCAACTAGCTTCCACCGACTCTTCCCCAAGTAGTCATAATATCGTACTTAAAGCGTCCGTAACATTAATAGGTTAAAAATCTATATATAAATCTGTTCTTATAACGGCAGGTTTAAAAATGCAGTTTTAATATTAATATAGTTAAGTTTAAGGTCTTCTGCTACTACCTTTACTATTATATGCTTTATATAGGCGTCCTACCTTTAGCATTACCTTATAGATTTAAGCGTCCTACTTAATCTTAACCTAGGCTTTCTACTTAATTTAAGTGGCCTACTTAGTCTTGACTTAGGCTTCTTACTTAGTTTAAGTGGTCTACTTAGTTACTATCTAGCTTACTCTTAGTTATTACAACTAGAGTCTCTATTAGCGTGTTTAAGATAGTAGGAAGAGGTCTAGGTCGGTTTAAAGCTTAGCTTGTAGTATATCTTATAGCTTAGCTTATAGCTTATACCTAAGGTGCTCTATAAGGAAACCTATACTTATTTACTTTAGCATCTCCAAAGAGCTTAATTGATTATATATATAGGTTTATTATTTTAAATTAACTACTCCCTTTAAATCTTATAAAGATATAGTTAGGTTTTATTCCTAAATTATACTTCTTAGGGTGTTTCTTAAGCGTATTAATTGGGTTAGCGTAATACCTAAAGATAACTAGATTTTTTAAGTTAGGGACTTATTAGGTATATGCCTTATATAGTATAATAGTACCACTATACTTAAATTCGTTAAATGGAAATGCTAAGGTTAGCACTCGATTTTTAATCTAAATAGCGTGTTTAACTGTATAGCACTAGAGTTTAACTAGTATATTTCCTTAAAATAAAAATAACCTTATCTTACAGTTAACCGTATAGATTATATGCTTAATTACGCTATTATATAAGTACTTATATAGCGGATAAGGTTTAAAATTAATACCCTAGAGTATTAATTTGTCTTAAAATCTATGGCTAAACTTCCCCTTTCTTTTATCCGCACAAATCCAGACAGCTTTATTATTAGTAAATCTCTCTGCCCTTATAATAATCTCTTTAATATATAGTAGTACCTCTTTAGTTTAGAGGGTTTTAAGAGGAATAAGCTAAGTATAGCGCGTGGCGTTGTCTAGGGCTAGAAGGTAGTAATTATAGCCTCTAATTAATATACTAATTTGTCCCATAGTATTAAAGTATAGCCCTTAACTAGATATCTTCTTATACTTAGTTATCTTCTTACTTAGTATTTCTTATATCTTCCTAGCTAGACAAGCTTCGCACATACTCTTACTAACTAGTACTACTCTCTTCTTAAGCTTTATGCCTAGTAAGGAGTGCTATAGCTTAAATAGGTCGCTATAATTTATATATCTAGTTTAGCAGTACTATAGCTTAGCATCTATTTTACTAACGTTTGGTTATAAATTATATGCTTTCACTATTACATTAAGTGCTCCCTAAGGCTCTTATAGTATATAGAGGTTATTCCTTATAATAGCCTTAAATATCACTCCTAATTTATACTCGCCAGTAGCTTAATTGTCCGTATTAAAAGTAATTAAGTAGCCTTTTTAAGTAAGAGTCCTTACTAAGATTAGCTTAATTATCTTAAACAAAGGTATAAGCTAGACGTCTTTTAGCCTTAGGCTGTCAATTTAAACTTAGCTTTAGCCTATAGCAGGTACAATAATCCTATTTATAGTTTATACTTATTAAGGCGTATTCTATCTCTTTAAGTATATTAGGTCTAATTAGTTACTAATAAAGTGCTTAGTTACGCCTAAGGTAAGAGCCTAAGTTAGAGATATTATTATAAAAAAGGATAGCACGTTTAGGGTTAGGGTTAAGATAGATTAAATTGCTGTTAAATTTTTCCTTAGCTATTACTATATTCCCTACTTCCTCTACCTTAAAAGCGCCTTAATCTTTCTTCTTAGTATTATTAAATTAGAATTATTTAAGCAGGGGATAGTCTTTCTAGTAGTAACCTTTTTAATAGTATACTCTACACTTATCTCTTTCTAGTTATCTTAGCTTTTTACTTACTTAAGATAATAAGCTATGGCGATAATATAAGGAATAACCAAATCTACCAGTACAACCTCTGCCCTTTATTTAACCTCGGTTTCCCCTTCTCCCCTATTATAGGACACCTCTGTAATACCTTATATATGTCTACCTATTCCACTAACGTAGCAAGAAGAGAACTAACCGCGAGACAGTAACCTAATGGCAATTTGCTAGCAATTTATAGCAATTTAATAGCAATCTACCGCATTCTGCCATATTTTGCCAAAGTCTACCAAATTCTACTAAGTTCCGCTAGGACCGCTTCTTAAATCCTATTCTACTCTATGCATATATTAACCAAGCAACTAAACTAATAATATATACCCTTTCTTCCTATTTCCTTACCTTCTCTCCTTATATAATATCTTAACCTTATTACACAGTTTATATATATAACTTAATAATATCTACTTCGCTATATATTATTACTACTTATACTTACTCTGTAACACTATATTATATTAAAACCTTAAAAAAAACCTATACTCTGCCCCGCCCTATTTAAAAGACAAAACAACCTTAAAGCCCCTATAACGGCCACTAATATTATATCCGCACTTTAGGAATAATTGGTAAATATATAAAAGTCCTTTATAGATGCCCTTGTATAAAACTAAGCTACTATAGCTTAATAGTAAGCCAAACAAGAAGTATGGCACTAGAAAATAATTAAGGCCCTCTAAAAAAAAATCCGCACCCTTAAGACGCCTATGCTAAGCCCTTAAGACTAATTGCTATTAATAGAAGCTAATACGCAGAACACGAGCCCTAAACCAGTAATAGTTATTCCACTAGTAGAACCAACTACTATATTATAATAATCTAAAAAACTACTAGACCCTTTAGTATTTACTAGTAAATAATAAGAGCTTTAATTATTTTTAAGCCGGCTTAGAAATAAGCTGACTAGTAATGCTAACTATTACCTAACTAAAGCTAACCAACTCTATTACGCCCTAAGTCGACTAGGAGGGGATATAGCTAACCTTATTAAACCTCTCTAGCCGAACTTAGTATAAAGCCTAGTTGTACTTCTTAAAGCTATATATAGTAACCTAAACCGCCAAGCTCCTACTTAAAGAAAGATAAACTATATAACTTAAGAGAAGAAAAGTTTCCTAGTATACTTCTCTAAATTTAATTGTTATATAAAGGAAATAGGCTGGAATAACTCCGCACTAATTAACAGCCTTATTAAATCTCTAAGCCCTAAACTAAAAACCTCCCTAATTAGTATAGACCTACTAGAAGCCCTTACCGCCTACGTAAATATTATTAATAAACGGTATAATAATATACTACGCCTAATACTAAAGTCCGCTTCTTAATATAGTACAACAACCCTATAAACGTCTACTAAGTTATTATCCCAGCCTAAGTACCCTAACGCTATAGATATTAACACTAGGACCCTAGGATATACCCTACTAGGGTCCTTTAAATAAGAATGACGCACTAAGCTAGGCCTCTACTTTAAATATAGAAGTAGCTCCTACCTCTCTAATTACTGCTCCGCCCCCTTCTAAAAAGATCTATAAATAGTTAACGCTAGTAGCCGTTTACCGCACTAATATTCTAGCTATTATCCCTAATCTTTACCTAGTTCTAGCCCTGTATCTAGTAAGTACCACTTATAAGGATAAAGTTATAACTAATATTTTAGAGGAACCCCTTCCCGCTTACTACTAAAAGGCATATCCTAGAGTTAAGTCACTCTTTAGGACAGCTATGTCACAAAATCTTGTTAAATATATTAGATATAGCAAACCCTAACTCTTAGGATTGTAGTATAAACATTAACTGCTATCTTTAGTAGAAAGGTTAATAGGCTAACGCTTAAGTCCTAATTAACACAGGAGCTAGCGGCATAGGATTTATTAATAAGATCTTTGTGTAAGATAATAGGTTTACCCTAATACCCCTTAACTAGTATATTAACGTATTTAGATTTAATAGTAAACGTACTATCTTAGGCCGTATTACTTATATAGTGGCCCTAAGACTCTAATACCTAAACTACAAAGAATTAATTAAGCTCTTTATAACTATCCTAGGTTACCTTATAATCCTTAAATAACCCTAAATAAAGCTATATAAGGTAACCATTAATTAGAACAACCTTAAGCTTCTATTTACCGCCTCCCATTATAAGTAGAAGTGCCTTATAACTTTCTGCTTAAACCCTAAACCAGAATCTAAAAAATCTACTAGGATCCATTAGTCCAAAATTTCTACTAATATCTACCCTATACCTAAGAAGTCCACCAAATTCCACTAACCTAAGAATTCTACTAAATTCCACTAAGAACCTAGAAGTTATACTAAACTATATAAACTAACCCTAACTGCTACACCGCCCTAAACTAAATAGAAGTCTAAGCTTAATATATAAAGGTACCAAAAGAACTGGTATTTTACTATAAAAAGGATACTTAAAGAACCTAAACCTAAATTTAATACTAACTCTATACCTAATACTAAACCTAAACCTAATAAGAAACTATATAAGAAACTAAGGACAATTTAAGCTCGCTTAATACCTTAGACATTTACATAATTAAAGCCACCCTGTTAGCACAACTCGCTAGGAAACCTAAATATATAATCTTTGCCGTTATAATAGCCGATATTAAAAAGGACCTAGTACTAAAGAAGTATACTAACCCTACTATAAAAGTACTAGTATGCCACCATAAGCACCTAGAGGTATTCTTATAAAAGGAAGCTAATAAGTTAGTAGAATACTAACCATATAACCACAAGATTGTACTTAAAGAAGGAAAACAGCTAGGATTTAGACCCCTATATAGAATGTCCTAGAACAAACTTAAAGTACTATAAAAGTACTTAGACAAGCACCTAAGTAAAGGATTTATTAGAGCAAGCTCTTCGCCTATAGCTGCACCTATAATCTTTATTAAGAAACCTAGCAGCGGTCTGCGCTTCTGTATAGACTACTAAGCTCTTAATACTATTACTATTAAGAATTAGTACCCGCTCCTATTAATTTAAGAGATACTAAACTAATTAAGTAAGGCTTGCTACTATATAAGACTTAACCTTATTTACGCATTTAACCGCCTCTATATTATAAAAGGAGATAAATGGCTTACTAGATATAGACTATTTAAATACTTAGTGACGCTGTTTAGCCTTATAAATGCCCTAAGTTTGTTTTAACACTTTATAAACAATACCTTATAGCCTTATCTAGATATTTTCTATACTACTTATATTAATAATATCTTAGTATATAGCAATAACCTAACCAAATATAAGAAACACGTTAACCTTGTCTTGGAAGCCCTATATAGAGCTAGCTTATAATTAGATATAGATAAGTGCAAGTTCTATAAAACGGAAGTCCTATACCTTAAACTTATTATTTTTATAAATAGCATATAAATAGACCTAAAGAAGATTAAAGCAATTATAAACTGGTAAGAGCCTAAGAATATTAAGGACGTAAGAGCCTTTATAGGATTTGCTAACTTCTACTAACAGTTTATTAACAACTTCTCTGCTTTAGTTTTACCCCTTATAGCTCTAACCTAAAAGGATAAAGCCTTTATCTTTAATAAGGAATATAAGAAGACCTTTATTTATCTAAAAGTTATATTTACTACCGCACCTATACTCTAACACTTTAACCTAAACTAAAAAAGTGTTATAGAAGCTAATTTATCCCACTTATCACGGAGTAAGCATAAGCGATAGTAATATATAGCAAAGTAGATATTATTAAGCTATGTATATAAACTGCGTAATAAAGTCAAAACGTTGTATAAGGAGAGAAGGTAAGGAAACGGGAAGAAAGGGTATATATTGTTAGTTTAGTTGCTTAGTTGACACGTATACGGAGCAGAATAGGATTTGAGTAGCGGTCCTAGCAGAACTTGGTAGGATTTGGTAGACTTAGCAGAATATGGCAGAATGTAGCAGATTGCTGTTAGATTGCCGTAGATTACTGGTAGATTGCCATTAGGTTGTTGTCTTATAGTTAGTCTCTTCTTACTATGTTAGTGGAAATAGGTGGAAATAGGTAGAAACAGGTGGGAATAGGTAGATGTGTATAAGGTGTTACGGAGGTGCCCTATAACAGTACCCCCCCTTTAAACTTAAGCTTCTGCGAGATGGGGCTGTGGTAGTTTTAGGTGGAGTTTATAAAAGTCTTTTGCGGCTTATATAAGTCCTATAGAGTTAATGGGTTCCCATAAGGGCTTAGTAAAGCCTCTCCATTTTATAAGGTATATATATTTGCATTTCTGTTTGTTATACTTAATGTTATTAACTCTTTTAAAAAGGTACTTATCCTTACTATCCACTTTAACTAGTAGGGGAGGGTCTTGGATCTATTTAGGTAGGGCGTCTAATATAGGGGTAGCAGGGTGGAGAACTAACGTATAGAATACGGGGTGGATTTTAACCGTATTAGGGAGCTTTAGTTGGTAGGTATAAGGAGAGATAACTTTTTTAACCTTATAAGGGCCGGCGTTCTTCCAATCTAGTTTTTTGGTAGGTTGTTTTATATTTAGATATCTTGCGTCTAGCTAGACAAAGTTATTAATTTGGTAAGCTGGTGCTAGGGTTTGGTTCTTATTTACTGCGGCTTTATAGACAGACTAGGCCCATACTATTTTATTAGTAAGGAACTCTTATAGTTCTTCTATCTTCTTTATAAATTTATTTACTTCTATAACTTATAAGGCCTAATAAGCTAGGCAAGGAATATTACTAAAGGGTTTAAAACCTATTTGCGAGTGCTAGCTATAATTAGCTAGAAACTGGGAGACCTTTGTAGTTTCTAAGACGGAGTTATTTATAGTAAACTTAGCAAATTAAGCCAGTCCATCCAGTTGTCCTATAAATACAACGTGTATATCTAAATATACTATTCTATTATAGCATTTGCATATTCTATTTAACCATCTGTTTCTAGGTGGTAAGCTATAGATAATAGTACTTTAATATGGAGTTAGGTAGTTAGTTCTTTCTAGAACACTAAGATAAACTAGCGGCCTTTATTAGAGACAATTGTTTTAGGAAGCCTATAGAGTTTCTATATATAGTCTAGGAACAGTTAGGTAACGATAGGTGTTAACATATTAGGGCAGGCGATTAAGTGTCTTATCTTAGATAGTTGGTTTATAACTACTATAATGTTTATACAGCCTTTGCTTATAGGGAGATCAATAATAAAGTTAATTAAGATATCCTTCTATCTTTGGTCCAGAACAGGCAGTAGCTTTAAAAGGCTGTTATATATCTTGTGCAAAGCTTTAGCTTATTAGTAGGTATAGCAGCTAGAGATGTATCTTTATATTATATTATGCATATTTAGCTAATAGTATTCTTATTGGAGCAGTTTTAGGGTTTTTCCTTGGCCTAGGTAACTAGCTACTAGTAGATTGTGTATATGTTTAAGGAGCTTAAGCTTAAGTTTGTTGTGGTTAGGTACTACTAGGCAGTTCTAATAGTATAAACGGTTTCTATAGGCTTTGCATTTACTTAAAGAAATCCTTTTAGAGCATCTAACGCTATCTTAGATTAGCTTAAGCGTCTCTTAAATAAACTTGTTATTTAGGTATTTATTAACTATTATCTGCTTAATTAATTAATTAGTTATTTTAAGAACGTGTATTATAATGTTTTTAATGGGAGGATTAAATAGCTTAAGGCAAAGCAGGGTTTGATTGCAGTAGGCATACGCTTCTTCTTATGCTGGTATGTCTTGTAAATGTTAGGTTAGGGTATTAGGTTTCTAACCTTAAACGCCTAGGTGGTATATAATTAAGAATTGGAAATAAAACAGATATTCTAACTAGCGGGCCTAACAATAACTTAACTGTTTTATGGTTGTGAAGTACTATAGATTCTTATAGTTGCTAAGGACCTTAATTAGAAATCTGGCGCCTTTCAGTTTAGGTTGCTATTATTTAAAACATCTAATAATAGCTAATAATTCCTTATTGTAGACCTTGTAGTTATATTTAGCTAGACTTAGTTATTTTAAGAAGTATGCTATAGGGTGCAGTATTCCTTCCTTATTATACTAGGACAGAATGCCTCTAGTGCATTAGGAAAATATTCGCAGGATAAGATTTAAGTAGACTTTAATTTTCGCGTTTCGTGTAATTAACATGCAATTTAACTAACTTAACACGCAATTAACCAACTTAATACACAATTAACTAACTTAACACGTAATTTAACTAACTTAATATACAATTAACTAACTTAACATATAATTAACTAACTTAACACGCAATTTAACTAACTTAATATGCAATTAACTAACTTAACATATAATTTAACTAACTTAACATGCAATTAACTAACTTAACACATAATTTAACTAACTTAATATGCAATTAATTAACTTAACACGTAATTTAACTAACTTAATATGTAATTAACTAACTTAACACGCAATTTAACTAACTTAATATGCAATTAACTAACTTAATAACTTTAAAAGCTAACTATATATTTCTTAACACGCAATTAACCTACTTA
>Ga0307507_10006356_pt1 | contig 18220 bp, 16 predicted proteins | sample 7_EM_MG_FD_207223 | JGI IMG/M metagenome (GOLD analysis project Ga0307507, IMG submission 207223) | Populus trichocarpa ectomycorrhiza microbial communities from riparian zone in the Pacific Northwest, United States - 7_EM | ecosystem: Host-associated > Plants > Roots > Unclassified | place... | reverse complement strand
ATAATTTTATTTTCCCATTAGCGGAAGATGAGATTACTTATTGTGGAAGTGTTGAGGATGATGGTCCGTCCACGATCGTCCCTGGCCCGTCCAGTAGCGTCATAGGTCCATCCACGAGCTGAGATGATATTAGTTATTCTCAAATCTACATGGATATTACAGACCCGACCTCGAGTTGGATGAGATGAGAAGATTATTATATATAATTCCGTATTATTATATGTTATGATAGTTATGGATAAATGTATAGTTAATTTAATTTTAATAAAATGTTATGTTGTTTTAAATGTCAGTGTATATTTATTATTTGTAATTTAATATATTATATACTACTTATGTGAATTGTATTTTAATGGTGAAGAATTGATTATTTGTGATGGTGTAAATTGAATTCCTATTTTTTTTTATTAGGGAGATGATAACAAAATAGACTGTCCTTCGACCCTCTGCGTAAAAACATTATAGATAGAATCTATGAAACTTTCAACTATACTAAAATTATAATTATTTTTATTCCTGTATTATTTTATTAATTAATTTTTTTGAATGTGCTAACTTACACATAAAATTAAAGGAAAACCCCAAATAGAAGGGGCATTTTTTACTCCAGACAGAAACGACTGCAGTCCGTGCCGAGTTGAAAAAATAAAATAAAAATAGGAAACAATAGACAGGTGGCGTCCATAATTCGTCACCACTTCTTTGTCGATTTGTCAATTAATAATCAAACTAGAGTAAATTATCACCTAGTCTTTGTAGTCTTATTTAACAAACAATTTGATCCTTGTAGTCTTAAAAGTAATCAATTGATCATTAGACTAAATTCAACAACAGAAATCAATGAAAAAATTGGTATAAATTCAACGTTTTTAGCATGACAAATAAGCAAAGAGTCTAACTTTTCCATTAAATTAAGATCCTCTCTCATTTTCCATTGTGTTATGTTTTCTCATTTTAATTCAATATAAATTAATAAACTCAAATTAAATGAAAATGATTTAATACGTGTTTAAAATGAAAATAATTTAATTTATCATGTTTTTATTCATCTTATAAAAAACAGATCATCGATTTCAAAACTAACATGAACTGTTATGTTCTCTTAGAAACATGAGAGAGGATCCAAATCCCAAACAATAGAGGTTTAATAATCATTTGTTAAAATAAAGGGACTAGTTAAATTACGTCTTGTAAATTATAGGGCCAAGGTATAATTTACTCTTTAACTACCACTACCACCATCAACCCAACCCAACCCAAACACACAGATCTCTCTGTCTCCATCATTTCTTCCTTCCTTTCTTTTATCTACCAAACACACCCTACAATCCTCCAAATGACTCCAATTACGTCGGAGAATGGCGTTGACGGCGATGACGAGCGAGAAGAAGACGATGAGGAAGACGAAGAACAAGAAGAAGAAGAAGAAGAAGAAGAACAAGAAGAGGAACCGAGACTCAAGTACCAAAGAATGGGAGGTAGCATACCTACCCTTTTATCCAGTGATGCGGCGTCGTGTATAGCTGTTGCCGAACGTATGATCGCTCTTGGAACTCTCGACGGCACCGTTCACATCCTCGATTTCCTCGGCAACCAGGTGACACCTCACTCTATCGCTTTCTCTCTGTATCTTTCGAGACAATTGCTTATTAATTTGTCAAATTTCTGCATTTAGGTTAAGGAATTTGCGGCACATACGGCGGTGGTTAATGATCTTAGCTTTGATGTGGAAGGAGAATATATAGGAAGTTGTTCAGATGATGGCACTGTTGTAATTAATAGTCTTTTCACCGACGAGAAGGTTTTGAAGTTTGAATATCATCGGCCGATGAGGGCAATCGCTTTAGACCCTGGATATTCTAGAAAAACATCTAAAAGATTTGTTGCTGGTGGGTTAGCTGGTCAATTGTGTTTTAATTCCAAAAAATGGCTAGGCTACCGCGACCAGGTATGGACTAGTATGAGTATCGTGTACCTGGTTGAGAGTCTGGTTTTTGTTATTGAATGCTGCTGTGAATTTATTTGTTGCAATTAGGTTTTGCACTCTGGTGAAGGTCCAATACATGCTGTGAAGTGGAGAACGAGTCTCATTGCGTGGGCTAACGATGCGGGTGTGAAAGTTTATGATGCCGCTAATGATCAAAGAATAACTTTTATTGAAAGACCGCGGGGGAGTCCGCGTCCTGAGCTTTTGCTCCCTCATTTGGTTTGGCAGGTTAGTTAAAATGTTGACCCTGTAAGTTGATTGAATACTTTCAACTGTTCTTTTCATTGTGTTTATTATATTTTTGAATCTAGTGGTTTCAAAATTAACAACAATGTTTTTGCTCTCTGGCTTTGTGGCATCCCATCACATCCAGGATGATACTCTCTTGGTTATTGGGTGGGGGACGTTTGTGAAAATAGCATCGATAAGAGCTAATGAGCAAAAGGGTGCCAATGGGACATATAGGCATGTTCCAATGTCTAGTATGAACCAGGTGGATATTGTGGCTTCTTTTCAAACCACCTATTATATTTCAGGAATTGCTCCGTTTGGTGATTCTTTGGTTGTTCTAGCTTACATTCCTGTTGAAGAAGATGGAGAGAAGGAATGTAGTAGCACCATTTCATCAAGACAGGTATCTTCTCTTTAATTCTATGTGGACTTTATTGAATTATGAACTCTGATCCATATCTTAGTTCATCTCTTGCAGATAAAAAATGAATCTTGATAGCAATTTATTATGAAATTAGGTCTTCACCTGTTTAGATCCATGACAACAGTAAAAAAACATTTATGGAGAAATACACACTGCTTATGTGTACGTGTATTCCTGAGGTCTTTATTCTAGTCTGGGGTCATTTTATCTTCAAGCTTTTACAGTTTTTTTAAGGTTCATGATTTTGCTACATCTTTTTAAACATCATAAATTCAAATTTTAGTATTTTACATCTTGAAAATGCTAGCAATCTGAACCATTTTTTATGTCATGGAGTTGTGCACTTCCATGGGCTTGAGGGTTCTGCTTTTTTTTGTCTTCTTCCTTTTCTTTTTTACAATTACTTGTTTCAGGACAAGGCATGGGTTTTATGTTTCTTGTAGATATTTTATCTGTTTAGCAGTTTTTATTAATTGATCTTGTTCTCTTCAGAACCTAATCTTTGGTTTTCGGTGCTTGCTTCTATGTTTGCTGTATTTCATTTATGTTGTTAGCATGCTTATGAATGGATTGTTGACAATGACATGTTTCTTCCCAGTGTGATTTAGCTCCTTTCTGCAAATATTTTAGTTTTAAAACATGAAAACCTGTTTGCAAGTCACTTTTGTGGAAATAGGTAGAAACTGTATTTGCTCAATTATCTATTTTAATCAGGGCAATGCACAGAGACCAGAAGTACGTGTAGTTACATGGAATAATGATGAACTTGCAACAGATGCCCTACCTGTACATCGTTTTGAGCATTACAAGGCGAAGGACTATTCCCTTGCTCATGCTCCTTTCTCAGGTTAACATATTGGATTATTTGAAATTCATGGTCTTTTATACCAGAGGACTACATTTGAATAGCTTCAATACTTTTTCATGTGAAAGCAGGTAGCAGCTATGCTGGTGGTCAATGGGCTGCTGGCGATGAACCATTATACTATATCGTATCCCCAAAGGATGTGGTGATTGCAAAGCCTAGGTTATCATTGATTCTTTCTCATATTTTAGCTTTTGAAGAGAGTCATTTTATTTCCTTGCTTGTGCTATGAGCTTGTAGGTATTGATGGTTCCGATGGTGTTCTAAATTAATTTTAGAACACCTTTCAGTTCTAAATGATTCTTGCTGTCTTTTCAAGAATAGGCAGTTTGGATTTTATCCTGAATTATTCTCTTCTGTAATGTATCAACAGTGTTGTGAGTGCCTAGTTCGTTCTTTTAACTCATTTAACTCACCCATTCACCCTTCCAAATTGACACCTTATGATTCAAAGCATGAGCTTATCATGAGCATTATGTGTTAAGCATCTAAGCTTGGATTTATCAAAACAATCTGAAGTTCCACAACTTCCCCAATCCACCAGCCTGGGCATGTGTTTGTTTTTGTTTTCTCTTTTGGTTTTCAAGAGAACTTAATTTATTTTTCTATGTTAGGGATACTGAAGATCATATTGCATGGCTTCTAGAACATGGTTGGCATGAAAAAGCATTAGAAGCAGTTGAAGCAGGTCAGGGCAGGAGTCAACTCATTGATGAGGTATTTTGGTTTATTTATCTGTTAGACAACGTTAAAAGATTTAGAGGTTTGCCATGTCTCGTACAACAAATACAACGCATAACTTCTTTTATAATTAAATAAATGACAACATTTTGTTGATCTTGATTGTAGAGGAAGACCTTTTTGCTACAGTACAGAAACTAAATTTTTTCATTGTTGTCTCTCTTTAAGTACACCTTTATGAATTAGCAATTTCTGCATAAAATTTGGTGTTGCTTTTTAAAAATACAGATCTGTCTCCCCTCTCCTCTTCCTTATCAGCGCACAAATGATCAAATGAGTTTTGTTTCATTTTTCTTTATGGTTATAAATCTAGTTTTTTAATTTTCCTCTGCATGTGCTCGTAAGTTTCAATAGTCACACGTTGCGTGATAATGCTAAGCATTCAGTTTATTTGTGCTTGGTTTCCAGGAATTTAAAGATTGGAAGCACAATATTGATTGATGCATGCATAGTAAACAGTTCTTCTGGATAATGGTTTCTTCAATTTGTGTGGTATTTGAACTCTTAAGCATTGTGATGCCCTGTCTTACCCACTCATTTCTTTTCGTCAATATGTTCTTTCAGTTTTAGGTTATAAAGCTTTCATGCTGCAGTTGCATGTAATGATTATCTTTCATTTTAGAAAAAGAAGCATGCGGGGTAGATATCTTCTTGTTAATTTGTTTTTTGTCTTATGTGGTCCTTCTCTGAGATCCATGTTATTTTGAAGTGAGTAATGGCTTAAATTTTTATGCTATAAGCACAGGTGGGATCCAATTATCTTGATCATTTGATTGTGGAAAGGAAATATGGTGAAGCTGCATCTTTGTGTCCCAAATTGTTGCGAGGGTCTGCTTCTGCTTGGGAGAGGTAAGATTTAAGAAAAGCAACTAATTTGATATCTTCTCTGCATTCCTTGTTAATAACTGACTAGAGGCTTCCTTTTGCAGATGGGTTTTCCATTTTGCTCATTTGCGTCAGCTTCCTGTGTTGGTCCCATACATGCCAACAGAAAACCCAAGACTTCGTGATACTGCCTATGAGGTTAGCGGAATGAAAATAACTTCATGCAGTTCCTTTCATAACTTCTCTATTGCATTGGCTCATGATCTAGGTATTTTTGATGCACAGGTTGCTCTTGTAGCTCTGGCAACAAATCCGTCTTTTCATAAAGATCTCCTGGCAACTGTCAAATCTTGGCCACCTGTGATTTATTCTGCATTGCCTGTTATATCTGCCATAGATTCTCAGCTAAATACTTCTTCAATGACTGATGCACTCAAGGAGGTTGGTCAGAGAACTGGTGTGTGCTGTTGATTTCTGAAATTTGATGTTGCATGTCACTAATCACAACTCCTTTTGATATCAGGCACTAGCAGAGTTATATGTAATCGATGGGCAATATGAGAAAGCCTTTTCACTTTATGCTGATGTAAGTATGTTCCTGTGAATATGCACACAAACAAAGCAGTGGTTTTGTCTGCTTAAAATGATTCAGGAAACAAGGTGTTGCATTAATTTTATTTGACATATTTTTCTTATTTGTTTTCTTTGTTGGCTTTCACCTTTCAGCTTATGAAGCCGGATATATTTGATTTCATTGAAAAACACGACTTAAATGATGCCATCCGCGAAAAGGTATGACTGCATGATAAGGTGAAGCAGCTATTGTATGTTTTGTTTTTGTGGTTTTCCTACTCTGTTGTCATTGTTATGTAAGATCAGATTTGTATCTCCATTTGAAATGTTGGGTTTGAGCCTAAATTTTTGTCTCCAAAAACAACCTTTTAGATATTTACTATATGCCTGTAGTCCTGCTGACATTTTGACTGTCACGAATATGTATTGCAAGTTAATTGACCTCAAAGGAGCCTTATTATTGATATTTTGAATCTGAAATTTTTATGCTTTCTGCATATTATTGCAAAAATTGATGGTTTTTCTTTTTGCTTTCTAGCTTTTTTAATTATTCAACCTGTTCTTATTTCATCATGTGATTGACTCACTCTTAATTCTTTTGCTTGTGCTTGTTCAATTACAGGTTGTCCAACTGATGATGCTTGATTGCAAGCGTGCAGTTCCTCTATTGATCCAGAACAAGGACTTAATTTCTCCTCCTGATGTTGTCTCCAAACTGTTGAATGCCAGCAATAAGTGTGATTCAAAATATTTCTTACATTTATATCTTCATGCATTATTTGAAGCAAATCCACATGTTGGAAAGGATTTTCATGATATGCAGGTATGGAGAAGGCTGGCTATTTATTTTTGACACTATTTCTTTTTCTATCTATAATGTGTTAAACTCAATGAATAGTTCCTTCTGTGAAGGTTTCGGTTTCTTTTACAGTTTTACTAGTAGTAGTAGGAAAGGACATGATAATCTTGAATGCTGTGACCTTAGTGTCAAAATTGAAGTGACATGAACAAAGACATTCACTCATTCTTATTACAGTGATTTATACATTGTGACATGCCATGAAAATGTGTTGTGGATGTCATTGATGCAAGTAAGCTGTACATGGCACCTTGTCACAATATCATTTTTGTCTTAGCTGTTCTATCTGCCAATTTGAATTTAAGTGCCATCATGATCAAGTCACTCTTGTCAAAAATGAGCTACATGTTCCGCAACTCTGCATCTTGTTGTCAAGCTTCAGTTTAGTAAAGGTCATGTTTTTATTCTTTCTTAAGCTACAAGATCCATTTTTAATTGCTGAGAGGAGCCATGACAGGGGTTTCTCCCAAACGATTCATCCCATTCCAATTGCTGACAAAAATGTTAATGTCTCAGCATTTGGTCTTATTTTTAGCTGCTCGATATGTAATGATTGACATGTCTGTGCAGTCTGCAATATGTAATGATTGATGTGACCTTTTTATTTTTATCGAGACAGGTAGAACTTTATGCAGATTATGATCTGAAAATGCTACTTCCTTTTCTCCGGAGCAGCCAACATTACACCCTCGAGAAGGTTTGAATAGACAATAAACTGTCAATTATGATGTTTTATGTCAATGGATGTCAATTCTTCCTGTAGTTATTTACTAATGAATTGATCAGTTGAACTCTTCACATCTCAGGCATATGACATTTGTGTCAAAAGAGATCTGTTAAGAGAGCAAGTCTTCATACTTGGAAGAATGGGAAACTCAAAAAAGGCCCTAACTGTCATCATAAACAAATTAGGGGACATTGAAGAGGTATTTATTGTATTTGGCTTGAAACCATCAGATGTTCTATTTCTTTTTTGTTTTTTGTTGCGAGTATTGGCAGCAATAAGAAAAAACATTATTGTGGCTGCAGGCTGTAGAATTTGTAACTATGCAGCATGATGATGATCTTTGGGAAGAATTAATTAGGCAATGTCTTCACAAACCTGAAATGGTACGTTTAGGACTTGTTCTACTGATTGCTGTTGTTCTTCACACATTCTGTCATGCAAAATATCTATATGTTTGTTGAGTTTCCTTCTCTTTTCTGCAACTTGGCAGGTAGGGGTATTGTTGGAGCACACCGTTGGCAATCTTGATCCTCTATACATTGTAAATATGGTCCCCAATGGCTTGGAAATACCTCAGTTAGTGCACCTGATAACTTGTTTTGTTCAATTTCTCATTCAATCCTCCCCTTCTCTTAAATGAAAGTTTTGCAATCTAGCTGTTTTGAAAAACAAGGACAACATCTAACTTGCATTGTAATCCAAGGTATTTTAAAGTAAATTACCCATGGCTTAGAATCAATGAGGCTAGCTTGCAAATAACCTTATTGAGAAGATACAAGAAGGGCCATAATTGAAGTCTAAATTGTTGTCTGAAGTCGGTCACCAAAAACAGATTGACAGAAGGCATTATACATGACTAAACCTGCAAACACATGATCTCCATGTCTCCTACGGAACACTGATTCCTGATGACCCCGCCTAATAAAATCCAATATGAAATAGCCTGCCCCAAGTTAGCGAGTCTTCTAAGTAGGATTTAAGGAACCATAGTCCTAATTAAATGAGAATACTTTCTATTCTCCCTTTTGGATGCGAAATTCATTATGATTGATCAGTGTTACATATAAAATAGCCTAGATACTTTTTAAAGCTGCAATAGTTTTTATTTAGCATTAAGAACCGAGTTCTGAGCCAACTACACAAAGGAAGCTGTATATTTGCTCATGTTTGATGATAGACTGATTTCCTATTAGCTTCCTTGTAGTCTGTTTTGGTATGGAAATGCTAATTAGATTATGCTTCAAGATGACACTGTTCATCATGTGTAATTCTTAACTATATACAATGTTGCTTTCAGGCTTAGGGATCGTCTTGTCAAAATTATCACTGATTACAGAACTGAAACGTCTCTGAGACATGGGTGCAATGATATTCTCAAGGTATCATGCTTCATGTACCTTTCCTTTTCATCTGAATAGAACAATTTTTTCTACTTGCTAACATTCTGATTCTGTTTTGAGACATACAGACTGATTGTGTAAATCTCTTGATCAAATATTACAAAGAAGCAAGACGGGCTCTTTGCTTAAGCAATGAAGAAGAAGCTCGAGTGAAAAGGGATGGCAGAGGGGATTCTCAAGCAATTTGGAGAACAGTAGGTGCAAGAGCCATGGAGGTTAAGTCAAAAACTAGGGGAGACACAAGATGTTGCATGTGCTTTGATCCCTTCTCTATACTAGATGTATCGGTTGTCGTATTCTTTTGCTGTCATGCTTATCACATGTCTTGTCTTATGGATTCCATGAATACTGTAAGTGGAAAAAAAGGGAGTGGAGCCACTTCCAGGATGTCAGAATATGACTATGATAACAATGATGAGGATGACTACGATGAGGAAAACAACGATTCTGGTGTGATTCGGTTGAGATGCATCTTATGTACTACTGCTGCAGGTTGAGATAGTAATGGGTCACCTATAGTTTTTTTCTGTTCTTTTGCTCTTTCCTTTTTTGCTCCGGGTGGGTGGTGGGGGTGAGGTGGTGTTGTGAGTCTTAGCTTTATTTTTCGTGGCGGTCATTTCTTATTTTATTTTTTTCCTGTTCATATATATCATATGTTGTGCTATTCATCAATTGTTCAATTTTGGCTGAGCTAGGTTTTTGTCAATTGATTTATCATATGGATTGTAGTTATTTTCGGGAAAAGGTTAAATTATTATTTTTTTGGCTGTTTTGTGGAGATTTCAATGTATGCACATTTGCTGCTTTTGTTTTTCAATTGTATTATTAAATTTGTATAAAAGATTGAAATTGGATGATCTTTCACACTTGAGATTTAAAAAGAGAGGAACCCAATCTTGAGTGGTTCTTTGTTCATCTTGGTGTGTAAAAATCTCATTTAACAGGTAATTAGGGCACATAAACCTCGCCTGCTTTTGAAAGATCATTAAAACACCAGTGTCACAACAAGATTGCGAATTCTTGATTGGAAAGGTCTGGGAATAAGCTGCTCGGTAATGTTGTAATAATAAGATTGCGAATTCTTGATTGGAAAGGTCTGGGAATAAGCTGCTCAATAATGTTGTAATAATGAAGTAAACAAAATCACAAAATCTGAAGACAAGAAACTACAGAATATCACCACCAAGTAAACCTGATACCTAATGATTTCAACTGGTGAAAATGGCAAAATCGTTGTCATTTCTTCTGTTGTTTGTGTTAATTCTTCTTAGTACTGCTGTTCATCATGACGTTAATTCTTAACTATATACAATATCATTGCTTTCAGGCTTAGGGATTGTCTTGTCAAAATTATCACTGATTACAGAACTGAAACGTCTCTAAAACATGGGTGCAATGATATTCTCAAGATATCATGCTTCATGTACCTTCCTTTTCATCTGAATAGAACAATTTTGTAGGTGATGCTCCCAACCAAGTAAACCTGATACCATATATTAATGGAAAGATACGGATCTTTCCCTCTCATATCAAAATTCATTATATAGATTTAATTATGGTCAAAACAGTAGCTAAAAATAAAAAAATAACAGGTTTGAATTTTTTTATTCTAATCTTTTTGTAATGTTTGGATATTTTCCAACAAGCCCTTCTTGAATATGAATAAAATTAATCAAGACTTGTTGTTTATTCTTTACTATTCTTTTGAAGTCCACCTTAATTTATGTATCTCGAAAAAGTTCATTAATTATCTCCTTGAATCTCTTTCCTCTCAGTCTTATAACTGCAACAATAAAACTTCTAATGGATTTCTTGATATTGAAGCTAGGATGACATTGCATGGCCTCTTGGATCGCAGAGTACAATGCTAAACTTGCCTCTAAGATTGAAAACAACGTTGGCTAACTCATACTAAGTTCTGGTTTTTTTTCAAGGGACTGCTAATATATGTATGATCCAACAAATTGGAACTATAATGATACAAATAATAGAATCAAAATTCATTGTAAATTCAACTTTCGTGAATACTACTAAACTGGGTCGTTAAATAAACTCTATTGGCGCAGAAGAGAAGCTTAAAACCAGATGTTTTATTCTGTAACCAAAACCGTATATTCCCTAATAAGATTGTATTTTCAACTTCAGGTTTCTGATGATTTATGCTGGTGTATTAAAGTTAATGAATGTAATTCCAGTTCAGTAAAATAAAAAAAGTTCAGTGACGACTATGCTAAATGGTGCCCACATGTCTGAAGTCTGTGGATAGAAGATTCGTATCATGGCAAACTACTTTCCACTACTTGGGTATCGATAGTCCTAAGCTGGTTCCACAAGGCCGAAGTCATAGATACCCTTGCATGTTTTTTTTTATTAACATAAGTGTTTGAGTTAGTTTGCATGTACCTCGACTAATCTTATGGATCCTGAAATTAATGACCATGTAAGTCTTCTGACTCTGAGAGAATTCAAACTCGTGACCATTAGAGAGCAAATTCAAAATCTGACTCCGAGAGAATTCAAACTCGTGACTATTTAAGAGCAAATTCAAAGTCTGACCAGTTGAGCTCTCTCATGTGGTTGATTCCCTTGCATTTTGGATTAGTGGATGCTAACCCTGCTAGTACTAAGTACTAACCAGTGAAAACATTTACTATCACAACTCTTGGAATTGGTCAAAATCTAATTTTTGAATTTCGTGAGAAAACTGTATCGGATACAGGACACAAACTTCAGCAATAAGACAACAACACTTCATTCGGAGTAGACAGACCACTTTCCTTAGTTTAAACAATGTTAACGGCGGACTTCGATGCAAATTTGGTTCCCTTTCTCTTTTGTTCTTCCCTTCTAGCTTTACTTGCAGTCATTCAGTTCAACAGTAAACTGGCAAGATCAATCCATTTTAATCTCTTGTGCCTCAGGTCTACCTAAGAAGATGACATGATACTTTTACGTAACCTGTAAGAATTAGTCATTTGTTCTGTAACTTCTACCCCCAATTAAAATCATGGAAAATTTTGTCCTATGATGAATCTAAAGTTAAAGATAGAAGTCTAACTTATTTTTATAATATATTATTCTTGTTACGATGTGCTATGTATGTGATTGTCGAGTCCACATGAACCTGTAATAGTACAGCCATTTTCCAATCACTGTTGCTGCGGAATATTTATTTTGTGCCAAATGTCAAGTAATGAATGAATTCTTTTCAGGTTACATAGTTGTTCTCCGGCAAACTACAAAGTTGCCACATAAGAGGCAACTTTGGAAATCCCGAACATAGTTTAGCTGAACTGAGCTAAGGAGGGAAAACCGAATGTTGAAGCTATATAACCTGATAGCAGTGACTAAATATTTGTAGCTCAAAATGGAAGGGCCATCATGTCAGCTGTTGCTGGGGTTTCTGATGCTCACAACAATATGTGCATCGGCAGCACATCTTAGGACCACAATGAGGTTTGGTGGGATGAGATGGTACGAGGAGAGCAGTATGGCCTCCGTTAATGCGATCTCACCAGAATTTGAAGTCCATAACTACACGCAGTCATTGGATCATTTCAACTTTAAACCAGAAAGTTATGCTACTTTTCAGCAGAGATACATATTGAATTACAAGTACTGGGGTGGGGCAAATACCAGCTCACCCATCTTTGTTTATCTAGGCGCAGAGATAGATGTAACACAAAATCTTGATTTGTCAATTGTTGATCTTGCTGCTCGTTTTAAAGGTTTGCTGTTGTATATAGAGGTAATTAGTAAGCTTCATGAACTAGGTTGCTCAAATAATTATTATTATAGAAATTTATTTATATATATACACGCATTACTCTCATTACAGAATTGCAATAAGAAATGGTAATATTTCCTATTACAGCATCGCTATTATGGAGTCTCAATGCCTTTTGGATCAGAAGATGAAGCATTCCAAAATTCCAGTACCTTTGGATACTTGAGTTCTGAACAAGCATTGGCGGATTACGCGCAGGTGATAGTAGATGTTAAGAAGGATCTGTCGGCAGAAAACTGTCCTGCTATTGCAGTTGGAGGATCATATGGTGGAAGTAAGTAAGACGCTTAGACTTCAGATATCTGTTATCGATAAATTACTGTCCTGAAGGCTGATCTTTTGCTAAATATATTATACAGTGCTTGCATCGTGGTTTCGTCTAAAATATCCTCATATCGTCATCGGTTCTTTGGCATCATCCGCTCCAATACTCTACTTCGATGATATCACACCACAAAATGGATATCATGTTATTGTTTCAAAAGATTTCAGAGTACGAAATTAATCCAGTAATATTGAAAAAATTAGATCTATCAATATTTCTAATGATGCTTATATGACCACTGGCTATAGGATACCAGTGAGAGTTGTTACAACACGATACAGCAGTCCTGGGCTGAGATTGATCGAGTTGCTTCTGAAACAAACGGGCTTCTAAATCTGAGCAATATCTTCACCACCTGTAGGTAAAGAATAAGATACATCTTATGCACCTCTAAACTCAGCCGCCCCAACGCTTCCTGGAATTTTATTCTGATATGGACCTTGTTTTGTTCCATTCTATGTTCAAGTCCTTTGAACTCTTCAAAAGATCTCAAGGTCTATACAGAGATCGCATACATGTGGGCGGCTCAGCTAGACAACCCTCCATCATATCCAGTCAATAAAATATGCAGTGCCATAGATGGAGCACCATCTGGAACTGATATTCTTGGTAGAGTTGCTGCTGGGGTCAATGCTAGTGTTTTTGGGAATTCATGCCATAGTGCATCTGGTTCAGGATTGAGCAGAAAGAGTGCATCGGCATGGGAATGGCAGGTGCTTGTAAATCCTTCATGCTTTCAATCCAGTGTTTCTTGCGCAATTTTGTTTTCATTCACTCCACAAAGTTCTTCTGCATCTTTCAGACATGTACGGAGATGGTATTCCCAATGGGATATGGTGAAAATGAGACAATGTTCCAATCAGATCCTTTCGATATAAACAACTACACCAAAGAATGTGTTGATGCATTCGGTATCAAGCCAAGGCCTCATTGGATCACAGCTGAATTCGGTGGACACGTAAGCTTTTCCTTCCGAAATTCAGAACATAAACCTATCTTTTATCTCAGCAACAAATTAATGTCACTGTTCCAAAAATCTTTTCAGGACATAAAAACTGTACTAGGAAATTTTGCAAGCAACATCATTTTCTCAAATGGACTCCGAGACCCATGGAGTGCTGGAGGGTGAGGAATCAAACTTTGATCCCTTTTTTACTTTGCCATTTGCGAATTTACTCTTTTCTAATTCATTCATTTGTTCCTTTTTATATATATACTCAACTGCAGAGTTCTAGAGGACATATCAGATAGTGTTGTTGCTTTATATACAGAACAAGGTACGTACTATTAGTAAATTGTTTGGTATGGAAACAAGTAAAATTAATTGATATAAACACGTGAAACTACTATTTTTAAAGTTTTTATTTATCCTATATAAAAATAATATTTTTAGAGTTCTCTAAACTTTTCAAAAAAAAGAATAAAAAAATATATTTTTAATATTTTTTCTTTATACAGTAATAAGTTTTCATATACTTAAAAAATTATAATGAAACCATATAACTATTAATCAAATTATATAAATATTATATTTTTAATTAAATCAAATAGTTGTTATTCAATTTTATCCTAACAGTCACAAATATCAAAATTAATTATGAAAATAAAAGAAAATAAACTCGAAATTAATTATGAAAATTAAAAGAAATAAACTCAAAAAATAATTAATTTAATTGATAAATTAAATTTCAAGTATCAAGGGCCAAATACCCTTTTTTGATATTATAAATATTTATATAATATCTTTAAAAAACCCACTAGAAAAGCACATTTACAATAATTTTTACTTAATTTACTGTATAATAGAAACACATATTTGTAAAAACTTACAAAAAAATATTTCTTTTCAATACAGAATATAAATCATTTTTTTTTTACAAACTACTTCAATATGAACTTCTTTTGTTATGCGGAAAGTGTCTGAATTTCATTGTTAGGTACAATAATTTTGATTGGTATGTGTTTTTTTGGCGATTAGGATCCCATTGTTTGGATCTTTATCCTCCTACTCCGAGCGATCCTGACTGGCTGGTAGCATTACGAGACAAAGAGAACAAAATGATTGCATATTGGCTTGCCGAGTACTATGCCAAGCTTAATTAGCAATAACTAGGCCTTGCAATAAAAGTGGCCACAGCAACATTTCTTTCAGAAGAGGCCGAGTGCCTGACCAGTTTCGTTCTTCTTTTTGATAAAACTAGAACAATAGCATTAAAAGGCCAAGCTGCTGCTGAGAGACAAAGAGCTCAGCCTGTCCTGTAACATGTACGGATATTAAATAGCAATATCTTACAAAACCAAAACATTACAGAATAAAAAGAAAGAAAGAGTATGGAATATGCTTTCTAACAAAGATATGAGCGCCACTCCAGAAGAAGCTTTAAAGCATCAGCAGAACATGATCAATTTCCTGGAACAGCAGAGACATAACAGCAACCAACCTAGAAGAGAAATCCAAATACGCATGCAGCAGGAAACACGACATGAGAACCAAGCCTTTAGGAGATATTACATAAAGACTTTATGCATGTGAGCTCGACAGTTCAGGGAATTGTAATTAAAGTAGTCTTCTTTTTTGAAAGTTTTATGGAAATTGAATTCCTAAAAAATAATTTATTATTTTCTAATAATATTATATTTTAAAGTATTTTATAAATATATTATTGTTTATATATATAAGAATAATAAAGTATTATACTACTTTAATTTTTGCATCCTTTATGAAAAGTGCTTTCCTCTCCTTTAAATCAGAAAACACTTTTTTCTATCTACAACTTGCGTTTTTCTTTTCTTTGATCGGAAAGTGAATTACCTTGACTACAATGTAGCTAAATATAAGAAAGTCACAAAATTACTCTCCGGGAAAACACTTTGAAGCAAACAAGAGGATGCTAATCTTCCATCTCTTGAAAGACTACCCTAATGCTAGGCCATCTGCTGTATGCTTCTCTCGGAATGTGGATGAAGCACTCGGCTCCAATGGAATTTTGTGGATAGAATGATGGTGGCAGTATCTACGTCCAGTCGATCATCCCTCTTGGCTTGTACATAGCTGATATAGTGAGCCTGAAATTTCTATCGCCTACTGATGAACCGGTAAAGGGATTTCTCAAAACTTTTTTTTTTGAGAGTGGATGTCGTTAATGATACTTTGAAACCTCCTAGGAGTGCGGTACGATCTTTTCAAACAATCAATGACATTTTCTGTATCAGATTCATTGATGAAATTTCTGTCTAATGACTTGATTCGAGCTGCTTATTTGATAAGCTTTTAGGATAGGCAGTAGCCCAGCTTCATTAGATTTTATGATCCCAACAGAAGCAGAAGAAATGCAAATGAAGTTGCCCTTAAAGATTCTCAAACAAGCCACTAAACCATGGCAGTCCTGGTGTTCTCATATACTTTTGTTTTTACTATAAATGAATGGATTTGATCAACAAATTAATGCTGGATGCCAGATCCTATCCCTGCTACAAGGAATGCAATAGCAAAGAGAGCATTTTTCTGTAAAAAAACAAGAAGATGCATCTGCATTCCTCTCCATCCATTCACGTAGGACGAGGTTCCTACACTTTGTCCACGTTTTGAAGCCGTCTGAACTCCCAGTAATTAAATTATTTTTGGAGCATGGAAAGTCCCCGTTAATTGCTTAGATCATATTGAGACTCTGTGCATAAATACGTCTGACAAGATATTTCCCTATTGTCAAAGACCAATGTGTTCCATTTCCAGTCTAAAGAAAGAAGAAACGGTTGAAAGTAAAACAGGTTTTTTTTTTTTTCAAAAACAAAAAAATTGGTCTACTCATTGAGAATCGACCGACCGATTTATAATTCCTTGTTTGTCTAGAACTTAAAACTTATAAATAGACTTGTAATCAAATTTATAAATAATCAGTATAGAGAGGAATGCACAAGAGAAAACACTTAATAAGATTGTCTTTCCTCTCAAATTTTCTTTTTCTTTTTTAATTTTGCTTATTGTTTTATTCTTCATAAACACCTACCACACATATTTTCTTCCAACAAAAATCACATGATATATAGAACATAACCTTTCTTTCTGAAAGGCAAGACCCTCAACCAATCTAGCCATGACTCTGCTGATCATATCGTGAGTTGAATAATAAATCATATGCTGCTCTTTAGATTGAGATTTTCTTGAGACAAAAGCCTTCATTTTGAGAATAGTACTTGCCTAATTGAACATGAGACACCCCATAAGAAACCCTACCAAGAAAATGCTCGGCACAATACCTTCAAAGTGTTGTAGCAGAATAAGATGAGATGACTAGCAATATACACTCCCTTCCTAGTTCTTTTATGTAATGCTGTAGAGGAGTTTAGTTCTTAGTAGGATTAGTTCGAGTATAAGGTGGGTGGTAAGGTAGTGTTATGTCTAATAATTCTCGGGGTATTAATGCGTTTTGGAGGAGATATCAGACTGCTTCCGTAGCACTTTGAGTTTGGGTACAAGACTTGAAAATTAGGGGAGGATGGCACGACAGGGACACTTAAATACCCATAAATCCAGAGTTACTGGTCGAAATCAATTTGTTTATTCTTATTTCAATGTAAAATTTCTCTCTTGTCCAAATGAATGTTATGTATCTATAATAGTCCAGCAATTTGTTGTTTTTTTTTTTTTTTGATGTTCTGGAAACTTTCCAAGAACTTTTGTGAGCCAATGCCAGTCAGTGAATGACTTGCTTTGAGGTTTATATAGTTGTCTTCACCAATACATGCTGCACAAGAAGTACATTTTATGGCTTAGTAAAACCCGGACATAGGACAACAAGATTATAGTGCTAAAGGCAAGAAACCTACCGCTGAAGATCACTTGCTATTTATTAACCTGATAGAAACGGTGATCTAAGGGCTTATAGCTCAAAATAGAGTGGTCTTGTTTCAACCTTTTCTGGGCTTATGATTTTTACAACAATATAAGCTTCTGCAACACATCCTAGCTAGGACCGCATATGGATTTGATGGGATGCGAGAGTATTCAGGCAGTAGAGCGTCCTTGTTAATATCTTGCCCAGATTTGCAGTGTATATTAATTGTTATCAAATAGTTTGCATATGAGGTGGATAAACAAAGAGAATTTTATTTTATATTGGAAAGGTAAAATGTTTTGTTGTTTATTATAATGTAAGGAACATCAAATCAATACATTTAAATATTAGAAAGAAGATTTGGAGGGAAATTCATATCCACTTAATAATAGAACATAGAAATGTACTTATATTTCCCTTATCCATTTCATTTATCATAGCGTCACTTGACACTTGGGTATTTGATATTATATAAAATAATTAAATTTTTTTATTTTCAGAATTAATTATTAATTATGCATGGTACCTCCTGCCAAGCTATTTAGTTAATTTATTTGAAAAGTTATTGTTTTGAATTCTATAGACACATATGAAGAGGTGTGCCTTTAAATCATAGTTATTAAACCCGGCCCGGGGATTGA
>Ga0307507_10006355_pt1 | contig 18221 bp, 3 predicted proteins | sample 7_EM_MG_FD_207223 | JGI IMG/M metagenome (GOLD analysis project Ga0307507, IMG submission 207223) | Populus trichocarpa ectomycorrhiza microbial communities from riparian zone in the Pacific Northwest, United States - 7_EM | ecosystem: Host-associated > Plants > Roots > Unclassified | place... | reverse complement strand
AACAACCACTTAATAATAAATTCTAATAATTTAGATTTAGACTTTTATATACACTTTGCAGCTTCTATTAAAGTTGCATAATAATTAGTTTGGTGGTTTTTAAGATATTATAATTTAGGGGCTAAAATAAAGCTAAATCACTATATCTTAAAAACTTTTAAACTAATTACTATGCAACTTTAATAGAAACTACAAAGTGTATATAAAAGTCTAAATCTAAATTATTAGAATTTATTATTAAGTGGTTGTTGAGATATTAAAGTATGAATTTCCTAATTTTTGGTAAGTTTTTTGAGGTGTTAAATAACTGGGGTTGACAAATAAGTGGTGAAACACGTTATAGGACTTACCCCATTCTTTATAAATAAGGGTTATTACCCCTAATCTAGCATAGAGCCACCAGAACCTATTAATTAGAAATTAATATATAGAAAATGCCTTAAAATGCTACTTGCCAACTAGTATATAGACTATATAAAAAATCTACTCAACTACTGTAAGGGAGAAATGGCCTAGGCTTAAGTAAAGCAGGTTTACTTCGCCGACTATTATAAAACGCCACTACTAGAGATACATATTGGCGACTAGGTATGGCTAAATATATACAATATCTCTATATAGAGGCCTATAAAGTTACTTAATTATAAGAACCTCGGCCCCTATTTAATTAAATAAGTTATTAATAGGGGAGCCGTATATAAGCTAGAGCTCTTACCTACCCTAGCCACCTATAAAATATAGCCTATATTTTACCTATAGCTACTATACCTTTACTAGCCTAACCTCTTACTAAAATAGATATAGCCTAAACCCTTACTAGTATTAATCTAAAATAAGAAAAAAGATAAGAACCATAAGGAGTAGACCGTTAAACGAATTATTAACTCTAAATACTTTGGTAAAGGTAGAGGACGGCGGCTTTACTACAGAGCTATCTACGTAGGATTTGATATAAATTAGCCAGAATGGCAATTATAGGAAGATTTTAAAAATGTAAAGGATCTAATTAGCGACTTTTATTACGCGAACCTACAAAAACTGGGCCTAAGTAGAGATTTTATGCCTAATCCTCTATGGGAGCCCTTATAGAGTTAAACTGTTATATATTGCTATGTAAGGGCAAATTGCTATTAGACTACTGTATATTGCCATTACGTAATAGTAAAGTGCGATTACGTAACCAGAATATAGTTAAGATGCCTAGGAACTTTGACTGGCGATTAAAGTTGTCTAATTAGTTGGATCTTTAGGTGCTAAGCCTTATTATATAACATTGTTATAAACCTTTAGTAATATCCCCTTTTTTCTTTCTCCCCTATACCTTAAGTATCCCTTCTATATATATATAGTAACCACAGCGTCACCAAAGCTCCGCCTCTATAGGAGGGGAGGTAGTGTTATAGAACCCTACTATAGGGGCCTCTATAAGAGAGCCCCGTGCTCTTATATACACCTCGCGTATAGCTTACGTCAGCTACACGTAAGTATATTACCTCCTTACGCCCTCGACCCTTACGATCGATCGCGCAACGTCTTGTAGACTCCTTAAATACATACATCTTATAGCCACTGCCCCCGTCCCGTAACACATGCCTCCCTCTCTTTTGCAAATTATTATTATTAACTCTAATAGTAATTCTAACGCATAGTTAGCAGTATTTAAGCTTAAAAGTAAGCCTTTTTAAGACGAGAATTCCGATAAAGAATCTAACGCGTTATTCTCTACTAATATACCTACTAAATCCTCTCCCTAATCCTTTAAACAAGCCTATAAAAAATAGAGAATTTAGGCCGTAATTATATGGGTTTTTACGCGTAAGCCTATTAGTACTAAGCCACTTATAAATAGTAAAAAAAGATAATACTAGTACTATAGATAATGTGTATCCTCTAGCGGCTAAGTAAAATCGAAAATAAATAAAACCCCCCCTTTACCGGCGAACCGAACCTAGACCGCCGTAGCTGCGCTTCCACAGTATAGGGAACCTACCCCCCTTAAGATAACAACTGGGTATATAATTATAATATAACTAAACATAGAAAAAGTAGAGAGGCTTAGGGGATAATTAGAAATAGAAGTCCTTACGGAGATTCGTAAAGAGGTTTATAACGCTATTATAGTCCGACACCTTAGGAGCAGAGATATTAGAGTTACCTTAAAGGACCAATAGGTAAAGAAATAAGCTATAAGGGCAGGGGATAGGCTAGGAGAACGTCCCATAAATAGAGAATATTATATTAGTAATAAGCCTACTAGAAACCAAAGGCATAGAGTCTATCCTACGAGGAGATATAAACCTCTACTACCTATAGTAGGGGGGTATCTATATTGCTGCTAAATAATAGGCAGAGTGCTTACTAAGAGCTATAGATATCTAGGGCCTTAAGCTAGCCACCCCCCTAGAAGCAATTATATAGCAATAAGGTACCGCTAGAAGTATAATTAACCTTATATTTATGGATAAAGGCCTATACTAGAGACTTAAAAGGTACAACCCTAAAGAAGAATAGGCACTTACTTTAGACTATATTCCTATCCAGATATAGCTAAATCTGGATATTAAGGCGCAACTAAAAAGTAAAAGATATGCAATAAGGAAGCTTAAAATAGACAGTTTTCTTAATATAGTTAAACAATAACTTTAAGACCTAGAAGAAATCCACCTAACACCAAATAAGCGAGGCTTATTAGCTACCCCTAAGGAAATTAACTAAAGACTAGAAAGGATTTAGGTAGTAATTAAAAATAGGCTAGAAAAGTACTGCCTAGTCTTAAAACCGGGCCCCTATATACAATATATATAGTCCGTATAATGCGCGGATTTTATTGCCAGCTAATAATAAGCAAGAAGGAAATATATAAGTAGCCACATCGGCAAAATATGGTACCCTTTCAATGGCCTCAATGGTTGGTGGTTGACGCAATTGGCGCGCAGTTGAGGTCATTTAGCAACTCGACCGACTAGCCTATATCGTGTTTTTTTAACACGCAGCCTGCGCGCAACCTACCAGTAATCTACATATTTAGCAACTATAATTATATTTACCTCTTTTATACTAATAACATATTTTAAATAAATAAAAGCTACTTTAAAGCTATTTATAAGGCTAGTAAAATAAATATTATTATTTTAGATAATTTAATATAATATAGCGATGGTTCTCTTCTACCTATCTACCTATTAACTTACCTACCTGCCTATATCGCCTACCTGTCTATATTGCCTACCTGTTTATATCTACCTACTTATCTATATCTGCCTACCTATTAGCATTTACCTACCTGTCTACATCTACTTGCCTATCTATATCTGCTTACCTATCTATATTGCCTACCTATCTATATTACCTACCTATTTACATCTGCCTACCTATCTATATCTGCCTACCTGTTAGCATCTGCCTACCTATCTATATCTACTTACCTATCTATATCTGCTTACCTATCTGTATCTACCTACCCATTAGCATCTCCCAATTTATGCCTACCTATCTGTGCTACCTTAATTCAATCAATCGATTAAATCGTTTATAGTGCTCGCTAGCTAGTCGTTGTCATCTAGCTCTAGCGATGGTTGTCTAGTTTTAGCGACGGTTGTCTAGCTCTAGTAATAGTCGTCTAATTCTGGTAACGGTTATCTAGTTTTGGTAACGGTTGTCTGGTTCTAGCAACGGTCGTCTAGTTTTAGCAATAGTCGTCTAGTTCTAGCGACGGTTATCTAGCTCTAGCAACAGTCGTCTAGTTCTAGCAACAGTTGTCTAGCTCTAGCAACAGTCGTCTAGTTCTGGCGACGGTCGTCTAGCTCTGGCAACAGTTGTCTAGTTTTAGCAATAGTTGTCTAACTTTAGAGACGGTCGTCTGGTTCTGGCGATAGTCGTTTAGCTCTAGCAATAGTTGTCTAGTTCTGGCAACGGTTATCTAGTTCTAGTAATAGTTGTCTAGCTCTAGCAATAGTCGTCTAGCTCTAGCGATAGTCGTCTAGTTCTAGTAACGGTTGTCTAGTTCTGGTGACGGTTGTCTAGTTCTAGTAATAGTTATCTAGTTCTAGCAACGGTCCTCTACTAGCTGCCGTTCTAGTACCTCCCTAGGTAGGGAGGATATAAGAAAGGAAAGAAGGGTAAAAAAATAAGGCGGCTATATAGGCAGAGACATATATAGACGCTATTAGGAATATAGCGGGGACCTAATATAGAGCTTTATATAGAGCCTCCGTACGCAGAGCTTCGCGCAGAGCCTTATACAGAGCCTCTATATATAGAGCTTCGTATAGAGCTTTATATAGAGCTTCGTGTAGAGCTTCTGTATGCAGAGCTTCGCGCAGAGCCTTACATAGAGCTTCGTGTAGAGCTTTGTGTAGAGCTTTGTATAAAGCTTCATGCAGAGCCTCTATACACAGAGCCTCGCGCAGAGCCTCGTGCAGAGCCTCTATACGTAGAGCTTCGTGTAGAGCTTCGTGCAGAGCTTCGTGCAGAGCTTCGTATAGAGCCTCTGTACGCAGAGCTTTGTGTAGAGCTTCGTGCAGAGCCTCTATACGCAGAGCCTCGCGCAGAGCCTCATGCAGAGCCTCTATACGTAGAGCTTCGTGCAGAGCTTCATACAAAGCTTCGTGCAGAGCGTCGTGCAGAGCCTCTATACGCAGAGCTTCGTGCAGAGCCTCTGTACGCAGAGCTTCGTGTAGAGCTTCGTGTAGAGCTTCATATAGAGCTTCGTGTAGAGCTTCGTATAGAGCTTTGTGTAGAGCCTCGTATAGAGCCTTATATAGAGCCTCTAAGTAATAAAACTATATAAGATTGTATAAGATTATATTAGATAATATATAATAGTTAAATATATAGCATATAACTTTACCTTAATTACATGTTAAGAAATATATAGTTACCTTTTAAAGTTACTAAGTAGGTTAACTGTGTGTTAAGGAACATATAGTTAGCTTTTAAAGTTGTTAAGTAGGTTAACTACGTATTATTTAACTTTTAAAGTTGCCAAGTAGGTTAATTGCGTATTAAGAAATATATAGTTAGCTTTTAAAGTTGTTAAGTTAGTTAATTGCATGTTAAGTTAGTTAAATTACGTGTTAAGTTAGTTAATTGCATGTTAAGTTAGTCGAATTACGTATTAAGTTAGTCAATTGCATATTAAGTTGGTTAAATTATATATTAAGTTAGTTAATTGCATGTTAAGTTAGTTAAATTGCGTATTAAGTTGGTTAATTGTATATTAAGTTAGTTAAATTGCGTGTCAAGTTAGTCAATTGCGTATTAAGTTGGTTAATTGCGTATCAAGTTGGTCAAATTGCATATCAATTACGCGAAACGCGAAAATCAAAGTCTACTTAAATCTTATCCTGCGAATATTTTCCCGATATATAATCCTAAAGATAAGAGATAATATAAAGATATAAGAAACCAGTTAAAGAATACCCTAAAAAAAAGCAAGAAATAACTGGAGACGGTTTATAAACGAGCATACTTTTAACCTAAGCCTCCCCTATAATAAGGGCCTTTAGGCCATAGTAAAATAGGTAAAGAAAAAGGTAGGGCGCTTAGTAGAAAACCTATACCTACCACCTCTATAAAGAGTAGGGGAATTATAGGCCACTAATAATAATAAGAAGAAGGTAAAGATCCTAATAGAAAGGTTCTTCCCCTAACTAGCTCCAGTAAACCTTAGTAATATTATAGGTAAAACACTGGTAACTCGCCTATAGGTTAACAGCGATATAATAATAGAGGAAATAGCTAAAACTATTAGCCGCCTTTTAAATAATACAGCATTAGGACTAGATAGGATTTTAAATAAGGCCTTAAAGACCTATAGTCTACTTATAGCATTATAGCTTGTAGATATAGCTAGAGTATGCTTTGCTATAGGCTACTACCCGCAACTTAGAAGATCTATAATAACGGTTGTATTATAAAAAAAAAGGTAAAGCAGATTACTTAATCCTCGGAAGCTACTACTCTATTTCCTTAGAAAACACCCTTAGCAAGATCTTAGAAAGGGTAATAGCGGACTATATATAACAGTGCAGTATGGGAATTAAATAAGCAACTTTATTCTAAATCTATGGAAATCAAGTGAACTAAATACATAAAAGTAGACCCGGAACTCCGTAGTCTATGACTCAATATTTGACCGTATCCGAGACATATAAGGGTAGGGTCGATCCTGTCTCTAAGCCTCTCAGGCGACGATCTTGTGTCTTAGCGTAGTGCTAGTAAACTGTTACACTATATAGCAGATATAGCTAAGGAATATACCCTACTACTATAAAGCCAAATAGGGATAAGAAAGAACCGCTTAATACAATTAGCACTTACGCTACTTGCTGCCACTATTAAATCTATATAGGCGATGCGAAAAGACTTTATAGTATTAATGCTCAGCTTAGATATTAGTAGTGCATATAATAATATACCCTATAAGCGCCTCCTATATATATTTAGGGCAAAGGGCTTCCTAAAATAGATTATATAATTTGTTTAAGGGTTTATAGGCTAGAAAGCAATATTACTAGTCTTTAACAGATACTAGAGCCCCCCTATTATAGTTATAATAGGAATAATATAAAAATTACCCCTCTCGCCTATACTCTTCCTCTTCTTTATAAGCAATCTACTTAACTTCTTTAAGGAAGGGGCGACCTAGGGGATAGGCTTTATCAATAATATAAACCTAATTATATATGGGTCAACAGCTATAGAGAATTGTAGAACACTAGAGAAAGCCTATAACACCTATATAAAATAGGCAAGATAATATAGAGTTTAATTCTTACCAGAGAAATACTAGCTAATCTATTTTATAAGAAAACGCAACTAATCTACAGATTTTTAGCACGTAATCTATATTTAAGGCTTTAGGGGTTAACTAGTTTAAGGTTTAAGGGTATTAGGAGTATGGGTAGATAGTAAGCTCTAGTGGAGCGTATATACATTATAAGCGGCCTATAATGGCTAAGTATAGTATATTATAATGTCTAGGATCGTTAATTCTATATAGGGTCTATGCTTCTAGAGGTTACGCCTACTATATACAGCAGTTATCTGGCTAACTATAATATATAGATCTAGTATCTGGGTGTAACGGCTTGTATAAATGCCCCTGAACCGAAGCTTGTGGATTGCTATCTAATGAAGATACTAAGCTAAGGAGAAGAAAAGAAGGGGGTCGCAAGGACCATAGTAAACATATATGAAGGGGCAGCCGCCAAGGCGCTAGCGGTAAGCGAGCCAATCGTAGGTTGGCAGAATTTGGCAGCAGCATGGCAGAATTTGGCAGGTAACGCGCTCTAGCACCGTCACATTACCCCCCCCTCCTGAAAAAGCCTGCCCTTAGGCGTTGTCTAAGCTCCCTATTATTATCTAAATTGTTGTAATTATCTAACCCTTTTTTCTAGCATTTAATCTAGTTGTTTAATTTATATAGTGGTCTAGGGAGGTTAGGGTGGGCTAGGTAGAAGTCCCGTAGCTTATAGGGGGAGTACTTAAAATTAGATGCGGGGTACCACTCTGGGTTGTCGTTATAGCCTACCCAGCTTGCACGGTATTTTAAGACATTACGGACCTTTTTTACTGCTAGGATTTCTTTAACTTCCCATTTTTTGTCCTTAGCAATCTGGATTAGTGGTGGGGGGTTATTATACTGTCCAGGTAGTGGATTATCCGTAGCCTTTTATAGCCGGTCTAGAGAGAAGATAGGGTGGATCCTTATTGACTCTAGTAGCTTAACCTTAAAAGAGTGTCCTACCTTTTAAAGAGTCTTGTATAGGCCAGCTATTTGGTGGTCTAACTTGCGGCTTGGCCTCTAGGTTTTCTAGTTCTTTATTAATACCCATACCTTATCTCCTACTTGGAAGTCTTCCTTGTGACGATGTTAGTTTATATTAGACTCCTTTTTTTTTTATGCCTTTCTTATAATTGTTTAAGCAGTCTCCTAGGCTCTATATATTCTCTCGGCAAATGCCCGGGCCTCTTTATAGCTGAGGCGTTCGCGGGCTGTAGTAGGTTCCATAGGCCTATCCCAATTAAAGGACGTTCGTGGTGTATACCCATAGAGCAGTTCAAATGGGGATATCCCTATACTATTATAGGGGAGTGTAAGCTGCGCGTAGTCTATTATAAGCAGTAATTCCGACTAGTTGTCCTAATAGTAGTCTATAAAGGGCCGTAGTTGCTAGTTGAGGTACTAGTTTATAATCTCGGTTTAGCTGTTAGTCTAAGGGTGGAATATAGTAGAGAGCTTAATCTTAATCCTAAGGATACGGTAGAGTTTATTCTAGAAATCCAATATAAACTAGGGGCTATAGTTAGAGATAATTGATTTAGGGGCGCCGTAGAATTAATAGATGTTGTTAATATAGAGGCGGGCTATATCCTTCGCAGTTATAGTCTTAAAATAAGGGAAGGAGACGGATTGCTTGTATAGTTGGTTAACTACTATAAAGGCTGCATTGTGGCCGTAGGCGTCCTTTGGAAATGACTTAAAGTCTATAGTGATATATTGCTAAGGGCGTTCTGGAACTGGCAGCGGTTATAGCTACCTAGGAGTTTAATCCCTAAGGGCATTTGCGCGTCTATAGGCGTGGCAGTTTCTAATAAATTAATCCATATTAGATAGAAGTCCTCGCTAGTAGTAATAGGGCGCTAGTAGTTAGTGGGTCTTATTACAACTAGGGTATGCCATAGAGACTTAATAATAGGCTTTATGGATTAACTCTATCCGTAGGTTGTTAATATCTGGAACTATAAGCTGTTCTTGGTATAGAAGTAGTCCTTCTTCTATTTCTAAATTAGGGTCTTCCTTTGCGGCTTAATTATGGAGGGCCTTTAGGGAGTTAGCCGTGCGGTTTGCAGTTAGGATGTGGTTAACTAGCCCTATTAGTTTATCTAAGACTGCTCCCTTTAAGGGTGCTAGCTTATTCTGTTTAGAGTTTAGTTCTTTAAGAATTTGTGGGTTAAGCTGTTTGGGATAAAGGAGGGCGCGCGTCCAGTATTGGGTCTTTAGCTTATCCTAGGGTCCTACGTCTTGTTCCCTTTGGGTTAGTATATTAGCTTTAGTATTTTGCTTGCCAGAATGATATATAATTATAAAGAAGAATTTGGAGAGTATTTTGGCCTAGTGGGCTTATTATTTAGTAAACTGCTTTATAGTTATAAAGTACTCCAGGGCTTTATAATCTATATATATCTTAATCCGGGAGTTTATGCCTTTAAGCTCTGCGCGCTATTAGGATAATAATTGGATAATAGCTAGTATTTCTTTATTATATACCTTGTAGTTATACTTAGCTAGGTCCATTGTTTTTAAGAAGAAGGCGATAGGGTACTATTTACTATCTAAATATAACTGTAATAGGATTCCTACTATAACTTTGTTAGAAGCGTCCGTCTCTAATATTAATTTAAGGTCTAGGTTATAGTAATAAAGGATTAGAGAAGAGATAAGCCGATCTTTTAACTCTCTGAAGGCTTCTATATAGTTATTATTAAAGATAAAAGGCGTGTCTTTCTGGGTAAGTTGTATAAGAGGCGTTGCTACTACTCCGTAGTCACGGATAAATTGGTAGTAGAAATTATAAAAACCTAGGAAGGACTAGATACCCTTTATAGTATAATAGGGCTGCTAGTTACGGATTGCGTTAACCTTTTTAGGGTTAACTTTAATCCTATTTATACTTACTATAAACCTAAGGTACTTTATACGTTTTACCCTGAATTTATATTTCTTGATATTAACTTATAAGCCTGTGTTCTGTAATCTCTCTAGGACCTTCTTAATATAAACTTAGTGCTTGAGTTCGTTGTCTAAGTATATAAGGATATTGTTTAGGTATGCCATGTAGAATTTGTTAAGGTAATTAAAAAGAACGTTATTTATATACCTTTAGTACGTAGCTAGTCCGTTTATTAGTCCAAAAGGAAGAACTTTGTATTTATAGGACCCGTAATAGGTACGGAATGTTATTAAATCTTTAGATATAGGGTCTATCCTAATTTAGTAGAAGGCTTGGCGGATATTAAGTTTAGTAAAGATCTTTGCCCAGCTTAGACGTGCGAGGGTTTTGTTAATTAAAGGAATAGGATACTAATCCTTTTAAGTAATAGCATTTAGCTTCTAATAGTTGATATAAAAATAAAGGCCTCTACTAGGCTTTTTTACAAATAGGATAGGGGAAGTAAAAGGGGCTTAACTTGGCTTAATAAACCCTTTATTAAGGTTATTAATTAAGTACTACTTTGTTGCTTTTAGCTTGTTTGTTAATTATTAGTAGAGGGGGCTATAGCCTAGCGAGTTATTAGCTTCTAATTAAATCTTGTAATTATATGTCCGGTAAGGGGGTAACTTGTCCGAAGCTACCCTTAAGAATGCGTCCTTGTACTTGGCATAGATAGTAGAAAGAAGACGTTTAACTAGTTCCTTATTAGTTTCTTTAATTAGCTTTTCTTCCCTCTTGTTAATAATCTGGTTAATCTTATATAGGCTTGTTATAAAGACCTCATTATCCTTCCGGTATATATTAAAGTGGAATGCTATAGCGCTAATTGCGGTAATGTCTACTATAGGGGGGTTATATAACACTGGGGGCATATATAACCTTAGGGCCCTCTGGGGTATTAGTATCGTTGTTACTCCTTTTAACTCCTGTTGCATCTTTTAAAGGTCATCCCTTATATCTTATTAGTATGTTCTTTTCCATACCGGTTAGATCTGCACGATTTGGATATCGTCTATGCCACTATCTGTCCCGCTTCCGTAGGTAGAGTCCTTCTTAAATATAGCGCTTTGGGAGAGTATCTTTGTTAGTACGGAGTTCTTTTTAGCTTTATGGCAGGCGTCTTCTTGGGCGAAGGCTAGGTCATGGGCCTGGATATCCTACTGGTATATAGGGTTAGACTTCGCGGCTAGTGTCTTATAGTTGGTTTGGATTTCTCTAATAAAGGAGGGTAATTTCGGCCTATCCTTTAGCTAGACGAACTATCTTTGTTATATATTTAGCCAAATATTAAAGTAGGACATCTATTTTTGGCTAAGGATTATATTGTAGGACCCTAGGTTTAAGATGCAGAAGGGGATGCTGTATTAATATTGTCTATTAAGGGAGATATATAACTTTAGGACATAGGTAACCGGCTTACTGGCTTGGCCGTTATAGCCTTTTACCTAGATAGGCTTCTCTAGTAGGGTGGCTTTTATATTTAGAAACTTGGCAACGTTAATTATATAGGCAGTATTTATAAAGGCAAAGCTATTTGCTCTAGTGTTAATAAGGGCAGTTAAGTTAACTCTATATCCATTTTAAGATACTGTATATGGAACTATGAAGTGTTTTCCACCTATTAACTAACTTAGATTAATCTCTTTAAGATTAATAGGATACCCTAGGGGGGAGTCTTTCCCTAGGGTTTTTCTTTTCCTGACTTGTTAGATATTTCTCCTTCCTCTATCTCCTTAATATCCTTTAGTTCTGGGCAAGATAAGGCAAAGTAATTCTTCTTATTGCAGTTATAGCAAGTGGCTGTAGCAGGGTTAATTGGGGTATTGCGACGAGTACTAGTTGAGGTTATAGTACGTAGCTAGTTAGGCGAGGCTCGCTAGTGCGTAGTTATAACCGCTTTTAGTGTAGCAGTGGTTGTGGCTGGTCTTCCTACTCTAGCTCCTGTAGGGGTGGCGGGTGAGCTTTAATTGCTATAAGGTCGCTTCTACTAATCTAGGCGGGCGTTAATCCGCTTTAGCTCTAAGTCTAACAATAGGCAATAAGCTGCAAGTCTTTTGTGGGTTAGTAGGTTGTTTAAAGTTACAGCAATCTTCTTTTATAGCTTGATTGTTAGTTTGTTGTAAAGGTCTAATTAGTAGTTTTTAAGAGGGACCTAGACTTCTCCTGCAAGGTGTAAGAATTAAGTCTGGAATTTGGTAAAGGGTTGGTTTGGCTTTATTATTAGGCGGTTATAGTTGTACTAAGCGTCCCGTACTTTATTTGGGTTAATATAGATAGCCGCTAGGTGCTGCAGCATCTTATTAATAGATATAAATCGGATAGGAGAGTTATCTTCGAACTTGGCTTAAAGGTGACATTGGGCGTCCCCTGTGGTTTGGCCAAAAAGGTAGAGCATTTTGGCCTCTTTAGAGGGGAAATGGTTGTGGTTAATTTAGAGTTTTCCTTATACTTGGATCCTCCAGTTCTTAAAGGTAGGGTCTATCCTATTAGACAGTAGTTAAGGGTTAGGAAGCTTAACGGATTTTAATTACTTTATTATTATGTCCGTACTTCCTAGTGTATCACATTTGGTTAAGTGAATGGGTTAACTAAGGCTTTGTAAAGGGGAGGCTGGGCTGCTTTATAAGGCAGTAAGGCTTTCTAGGATCTCCTTTAGAGTCTCTTGTGTGCTTTGGGCTTGAAGACAATTAACCTTCTAATTAGCCGTGAGGGCGCGAATCTGTTCGCGTATATCTGTAATATTGTCATTATCTTTAATTTCTGATCCTAATTGGATCTCGTGTTCCTCTTGGGTGGAGGTAGGTCTTTTAGATGAGCTTGCTTTAGGTGCTATTATTAGCCCCCTAGGGTTTGTTGGTCTTGTGCGCTTTGGTTTTAATTCTAGGGGTACAGGTCCAGTTCTGCCTAGCTTATAAAGTGGGATATTATTAAGGCCTTTCTAGGCAGTATAAAGTTGTTCTGGTGTCTAAGTATAGCGTGTTAATGTGTTGTTGCAGATAAAGTTTCTTTTAAGATGTGGGGATATTATTAAGGCCTTTCTAGGCAGTGTATGGAGAGCTTAGTATAATGTGACGGCTTGTATAAATGCCCCTGAACCAAAGCTTGTGGATTGCTATCTAATAAAGATACTAAGCTAAGGAGAAGAAAAGAAGGGGGTTGTAAGGACCATAGTAAACATATATAAAGGGGCAGCCGCTAAGGCGCTAGCGGTAAGCGAGCCAATCGTAGATTGGCAGAATATGGCAGCAGTATGGCAGAATTTGGCAGGTAACGCGCTCTAGCACTGTTACACTAGGCCATAGGAGAAACCAAAAAAGCCCCCCTAAATTACTCTTTAAACTACTCTAAAAGGTCTAAGTAGCCTACCTTTAGAGTATAATAGGTGGGTATTGTAATGGGCTTATATAAATGCTTCTAAACCAAAGCTTATAGATTGCTACTATATAAGAATACTAAGCTAAGGAGAAGAAGGAGACTAGTAGAGACTGGTAAGATATAAAGGGGTCGGCAAGGCGCTAGTAGTAAGCGAGCTAATAGCAATTTGGTAGAATATAGCAGAACTTAGCAGATTGCCTAGGAAACAGCAAGGTAGCAAGTAACGCGCTCTAGCACTATTATATTACCCCCCCCCCCCTCCTTTATAAAGCCTTAGTTAACCTATTTACTTAACCAAATATAATACACTGGAGAATACGGATATAATAATAAAGCAATTCAAGTTTATTAAGCTCCCTAACCCTTAACTGCTATCTAACAGAATAGATCCTACCTTTAAGAATTAGAGGATCCAAGTATAAGGGAAGCTCTATATTAACCACAACTATTTCCCCTTTAAAGAAGCTAAAATGCTCTACCTCTTTAGTTAAACTATTGGGGATACATAGTAATACCTTTAGGCTAAGTTTAAGGACAAGTTACCTATTTGGTTTATATCTGTTAACGAAATAATATAGCATCTGGCTGCTATTTATATTAATCTAAATAAAGTACAGGATGCCTGCTATAACTATAACCGCCTAGTAATAAAATTAAACTAAACCTTTGCTAAGTTTTAGACTTAGTTCTTATACCTAATAGGCAAAGGCTAGGTTCCCCTTAAGAATTACCGCTTGGACCTATACAATAAGCTAACGGTCCAACTATAAGAGAAGATTGCAGTAGCCTTAAATAATCTACCAACCTACCAAAGACTTATAGCCTAATATTTGTTACTAAATTTAGAACTAAAATAAATTAATGCCTGTTCTAATTAACTAAAGCGGTCCTATAGTAACTAAAACCTATCTATTATACTAACGGGAGCTAGCGTTAGAAAATAAACTACAACCGCCCTTATACTAAAATCGGTTATAACTACCTACCCGCGAGCCTTGCCCGACTTACCACGTACTACACCTTTAGTTAATGCTTATCGCAATACCCTAATTAACCCTACTATAGTTACATACTTTAATTATGGAAAGAATAGTTACTTTACTATATCCTACCCAGAGCTAAAGGATATAGGTAATATTAAGGAGATAAAGGAAGAAGAAACGTCCGATAATTTAAGAAAAGAAGAACCCTAGGGAAAGACTTCCCCCTAGGGTATCCTATTAATCTTAAAGAGATTAATTTAAGTTAGCTAATAGGTAGAAACCACTTTACGGTTCTATATATAGTATCTTAAAATGGATATAGAGTTAATATAAATACCCTTATTAATACTAGAGTAAATAGCTTTACCTTTATAAACACTACTTATATAAATAATATTACTAAGTTTTTAAATGTAAATACTACCTAACTAGAGAAGCCTATTTAAGTAAAAGGCTATAATGGCTAAGCCAGCAAGCCGGTCACCTATATCTTAAAGCTATATATTGCTATTAATAGACAATACCAGTTTAGCATTCCTTTCTATATCCTAGACCTAGGGTCTTATAATATAATTCTTAGCCAAAAATAGATATCCTACTTTAACATTTGGTTAAATATGTAATAAAGACAGTTTATCTAGCCAGAGAATAGACTAAAATTACCCTCCTTTATTAGAGAAATTTGGACTAACTATAAGACACTAGCCGTAAAGGCTGACCCTATTTATTAATAAGATATTAGAGACCGCAACCTAGCCTTTACCTAAGAAGATGCCCACTATAAGGCTGGTAGGAATTCTATACTAATAATAATACTCTCCCAAAGTACTATAGTTAAGGAGGACTCTACTTATAGAAGTAGAATAGATAATAATATAGACAACTTCTAAATTATAGAGGTCTAGCTAGTATATAAAAGGATATACTAATAAGATATAAAGGATAACCTTTAAAAGATGCAGTAAGAGCTAAAAGGAGTAAGGACAACACTAATATATTAAAAGCCCCTAAGGCCACGGACACTCCTACTACTATATAATACTCCTATAATAGATATTACGGTAATTAGTGCTATAGGTTTTTACTTTAATATATACTAAAAGGATAATAAAGTCTTTATAACTAGCTTATATAAAATTAACTAGATTATTAATAAGAAGGAAGAAGGGCTAATAGAGAAAATAGATAAAGAACTAGTTAAGTGCCTTCTTCCTACTTACCTCTTAAACTATAGAGACGCGTTTTTAAAAGTAGCTTTAGATATACTACCCCCCTACTAAACCTATAATTATAATATTTAGTTAAATGCCAATAACTCTCTAGGCTATAGCCCCCTTTACTAGTAAACTATAGAAGCTATAAAATAGTCCTTAATTAACAACCTCTATAAAGGGTTTATTAAACCAAGTTAGGCCCCTTTTACTTCCCCTATTTTATTTATAAAGAACCCTAATAAAGGCCTTTGCTTTTATATTAACTATTAGAAACTAAACGCTATTACTTAAAAAAATTATTACCCTCTCTCCCTAATTAATAAGACTCTTATATATTTAAGCTAAGCCAAGATCTTTATAAAGCTTTATATTTATTAAGCTTTCTACTAAATTAGAATAGACCTTATATTAGAGGACCTAACAATATTTTATACCCACTATAGTTTTTATAAATATAAAGTCCTTCCTTTTAGACTAATAAATAGGCCAGCTATATACTAATAGTATATAAATAACATTCTTTTTAACTACCTTAATAAATTCTGCACAGTATACCTAGATAATATTCTTATATACTTAGACAATAAACTTAAGCACTAAGTTTACGTTAAAAAGGTCCTGGAGAGGCTGTAGAATATAGGCCTATAAGTTAATATTAAGAAATATAAATTTAGAGTAAAACAAATAAAGTACCTTAAGTTTATTGTTAGTATAAAAAAAATAAAGTTAATCCTAAAAAGGTTAAGGCAATATATAACTAAAAAACCCCTTATACTATAAAAGGCATTTAGTCCTTTCTTAGCTTCTATAATTTTTACTATTAGTTTATTTATAACTATAGGGTTATAGTTAAGCCCCTTATATAACTAACTAAGAATATTATACCTTTTGTTTTTAATAATAATTATATAAAAGCTTTTAAGGAGTTAAAGAACCAACTTACCTCCTCCCTAATTCTCCGCCACTATAATTTAAACCTTAAATTAATGCTAGAAATGGACGCCTCTAATAAAGTAGTAGTAGGGGTTCTCTTACAGTTATACCTAAATAGCAAGTAGTACCCTATTATGTTTTTCTTAAAAATAATAACCCTAGCTAAGTATAACTATAAGGTATATAATAAGGAAATACTGGCTATTATATAATTGTTATCCTAGTGGTATATAGAGCTTAAAAGCACAGACTTTTAGATTAAAGTCTATACTAATTATAAAGCCCTTAAGTATTTTATAATAATAAAGCAGCTTACTAGTTAATAGGCCAGATAGGCTAAAATACTCTCCTAATTCTTTTTTATAATTATATACCGCCCTAGTAGGTAAAATTCTAAAGCTAATACCCTTACCTAAAGAGAATAGGATATAAAACTATAGGATAAGCTAAAGGCTTAGTACTAGATATATACCATTCTCTATTTTAAACAGCTTAACCTATATATTCTTAAGGAACTAAGCTCTAAACGGAATAAGCTAGTGCCTATAAAAGAAAAAAAATTCTAGATAAGCTAATAAGACTAATTAACTATATTCTAATTATAAACTATATAGCTAAATCCCTAAAAGCCCTCTATAACTAAGCTATAAAAGGTAACCCTAATTTAGAAATAGAAGACGGGCTGCTCTTATAATAAGAATGGCTTATAGTTCTAAATATTAACAACCTATAAATAGAACTGATCTATAAAGCCCACTACTAAGTCTCTATAGCGCATTTTAGTTAGGACAAGACCTACTAACTACTAGCGCCTTACTACTACTAGTAAGGACTCCTATCTAATATGAAACGATTTATTAGAAATTGTTATACTTATAAATAGATAGATACCCCTAGGGATTAAACCCCTAGGTGGTTATAACTACTACTAATTCCTAAACGCCCTCAGCAGCATATTATAATAGACTTTAAATCATTCCTAAAGGATAAATATAGCTATAATATAGCCTTTATAGTAGTTAACCGACTAAGTAAGTAAGCTATTTCCCTCCCCTACTTTAAGACTATAACTATAAAGGATATAGCCCGCATATATATTAATAATATTTACTAGATCTATAGTACTCCTAAATTAATTACTACTAAAACAACTAGTTAGAACTACTGCCTATAATAGACTACGTATAGCTTATACTCCCTTATAATAGTATAGGAATATTACTATTTAAGCTACTTTATAGATATAAGCTATAAATATCCTTTAATTAGAATAGACCTATAATAGCCCGCGAATACCTTAGCTATAAAGAGGCCTAGATATTTACTAAGAAAATATATAGAGCCTAGAAGACTGCCTAAGTAATTATAAAAAAGGTATAAGAGAAGAAAGAGGCTAATATAAACTAATATTTTTGCAAGGTAGACTTCTATATAGGAGATAAGGTATAGGTATTAATAAAGAACTAGAAGACCTAGAGGCTAATCTGCAAGCTAGATTACTAAATAGCTAGCCCCTATAAGATCCCTAAGAAGGTAGGGCACTCTTTTAAGGTTAAACTACTAGAGTTAATAAAGATCCACCCTATCTTCTCTCTAGACCGACTATAGAAGGCTATAGACAACCTATTACCTAGACAGTATAACAACCCCCTACTGCTAATTTAGATTGCAGAGGACAAAAAATAGGAAGTTAAAGAGATTTTAGCAGTTAAGAAGGACTGAGTTACCTTAAAATACTATATAAGCTAGGTAGGTCATAATAAAGATCCAGGATAGTACCCCGTATCTAATTTTAAGTACTCTCCCTATAAGCTATAAGATTTCTACCTAGCCTACTTAGACCTCCCTAGACCACTATATAAATTAGACAGCTGGATTAAATGCTAGGAAGAGGGGTTAAATAACTATAATAATCTAAACAATAATAAAGAACTTGAACAAAGCCTAAGGGTAGGCTTTTTTAGGAGGGGGGGGGGGGTAATATAATAGTGCTAGAG
>Ga0307507_10006354_pt1 | contig 18224 bp, 15 predicted proteins | sample 7_EM_MG_FD_207223 | JGI IMG/M metagenome (GOLD analysis project Ga0307507, IMG submission 207223) | Populus trichocarpa ectomycorrhiza microbial communities from riparian zone in the Pacific Northwest, United States - 7_EM | ecosystem: Host-associated > Plants > Roots > Unclassified | place... | reverse complement strand
CACCGGGATCGGGCCGCACACGATCATGAAGAAGTCGTAGGCATGCGGCCGTTCATTGGCCATCACGAACTGGAAATGGACGCGGAAGAACTGCCAGCGGAACAGGCCATAATTCTCGGGCTTGATGACCTCGCGGAAGCGAACCGGTACGATGGTGGGATTGCGGCGCAGGGGACCTGCGTCGATGCCGTGCGCGGCAAGCGGATCGAACTGGAAGAAGTTCATCACGTCCTTGCGCGACTGGCAGTCGATCCAGTCGATCGCGGGCTCGACTGCGAGCTGGCGCAGATGATCGCGGAAGCCCTGCGATGCCTTGTGAAAGCCGACGATCGGGAAATTACCGCCGATCGTCAGCAGCACCACGCGCGGGCCGTGCCGGCCCAGCGCCGGATCGATCTGCAGGGCGCGGGCCATGATCTCCGTTCCCAGGAACGACCCCGAACTGTGCCCGACGACGAGGATCTCGTCGGCGTTGCTGCCGCGCACCACCTTCACCAGATATTCGGCGAAGCGGTCGATGCGTTCGTCCCATTCCGGCCGCTGGCGGTGGGAGAACTGCCAGGTCCAGATCGTGTCGCACAGCAGATACAGCAGGTAGGTCCGGTTTTCGGTGTATTTCAGCGCGCTCCAGAGCAAGGCGACGAAGACCGCGGCCGCCGCCGGCACGCTGAGCAGGATCGGGACGCCGAGCGCGTCGAGCCCCTTGCCGAATACGAAACCCACCGCCCCGGCACAGACCGCCTCGAGCAGCAGCAGCAGATGCGGATAGGTGATGAAGGTCGCGAACCGCCAATTCGCCCGCCAGAACCTGCCGATCGTGCCGCGGATCACCAGCCGCCAGTAGATCCAGACCGCCTGAAAGACCGTGCGCCAGATCGGCGCGGCGAGGTCGCGCTGAATGAAATCCTCGAAGCGCAGGAAATCGTAGGCCGTGCGGGTCTGCCAGCCATCGGCCTCGGTCTCGATGGTCCAGGAGGTGATTTCGCCGTCGGATAGGCTCTGCGGGCGGCCGAGCGTGGCGGAGGCCCGGTACAGCCGGCCGAATTTGCGCAGCTCGGTGCGGAACATGCGGTAATATTGCGCAAGACCCCTGGGATCGTAGCCCTGCACGTAAATGATGTGGCGGTGCTGAACGCGCACGTACTGGCAATCCCCCGGCGGCAAGGCCGGGACTATAGCAGCCTGACGACAGCGCCAATAATTATTTCGCCGTTAATGGGGCGTAGGGGCCCTCGGGCCGCCGCAGTGGCAGGTCCGCAGCGTCGGTATTCCGCAGGCGCACTGCGCCTGCCCCGAGCCTATTGCACGTCCAGCGGCTCCGCGCCCTGGAATTCCCCGCTGGCATCGGTGGTGATCTTTTCCACGCGTGCTTCGGCCTGCCGCAACAGTTCTTCGCAGCGTCGTTTCAGCGCTTCGCCCCGTTCATAGATCGCCACCGACTCTTCCAGCGGCACCTTGCCGTCCTCGAGCCGCTTCACGATCACTTCGAGTTCCTCGATCGCGCGTTCGAAGGAGAGCTTGCGAATGTCCATTTGGGTGTTTTCTGCCATGCTGCCTGACTCTGACTGCACTCTGAACCACAGATTGTAAGCGGACCACTGCGGGCGGAATGTGGCGGCTCATCCGTCCGCCCGTGGATCACACGCCGATGGATACGAATCGGCTCATGAATTCATCTCCTTAAGCGGAGTGTGGACAGTGCGCAAACGGATCGTGGTTTGAAGGTAAATCGGTGCATTTGCGGTTGTATCATACCGTCCATGGCGGGCCATCGCGCGAATCGGGCGCGGAGGACTACCCGTTCATCAAGGCCGTAACGTGCGCTGCGACCGATTCCTGCAAACCCTGGAGGTCATAGCCACCCTCGAGCACCGATACGATGCGCCCGCCGGCGGTCGAATCGGCCACCTCCATCAGCTTGCGGGTCACCCAGGCAAAATCGTCCGCCCTGAGATTGAGCGAGGCGAGGGGATCGCGGTAATGCGCATCGAAGCCGGCCGAGATGATGATCAGTTCCGGGCCGAACTTGCGCAACTGCGGCAGGATCAGATTCTCGAACGCGGATCTGAACTGGGCGGTGCCGTCCTCGGAGGCAAGCGGCGCATTGACGATATTGTCGTGCTCGCCGCGCTCGCCGCTGGCGCCGGTGCCGGGGAACAACGGCATCTGATGCGTCGAGCAATACATCACGCTCGGGTCGCCCCAGAAGATATCCTGCGTACCGTTGCCGTGATGGACGTCGAAATCGACGATCGCCGCGCGGGCGATGCCGTATTTGCGCTGGGCATGGCGTGCCGCGATCGCGACATTATCGAAGAAGCAGAAGCCCATCGGCTTGCTGATCTCGGCATGGTGGCCGGGCGGCCGCACCGCGATGAAGGCATTATTGTGCGTGCCCGACATCACAGCCTCCGCCGCCGAGACCGCGCCGCCGACCCCGCGCATGACGGCCTCCCAGGTGCCCGGCGACATCGAGGTGTCGCCATCGACATAGATCGTGCCGGTGGTCGGGGCGATGTGGCGAAGCTCGGTGACGTAATGCTCATTGTGGCAGAGCGTGACCAGATCGAGATTGCCCTCCGGCGCCTCGCCGCGCGCCAGTGCGCCGAAACGGTCTTCCGACAGCACCTTGTTGACCACGCGCAGCCGGTCGGAGCGCTCCGGATGCCCTTCCGGCGTTTCGTGATCGAGGCATGCCGGATGGGTCAGAAACAGTGTGGACATGAGATACCTTGCGCACGAACAAAAGTTCCAGTGGACGACAATCTAGGGTGTCCGCGGGCTCGCTGAAAGAGCCGGGCGGCCGGTTTGTAAGGCAACGCGCCCGGATTCGCATTGGCTCCGCCCAATCGCACCTCGGCGGACGATAGCGCCCCGCGCACGAGGTCGCGATCGTCCTGATCCCGCCACAGTCCTGTCCGCGGCCGCGCGGGGATATCAATCCTGTCGCACGATGCGGGCGTCGGTCGCCGGCGCGATCGGGCTGTTGTCCCTGAAATAGTCGAACAGGGCGTCGACGTCGAACCCACCGACCTGCGGTGCGGTGCCGTCCTTCAGCACGGTGAAGCCGTCGCCGCCTTGCGCCAGGTAATTGTTCACGGTGACACGGTAGTTCGCCGCAGGGTCGAGGCGCGCGCCGTCGAGCGAGATGCTGTCGGCGATCACGCGCTGGCCATCGCTCCTGCTGCCGTCCCAGGCATAGCTGAACCCGCGCGAGACCTGCAGGATGCGCGGTCGCGCCGGGTCGGCCCATTGCTGTTCCAGCACGGCCTTGATCTGGGCGCCGGTCAGGGTCAGCGTCACCAGCTGGTTGCGGAACGGCTGGCTCGCGAACAGGTCGGCATAGCTCACCGTGCCGTCGTTCCGTTTGCTGACGTCGAGGCGGATGCCGCCGGGATTGGTGAGGGCGATCACGGCGCCGCCCTTGTCGGCCGCGCGGGTCGCGGCAAGATGGGCGTCCGCAATGATGTCGCCGAGCGGGCTTTCGCCTGATGTCATGTTGGGCACCCGCGACAGCGTCCTGGTGATGGTGCCGGCGCGGCGGTTGGCGAGCGGGGCGGCGAGCTTGTCATAGGTTGCGATCAGCGCAGTCTGCTCGGGGTCCTTGGCCAGCTGATCGCTGCGCACGATGACGTTGCTGGCCGTGGCCGACACCACGTCCCTGGTGGCGCGATCGAGCTTGAGGTCGATGGCGGTGACCAGCGTGCCGTACTTGTCGCCCGAAGTGACGAGACGGCTGTCGATGGTGCAGACATAGGCACGATGGGTGTGACCGGAGATCACCACGTCGACGGCGGAATCGAGCTGTTTGACGATCTCGACGATCGGCCCGGAAATCCCGGGGCATTCGTTGTAATCGCCCGAGGGCGTGCCGCCTTCATGGATCAGCACCACGATCGCCTCGACCCCCTTCGCCTTCAGTTCGGGAATCAGCGCGTTCACGGTCTCCGCCTCGTCGCGGAATTCGAGTCCGGAAGCCGCATCCGGCGAGATGATGCCGGCCGTGCCCTTCAGCGTGAGGCCGATGAAGCCGACCGGGATGCCCTCGAACTCCCTGATCTCGTAAGGCGGAAACACGGTCTTGCCGGTCGCCTTGTCGATCGTCGAGGCCGCGAGATAATGGAACGCGGCGCCCTTGAACGGCTCTGGCCCGCGGCAGGTGTCGTCGCCATTGCAGCCGCCGTTCTGCATTCTGAGCAGCTCGTCCTTGCCTTCGTCGAATTCGTGGTTGCCTACGGAGGTGATCGCAAGCCCCATCTTCGACATGGATTCGATGGTCGGCTCGTCATGGAACAGGCCGGAGAGCAGCGGGCTCGCGCCGATCAGGTCACCGGCCGCGACGAAGATTGCGTTGTCGTGGCCGTCGCGCAGCTGCTTGACGAGTGTCGCCATGTATTCGGCGCCGCCGGCCGCGACCGGAATCTTCCTGGTCTTGTCGTTGGGGTCGGTGATCCGGATGCCGCCGGGCGGCGGCATGAGATTGCCGTGGAAGTCGTTGATGGCGAGGATCCGCAAACTCACCGGCGCGGTGTTCTGCGCCAGGGTTTTCGAGGCCGGACCAGTGAGAGCGGCCAGCGTCGCCGCCGCCACGATCAGACGAAGCACATTTGTCATGGTGGCGATGATAGTCATTCGGGACGACGATTCCACGACTCTTGCTGCGCTATCCCCGATAGCGCAGCGCTTCGACCAGAACCGCGAAGGCCGGCGCGGGTTGCCGGCGGCTCGGATAATAGAGGTGATAGCCTGAAAAGCGCGGACACCAATCCTCCAGCACCCGGATCAGCCGCCCATCAGCGAGCTCTGCCTGCACCTGGTCCTCGGGCAGATAGGCAAGGCCCAGCCCGGCGCGCACGGCCTGCAGGCGCAGGCTGATATTGTTGAACACGACCTGCCCGTCGACGCGCACCCGCAGGCTGCGGCCGCGCTTTTCAAATTCCCAGGCATAGATCCCGCCATGGGTCGGCAGGCGGATGTTGATGCAGGTGTGCTCGGTCAGCTGCTGCGGCGTCTTCGGTTGCGGGCGGCTTTCGAAATAGGCGGGCGCGCCGACCACCGCCATGCGCAGGTCCGGTCCGATCCGCGCCGCGATCATGTCCTTCGTCACCTGTTCGCCGAGACGGACGCCGGCGTCGCAGCGCTCCGCGACGATGTCGGTGAGGCCGTAGTCGATGATGAGTTCCACCTTGATGTCGGGATAGCGCGGCAACAGCTCTGCCAGCGCAGGCCACAGGATAGTCTCGGCAGCATGCTCGCCGGTGGTGATGCGCAGCGTGCCGGCCGGCTTGTCGCGTAACGCGCTGAGCGCCGACAGCTCGCTCTCGATCTCCTCGAGCCTCGGCCCGACGTTGCGCAGCAGCCGCTCGCCGGCTTCGGTCGGCGCCACGCTGCGCGTGGTCCGGGCCAAGAGCCGCAGCCCGAGCCGCTCCTCGAGGCCGCGGATGGTGTGGCTCAGCGCCGACGGGGACAGCCCGAGCTGAGCCGCCGCGCGCGTGAAGCTGCGCTCCCGCGCCACCGCGAGAAAGGCCATGATGTCGCTGAGGTTTTCGCGCGCCATTTATGAATAATACTCACAAGTGAATGCCGATTTTATCAGCTAATCGCAAGGCGAGATAGCTCCTAGATGTCCCCCAACGCCGCTGGCGATCAGGAGAATGGCCATGGAGATCAAACGCGCCGGGTCGCGACCCTCTGGCAAGGGACCCGCTGACTATTTCACCGGCACGGTCCGCATCGATCCCCTGTTCGAGGCGCCGGAGCCCGCACGGGTGCGCGGGGCGAGCGTGACCTTCGAGCCGGGTGCACGCACGGCCTGGCACACCCATCCGCTCGGTCAGACCCTGATCGTCACCGCAGGGGCAGGCCTGGTGCAGCGCTGGGGTGGCGCGGTCGAGGAGATCCTCCCCGGCGACGTCGTCTGGTTTGCCCCGGACGAAAAGCATTGGCACGGCGCCACGCCCACCACCGCCATGACCCATCTCGCCATCCAGGAGGCGCTGAACGGCAGCCCCGTCGACTGGATGGAGCATGTGAGCGACGCGCAATACCCGTCGCCATGAAAACAAGATGAAAGAAGGAGAATGACGATGCAAAAACGCAAACTTGGAACCAGCGGCCTCGAAGTCTCGGCGATCGGGCTCGGCTGCATGGGGCTGAGCTATGGCTATGGTCCGGCCACCGACCGGTCGCAGGCGATCGCGCTGATCCGCGCGGCGGTCGCGCGCGGCGTCACCTTCTTCGACACCGCCGAGGCCTATGGTCCCTTCGTCAATGAGGAGTTGTTGGGCGAGGCGCTGGCGCCGTTCCGCGACCAGGTCGTGATCGCGACCAAGTTCGGCTTCAAGGGCGGCAAGGTCGAGGCCGGCCTCGACTCCCGGCCCGCGCGCATCAGGGAGGTCGCCGAGGCCGCGCTGACGCGGCTTAAGACCGATCGCATCGATCTGTTCTACCAGCATCGCGTCGATCCTGACGTCGCGATCGAGGACGTCGCCGGCGTGGTCAAGGATCTGATCCGCGAGGGCAAGGTCGGGCATTTCGGCCTCTCGGAGGCCGGCGCCTCGACCATCCGTCGCGCGCACCAGGTGCAACCGGTCGCCGCACTGCAGAGCGAATATTCGCTGTGGTGGCGCGAGCCGGAAAAGGAAATCCTGCCCTTGCTCGAGGAGCTCGGCATCGGTTTCGTGCCGTTCAGCCCGCTTGGCAAGGGCTTCCTCACCGGCGCGATCAACGAAACCACGACGTTCGACAGCACCGATTTTCGCAACATCGTGCCGCGCTTCGCCCCTGAAGCGCGCAAGGCGAACCAGTCGCTCGTCACGCTGCTCGGCGAGATCGCTGCGCGGAAGCAGGCGACGCCGGCGCAGATCGCGCTCGCCTGGCTGTTGGCGCAAAAGCCCTGGATCGTGCCGATCCCGGGCACCACCAAGCTGCATCGCCTGGAGGAGAATATCGGCGCGGCCGATGTCGCGCTCACGCCCGACGATCTCGGTGCGATTGCCGCCGTGCTCGCGACGGTGACGGTACAGGGCGACCGCTATCCGGCGCATCTGCAGGCAAGGGTCGGCCGCTGAACGGGTGGCGTGCGTGTGGCCTGGTTTTCGGGCCACACGCGACAGCAGGTGTCGATGATTGATTGCAGCTTATTGCTTATCACGCAGCGCAAACAAGGTCTCTCCTAACGTAAGTCTCCAGGCGTATCCGAGGTATTTCCACGCGTCACAATCTGGACTAGCGTCTTGCTGTCCCTTCGTCCGCCGCCGCTCACGGTGACCCGGACGGGCTGATGTCGAGTCGAACCTCCAGAGTTTGGTTGCGTGATCGCATGACGCGTTTGTTGGCCCTTTCCACCGGCCTTGCCAGCCGGATTTGCGCGCTCTTTTCCGTCCTTGTGATGCTGACGGGCGCTGCCGCGCGCGCTCAGTCCGCTGACCCGGCCACTCCGCCGCCCGCGCCGGCCCCGCCGTCCGTGCAGGACGAGGCGACCGGAAGCTGCGAACCGATCGGCCTGACCGCCTCAGGCGAAATCGTGTTCCCATTCCGATGCAAGGAAAAGCTCGAACGGCAGCACGCCGCAGCGTCAAAGCCCGCCGATCCGAAACCGGCTGTCGCCGCCGCGGCACCGGCTGTTCAAGAGAAACTTCAAGCGAAACCTCAGGCGCAACCTGTCGCGGCGGCTGTGAAAATGACCGCCGTCCATCCGGCGCACACGGCGAACCCGAAGCCGGTGGCCATCCATTCAGCCGGCGCGGCGCCGAAGGCGGCCAAGCCCGCAGTCCAACCGGTCGATGCCGCTCACTCGCCCAAGAATCTCGAGAAGGGCGTTGAGAAGACCGCCGAGGCCAAGACCACCGAGGCCAAGACCTCCGAGGCCAAGACCTCCGAGGCCAAGACGGACGAGGCCAAGACCGCCGAGACCAAGTCCACCGAGACCAAGTCCGCCGAGACCACGAAGAGCATCCCGCAGGTCGCGGGCAAGGCGCATGAGCGCATGGGCCCGCCCGGCTGCACGCAGTTTCAATCCTACAATGCGGTGTCCGCCACCTATCTGGGCTTTGACGGGCAGCGCCATCCCTGCCTTGAGGCTGCGGGACAGACCGCCCGAAATCAGCTCGCCGGCAATCAGGCGGTCCGGACTCAGTCGCCGCACAAACCGTCTCCGGCCGATATCAAGCACTGACGCGGCTGTCGCGCGGTCGAAGCCGGCGGCGTAGGTCCCGCATGCGCTTTCGCGCCAGGCGCGGCGAGCTCGCGACCGCGCCGTAGCTGGCGCATCGCGGCGCCGTCGCCTACATCATGCGCTGGTTCAACGCGCGCGCGAGGAGCATGACATGCAATTGACCGGCATCCACCATCTCACCGCGATCTCGGCCCGCCCGCGCGACAATCTCGCCTTCTATACCGGCCTGCTCGGCATGCGGCTGGTGAAGAAGACCGTCAATCAGGACGACGTCAGCGCCTATCATCTGTTCTATGCCGACGGCAAAGCCAATCCCGGCACCGATCTCACCTTCTTCGATTTTCCGGCGGCGCCCGAGCAGCGCGGGACCAACGCGATCTCGCGTACCGGCCTGCGCGTGTCAGGCGAAAAGAGTCTCGGCTATTGGCGCGATCGCCTGAAGCAGGCGGGTGGCGTGACCGGCGAGGTGGTCGAGGTCGATGGCCGGCTGACCCTGCCGTTCGAGGACGGCGAAGGCCAGCGTCTGGTGCTGGTCGACGACGGTGGCGTGGGATCGTCCGCGCCGTGGGAACGCAGTCCAGTGCCGCAAGAACACCAGATCCGCGGTCTCGGCCCGATCGTGCTCACCGTGCACGAGCTGTCGCGGACCGCGTTCGTGCTGACCGAGGTCATGAACATGCGCCGCGTGCGCGACTATGCTGCGCACGGGGCACAGATTCACGTGTTCGCGATGGGCGAGGGCGGTCCCGCCGCCGAGCTGCATGTGATCGAGCAGAAAGATGTGCCGCCGGCGCGACAGGGCGCGGGCGGCGTGCACCACGTCGCGTTCCGCACGCCCGACGAGACGCAATACCACGCCTGGACGCAGCGGCTGACCGAGTTGCGTGTTCGCAACAGCGGCGAGATCGACCGCTTCTATTTCCGCAGCCTCTACTTCCGTGAGCCGAACGGCATCCTGTTCGAGATCGCGACCGATGGTCCGGGGTTTGCCACCGACGAGCCGATGGACACGCTCGGCGAAAAGCTGGCGCTGCCGCCGTTCCTCGAACCGCGCCGCCGTGAGATCGAGGCAGGGCTGAAGCCGATCGGGTGAGGCTTGGCGTGCGTTTGAATGCACCGTGACATCTGAACTCTCCCAGGGGGCTGACCTGGATGGGCATTTGAGGCACCGATGTCGAGGTGTGACCCGTGTCCGAGGTCGAATATTCAAGTGCCCTGATTCAACAATGTTTCGCAGAGCGGAACCGAATTGCCTCGACTCCGGTACGGAAAGGGACTCTAGTCCAAGGCATCGCCGCCCCGCCTGTGGCCGTTATCGGTGACTGAGAGTGCTGCATGCTCCCGCCTGTTATCAGGAGAGCAATATGGCGCCGATTCCGCCCACCCACCCTTCGCTGCGCGAACGCCTCGCGTCGGAGGTCGTGCGATTGACGGACGACGCAAAGGCGCTCCGACCCGGGCGTGAGCAGGACGCGATGGTCCGCAAGGCGCGCCTGATGGAGACCGCCTCGCAGATCAATGAATGGCTGACATCTCCCGGCCTGCGAGCACCGCGCTGATCCCGCCGCTTCGTCAAATCCCCATGGTGACTTCTGTATCGACCATTCGGCCAACCCCGGTGGATGAAACAGGTGGCGTAAGGAGGCGACCACGAGGGTCGCCCCTACGAGATCGACATGGCGTAGGGGCGACCCTTGTGGTCGCCCTGTTTTGAACCGTCACCTTGTTTCTTCCTAGGAGGACGCGGGGACAAAGCCGGTCAAGATGCGGTAGGGCTATCCTGCTGCACAGCCGTGTCGATCGGCTTTGCCGGCGCGAGCGCCGCCAGCGGGATATCGAGCCTGCACACCACACCGGACGGCTCAAAGGCGAGATGCGCCTGGCCTCTGAGTTCGCCGACGAAGCCTTGTTCGATCAACCGCGTTCCAAAGCTTTGCCGTGTCGGAACCTGAACAGGCGGGCCACCTGTCTCCGCCCAGGTCAAGCCAAATCGCTGCTTCGAGGCGTCAATGACCGCCGATATCGCCACTCTGCCGTCGTTGTTCGACAGGGCGCCATACTTCACGGCATTGGTGCAGAGTTCGTTGAGGATCATCGCGAGCGGAAGAACGGCGGCAGGACTGACCTCGATATCCGGACTCTGAACCGAGAAACGCGCGCCCTTGTCGAACGGCTCGATTGCGGTTTGAACGATCGACGCCAGCGTTGCGCTCGTCCACTTGGTCCGCAATAGCAGGTCATGCACGCGGCCCAATGCAAGCAGTCGATGCTCGATGGCGACCCGGCCGTCCTTGACGCTGTCGGTATTTCTGAGCGTCTGCGACGTGATGGCCATCACCGTCGCAAGCACGTTCTTGATGCGATGGTGCAATTCCTCCAGAAGGAGGCGCTGCAGGCTCTCCAGCACCTTCTGTTCCGCCGCGTCGATTCCGGCTTGTGCCAGCAGCCGTCGCAGATCTGCATTTTCGACGTCGAGTCTGATCTCATTTTCGCTTGCCACTGACGCAATTCCCTGGTGACGAGTGATCGATAAGACGGCATATCGTGTCGAGAGCTATCGGGTTTTCCGAAAAACTCCTCGCTGCATCTCATACACCTTGAGGCTTTGGGGTGAATTGGCAATACGTAAGACGGCAAAATCTCGTTGCAGCGCTGCGACTGTGATGGCCGCCCGAGATTTCTTGTTTGAATTGACGTCGACGGCAAGCCGTCGGCCTCAAATCCAGGGTTCCGGCAAGTGCTCTTGCTGCAGGGCACGTCGGACCGCCGGTCGTTCTAGAATTCGGTTGATGTAGGGGCCGATATGCGGCCAGCTAGCTCCGGGCCGCGGCATTCCGCGCGACCATCGACAGAGCGTGACCGCATACGCGTCTGCCGCCGAGTAGGTATCTCCCATCAACCATGGCCCGTCGTGAGCTTCGAGCGCGGAGTCGAGGATATCGAACAAGCCGCCCAATTTCTCTTCGGCACACCTTCGCAGCTCGGCATGGGTCGCCAGTTCGTTGGCCCATTTGTTGGGATGCAGATACATCGACAACGCCGGTTGCAGCGTACTCGTGAACCACATCAGCCATTTGTAGAAGATCGCGCGTTCGTGGCTGCCGACCACTGGCGCCAGATCGCAGCCCGGATGGGTATCGATCAAATGCAGGCAGATCGCCCCCGACTCGTACAAGACCAGGTCATCCTGCACGAGAACCGGGATCAGGCCATTCGGATTGAGCCGGAGATGATCGGGCCGCTTGTGAGCGCCTCCGCTGAGATTGACGAACACCAGCTGGTACTCGGCGCCGATTTCTTCCAGCACGATATGCGGAACGAGGCTGATAAAGCTGGGATAGTAATAGAGCTTTATCACCGGCAATCTCCAAGTACTCCGTTTTGACCCGTCCAGGCCAGATGGTCGATGAATACGGCATCATTCGCACATGCGCCACCGGATTTGGGTGAGGCGCGCGGGTCGGCGGAGCAGGGCGAAACGTCCGTTGCAGTTTACGAAGATGACGGGTTTCACGCGGAGTTCGACCCTTCAGCTACGCTACCGCTCCTCCTCATCCGGATGCACCCATTTGTAGGGCGTGATCTCTCGGGTTTCGGTCAGCTTGATCATGTGCACCGGCGGCGCCGTGCGGCCTCGCCGGCATGAGCGGCATTTCAGCGAGGCCTCGAGCTTCCACAGCGGCGTATCGCGGGGACGGCGGATCGCATCGAGCGGCAGGCTCGCCTTGGTGTCGCAGCGATTGCACTTGACCTCGAGCCAGCCCAGTCCGCCGTTGAGGCACTGCGCGATGGTCGGCGATGGCTGCGCCGGTCCGCCTTGTCCCTCCATCCGGATTGACCACGCGTCCGCTTCCGCGCGGTCGGCCTCGCGAATGGCCTTGGTCGCAGCCGCGCGCGCGCCATCGGCACGGATTTTCGCGGCCATGATGCGGCCGGCATAAAGTCTCTGGCGCGACCTGGTGCTCATATCAGGCGATTACAGCGCCGCGCGCGGTGCCGCGCAACGCCACTAGCTGTTGAGCATCGGAACGCGCAGACCACACCACAGCTTCGTCAAACCGTGCGTTGGTATCCGAGTGCGACGTCTCTACACGGGGTGAACGTCGCCGCGGTCGATACGTCCGGTCGCGCGCGCCCTGCCTTCGTGCGCGCGACATTAACCATGGCAGGCGTCGCGCGCGGCCGGAGCGGGAAGCTTAATGCGCGCTTAAGACATTTGCCAAAGATTGAGCGAGCCAGCGCACGACACGTTTTCACGCAGCAGGAATGCGGGCGGAAACACATATTCAAGGAGTGACCGCATGAGAATATGTCTCATCGGTGCGCTGGCTATTGCTCTGGCCGGCTGCAGCCGTCAACCACCCCCGGAATTGGCGCTCGCATCATGCGCTGGCCCGAACGCATCAGCCTGTTTCGACAGGTGGGGCGAAACCGAACCATCGCGACCGGCGGCCTCGGCGATGGACATCCGGCCGTCGGTGGCGGTGAAAGCCGTCAGCGCGTCGTCGGCGCAGATCCGTCATCGCGCGCGCCCGGCGAAATCGGCGGTGGCGAAAGCCGGGCCTGCGGCGTCGCGTGTGGGCCTTGCGCCGAAGACATCCGCGTCGCCTGAATCCGCGCGGCCAGCCGTCGTGGCGGGACTCGAACCGTCCTCGTCCAGCAATCCGGACTTCCTGGTCGCCATCCTGATGGTGGGTCCGGACATCAAGTCGGTCTCCGACCTCAAGGGCAAGACGATCGCGATCGACGACAGATATTCCGCGTCCGGCAGCACGGTCCGAACCGCGATCGTGGCGGCGGGCGCGCCTCAGGTGCAATTGAGCGAGGGGCAGGGGGCGGCCATGAACCGCTTGAGCAATGGCGAGGTGCCGGCCGCGGTGGTGGCGCTGGTCACGCCGGACGCCGCCGACAAGTTTCCGGCCTTCGCGGGTTACCGGATCTTTCAAGTGCCGCTGTCGCCGGATTCGGTCAAGGCACGGCCGTAAGGAATGCGTCGGGGAGCCATGCCCATGTCCGCAAGGTCAGCGTCGCGCTCGGCCGGAGCGAGAGCTTCCTTCCCTGAATTCGGGGAGTGAGCTATAGGATTTCTCGCTATAGCTCACTTTTAGTGCTATTATGAGCTATAGGAAGGAACTCCATAGCTTATGGCTTGGAACTGGGAACAGCCCGGGTGGCCGACATTCGAATACGATTCGAAGGTCTTGGAGCCATTGGAAAAGCAGTTTCTTGTGCAATCCGGGGAATTCATCGGGGTCCGCAGACATATCGGGCCGGACGAGCAGCAAGCCCTCAAGATTGAGCTCATCAGCGACGAGGCGGTCAAGACCTCCGCCATCGAGGGGGAAATCCTCAACCGCGATAGCGTGCAGTCCTCGCTCCGTCAGCAACTCGGACTTGGCCCTGAAGCTCCCGGCGTTACGCCTGCGGAGCGGGGCATTTCGAAGATGATGGTCGACTTGTACCAGAATTTCGCGACGCCGCTCTCCGATCAAACAATGTTCGGTTGGCACGCACTGCTGTTCAGCGGCGACAGGTCGATCCGTGTCGTCGGCGGGTACCGCACGCATTCTGACCCCATGCAGGTGGTCTCCGGCCCGATACAAAAGCCCATGGTGCATTTCGAAGCGCCGCCATCCGTTCGGATACCGGACGAGATGAACCGCTTCATCGAATGGTTCAATCACACCGCGCCAGGAGAAAAAGCAGCTTTACAGCCCTTAGCGCGGGCGGCGCTCGCGCATCTCTACTTCGTGTGCATCCATCCCTTTGAAGATGGCAACGGACGCATCGGCCGAGCTCTCGCCGAAAAGGCGCTCGCGCAAAATCTTGGCCGACCAAGCCTGATCGCGCTGGCCTATACCATCGAACGCAGACGCAAGGATTATTACGCTGCGCTTGAACGCGACAACAAGGATCTCGAAGTCACCGGCTGGATGACATATTTCGCCAATACGATCCTCGAGGCGCAGATCAACACCGTCAAACGCGTCGACTTCTACGTGGCGAAAGCCCGGTTTTATCAAAGCTGCAGCGATAAGCTCAACGAGCGCCAGGCCAAGGTCGTCGCTCGCATGTTCCGTGAGGGCATCGACGGCTTCAAAGGCGGACTGAGCGCGGAAAACTACATCAGCATCGGCAGGACCTCGCGCGCGACCGCGACGCGCGATCTGCGTGACCTCGTTGAAAAGGGCGTCCTCACCAAGACCGGCGAACTGCGTCACACGCGCTATTTCCTGAACCTCCCGAAGGGAGCGGCCGGTGAGTGACAACGAAATCACGGCAGTGACCTGACGTGGCATCGTCACCGCCATGCGCATTACTTCGTTTGATCCGACGGGCAATGCGCGCATACGCGCCATGCGCAAATTGCCCGTCGTGCCAATCTGCCGCAGGGGTGCACGCTTGCGTCGTCGGGCAAGTCACGGCCGCGTTTTCGCCCATCCTGTCTCGCGATGATGGAATATTGCGGGTGATTTGCCCGACGTGTCAAAATGTCTTCGCGGGATCGCGCATGCCAGTGCCCGCCAGGCTACTTTGCATGGGGTTGTTTTCGATATTTTGGGTGCGAGAGCCGTGGTGGCCATGCGGCTGGCCTGCCGGGCCGGGGTCTTATCCCAGCAGCACCGCGTCGGCACCGATCACGCTCTCCGCGCCGTCGGTCACCGTCTTCTCCAGCGACGGCGCCTGCACCGACATGGTCTCGGCAAAGAACCGGGCGAGCGCGACGTAGCGCTGCGCATCGCCGCCCTCCTTGCGCACGGCGAGCGCCTCCGAGGCCAGCATGCAGCCTCCGAGCGTGGCGCCGAACAGCCGCAAGTACGGCGTGGCGCCGGCGAGCGCCTCGTTCGGCGACGACGCCAAACGCTCGAGCAGCCAGCGGCTGGTGCGGTCGAGCGCGGAGAGCGCATCGCGCAGCTTCGCGCCCGTGCTGCCGAAGGCCGGATCGTTCGAAACCTCGACCTGTTTGACGATGGCCGATAATTCGTCGATCAGCGCGAATACCGACGCGCCGCCCTGGGCGCCGAGCTTGCGGGTGACGAGGTCGATCGCCTGGATGCCGTTGGTGCCCTCATAGATCGCGGTGATGCGGGCGTCGCGATAATGCTGCGCCGCGCCGGTCTCCTCGATGAAGCCCATGCCGCCATGGATCTGCACGCCGAGATAGGCGACCTCGCTGCCGATGTCGGTGGAGAAGGCTTTGGCGATCGGCGTCAGCAGCGCTCCGCGCGCGGCGGCCTCAGTGCGCACCTTGGCGTCGGTGGCGCGGGTGGCGACATCGAGCGCGACCGCCGTGGCATAGCAGATGGTGCGGGCGGCGGCGGTGAGCGCGCGCATCTGCATCAGCATGCGCTTGACGTCGGGATGCACGATGATCGGGTCGGAGCCGTCGCCCTGCTTGCCGATGGCGCGGCCCTGCCTGCGTTCCTGCGCGAAGCCGAGCGCCTGCTGATAGGCGCGGTCGGCGATGCCGACGCCCTCGAGGCCGACGCCGAGGCGGGCCTGGTTCATCATCGTGAACATGCAGCGCATGCCCTGATTTTCCTCGCCGATCAGATAGCCGATCGCGCCGCCATGATCGCCCATGGTCATGGTGCAGGTCGGCGAGGCGTGCATGCCGAGCTTGTGCTCGACGCCGCTCGGATGGATGTCGTTGCGAGCGCCCAGGCTGCCATCGGCATTGACCATGAATTTCGGAATCAGGAACAGCGAAATCCCCTTGGTGCCGGCGGGCGCATCGGGCAATCGCGCGAGCACGAAATGCACGATGTTGTCGGTCATGTCGTGATCGCCATAGGTGATGAAGGTCTTCGAGCCCGTGATCCGATAGGAGCCGTCGGCCGCGCGCTCGGCGCGGGTGCGCAGCGCGCCGACGTCGGAGCCGGCCTGCGGCTCGGTGAGCTGCATGGTGCCGGTCCATTCGCCCGAGACCAGTTTGCCGAGATAGACGCGCTTCAGTTCGTCGCTGCCATGGGCGTCGAGCGCCTCGATCGCGGACAGCGTGAGCAGCGGGCAGAGGCCAAAGGCGATGTTCGAGGCGCTCCAGATCTCGGTGCAGGCGGCGTTGATCGCAAGCGGCAGGCCCTGGCCGCCGAAGGCCTCCGGCCCCGACACCGCGTTCCAGCCGGCCTCGGTCCAGCGCCTGTAGGCATCGGGCCAGCCCGGCGCGGTGGTGACCTTGCCGTCCTTCAGCTTGATGCCGTTCTGGTCACCGATCCGGTTCAGGGGCGCGAGCACGTCGGTCGCGAACTTGCCGGCCTCTTCGAGGATCGCGGTGGTGATATCGGCGTCGAAATCGCCGTAATGGCCGGCCCGGACGGCCGCCTGCAGGCCCGCCCCGTGATTGAGGGCGAGCAGCATGTCGGAGATCGGCGCGCGGTAGGTCATGGCGTTGCCTCGCTGGCGGAAAGTCGGCTCTTTTCAAGGTCTTTCCCACGAAACCGGCCGGCTCTCAACCGTCCTCAATGGAAAATTGCGCCGCATCTGCTGTTGAAATGGCCGACCTCCCTCTGTAGACCTCGGGGCCGGACGGGATTCTCTCGGGGGTGTCCTGCCCGATCCCGAACACCCTGTTGGGGCGTAGCCAAGCGGTAAGGCAGCGGATTTTGATTCCGCCATTCGGAGGTTCGATCCCTCCCGCCCCAGCCAATTGATATTACTCGTGAAATCGCCTTTTTCGTTGCTGGATTTGGAAATAGCACCGTCCGCTGCCCGTTGAAGGAAAACGTCGCCGTTTCCTTTGCCGTTTCATTCGATCGTCAGGATCGGGCCACCTGGCCTCCATCCTCGCGCCAAGGGGCACCGACGTTGCGCGAGGTGAGGCCGAGCAATAGAGCGCAGTTATTCGTCGCCGCTGCAACGGTCGAAATTCGGGCGAGAACCTGCTCGTCGGGGCAATGCATGTCCTCTGTCACGATCAGCAAAGCTCTGGTTCTGGTAGCCGCGGCGACCAGCGCACCGATACGGTCGGGCCCGACATTCGGACGGCTCGGCATCTCCCGCCTGAACGATACTGCGGATGACCGCGCGCACAGCATCGCGCCCGGTTCCCGCACCGACGTCGAGCACCAGACCGCTATGGCACATGAAGCCGTTTAGTCGGGCATCGCGTTGAAGCCTTTCGATGAGGCGTGTCTTACCGAGCCCGGCCTCACCGCGCACGTAGATGACGCGGCCTCGGCGGACCTCCAGGCAAGCAGCCATTGCTGCCGCAAACTGACGAAGCTCGCTCACGCGCCCGACGAACATGCGGTCGCCCTCGCGTGGAGCCGCCAAGCTCTGACCGGCGAGGCTAGTCCTTTCACCTCTATGTCGCCGACATCCTCGCAGTCCAGCCGTTTCCGCAATTCACGATAAATCGCGGAAGGCAGAAGCACCTCACCGCTCCGCGCATGATCGGTCAGGCGCGACGCGAGATTCACGCTCTCGCCGGACAGTGTAGGCCTTGTGACGCGCGCTTCCCACTTGGCTCGCCAGGACTTCGCCACTTGCGATTCCCGCATGCACGCCGATGTCGCGACCGAGCCGCTGGCGCCCGATCAGTTAGTCGAGGGTGAGCTCTTGTCGCGGACGTTTCCACACCGACAATCCAGGAAAGTTTCCTCCACACAGGCCAGGCACATGTCTTCAAGACGCTTCTTCAGCGCCTGTCGTGCACGATAGAGACGAACGGTGAGGTTGTTCACTGTCACTCCCATGTCAGCCGCAACCAGCTCCCTTGATTCGCCTCCAAGATCTATTCTTCTGATGACCTCGGCGTGCTCCGCCTTCAGCCGGGGAAGATGTGCATGTAGGCATTCGCATATCGCGGTGTCCACCTCGACACCTTGATCGGCGGCAATGCGATCGCTCAGTTCACTCACAAGCGGTACTTCCCTTGCCTTGTTCTTCGATGCCTGGCGATGAAAATCGGCGATGGTGGTTGCCAGAACACGGCTGAGCCAGCCGCGGACCGAATCCGCGTCGCGAATATCGGAAGACCGCTCTATTGCCCTCAGGACGAACGCCTGTAATACCTCTTCCGCCTCCGCCTGTGCGCCAAGTCGTTTCT
>Ga0307507_10006353_pt1 | contig 18224 bp, 14 predicted proteins | sample 7_EM_MG_FD_207223 | JGI IMG/M metagenome (GOLD analysis project Ga0307507, IMG submission 207223) | Populus trichocarpa ectomycorrhiza microbial communities from riparian zone in the Pacific Northwest, United States - 7_EM | ecosystem: Host-associated > Plants > Roots > Unclassified | place... | reverse complement strand
CGTGCTATTTTTGTACTTATTGCTTCGGCCTTCGGCCTCAGCTAGAAACAAAATTTAAAATATGAAAAAAAAAAAAAAAAAAAAAAAAGGCATGGGATTTGGGTTCTTTACGCAACCATCTAAGAACTTTCATACACTATACTTTCAATCAAAAGATCTTTATCATACTTCCACTAACCAAGACCCGACAGTCTTATATGAGCCTAGCGATCGACGTTGCTAGATAGGAGTCAAAGGACTTAGCTATCGCAACAGCTATCGAAGAACAAGGGAAGTGATCGTTGGGAAGCTATCGGTTACCTGCTGCAAGTATCACCCAGAGAATAGAGGATTGTAACAATTTATGTCTCATGCCGGCAAAGCAGCCGAGGCCCCAGGTTCCCCAGGCTGAAAGCACAATCATTACTGTTGTGACAAGTGTATTTAAAGAGTTGCTATTCCCTAGATTTAAAGAGAGCAGACCTTGACTAATAAAGTTTCAATATACTAGCCTGAACAGTTACTTCCTTTGTTCAATTCAAGAATCCAGTCCAACCATGCTTATCTATTGGGAACCACTTGGTAGTTGGAATATAATAAGAAGTTCCTTACAACAACTTAGTTTAATTCTTTTCACGGATATGCATTCAGGACTAGTTAATGAGCTTGATAAGTTACCTGTTACATATGGGGTATGGGTTTAGGGTTTTGTATATACATAGTTGTAGGGTGAGGGTTTGGCTTAGGGTAAGAGAACTCACCCTAGGGTAAGGGAGGCTTGTACCCTAGTTAGTTAGTATGTGTGTGTGTGTGGAGGGACTGAATAGTATAAGTCGGGAATTGCGCCCCTCAGACTTGCTCTTCACGCAACCTCTTCTGTATCGACTCCACCTATTGAACGCACCTTAGTGCTTCTCCTATTATATTTGTCTTCTCCCTGTGAGCCCTGCGGAACTCACCCCTTTATTCTCTAATCCTCACCCCGTGAGATTACGTTGCGTATAAATCCGCACTCCTCATATACACTATTTCCAACATCTCCTGATGGATCCTACGACCTCAAGCTCTCCAGTGGAGAGTTCTTCCGCCTCTACCCAATACGGTGAAGCCTTACTAACCGTTGCAGCCCTCAGCGCAGCTATCGCCAATCATCCATCTGAATCCCTGCAAGCCTTACTAGCGAATGTTGATCGCCTGATCGCTGCTGATTCCCGACTCGAAGCTTCCCAGCTTGAAGTTCAGTCCTTGACCGCCAAAGTATCCTTGTTAGCAGCACAAATCAGCCTTCGTACAGCTTCTCCCCCTCCCCCGGCTCCGCAAACTGTTCCCTCAGAATCTGATTCCAATCCTTTCTTGCTTCCTGTTCCATCCACTTCTCACCGTTTTGCTAAGCTAGCTGATCCTGATAAATTTTCCGGCAAGCGGGCTAAGTTGCCCAACTTTTTTGCCCAATTGCAGCTTAAACTACAGGCCAATGCGGGCCATTGACCCGATGAGCCATCCAAGATAGCCTACTGTATCTCGAGGCTTGAAGGTGATGTATTGCGAAACCTTCGCTCAGCTATCCGTCAAGAGGCGGTATCTGGCACAAATATTCCCCGGATCGTTATCCACTTTGCCTCTACTAACGCCCTAATTGAATGTCTCCAGATGTCTTTTGGGGATCCAGATCCTACTGGAACTGCACAAATGGAACTTGCCAAGTTGCGGCAAGGGAAGCTAGAATCTTCGGCCTATTTGATTGAGTTTACTCGTATTATGTCTGTCCTTAACTATGATCCGGCAGCCAAGATGGATGCGCTAGAGGCAGGAATATCTTCAAGACTTCGAGAAGGACTTGTATACAATATCCGTCCGACACCTACCCCAGAAAACTACGACACTTGGTGCAATACACTCCTCCAACTAGATAATCGTATCCGTCAACTTGAGGCCCAAAAGCGTGGAACGTATTCCACGACCCCGGATGTGCCTGGTGTTATATCGCCGTCCGAGCCAGTTTCCTATCCGCCTAACCCCGACGCTATGGACCTCTCTTATAGTGGGCTGCGGCAAAATACACTACCAGTAGGCCGTCCTGCTCAGCATCTTCGGTATGAAACTGATGCTCAAGGGCGTCGTCCTGTCTCCCCAGCAGAAAAAGCCTGGCGGTGAGCTTCCGGACGCTGTGATTATTGCGCTGGAGCTCCGAGACCGATAGCATGTCCTGTTAAAGTCCGTCCCTCCAATGCTGGTTCTCGGCTGACTCCGGAATCAACACCAATAATCCCTTTGGAATTCAAGCAGCACAACCTACGCCAGGAGGAGCATGTTCGGCCCCTCATCGCACCGTCCCCTGAGAGTCTCATGAACCGGGCTTTCGCTCATCCCTGAACTAAATGGCCCAGCTCAGGGATTAATACCGTCAGCACACCACAAAAGTCTTGTTTTGTCTTCAGCTTCTATATGCTTTGGTGACATGTTGAGTACACATCTTGTCCTTCCATGCGTACTGTCACCCAAAAGTAATAAAATTTGCTCAAAAGGGCTTATGGATACTGGAGCTTCAGGATTTGCCTTTATTGATGCTAATTTGGTGAGCCATAATAACCTTCCCCAAATACCTCTACCTTCGCCGGAGAAGCGGCAGGTGATAGATGGCCGGCCAATTTTATCGGGTCATATTACACATACTACCTATTTAGATATTTCGATTAATGGACACACAGAAAGTGCCAGCTTTTGTATCACGAAGCTGGGACGATACCCGATCGTACTGGGGTTACCTCGGATGCAGCACCATGATGTTTTGAAAAGGTTTGGACAAAACACCCTTGAGTTTGGGTCTCCGTTCTGCCAGAAGCACGGTGTGGCTAGTGGGACCCTAATAAGAGTAAGCGGCCAGAGTCCTCCTCCCTCTATTGCCATGATTAGTGCCGGAGCGTTCCACCGTGCTGCCAGACAAAGAAGATCTCCAATTTTCGCTCTCTCTGTACTCGAAATAAACTCCCTATTACAGCAAGACCTAAAGGTAGCTACTCCTAATATTAGCTTGCAGACAATACCTCCTGCATATTTGAGATACCTTCCCATGTTCGAAGAGGCCATGGCTAAACACCTGCCACCAGATCGGCCTATGGATCTAAAGATTGAGTTGAATGAGGGGACACAAGCTCCGTTTGGCCCACTGTACAACATGTCGATCCAGGAGCTCAAAATCCCAAAAGCATACATATCGGAGAACCTAAGTCATGGGTTCATACAGGTTAGTTCCTCTAATGCGGCCTCTCCTGTTCTTTTTATTAAAAAAAATGACGGTACTCTACGACTCTGTGTAGACTACCGGGCCCTCAATTCCATAACAAAGAAAAACTGCGACCCGCTTCCCCCAATACGCGAGACCATAAACCGTCTGGCTTGAGCCAAATGGTATACAAAGCTTGATTTACGCCAAGGGTATCATCAGCTACGGATGGCTGCTGGAGAGGAGTGGAAGATGGCATTCCGGCCGCGCCAGGGCCTTTATCAATACCTGGTGGTACCCTTTGGACTTACGAATGCTCCTGCGGGATTTCAAAAGTTTGTGAATAGAATCTTGGCTCCGTATCTCGACGACTTTTGTACGGCATATATTGATGATATTTCAGTTTACAGTGCGACAATGGAAGAGCACAGGATTCAGGTGCAGAAAGTGTTGGAGGCTCCATATAAAGAGGTGATTCTTCTGAAGCCTGAGAAGTCGGAGTCTGATGTTCAGAGCACGAGATATCTTGGGTATGTTCTGTCGTCTAAGGGCTTAGAAATGGATCCAGTGAAGACCAAGACGATCAGAGAATGGAAAAGGCCCAAGTCGGTCCTTGATGTGCAAATGTTTCTTGGGTTCGCTAATTTCTACCAGAAATTTATTAGAGGATATTCTAATATTACACGGCCACTTACTGGGTGAATGGGAAAGCGGAAAGAGTTTATCTGAGATGGTAATCATGAAAGAGCCTTTGAGAGCCTTAAGACAGCCTTTACGACAGCTCCAGTACTGCAACTATTCGACTTTGAGAAAAGCTGTGTTGTGGAGACTGACCTGTCGGACTTTGTCTCCGTTGCAGTATTGTCGCAGCCTGATTTGTATGGTGTTCTACAACCTGTTGCTGTCTTTTCCAAGAAGGATACACCCGCTGAGTGTAATTATGAGATATACGATGAGGAACTGCTTGCGGTGGTAACAGCATTCGAAGAGTGGCGGCCGAAGCTAGAAGGAGCAGCATATCCTGTTGAGGTACTGTCTGACCATCGCAACTTAGAATACTTTATGAGCACACAGAACCTAAATCACCGACAGGCTAGATGGTCTACCTTCCTCTCTCACTTTGACTACAAGATCCAGTATAGGCCAGGAAGGCTTGGTTTGAAACCGGATGCGCTTACTAGAGGGTCAGAAGACTTACCAATCGAAAGATATCTGCGACTCCTAAATCAGAGTCAAGGTATACTCAAGCGTGAAAACTTAGGTTCCAGGATCTGTAGAGAAATGAGGATCAGGGAAGGCTCATCTAGTGAAGAGGGGCTACCGGTTCTTGCTGTTGCCGAGGTTGCGTTTCAGCCTCCACCTATTTCTACTAATGATTACACATCGTTCGAGCAAGCGGTTTTAGCTGGTTATGAGAATGATCCGGTGCCACGGAGAATATTGCTGGCATTACTGAACGGGATAAGCAAGATAAGAGAGCTGTCAATTGGAGAATGTGCATAGCGGAATAACTTACTCTACTACCGGGATCGCTTGGATATCCCAGATGATCCCAAATTACACCTTCAAGTGATGCAGAAATACAACGATTCAACTAGCGCAGGGCACCCAGGGAGGGATAACACCTTCTATCTGATATCAAGAGCACTCTTTCTGGCCTAATATGCAGGCACACATTATCCAATACGTACACAACTGTCAATCATGTATGCTAGCAAAAGCCTCCACACATGGGAAGTATGGATTCTTACGCCCCCTTCCGGTACCGAATCAGCCATGGCAGCAGGTCTCCATGGATTTTGTAACCGGGTTGCCTATACGTGAGGGTTATGATGCGATAATGGTAGTAGTTGACCGTCTAACAAAGATGCAACATCTAATTGCCTGTCATACTACAATCAATGCCAGCGCAGTAGCAAGGTTATATCTCCAGAATGTGGGAAAGCATCATGGAACACCGATGTATGTCACTGCAGATCGTGGAACTCAGTTTACGGCACAGTTCTGGCAGTCTTTACTACGACATCTAAAAATGAAGGGGCAAATGTCTATACCTTACGACCCGGAGACTGATGGTCAGACTGAGAGATTCAATGCAGTAATGGAACAATATTTGAGGCACTATGTCTCCTACCAGCAGGAGGATTGGGTAAAATGGCTGCCGATGGCTGAGTTTGCAGCAAATAATCAGGAAGCGGCAGCGACTCGAGTGAGCTCATTCTTTGCTAACTATGGCTTCCACCCGCTGTTCGACTTGGATCCATCCCCCCAGAGACATTCCGCACAACTCTTAGATGCCAAAGAGTTTACAGCCGGGATGGCTGACATAAATCGCTATCTGCAGATCCAAATGAGAGTAGCCATAATCGCTATCAGAATTCTGTTAATAAGTCCCGTGTGGCAGCTCTACTGTTTAAAATTGGGGATAATGTTTATGTCTCAGCAAAGAACATTCGGACGACCCGGAACTCACATAAGTTAGATTGGAACCGTATCGGGCCCTACTCTGTTACAGAACTTGTATGACCCTATGCCTACCGGATAGCTTTCCCAGAGTCGGTAAAGATTCACCCTGTACGATCAATTACAGAATTAGAGCTGCCTCCTTCAGATCCACCGCCTGGCCAGACTATTCCGCCCTCTCACGCTGTCGTGGTAGATGGCCATGAGGACCATGCCGTTGATGAGATTTTGGTTTCACTAGTTTTGAGAAAGGAGCCACAGTATCTGGTAAAGTGGACGGGATACACTGATGCGACATGGAACAAGGCGGAATACATGACTGGATTAGATAGTGTGGATGCCTTTCATAAGCGGTATCCACGGAAGCCGGGGCCATGGGTATTCCAGGCTCACAGGAGCTCGCCCTTGTGAAGGGAAGCTACCTTCACGGATATGCATGTAGGACTAGTTAATGAGCTTGATAAGTTACCTGTTACATATGGGGTATGGATTTAGGGTTTTGTATATACATAGTTGTAGGGTGAGGGTTTGGCTTAGGGTAAGAGAACTCATCCTAGGGTAAGGGAGGCTTGTACCCTAGTTAGTTAGTATGTGTGTCTGTGTGGAGGGACTGAACAGTATAGGAAGGGAATTGCGCCCCTCAGACTTGCTCTTCAAGCAACGTCTTCTGTATCTACTGTACCTATTGAACGCACCTTAGTGCTTCTCCTATTATATTTCTCTTATCCCTGTGAGCCCTGCGGAACTCACCCCTTTATTCTCTAATCCTCACCCCGTGAGAATTCTCAAGTACTTAGTCTCGTTATATACCACACCTTGCTACTGTGAATGTATCAATACCCTATGGAATTAACTATCACCCAAGAGGCAGTTACTGAATGACAAAGAGTTTTTATTTATGTGAGCAGGACCTCAGCCTTGCCAGCAACACTGTGATACAGTGTTTTGGTTACCCGATTAGCTTTTTTGCTGCACAAAGATTGTTACGAGGTCTGCTTCCCTTTTTCAACATATGCTTAATCCTGTAATTTGGATTATTTCTTCATACAGCAACTCCATACCCAGTCACCTACCCCCATTCAATGAGCAAAAAAACACCTCTTATTATCAGGAACACTTTGTTCTCTCCGACCCTGACAGCAAACTCAAGCCATGGGTATCCATCCCCAAGCGCGAGAAATCCATCCCGGATGAGCCACCTCCCACCCTTAATTCTCATTAATTGGGTAGTACTACCCTCTTTACGCCTTCAGTCCGTTGTAATCAGGACCAAATTTACCCTCAAGATATCTGCCAACGGCTGTTCCGCGTTCATGACGTGGCTTCATTCATACACCATGTAAAACACTTAAAGAAATGAAACTAATAAAGAATCTCTCTCTCAACAAATAGCCAACTAATCCCGTAATTATCGTGTATCGTGCATCATGCTTCGCTTTCTTGCTAGACTAACTAAAACAAGATACTTCACCTTTCCTCCAAATATTCCCATTACCATAATAGAAACAATACTAATCCCACATTTTAAACTACATTTTAGAAAATGGACAAGTGGTGGGAAGAGAAGAAGAATAGAACCCATGGGTCCCACAGTAAAACGAAGAGAAAAAAAGATAGAAATTCGATTCAGGTAAAGGTAATAGTTTTTGGAACGAAGCAAGAAAATGCATGTAAATGTTACGAACCCAACCTGGGCTTCCTAACTTAAACGTGGGACAACACTACTCATACGCCTCTTGCTAACATGATATAATGCCTTGCAAACTTTGATTCCAGATGACTTAGCTGGCTATCATTGTATCTTCGTAACTCGAGTTGGATGGCTTCCTTGTGGACATCTCACCTCGTGAAGAACAATAGGTCGACTCGTAGGAAACAATAGATTGTATGTGCACTGTTTCCTAAGCAGACCATTGGAGGCATCTACTCTTTACCCCGAAGGGGCTGCTTTGTTGTAGCTTAGATGCCTGAGTGGGAATCTAACTACACTGTGCCCAGGACGGCCTTATATAGGCAGTCATCCCACAACCCTAAACCTGGTCACTCATACCCACGAGTCACATGATCAAATGACTTAACTGACTCAGAGCGTGAAACCAATCAGCTGACCTCTATGAGTCACTATTAACTAATCTGTCAACCAATTATAATTCAATAAACCTGTCATGTGCCCAAAGGGGTCCCATGCGCAAAACCCATGACTCATGACCATGAGTCATGTACGAGATAAATGAACCACATGACCACAATCGTGAGTCATGCCAATCAACTAACCAATAATAATACTCCCATAACACGCTATTCCGTCGTCCTGTCACACCCTATGAGTCAACTGATCTCATAGTGGGCAAGATAATAAACCGATGACCAATAACTCTTAGTCATGTAAAATCCTTCCTCGCTTAGTCACCATTTGTGACAGAAAACTACAGAAAAACAACATACTTCCTCCCCTTTCCTGCATCCCTCCCCCATTCCCCTTTCATCCAAATCACATATCGACTGCACCGCTACACTGAATGAGTGCATCCAGAATAAAAGCATGATACAAGAGATAAACCCAAAAGAGATCTCAACGTGTGCTATGAAGTAAGCGCTATGAGAAGTACTAAAGGACAAACAAACAAGAAATATACAAGCCATAGAAAATACTAAAGTCTCAATTCTAAGACAGAATAACTGAATTGCGCTAATTAGGAGTAAAAACCCCAAACTCTATTCACAAATAGCTGCATTGACAAGCAATCTGAACTCTGCCTTCATTTCAAAATTCCGCCTCCGACGACAACTCGTCAAATCCGTTGCACGCGCATTTATCGCATCTACTAGGTAGTGGGATTCTAATGGTGGTCACAGTTAGAAGTGCAAATGTATAGCAGTGTGTAGGAGTATAAAAAAGCATACCGAGAAGTTTTTCCGTGTGCTACCAAGGTATACCATATAGGGCCTCGAAGGAATCTTCCCATCCAACAATCAAATTGTTCTTACACAGTAAAACGTCCACGACAACATCTCCGTAGTGTCCTCGCCGGTTTACCGAATCGATAAATTATGCGTCGTTAACCCTGACCCCATTTCCTCCCGGGCGATAATTTGAATAAAAACGTTCCCGAATCTGGAGAGCGACCTCCTTCAGTGAAAGCAGAATTGTCACTTCTCGAGTTAGGGTCCCAATCTCCCCCTCAAGACTTTCCTCAGCCTCTTCTCGGGCTTCCCTTTCTGCAACGAGAGTCTTTTCTCGGGCTTCCCTTTCTGCAACGAGAGCCTCTTCTCGGGCTTTCCTTTCGGTAATGAGAGCCTCTTCTTGAGCTTCCCTTTCTGCAATCAGAGCTGCTTCTTGCTCCTTGGTCTTTCTTTGCAATGCGACCATGAATTGAAGAAGGGAGCGCCCTCCCTTATTCGAGTATACAGTCTGTTGATTCGGCGAGCGCCCATTTCGCATCTTTGTAATAGATCGCGCTTTTCTTGCTAATGACTTTTTCACTCCGAGAACCTCAGTTCGGGGGTCTCCAGTTCCGTCGACTCGGACCTCAGTGTACACCAATCCGGCTACCATCCTGTTAATTGGGGGGTTCAGGAGCGGATGTCGTTTGATAAAAAATAGTAAATTGACTTCTTGGTAAGGATGTTTGGATTCAGTAGAGGGGAAAAAAATAATAGCGCTTGGGTGGGAAAAAAGGATGTCAGAGGGAGAGGATGGGAGAGAACGACTTTATTCACTGTGGAAGCTGACTAATGACATCAGGGAGACGTGTTCCCCACGAAGTTTGCTAGCCCGTCTGGTTTGGTGCAGTGATCTCCTCCCAAGTGATTCCACATAAACAGAGATTTCCACCACTCTGCTCTAATCTCCCACTAAGAACAGATAAACCGGTTTCAGCCTCCTAGTCCTCCAACCATGCCAAGTAACAACGCTATATATCTCGTGTGCACTCAGGCTTAAATTGTCGAATCCCTTGAAGAGTCTATTATGACTCTAGTATCTGCTGAGCCTCATACAAACATTGCGGTGGGCATAATCCCAACCGAGATAGACTTCCTCAAGTTCTTCAAAGGTGTAGTAGTTATACCACTCTGAGATTTCAGCCCAGATCTCAGGATCGAGGACTTCGTTGACAAATTAATCGAATGTAGCGGGGTCCTTAGACACTGGTGTTGGGAAGAGGAATGTATAAGGTATTTGAGGGATCGGTTGCTCCTTTATCGCGATGTCTTATCCTATCAGGTGGTTTGTTAATGGTTTGCTTTCTTGTGTGTCGGGTGACTTGAGCAAATCAGGAGAATGATGATACCGTGTAGAGAATGAAGCAGCTTTAGCTTTTTTTATCTCCTTTTTTGTTATTTCTTGTGCGAGCTAATAGAGTGATGTGTCAATGTTATCCAGGTACAGACCTCTAATCATAAGCAACCGACCAAAGACCTGCTATGCAGCTAAACCCTACGCTGAGGGTCTTAGATGCGGGCTCCTCAACATGGCGTATGACTCTAAGAGCAGTATTCAACATACGCCAGCATATTTTCTGCCTTACCCTAAAGGTATCAGAAGGCTGTCTCTACCCCAGCGCGATGGCCTGCGATCGATACTTTGAAATGTTGACCATCCTTGGCATGCGGTCGGGAGCCAAAGCAATCCGATGAATGAAAAAAAAAGAGGATAACTTTAGCTGTAGGTAGGGGGGTAGCTTGCACTCGGTCTCCAAAATGTGTTATCGGGCTCAACAACGGTGGTTGCCCTTCGCTTTTTTTCCTCGGTGGTTCGAGCGGGGACATATGGAACGGTGAAGAGCGGCGGGATTGTGGGTAGCAGCGGGTAACCGGAGGCGACTTTAGAAGACAGTAGCTAGCTGCTAGATCGATTTAGACGGCAGAGGATCAGAGGCGGTCGAGGGTGATAGTTGGGGCCGGGGGAGCCCTTTTTGTTGTTAAATCCCCAGATTTATTCGTAAAACCAGAGAAAGAGTCCGAGAGTGTAGAATTACATCACAGCAAGAGTGCAGTGTGGTATTTAGAGAGAGATCGTGGTTCTTACCATTTCGGGGATGGGTATCGTAGTATCATGGTTGGTTATGCCAAGCTGCCCCAGCAAGGCGGGGGATAGTTCGTTTATTTTGCTATTCGGATCGGACTGTCTCTTAAAGCCCCCAGACTGGTATATCAACCAGTGGGCCTAGCTGCCGGTGATGAGGAGGCTCTGTACCCCTCAGAGGCACGCCTAGATATGGTGAACACTTGTACCTCTTTTTTCTTTTCTTTTTTTTCTCGTCTAATTATTTGGTGGTGGACGCCGGAGAGGCTCATCCATGTTGTGACCCTGGCTGTACGATATTCCTCGAGAGGAAAGTGCACTTTTCCCGGATGGAGGCAGGCCGCAGGGCCCTCGCACAAAGGGAGTTTTGTTTTCTGGGCGGTTTCAAGTAAAACTCCTGAAGAGCGCATTACGCAGCAGCAAATGATTTCCTCTACTAGATATTATTAGTTTGGAGAGTTCACCACAAGCAGCGAGCGAATATGATAGACTACTCGAGTAAGTTGCCTGTATTGTAGTTACCATGACCAGAGAGGTATTATGTGAGGGGAGGGAAACCAACCCACCACACTGTGCGAGTACCGGTACTTTCCGCACATGCCCTTATTCTCTTTTTCAGTTTCTCTTCTGTTTCTAGTTGCCCATCGTTCATTTTCATATTTATGTGATTTTTCTCTTCTTAGACGACCTACCCAGAGGTTCATTTATCTCATGTCACTTTTGTCCTGCTGTGTATCCCTTTCCTTTAGTTTGAGTTTTGTTACTTCTCCTTGATATTATGGCTCCGACTGGTGCAAGACTAGCTCAACATGAAACCGCATTACTACTTGTCCTTCACTCTTCCAGCGGAAGGTTGATGGCAAAGCCTGGCGACCTGGTTCCTTGATCCGACCTGGTCGAGGCGCAGAAGCCATGAAATTGGACCTAGAATTGAGCGCCTTAAATACCAAGTTCCACCATACTTTGAATGCCTTCATGGGCATATGATTTACAGCTGTGCTCTTATAATATAATTTAACAAGAATGCTTTCAAGAGACTTAAAAAATTAGGCGCTGTATGACCTTTCAAAAGGACCGAGTTTAAGAAGCCCACACTTGTCAGAGAGTTCATAAGCCCTGAAGCCCGAGTGCCAACCGCTGGCAACACTATTGATACCTGCCACCTAGGTAAGGCGGCGCAAACTCTCTACTGGTATTCTGGCTCTGACATTATGGGTCAGATCATGAGTGGTCCAAAAGCTGGGGAGAGAATGGAGTTTGAGCTTTTTAGCCGTTTTAATGCACAGGGGGTTTGCGCCTAGGGTGGAGCTAGGCAGTCAAGTGATGTGTACCTAGCGCACTATAGAATTTCTTATAACAATGTGGAGCACCGATTTCCGCTGATATTCACCCGAAATCTGCTTATCTGAGATCTAGTGTTAAACAATATTTGGAATGGAAGCCATTCGAAACAAGTAACGGCTATTGTCTAGTTAGAAATAGGTAGATCATAGGATAGACATTATGCCCAGTCTTTGTGGCTGAACGTAGCGGTGTTGGTATGGGAGAGGTCGACAAAGTAAGGAGAGAGGAGAGTAGAGGGGGAACAGATTGAAGCTGGGTAGAAGTGGTAGAGAGCCTACTTCAAAAAGTGTCATCTATTGACAGGAAGGCAATAGGTATGGATTAAATGCTGTTAAATGCATGAATTGTGCCCTGGGCCGCAGCATCCCATTGGCAGGGCTCACTTTGAGCAGACGAGTAGATTTGTCCCTTTAGTGCGAAGGGCCGAACTAGAAAATCAGATATCTGCACGCTACTGATCCCTGCTCATCACCCGGCCAGTTTATTAGAAACAGTAACCTAAGTGGTGGGAGGAATTGTGTTGGGCTTCCATGTCGCATAGCCCCCACCAAGATTGGCTGAGTTAGGTTAAGGGAAGAGGAGGTGGGTATTTTCTAATGCTGTCATTTGTCTGGCGGTTATGGTAATGATGGAAAATGGGGGCTTCGGGGGGGTTTTTTTCTTATGTCTACGGGTGGTGGGTTTGCGTGGTTTTTTCCTGTTCTTTTCTCTGAACTTTGTTTCGCCATTCTCAGGATAGAGATAAACTAGTTCTGTTAATACAAGTATATGATGGACGTTTCAACTGTTCCCATTGAAATGCTTGACGGAAGGAAAAAAACTAGCGACTACAGCTTATAGCGTAGAAACTTGCGTATTATACATAGATCCTAGAAAAAAAAGTGAAAGGATTAAAGGAATGAAAGTGAAAAACCCAGCGTGTCCCCCCCCCTCTTCGTCCTTCTTCACAGAAGAAAAATGTACTCTTTAGAAAGAAATAAATCCAAAGTTAGAGGCCAGCTAAGTTTTGAGAGGAACGGGAAATAAGAAAAGACAACAAGTGGTTTATCGCCGCCGAAAGAAGCAGGTCAAGAAGCTTCTGTGCTTCATTCTTTATTTCTCTTAAAAAGCCACCACAATGTAGAGTAAGGGATTCAATAATTGGCTTGCGTGCACCCCAGGAAAACTTCAAGACCAACAAAAGTTTCACAAGAATATCAAGAGGAAGGAATAACAGACGTTGCTTTAGAAGAAGGAATTACAGCCACAAGGGGCTGTAGGATGATAAGAGATATGAAGGTTACTAAAGAGAAAAAGGAAAAGTGAGAATATGTAGAAAGACGAAGCGAAAATCAACAAGGAATCTAGGCCTTATCCGTATCCATTCCATCATTGTCCCCCCCCCTCGCGCCTCTTAGCTATTCTTATTCAGACCCTTCATCCAAACTGTCTTCGGCACATTAAGGCCGGCGAGGCTTGCGTCGATGTGGATTAGGCGGATGTTGGTGTCAGAAAACTTTTGGTCGATCTTGTCAAAACGCTTATAAACTTTGGAGAATTGATCGTTGATCTTGTCTAACTTTGCGTCGATCTTGTCGTACTTTGCATCGATATTGTCGAGGTTTTTGTCGGTGTTGGTGAACTGCTGTTGGACTTCGCGAACATTTGCTTTAACTTGGCGAACATTTGCTTTGACTTCGCGAACATTGTCCTTCCTTGACTTCACGAACGTCGGTCTTAACTGCGTCTAGCTGCTGGGAGACTTTGATACGAATCACATCAAAACGGTTGTCCATATGTAGGGAGAGGGCTGTGATAGATTCGAGAATTTGTTGGGCAACATCCGGAGCCGGCGTTTCCATGTTTCACATGAGAGGTACTGCGCATCCGGCTTGCATGACGCTGGGCATTGTGAGATAAGGGGGAGCTGTGGGGGGGTGGCCGGTTATTTTACGATATGCAGAGGAAGCGTTTGTCTTTGGCTTTGATTGGGGATCTCGAAACACGCGGGTGTGAGGGCGAGTGTGTGTGTATGAGGTAGAGTGCGTGTGTTTGGATGAGGAGGAGGAGGGGGAAGATAGGAGGAGGGGGGATAGAAGGAATGGAAAAGTGGAAGAAGGGTGGGGCGGAAGAGAGAGTCACAAGCGAGACGTGCCGAGTCTCAACCCAAGCTTTTCAGGAACCCGGAGGTAGGGCTGTCCATCCATCCATCCATCGCACAGCAACGCAATGCAGCAGCCGCCCAGCATGCCGCTCCTTTCCTCTGGCAACGGTTGAACCAAAACAACTTCGTCATCTACCCGATTCTGCCGAAGGGGCGTATGCCTGACGAACCAGATTGACATTTAGCTTCGACTTTCGTTCTGGTTCTCATACCTTCCCTCCTTCTTTCGCATTGATTAAGTTTGTGGTTCGGTATCGAACTAGGAGTGACAAAATACGCTTATTCTCACGGGAGGCTACCATCCGATGAGTCTGTCAATCCGGTAGCTGCGGAAAAGCACAAGAGACGACATCGGGAACGGGATCTGGAAAGGGGTGACAGTAGGCGTCACCACCGGCGGGGTGGCGCCGGCGGCAACGATAGGGATAGGCCGAGGAAAAAAAAGAAACGGAGATCTGTTCCTGCAGGGGCGTATAATATTCGTGGGCATTCGAGACCTAGGGAACATAGGGATGGGAGGGCTCGGAGAAGTAGGAGTCAGAGTGCGCCCCCGCCACTGCCGGACAAGAGGAGGAGGAGGTGCGGACCGTGCTTTTGTGAGTTCTGTTCGCTCTATTAAAGGAAGCACGGGGGCCAATTGAGGTCTTTCTAGGGATCTTGGTTGGTCTGACAATCCTCCTGTTGATCATACTTATTCCCGTTGGGGTACTGGTTGTTGGCAAGAAGAAGAGTGGTGCGAGTCATGGAATTGAGAAGGGGTTGGGGGAGGGCCAAAAAGGTGGGAGCATCAGTGATATTGACGCTCCTAGTATTCCGGTATGCTTTTTCCTCGGCTGAGTTTGCTTTCGTGACACCGACCGACTGTTTAGGGATAGTCTGCATATAAAGGGACTTATTATGACCCATTCACTTGGGCTGATACGCAGGATTTTAATCTTACCTTTACTGACCGGAAAGTCGGAGGTCTCCCTGTTATAAGTGTTCCGCCCTTGGACCAGGAGTTCTCCTACGGGACCAAGCCTATTCTTGGTGTCAATCTTGGAGGATGGCTTATTATCGAACCTTTCATCACACCGTCTCTCTTCGATAAGATTGATCCTAGATTTGGCGTTGTGGACGAATTTACCCTTAGCAAATATCTTGGCCCCACTAATGCAGCAAAGACAATCGAGCGACATTACGCAAGCTTCATTAACGAGATCGCGTTCCAGGAAATTAGGGATGCCGGGCTTGATCACGTTCGCATTTCTTTCGGGGATTGGGCCGTCATGACTTTGGACGGTGATTCGTTCGTTCCGATGATCTCTTGAGGTACTTGCTACGGGCAATCGAATATACAAGGAAGTGCGGATTGAGAGTCAAGCTCGACTTGCATAGTGTGCCTGGTGGAGCCAATGGCTGGAACCATAGTGGAAAACTCGGGCCAATCGGGTGGTTGAATGGGACGGACGGGGATATCAATGCCCAAAAGACCCTGGATATACATAACCAGATGGCGACATTCTTTGCCCAACCTCGTTACAAGAACGTGGTGACTATGTACGGTCTTGTCAACGAGCCGAAGATGATCTCCCTTGATGCGGATAAGGTTATTGCATGGACTGCCAAGGCTCATGACGTTGTTCGTAAGGCAGGTTATCAGGGGTATATCATTTTCGGTCATGGGTTTCGCGTATTGGATAATTGGAAGGGTGAATTCAAGGGCTTGGATAAGATGTTGCTGCTCGACGTCCATGAATATGTCATCTTCAATACTGGGCAGATTTCCGCAACGCATTCCGCTAAAGTCAAATTTGCTTGCGATGGATGGGGTCAGCAGATGTTGCAGAGCGTTAATACTTCTACTGGGTGAATGATTATCTGTGGTAGGAATTTGGGGATATTGGCCGCTGACTGTTAGTTTCAGGTTTGGACCTACCGTGGTTGGCGAGTGGGGGCAAGCTGAGACGGATTGCACGCCTTATCTTAATAATGTGGGTATTTAATTTGTGGCGTAAGCGTTTCACAGAGTTTTCCAACCTTTTATAGGTTGGGGTTGGATCTCGTTGGGAAGGTAGAGAAACGACCAAGAAGATATGCTGTATTGTACACAGGTATTTAAAGACTACAAGACGCCCGAGCAGAAGCCGCATTACCGCTGCCGAATGGTCAACACCCCAACAGTGGCCCCACCAGATCGGTTGCTAACACCTCAGGACGGTGTGGGAAAAGTCTAGGTCGCAATAACAGAGCTCCTTCCTAATCACGAGGAGAAAATATCAGACAAAAGAAAGAAGGAGTCTACTAGCTCCCATACCAAGGATGCCCTCATACAGTTTGAGGGAAGAGGGACCTGTTGGAAGTCATTAGATGCTGCTCGGCATGCTCAAGCCATTGTTCCATTGTTCGGATAGGCTCCGGGGATGCGCTGCGGCTTGGGATCAACACATTCACCAGAAAAAAAAGCGGAAGAGCCGGAAGGGAAATGAAAGAGATGGATCTGTGGGAGTCTTTATGAAACCTGTCTTTCCTTTGTTAGCCTGGGAAGGAAATATGAAAGGAGGCATGCTTGGACGGGTACCGGTACGGATATGTTTGGTGATCGATGGAATGATAGGAGGACGTATTCGGTTATGATTTGTATCTGCTCCTCTCTATGCGATTTAGATAGTTAGTTAGAGAGAGAGACGAACACGGGAACTTTCCCACTTATCCCAAAGTTGTAGGCCGTGCGTCGTGTGTTCTGTGTTGAGCGAGGTCCAATTTCTATCGCGTTAGTTCTCGCCGTCGTTGTTTGAGAGGATCAAAGAGTCCACTGTACTGCATTGTTCTATCTCCTGATGAATTGGAGGGGCGAGGGAAAGCGGGATGTATGGTTTCCTTCTTTTTGGTATGATAAAATTATTGTGTGGGTTGGGTTTGGAGTTGGTGAAGTGTTATGGTATCATATAACAAACTGCGGTGCAAATCAAATTAGAGTACAGGTCTGACGAATGCATGTGTGGCTTCGTGATTTGAACTTCCGGGTTGGCTCGCCTATTGACCGACACTGCCCTCGATAAGATTTTTTGTTTTCATGGATCTACTGTATTCGCGTACCTTCCATTGGGGTGGTGATTGCTAATGCAGTGATTTATTATACCGGGCTGTGCTGTGTTCGGGCATGTCGATAATGGTTGGAGGATTCCCCGTGGTACCGTTATAGGGCATTCCATCATCGCAAACACGAGCTTTCCAACACCTGTATTAGACACGTCCGATAGAACTTTGTTGTGCAGATTACCGTAGCTGCCATGTTAGTCCTATAGCTTCTCACGAGCTGATAAGGGGTTATTATGGCAGCCTAAGTGGCTGAAGGTTTTGAAACCTTTTTCGGAGTGTAAATTGTGTAATCGGTCCTAAGAGACCTAAGAAAGATATTAGTGCGCAATGGGTGCTTCGGGATGTATCATAATAATTGGATGGGAGTGATTAGGGGCCTTTTGTGAAGATTCGGACTTTGCAGTTTTTTTAACCAGATAAATGATCACCGTTCGCATTATGTAAGGCCCCCCATAATTTATCCGAGACTGAGCAAGCCGTATATAGCAGGTCTTGAAGTCTACGAGATTATCGCTCGTGATGATGTTTGTGGCCTCCAACGAGGGTTGTTTTTTGCAGTGTCGACTACCTACCGATCGGTTACCATAGTTTCATGGTTTACAAGTATGGGCACGGTGGATCTACAAGTAGTTGGGCTTGATTTACACGTGGGATCTTCAGGGTCAGGTACAAGTATGATAGAGTAAGTTACCGTATTGAATGGTGATTTAAGGTTGGCCAGTCAAGTACTTGTATCATACCGTACTCGAGTATATCCCTATCGGTTTAGGCTAATTGTTCCCTGCACATGGAAGATCTTGTTCACGATCCCACGCTATCGCAGATACCGTACGGTACGGTACCGTAAATTCTTTTGAAATTGGCCATCTCGGGAAGAGGTGGTAGAGTAATACTTTGGCAATTCGCCATCTCGGTTAGGTCGCAAATCTCTGGATTCAGAGACAAAGTTTCTTGAGATGGATTAG
>Ga0307507_10006352_pt1 | contig 18224 bp, 6 predicted proteins | sample 7_EM_MG_FD_207223 | JGI IMG/M metagenome (GOLD analysis project Ga0307507, IMG submission 207223) | Populus trichocarpa ectomycorrhiza microbial communities from riparian zone in the Pacific Northwest, United States - 7_EM | ecosystem: Host-associated > Plants > Roots > Unclassified | place... | reverse complement strand
AGGGCTCGTTCGATAACTTTTTTTGACCTGTTGGCGCCCACCTGTTCGTCACCCGAAAATGGCGAACAGGGCCCACATGCGCAATATCGACCGGAGGATCAAATTGCCAACAGGTAGAAGGTGTCCGTTCGTCACCGCAGGTGGATTCTTACCTGTTGGGCGGTCTTGGCAACTGAAATCGAGCGTCATGTAGGGCGCAGGTGGATTCTCGCGTCTACCGCGATTCTATCGCTTAATGTAGTATAGACGGGCCCCTTTTGCCCGCCTGCGCCGCTGAATAGGCGAAATCTCACCTGTACCCTCCGTTGAATAAGGGGGCAGCATTTCGTCCACCTGCGCCGGCGTCTAGATTGATTCTATTTTGGTGTTTTTTGAATAATTCTTCCATCACGTAATTCTACCTAACTTCAACGATGAGGCCTTATATACTAGCCACAGTAACTATAGGCCTATGGGCGCTGCTAGGGCTCCTCTATATGCTTATAGAAGCTGCAAATAACCTTCCCGCAGCTAGTGGCAAGCGCTAGCAGCTCGTTGATCCTCTGCGCGGTAAGGGAAAGACGGTAGAGCTATTATATAGTCCTCCACAGGCGCTTAAAACGGTGACACGCCTTAACTAACAAATATTTAAATTACTCCTTAATCGGCTTATTAACGACTACGGGCTGTATACACAGGAAGGTATATTGGCGGAGCAGAAGCTAATAATATTTATAGCTAGATATAGGGGTGGTTTAAGTAGAGGGTTTATAGCGTGGGAGTTCTAGCACTTAACGTCTACGGTAAGCCTATTAGTAGTTAATATTTAGTAAATAAGATACTATATCTAACCTCTATTAGTGCCTTTCATAAGGTCCTTACTGCGCTGTATAAGCTGTATAAGGATATTGTTAAGCTACCGCCTAATTAAATACCCGAACGGGTAGAATCCGACGATAAAATATGGCCCTTTTTTGTAGACTGTATTGGCGCGCTTAACGGCTCATATATACCAATATTAGTTCCTAAACTGGAGCAGTCAGCATGGCGAAATAGAAAGACGTAGATATCACAGAATGTATTAGCGGCGTGCAATTTCAACATGAACTTCGTATATATATTACCCGGATGGGAAGGCTCTGCCTATAACGGCCAAGTGTTTGCTTTTGTAAAGGATTAAGGCTTTTATACTCTACCAGGACATTACTATCTAGCCAATACTAGGTATACAATGGACAATCCTATACTACTAGTACCATATTAGAAAATTTGATATTATCTAAAAGAACAAGCTAAAGCAAACATAAGGCTAAAGGACAAGTATAAGCTCTTTAACCTCCGCCATACGTCTCTAAGGAATGTAATTAAATATACGTTTGGAGTCCTAAAAGCACGCTTCCTTATATTTAATAAAGGCCGTTAGGGGTTTAGTAAAAAGACGCAAATTAAAATTATTTGGGCGCTAATAGCAGTTTATAACTTTATAAACCAGAACAGGTGGAACCCGTATAAGGAGGACTCTAGGTATAAAAGCGCTGAGGATAAGGATACCGACTAATATCCAATTCCGTATTAGGTAGACGAGCGATTAATAAGCCAGCAGCAGGAGGATATAGTAGAGGTAATATAGGTGCAGTATCGCGACGTTCTAGCTGCAAGAGGTAAGTATTAATAAGGAAGCAGAGGTGGACATTAAGGAAGCAGAGGTGGACGTTAAGAAAGCAGAGGTGGACATTAAGGAAGCAGAGGTTAACGTTAAGGAAGTTAATATTTAGTAGTTATATTAGAGCAAGAAGCTATAGGTATAACTAAGCTATAAGCGTAGTATTTAGAGCATTAATTTAACGTGCAATACCACTAATAAAAAAGTCACAATAGGTAATTTGTCTATAGATTAATTACATTACTAGCCTTTCTACTTAAATTCTTCTAAAATTAACCTTGGGTTAACCTTTAAGCTCTCTACTAAACTCTAATCCTTCCTTATCTGGCTTAAATTAATTAAGAAGCACCTGCTGCCGCTTTATATCAGCTATTAGCTGGTTAATATACCCCTTCCAAACCTTACCAGTAAGTGAATTGAAGATAAAAGACCTGCTTTTAACCTTAAATCCTTTTAGAACAAGTTGCTGATTACTAGTAGAAAGGTGCCCAAAATCCTTAATAAAGTCACCTACAGCTCGCTTAATTGGTGAGCTTTGTATTGCTAACAGCGTCATATTTAAAGAATTAAATATTATAGTTGCCTTAAAGATAGTCTTATTTAATATATCTGTCACCTTTAACGACTTCAATAGATGGCTTCTATTAGCAGCTATAGCAGCGTTCTTTGTTAATCGCCTTACTAAGTTAAGTCGCTTTTCTTTCTTAGTAACTCGAGCCTTCTTTCCTACAGCACCTACCACACTAGGTATAGACAATAGCAATTATATTAAGGAAGAGACGGCTACTAATAGAGAACGTAATAGAGTTAAAGGCGTTAATATAGATAAGGAAGCAGATAATAAAGTAGGTAAGGGAGTTATACTCCAGTTTTTAAATAGCGTACTAAAAGGACTCTGTTCGATTAATTTAAATACTAAATTTAGGTTCCCACCGCTATTAATTATATTACGATTATTAACCTTAATATTGGAGTTGTTGTTAGCTTTGCTTATACCCATATTCCATAACAAATTCTTATTAAGCGCATTATTAATTAATGCGGCGTAGTTACCTTCAGCTATTTTACTAGTAAGTAAATACGTTAATTGCTTATAATAAGCCGGCTAATTATTCTTAAAAGGTTTTCTTCTAACGTGTTAGTAAAAGTAGTTGTTTATAACCCTCTCCTTATCTATCTATAGTAATAGAGTAACCTTATACTTGCCCCAGCCTAAACACGCCCTCTCGTGGGCTAAGAACTCACGGAAAGCAGCCTTCTAATAATCGTACTTATTAGTTAACTGGTTAATTGTAAGCTCCTAACCCAATTTAATCTTAATAAAGGCAATAGCATCCACATAGTCGGTAGCCTTAAAAGTAGCACCATTGGTCTCCTTGCCTTAATCCACCAGTACCCGTAGATAGGTTAAAAAGGCCTTATTTGAGGCTAGAAGCCATACTAATTAAGGCCTATTAGGACTATCCGCACCTATTATCGCCTTCTTCTTCCGGACCCGTTTGGCTGGTAGCTTAGCAGCAATAGGCTCCTACCCATCTTCGTCCCTTGTTATCTTCGCCCTCCCTCGCTTCCTTGTTTGTCTTATCACAGGCGCTAATACTGGCTCAGTAGGGGTGGTAGTGGTGGCGGCAGTGGGAGTAGTTAAATTGTATATATTGGGTGGGTCTAATATAGGTAAGGATTAAGCTATAGATAAGGCAGCAGGGTCAGCAGAGCTGCCCTTAGTAGACGTACCAAGCTCGGCCATTAGAAGGAGTAAGTATTTTACAAAGAAATTAAGTATATTAATAAGGGTCTAACTACGGGCTCTATCTAGGTGTTTTTTCAGCGTCCATAAGCTTAGACGCGGCTTATATAATCACGACTTACTGCCCGTCCTTAACCTGCCGATTATTCTACCAAACGAACGGCTCTTACCTGTTCGATATACACCCCTGCTGTGGCGCCCACTAGTTGCGCTTATAATCCTACAGACGGGCGCAGGTGGGCACAAAACAGGGGGTCGAATAGGTGGGCGCGAACAGGTCAAAAAAAGTTATCGAACGAGCCCTTAGTAAGTAGGCGAATCCCAATATTAAAGTGGTTGGTCTAGTACCCTCGCCCAAATATAGCCTCCCTTACACTATAAACCGGAAACTATGTAGTGCACATCCATAACGTCTACTCGGCCGGCCTGGGAGGACTTAGAACAGTAAATCAGGAGTCGCCTATCTACTACCTTTTATAGCTACTTAATAAGCTAGGAGAGCATATAGTTATAGGAGACTTTAACCTGCACTACCCTATCTAGGGTGGACCGCAGTGCCTTAAGTAATATAATATGGTGGATAACCTTATCCGCATTACCTATAAAGTATACCTACAGCTTCTTACCCCACTAGGGGTAGAAACATGGGAGGCTAGAGGGGCCGTAAGTACGATTAACCTAGCATTTGGATTAGCAAATATGGCACAGCACCTTATAAGCTGCAAAAAAGATAACTGGCTTAAAAGCGGCTCAGACCACTATCCAATCACAACACTTCTTGCCCTAGAGTCGCCTCCGCAAAGCCAGTAGCAACGGCAGCAGCGCCGTAACTAGAAAAAGATGGATCGAGACAGGGTTGTAGTAGGCACAAAGCACCTCCCGCAACTAGGCGCCCTTACTATGGCTAAGGAAATTAAAGACTATATAACTAACCTTCTAGAGTTCCTAGAGGGCCTAGTTAAGAGAACAGTACCAGCAGCTAAGGATATAGTAGGCTACTCCTGCCCCTAGTGGACGCAGGACGTAGAGGAGGAGGTATAGGCAGCTAGGGTAGCAAGGCGGTAGGGGGTCTTAACAGAAGAGCTACAGATAATTAACCTATATAAGAAGAATATAATCCGGAGAGCGAAAATAGCGCAGTTTTAATAAAGCGTCTATAAGGCCGTAACTAAGCCGAATGGCATCTAGAAGCTAGTCTGTTAGGTAAGAGAGCGTAGCTACCTACTACCCAAACCGCCCGTAATCCCGTTACTACGGAAAGTAAAAAACAAAGAAACAATTTAGGTAGCAGATATAATGTAAGGGAAGGCCGACTTACTCTAGGAAAGGTTTTTCCCCTAAGAACCTAAAGCCGATATAAGCGATATAGAGGGGTACCAGTACCCCCTGCCTACAGAACAGCTCCTATATATTAATAAGGATGACGTGTAGAGGGTAATAAGAGACTGCCTCCTATATAGCGCCCCTGGGGCCGATGGTATCCCAAACGCCTTCCTTAAGGCGTTAGGACAGCTGTTTGCTAAAGCAATAGCGGCCCTAATAAAGGCCTGTTGGGAGAAGGCGTACTGGCCGAAAAAATTCCGCTGAGCCCGTATAGTCGCTATTAGGAAGTAAGGAAAAGATAATTACTTACTACTAAACGCCTGGAGACCTATAGCCCTACTAAGTACAGTAGGTAAAGTTATAGAAGCAGTTATAGTAGAACAGATACGTTGTATAGCGGAAGAGTATAATATGCTACCAACCTACCAGATAGGAGCCTAGGAGAAGTAATTAATAGAGATAGCCCTAGACCTCTTAGTTAACTAAGTATAGACAGTTTAGCAGATAAAAGGCAATATGGCGTCACTACTCTCCCTTAATATTACTGGAGCCTTTGATAGGGTAGTACAAAAGCGCCTATAGCATGTACTACGGGCAAAGGGGATCCCAGAGGAGCTAGCTGCCTAGGTAGAAACCTTTATAACGGATAGATCTACAACGCTAGTACTCTTAGATTGGGAAATAAAGGAGTTCCCAATATCCGTAGGCATCCCGTAGGGGTCTCCCCTTTTACCTATCCTATTCCTCTTCTATACAGCAGAGCTACTAGACCTCTATAATAACCCATAAGAGAGACTAAGCGCTAGTGCATTTGTAGATAATACTAACTTACTTGCGTATAGTCCGTCTATGGAGGAAAACTGCCAGATTCTAATACGTGGCCACAACCGCTGCCTTAACTGGGCGCGCCGCTATAGCGCTAGCTTCGCCCCAGAGAAGTATAAGCTTATGTATCTATCCTAGAACCTAAAGCAGTTTAATATACAGGCCCCTCTCCCCCTATTAGGGGTAGAGACTAAGCCTAAGGCCTTAATGCGCATTTTAGGTGTCTGGCTTGACCTATAGCTAAACTGGGGGGCATATGTAAAGGAGATACAGAAGAAGATAAAAACGTATATAAACGCCCTACTGCGGACAATAGCCTCAACATAGGGAGCTACCTTTGTATGGGCAAGGTAGATCTACAACGCCGTAATCTAGCCCGCTATTGCCTATAGAGCAGTAATCTAGCACACGCCTACCCTAATTAAAGGTCCTAAAAGCACTAAACCTGTAGGCCTAGCTGTAAAGCTAGCTAAGATTTAAAATAAGTGCCTAAGAGCAATAGTAGGGGCATATAAGGCAACTCCTACCTTAGTTCTTAAAACTAAAACCTCTATACCCCCGCTAGATCTCTACCTAAATAAAAGACTCGCAAACTTTAGGTTTAGGCATAAAGAAAAGTTAGTTATAGAGGCTTGCGTATAGATATAGGGGAAACTAGCCTAAAGACAAAGATAAAGACGGGGTTAAAACCAAAACGGAAATATATATATAGAGGGAGAGAAACGGACCCAGTGGGTAGAGGAGTAGAGGCAGCAAAAATAAAGGACAAAGATACCGCTTCTAGTAAGCTAGAAGAGAAGATAGGGAGCTAATCAGCCAAAATGGGGACTTATAGGGGTAGGGCCACCGTTAGAAGAACCGCTAAAGATATATAAGGAGCTTAAGAAAGCAGAAAGCTCAGTTTTAACGCAGATATGGATAGGATGGATAGGGCTAGTGGTTTTCCTAAATAAGGCTAGGGTACCAGACTTTCCCTCCCCTATATACTAGTGCGGCCAAGCTAAAGAGACGGCGTTATATATTATAGCCTACTGCCCCTAGTTCGCAGAGCAGAGGTAAGGGCTAGCGGTAGGCCGCCTAGAGGTTAAAAAACTAGCTAGTATAGCCAAGGGAGCGAAATAGCTCGCAAGATGGTTCCTATAACTGCGGGTCCTACCGCAGTTCCACTATACAGAGGAGCTCCTGCGAGAGGAGGAAGAGAAAGAAAGGGGAGTAAGTAAGCTAGCTAGGTGAGAGGCTTGCTGAATAGAAGGAGTAGGCGTCTGCAGACGCCTTTTCGATACTTATAGGCTGCGAAGTAGACGGTAGAGAGTGTATAACAGGCCAAGGAGGGGTTTTTTTGTCCCGTATCGGGTTTTCCCATTATGTAAAATAGGAGTACCGCATGGCCACAGAGCTAAATCGGTGTAAGATTAATAAATAAATAATAAATCCTACAAAATTAGTTTTCCTTATAAAGAACTTATATTTCTTAATTGCTACTAGTATCTATTCTTTCTATAGTCTCTTTAAAACCCATTTAATGTATTCTCCGTGTTCTTCCTCATTCTCTAAGTAAATGATAATATTGTTAAGATATGCCATAATAAACTCATTTAGGTGTTCTCCTAATACACTATTAATTTGCTTCTGGAATGTTACTAGTGTGTTTATAAGCCCAAATTGCATAACTAATAGTTTATATAGTTCTTTCTTTAACCTAAAGGCTGCCTTCTATTCGTCGCCTTCCTTAATCCTAATCTGATGGTACGCCTATCTTAGATCTATTTTTATAAAGATTTTTACGTTGTCTATCCTGTCTTAGATTTCGCTAATTAAGGGTAAAAGATACCTATCCTTTCTAGTAATGCTGTTTAACTATCTATAGTCTATATACATCCTAAGTTTTCTATTTTTCTTTAGGATAAACAATACTGGATATTCTACTAATAACTATAACGGTCTAATATATCCCTTACGTAAGTTCTCCTAGACAAACTCCTTAAGCGCTACTAACTCTATTTTAGTAAGCTTATAGATTAGAAAGAACTTTAGACTTATTCCCTTTTCTAATTCTATCTTATGGTCCTATGCTGTATGTTCTAATAGCTTTTTACTTTCTAGTAACTATAACTTTTTTCTATACTTATGGTATTTCTTTGGTATATAACTTAGGCCTTATTTAGTCTCTTCGTATATCGCTCCGACTTAGTATTATACTAACTTGGTTTGCTGTTGTATCTTGCGTTATTAAGTATCCTTAATATTGACCTAACCTATAACCCAATTAATCTTTAGATTGTACTTTTATAACTAAGGCATTCCTAGTATCGCCTCGTCCTGTCCTAATAGTAGGATATTAAAAGACATTCTGACCTGTTTTCCTTTAATAGTTAACTAAATAGGTCCTATTTTAAGATTAATAATACCTCCTCTATAGGCTATCTAATCTCCCGAAATTGTTATAAGTGGATATGGGTGTTTCTTCTATCTATATAGTAACCCTATCCTTTTTACTGCTTTTGGTAATATATGGTTTCTTATTACTCCACTATCTATTAACGCTTTAAACTGCTAATCTTGCCATTTAACTTATAAATTTAGGTATTGTTTTTAAATTCCTTTAAGGGTTTAAGGCTTTAACACTGGTTTCCTTTAGTTCTATACGCCTCCCCTTTTCCTAACTGTTGGCTGCTAGATCCTACTTATACTTAGTTTAACCTTAGTTAATACTTAGTTCGTTTCTTTTCCTCTATGTATTATAGATAAGTGTTCTCTAGGCACTCCTACTACTATTATCCGTTTAGGTATTCTTCTATAAGGAATTTTTCTGGTTAAAGTATTAAGTCTCCTTGACCTTGTACTTTTACTAGGTGCCATTTATATATATACTTGGCGTTCCTAAACCGCCTTTTCTTGGGTGCCTAATATATCCTTATTAGGTATTTCCGGTTCTTATCTTTTGGTGCTCTATGCATGTTATAGGTGTTATCCACATAAGCTATCTACAATAGTATATAATGCGCTAAGTAACTTAGGTTAACTCTTAGTTTATCTTTATTCTTAAGTTTAAATCTATACCTAGTTAACCTGACTACTAGTATCTCTATTACGGGTATTAAGATTTGTTGTTTACTTCTCTAGTCCCTAGATCCCTCTTCTAGGTTCCTTAATATTATAATTAATACTCCTTTAATATGACTTATGCGTTTCTCCATAATGGGTTGGTTTTAAACAACTTTTTTGTCTAGCTATATATAAAAGTCTTTTTATTTATTGTTGTGTTGTTGCCTATACCACTTTCCGTATAACTAGTTTAGTGTGTATGGTCTATTTATTAGAAAGTACCTTGTTATTGCTATATTATAACATCCTTTAGTATATCTTTCTTTAAACCTAGTTAGGATATCTAGATCCTCTTTTTATTCTAGTTTATCTAACCACTTTGCCCTAGGTATCCCTGCACTTGGCCTATTAGTAACTCTTTATACGGGTGCTCTATCCCTTATATAACTTGGCATTTCTAACCTCTTGTCTAGCTTTTACTCTTGCTATGTAATGATTCTTGTTCTAAACTTATCTATAGTTTCTTATTTTCTGCGTCTTGCAGCTAGATCTTTATAGTTATCTTACTTTTTAATCCTGGTATTAACTGTTTAATCTTTAGGCTAAATACTATATTTATCTAGGATTGCTGATGTTCTTATTTATTCCCTAAACTCGTAGTTCTTAAACTTACGTCCTATACTTATTCGTTTATCTATAAACTAAGTAGCTGCCCTTTCCTATTAGTTTTCATCTGTTATGGGTCCTTAGGTATGTCTTATCTTATCTTAAGAATTTTAAGCTTCTTTTATCTCTTCTTAAGAATCTTAAGCCTGTGGCCTTTTACCTTTATTAAGTAATAAGCTAGCACTAGCAGTTATCTGCTTGCTTAGTTTCTTTTAAACGTTACTTCTTTTATCTTATAAAGCAATAGAAATTATATCTAATGGTGTTGTAATACCTATTACTGAACCTTATTCTGTAATGGTTTTAGTTTCTACTTCTATTTTGACTTCTCTAAGGTTTATATACTTCTAGTAAGCTGCCTTTATTACCTTGTTGTTGGTAAATGCTTTACCTGTGTTAAACTTATTATTTTTAATGTCTAATCTATAAGCTGGTTTGTTGGTTCCTCTAAACTTAGATAATAATAGCTTCTATAGCTAATAGCTTGCGCTATATTTAGCATCCTTATAAATTTGGTATATGTTGTTATAATAAAACGCGAAACTGTTAATTAAACACTCTTTTATTCCTTATAGTGCACCGTTATCCCTCTATACATACGTGTCTCCTGCTGGTTGGGTTCCCTTTACTATATAGTTACTCTAACCACCTCTATAGTCTCTGGCGAAATAACCTTATTTTCCATAATTTATATAAGCCCTATCTTTAAACCATTTTTCTTGTTATAGAGTTCGCCTAAACGTCTTCTACTGCTAAGATCCCTAGTTTGGCCTCTGCTTTTGGGTCCTTTAATTACTAGATCCTTAACCTTTAGGTTTTTATAGTTTCTTTCCCCACTTTTAGGTTTCTTTGGTACCGCTTAGGTCTATTAGCTCTACACTATTCCATGGTTTTTAACTCTATATCTGTCGTTGCGTACTCTGCGCCTTATATAACTGTAGAACTTTGTCTTGCCCTTTTTTAGCTTATTCCCTTTAATAGATCCTATTATTAATCTTTATTAACTGGTCTATTAACTCCCTTAGAGTATCCGCATCTTCTATTAGGATAATTGCGTCCTAGACTTTAGCCTTAAGTTTTTGCTTATATTATACTATAAGCGCCCTATTATTCCACTTAACCTATATAGCTAGTATTTAAAACTGCGTTATATACTTAATTGCTAAAGTACGTTGTACTAAGTTCTAAAGTTTTCATTCCACTGTTATGGTTACTTTAGGGTCTCTAAATATTTATATTAACCATTCTGCGAATCCGTTCCAACTTGCAAACACATACCGTACGTCTGGGTTAGTAGTTGTTATACCATTTACTTATATCTCTATAAGGTAAGGCTTAAACCACTCTAGAGCTCTTCCTAATAAAAATAGTCCTGCGTATGCTACCTAGTCCGTAGGTATTACTAACTTCGCTCCTTTCTATATAACCTTAAAATATATCTGCATAAGAAACCCTTTGAGCTTTAACTTCTCTCCTAAAAACTGTTTGATTAAAGGTAACTTAACCTTTACTGCTCTAATTCTATTAATGCGTTCTTTAAATAGCCTGCTATTATCCTATAAGTAATTAACCATTTCCTATAACTAACCTTGCGTAACTACTTAAGAATTTATATTTTCTATACTAGTGTCTCCTAACCCTAAGGTCGTGGCTATTGTCAACATTGTTATAACTGGTGCTTTAGGTGGCATATTATTTGATCTTGTTTAATACCGTAACCTTAGTAGTAAATGTGTAATGGAACCTTATAGTAAGAACTATAGTAGGTCCTATTATTAGGCTGGGTATATAGGTAAGAATAAATTAACAATATAATAATAACTAGTGGAGTAGTTGCCTAATAAATTAACTCCAATTGTATTCTGAGATTTACTATAAAGAGAGAACTATCTAGGTAGGGACTATGGTCCTTTAAATATACAACTATACACCTAAGAAATCCCTTTGCTCTATAAGGTACGTATACTCTATCTACTCTGTTATAGATTACACAGATTACATAGATTATATAGATTATATTATATGACCTTAGCTACCATTCCTCGTTATATAGTTCTACCGGATTTATCCTGGACCGTGCCTGTATTAACTAACTAGCTTCCTCCAACTCTTCTCTAAGTAGTCGTAATATTATACTTAAGCTGTCCGTAACACTTCTATAGTAAGTATACTCCTAGTGCAAAATCTAATGCGTTTATCTTAATAACTATTTCTAACTTTGGTTAATAGATCTTAAGGACTGGCTTTTAGGTAAATAACTCTTTAAGTTTCTAGAACAGCTTCTTCTATTTACTACCCTAAACCCACAGTTCCTCCTTCTTTGTTAGCCTTGTAAATAGCTTAATACTTTTAAACCATTATGCTATAAACCTTTTATAGTAGTTATAAAACCCTAGAAACGACCTTAACTACGTAATATTCTCTAGTTCTTGCCAACTTACTATAGCTTTGACTTTCTTTAGGTCTATACTAATTTTCCTTAGTTTAATAATAAATCCTACAAAATTAGTTTTCCTTATAAAGAACTCGTATTTCTTAATTGCTACTAGCATCTGTTCTTCCTATAGTCTCTTTAAGACCCATTTAATGTGTTCTTTATATTCTTTCTCGTTCTCTAAGTAAATAATAATATTGTTAAGATATGCTATAATAAACTTATCTAGGTGTTCTCCTAATATACTATTAATTTGCTTCTGGAATATTGCTAATGCGTTTATAAGCCTAAACTGTATAACTAATAGCTTATATAGTTCTTCCTTTGACCTAAAGGCTGCCTTCTACTTATTACCTTCCTTAATCCTAATTTAATGGTACGCCCACCTTAGATCTATCTTTGTAAAGATTTTTACGTTGCCTATTCTGTCTTGGATTTCGCTAATTAAGGGTAAAGGATACCTATCCTTTCTGGTAATACTGTTTAACTGTCTATAATCTATACACATCCTAAGTTTTCTGTTTTTCTTTGGGATAAATAACACTAGATATCCTGCTAATAACTATAATAGTCTAATATATCCCTTGCGTAAGTTCTCCTAGATAAACTCCTTAAGCGCTACTAACTCTGTTTTAGTAAGCTTATAGATTAAAAAGAACCTTAGACTTATTTCTTCTTCTAATTCTATTTTATGGTCCTATGCTATATGCTCTGACAGCTTTTTACTTTCTAGTAACTATAACTTCTTACCATACTTATGGTATCTCTTTGGTACATAACTTAAGCCTTGCTTAGTCTCTTTGTATATCGCTCTAACTTAGTACTATACTAACTTGGTTTGCTGTCGCACTTTGCATTATTAAGTATTCTTAATATCGACCTAACCTATAACCCAATTAATCTTTAGATTATACTTTTGTAACTAAGGCATTCCTAGTATCGCCTTGTCCTGTCCTAATGGTAGGATATTAAAAGACATTCTTACTGGTCTTCCTATAATAGTTAACTAAATAGGTCCTATTTTAAGATTAATAATGCCTCCTCTATAGGCTATCTAATCTCCTGAAATTATTATAAGTAGATATAGGTGTTTTTTCTGTCTATATAGTAACCCTATCCTTTTTACTGCTTTTAGTAACACGTGGTTTCTTATTACTCTACTATCTACTAATACTTTAAACTGCTAATCTTGCTATTTAACTTATAAATTTAGGTATTGTTTTTAAATTCCTTTAAGGGTTTAAGGCTCTAATACTAGTTCCCTCTGGTTTTATGCGCCTCCTTTTTTCCTAACTATTGGCTGCTAGATCCTGTTTATACTTAGTCTAACTTAGGCTAATATTTAGTTTGTTTCTTTTCCTCTATATGCTATAGACAAGTGTTCTCTAGGCACTCCTACTACTATTATCCGTCTAGGTATTCTTCCGTAAGGAATCTTCTTGGTTAAAGTATTAAGTCCCCTTAATCTTGTACTTCTACTGGGTGCTATCTATATATATACTTAGTATTCCTAAACCGCTTCTCTTCTAGTGCCTAATATATCCTTACTGGGTACTTCCGGTTCTTATCTTTTAGTGCTCTATATATATTGTAGGTGTTATCTATATAAGCTATCTACAATAGTATATAATACGCTAAGTGACTTAGGTCTACTCTTGGCTTGTTTTTGCTTTTAAGTTTAAACCTCTATCTAGCTGATTTAACTATTGGTCTTTCTTTTACGGGTATTAAGATTTATCGCTTGCTTCTCTAGTCCCTAGATCCTTCTTCTAGGTTTTTTAATATTATAATTAATACCCCTTTAATATGACTTATGCGTTTTTCCATAATAGGTTAGTCTTGGACTACTTTTTTGTCTAGCTATATATAGAAATCTGCCTATTTATTATTGCTTCGTTGTCTATACCACTTTCTGTACAGTTGGTTTAGTGTATATGGTTTGTCTATAAGAAAGTACCTTGTTATCGCTGCGTTATAACATCCTTTAGTATATCTTTCTTTGAATTTGGTTAGAATCCCTAGATCCTCTTCCTATTCTAGTTTATTTAACTACTTTACCCTAGGTATCCCTGCACTTGGCCTATTAGTAACTCTTTATACGGGTACTCTATCCCTTATATAACCTAGCATAGCTGACCTCTTATCTAGCTTTTGCTCTTGCTATGCGATAATTCTTATCCTAAACTTATCTATAGTTTCTTGTTTTCTGCGTCTTGCAGCTAGATCCTTATAGTTATCTTACTTTTTAATTCTGGTATTAACTATTTAATCTTTAAGCTAAATACTGTGTTTACCTAGGATTGCTAACGTTCTTACTTATTCCCTAAACTTGTAGTTCTTGAACTTGCGTCCTATACTTATTTATTTGTCTATAAACTAAGTATCTGCCCTTTTCTATTAGTTTTCGTCCGTTATGGGTCCTTAGGTGTGTCTTATCTTATTTTAAGAATCTTAAGCTTTTTATATCTCTTTTTAAGAATCTTAAGCCTGTGGCCTTTTACCTTTATTAAGTAATAAGCTAGCACTAGTAGTTATCTACTTGCTTAGTTTCTTCTAAACGTTACTCCTATTGTCTTATAAAGCGATGGAAATTATATCTAATAGTATTATAATACCCGTTACTAAACCTTATTCTGTGATGGTTTTAGTTTCTACTTCTATTTTAACTTCTTTAAGGTTTATATACTCCTAGTAAGCTGCCTTTGTTGCCTTATTATTGGTAAACGCTTTACCTATGTTAAACTTATTGTCTTTAATGTTTAATCTGCGAGCTAGTTTATTAGTTCCTTTAAACTTAGATAACAATAGCTCCTATAGCCAATAGCTTGCGCTGTACTTGGCGTTCTTATAAATTCGGTATGCGTTATTATAATAAAACATAAAACTATTAATTAAACATTCTTTTGTTCCTTACAGTGCACTATTATCCCTCTGTATATATGTGCCGTCTACTGGCCTAGTTCCCTTTACTGCGTAATTACTCTAACCACCTCTATAGTCTCTAGCGAAATAACCCTATTTTCCGTAATTTATATAAGCCCTATCTTTAAACAATTTTTCTTGTTATAGAGTCCGCCTAAACGTCTTCTACTATTAAGATCCCTGGTTTGGCCTCTGCTCCTAGGTCCTTTAATTACTAAATCCTTAACCTCTGGGTTTCTATAGTTTCTTTTCCTATCTTTAGGTTTCTTTGGTACCACTTAGGTTTATTAGCTCTGCACCATTCTATAGTTTTTAACTCTATATCTGTTATTGCGTACTCTACACCTTATATAACTATAGAACTTTATCTTGCCCTTTCTTGGCTTGTTCCCTTTAATAGATCCTATTATTAATCTTTATTAACTAGTCTATTAATTCTCTTAAAGTATCCGCATCTTCTATTAGGATAATTGCGTCCTAGACTTTAGCCTTAAGTCCTTGCTTATACTGTGCCATAAGCGCCCTATTATTCCACTTAACCTATATAGCTAGTGTTTAAAACTGCGTTGTATACTTAATTACTAAAGTATATTATACTAAGTTTTAAAGTTTCCGTTCCGCTGTTATGGTTGCTTTAGGGTCTCTAAATATTTGCGTTAACTGTTCTATAAATCCGTTCTAACTTACAAACATATACCGTACATCCGGGTTAGTAGTCGTTACACCGTTTACTTATATCTCTGTAAGGTAAGGCTTAAACCACTCTAGAGCTCTTCCTAATAAAAATAGTCCTGCGTACGCTACCTGGTCCGTAGATATTACTAACTTCGCTCCTTTCTATATAACCTTAAAATGCATCTGCGTAAGAAACCCTTTAAGCTTTAACTTCTCCCCTAAAAACCGTTTAATTAAAGGTAACTTAACCTTTGCTACTCTAATTCTATTAATGCGTTCTTTAAGTAGCCTGCTATTATCCTATAAGCGATTAACTATTTCCTATAACTAACCTTACGTAACCACTTAAGAATCTGTATCTGCTATACTAGTGTCTCCTAACCCTAAGGTTGTGGCTGCCGTTGACGTCGTCGTAACTGGTGCTTTGGGTGGCATGTTGTTTAATCTTATTTAATAACAGAACCTTATAGTAGGAACTACAGTGGGCCCTATTATTAGGCTGGGTATATAGGTAAGAATAGTGTTAACAACGTAATAATAACTAGTAGAGTAGTTGCCTAATAAATTAACTCCAATTGTATTCTAAGATTTACTACAAAGAGAGAACTATCTGGATAGGGACTATAGTCCTTTAAATACACAACTATACGCCTAAGAAATCCCTTCGCTCTGTAAGGTATATGTGCTCTGTCTACTCTATTACAGATTATATAGATTATACAGATTATATAGATCACATTATATAACCTCGGCTACCATTCCTTATCATATGGTTCCACCGAATCCATCCTAGACCGTGCCTATATTAACTAACTAGCTTCCTCTGACTCTTCTCCAAGTAGTCATAACATCGTACTTAAGCTGTCCGTAACACTTCTGCTACTAAAGGTATGTAAGAACAACCTCTAGTTTAAAAGGGATAATGCTAGTCTTCTACCAAGCCCCTATAATAGTACGCTACGTAAACGTACTATAACGGATTTAGGCTAGAGCTGCTAGGAACTCAGTTCTTATAAATTCCTTTCTAGTATATTAAGCTAATATATCAAGAGCCTAGCCATGGTAGTATTTAAGGGGCTAGAAACAGCCAACATCTAGGGGCTAGAGGAAGTGCGTTATATAAGGGGGCAAAGCATATAGGTGGATATTATATTTCTTTACATACGTAATAACCTTAAAGGTATTATAAGAGCCGTAGCCGTCCATTAAAAGGAGACGATTTCTGCCTTAAATTAAGCCCTTTATTATTTTATAGAAATGGCGGATAAAATTAAGGGCTAATTTATTATTACTATAGCCTATTTCTAATTAAGCTAATAAATAACTAGGGGGTAAGTCGTTAAACCAATCCTCCATCAAATTCTGGCCAGAAATAATTACCATTGGAGGTATTACTTTACTAGTTAATTATATAGTCTCTACCAAAGTAACCAGCTCCCTACTATTTAAATAGGGCACGTATATATCGCGCCCACTCCCTATCCAAACTAGCTGGTTCCTTGCAACACTAAGGCGTACTCTAGATTTATCAAAGTTCCAGAAATCATCTAGATTAATATTGTTTTCCGTATAATAGGCCCAAAGACCCTTAAACAAGTTATGAATATAGCCTAGATCCTAAGCCTTTTTCTAGGCAGTCTTAATCGGCTTCGCTTTTATACAATTATATATTAATTGCTTAAGATATTGAGCCGGCCAATACAGGCCTATAGTAGGTAGTTCTTCATCGTAAAGAGGGGTATAATTTTGGGCCAAGATAGCGTCAGCTGCGCCCCATACTATAGATTTGCGTATACCAAATCCAATACTGTCAATATGGTCTAGAAACTGCTTTAGGGCTGCCTCCTAGGCAGTATCAAGCTTGCTATTAGGCTGGCGACGTATGCATTAATTTGCACCTCCGTTGTAGGCCCTTCGAAGCCGCTAGTACGGCAGATTGTAGGTAACAGAGAGGTCCACAAGGTTCAGTTTTTTGGATAATTTCCACAGCTCTTAGCACAGCTTAGTAATTCTTAAACATTCTTACAAATATTTAGAATCCTTTAGCTTAGTCATAATTTAAAGGCTGCAGCGTTGTAGTTAAAATATAGGGCTTTAAAGTAGGTGTATAGATTTCAAATTATCGTTGAGGGGGTATTATCGTTGAGGGTGTAGGCCCGCACTACGTGCGGGCTACACCGTAGGTGTATTACGTAAGTAACCCGACGGGGCCCAAGTAGAATTCATCCTGCTCTCTATAGAACAACAACGTCCAGCTAGTGCGATCATGATGAGGGCGGTCATCGGGCGGGCCAAGCTCAGACTACGTGCGGGCTACACCGTAGGTGTATTACGTAAGTAACCCGACGGGGCCCGAGTAGTCCGCGAAAGCGATGGTGTCCGTTAAGTTTGCACGGCGAGAAAGATGGAATTGGTAAGCTCACGTAAGAATTGGTGGCTCTTGGCATTTTAAACGTTGGGGGACCTACCAACATTATCTCAGTTGACTCATCCGCTTCGCCGAGGAATTTGAGGAGGCGGCTACCCCCTGCCCCGGCCCGCGCCACAGGAACTTATAAGCTAATCAAACGGTCGCTCCAACTCATGGGTACTTATTAGCCAATAGAACGCCGCGCTACACCCTACCACCCCTGCCACCCCAATTCCTCTGCGAAGCGTCTAAGAGATTATGGGCGCGATTTATAAAGGCAGGCCACCTGCCTAGTAGATAACAGTTGTATCACCTTTAACGCGGTATATCGCCCCCTAATACACCACTGCTCAGCTCGCCGATACCTCCATTTAAAAGCCCTTCTCTCGCTCTATAGAATCCATCCATAATAGAGCCTAATTGTGCCCCTAATGTCTCTACAAACGTCTCTACAAACGTCTGTACGAACGCCTACACGAACGCCTACACGAACGCCTACATGAACGCCTACACGAACGCCTACACGAATGCCTAC
>Ga0307507_10006351_pt1 | contig 18235 bp, 25 predicted proteins | sample 7_EM_MG_FD_207223 | JGI IMG/M metagenome (GOLD analysis project Ga0307507, IMG submission 207223) | Populus trichocarpa ectomycorrhiza microbial communities from riparian zone in the Pacific Northwest, United States - 7_EM | ecosystem: Host-associated > Plants > Roots > Unclassified | place... | reverse complement strand
GCATCCCTCCACCGTCCACACCCTCCTCTACCTAGTCACCCGCATCCGATCTTCCCTTCACCTTCCCTTCACTTCGCCCCTTTCAAGACATCCTCACCCTCGACCGCTCCTCCGGGTTCAGTACCATCCTCTTATCAGGTTGCGGAGGACCGAACTTGTATTCCGCCGAATCTGATCCATTCGAGAACAAAAAGCTAAGGAGAGAATGTGAACTCCAAGCGTTGTAAGCCGGATTTGATTTCGGAGTTCATTCGGTCCCTCGTCCCCAAATCAAGTTGACCACTGCGGCGAATACGGGGGAGGGGAAAAAGGGAGGGGGAGCTACCGTTTGCGAGGATGATAATGATGGAGCGATTCTGTGTGTCTGAAAAGATGGACGACCAAGATGAGGACGGGAACAAGGATGGGAAGGGAGCTGCGGTATGTTCAATTTCTTCGAGGTTTTTCGCTTTTTGCAGTTATGTTGTTTCATCGGGCGTCCTTGTGGTTTCGTGGCGTTTTCTCAGGCTTGCCTTCTTTTTTTCAAGTCTTACACTTATCCTCTTTTTCCGTTCCTTTCCAGTGCCATTCTTGTTTCGGAATGCTGATACACAATCATTTTAGCTGGTTAGTCGACCATTTCTTCGAGAGGTTATAGGTATAACGTACCTTACAACTGGCACCCATAATCACAACCATTTACCACAGTAACGATCACACGGGATCAGCTGGCAATTGAAAAACTTGGAGATAACCCGTAATCAGAAAGCAAAAGCCTGCTACCATTTGTTTGAACCATCGGAGCAAGGTAACTACCAAGTATCAGCGGAGGACAAGAAGTGCATGGGCGTGTCTTGCTCGTTGGAATTACTCAGGTTCATGGTTTTCTTCCATCTCGTCTTTTTGCAACGATCACTGGCGGCTTCAATCTACAGTTTCTTGGCGGTCCTTTCACGTTTCTCCCCCTTTGACTTTGTCTCGGTTCCCTGCTCGTTATTTATCCGTTGGTTGTCAGTAACGGCAGATGCTTTGATCGTCGAATCGTCGCCCTGGTATCTTTCTACTCTCTGTGTTGTTCTCTCGTGCTTATGATTGACAACATTGCGCCCAGGTCCTGGCTCGTAGATTCGTCGCATCTGTTACCATAGCCTTCGTCGTCGGATACTCTCATCCTCCGTGTACTCGTGTTTCCCTTGATACATATGCTTCTCTCTGTCACCGCCTTCTTGCCCCCAGTGTCTTTTGATCTCGGCCAAAAAGGTCAGGCAGAAACATGTGTCAGTCCAATTTGAGAGGACATCTGGGATTTGGAAATTCCACACCCCTCGACTTCAATCGAACGTCGACCAGCACAGGCCTTTTTTTATTTTTATTCTAGGGATTAATGCGTAACAAGTGATCTAGTACTAAGATGCACAGGCCTCGCTCTTCGAGCACATGCCTTCTCAACATCACAATGGAAATGATGGAGTTCTTTCCTAAAAGCGCTGTCTTTCAATGCCTCGCCGGGCGACAAGCAAACTGAGCACTGATCATGAGTTTCTTCGACGCACACAAAAGCTGCTATAATATTTATACATGCGCTGGATAGTTTGGTGCGTTTCCTCTCTGTCCCTTCTGTCTCTTCTTCTGCTAATTGACTGCAGTTATAAACTACGATACATCGTCACCGGCATACGACACTTCCATAGGTCGTGAAAGCCTGAACGGGCGGAATCTGCCACCAACGACGACGAGAACGTAGCCGGGAGCCAAGAAACGAGAGTAAGGAACAGTGCGAAGTGGGGAGGAATGGATTCGCAGTCGACAACGAGAACTGGCGCATAGTGGAAGTGACAAGGCCAAAACAGATATGAAGACGATGAGGAGCTGATTGCCAACACGCAAGCTGTAACGTTTGTCAGTTATGTATATATGCATGAGGCGGAAGAAAGACGAACCTGCCATCCTCAAGCGTCCCAGGTTGTGCGATAGAAGTCAGCATACTTGTATATCTTCTTGATTTCGGCGAGGAGGTACCAGCCAGGGGTGCAATAGGTAACGTGGTTGCTGGTCGAACCGCCTCTGTTGTGGCGAGTGGAGCTGACCGACGATACGGGTTTTCCCATCCTTCATGTGCCAAACGAGTCTCCCTTGGCGGAGAAGACTTCGACACCCTCGTTGCCGGCATTGTAGATGGCGAGCTCCCTGGATTCGACGCCAACTTCGTTGAGGGTGAAGGGTTCGAGGCCGGAGTAGCGCCCGACAGTGAGGTCGGTGGCGTTTCCTTCTTTACCGACCATGAGACAGCGCTCTCCTTCATTGTCGAACTCCGCGGGAACGGCGAGCTCCTCCCTCGTAGCGCAACCAAAGATCTGAAGCATCCCAGCCTCGGGATACTTGAACGTGGTCGGACCACCAGTCTGGGGATAGAGCATACGCGTGAGCTGTGAAGGAGTGAACTTCGCTCCTGCATAACTTATAAGGGTTGATTTCGTCAGAGGAGGGAAATGGGACAAAGATAAAGCGCACCTAGATCAACGGCATTTCCAACAAAGCCATTCGCGACCTTGGCCTTCGCAGCCAAGAATGCTTCCCAGTCGGAGGTATAGTTGGTGTGTTTTTGGTCGACCTTGATACTGGGGGCATAGTCGACGTGGCCGAAGCTTCATGTTCGACCAGTACTTCGTAAAGTCGACGTGGAGCTTCTCAAGTTCGGCGATGGTTTCATTCTTCTCGTCCAACAGGCCTTGGTACCGCGCTCTCCATTCGTTTGAAGTCTGACGATTTCGCGAGCAAAAACGTCAGCGTCAACTACGTGATCAGCAACGGCCCGTGTGATCTCGCCGAGACCACGCTGGAAGCGACGCATGCCGCAGACGCGAACGTGATCCATGAATGCTCCGCCCTTGAACACGTAGTCGACGGTGGTGTTCTTCCGAAGAACATGACGGTTGCTGATCCCGTACACCTTCTCGCTGGGATCGCCCTTTTCGTCCTTGTTCTCGTGCATCCACAAGGTCAAAGTGCCCTGGGAGTCGTCCATTTCCATACCCTCGGCGGTAAGTGGAACAGCGAGAAGAGCAGTGAGGAATCGCCGAACGTGGTGGATGGCATCGATGCTGTCGGCATGACGCATGAGCGGAGGGCCTGCAAGCTTCTGCAAGACAGCCTCTCTCCATTCCACCTCAAAGTTCTCAACACCATTCTTCCGCAGAAGAGCTGAGAGGCGTCGTGGGCGGTGTTGGCCGAGGTCAGACCTGGAACTCGTGGGATTTAGTGGAACTCATCCACTTCCACTTCCACACTTCTTGTGTATACTCGGTAGCGGCGAGGTTCAAACTCGCGCGGACTTTCGCCCATTGGAACTTAAATCCAACCCATGGTAATTTGTCGCCCGCTCGTGACTTCAAAGTCGTTTACATTCGCACAGCCCTCAGGCTCCGAAAATGAATTCCCAGGGCCCGTCGACGCAGCGCCATGTTCCCTCTCTTTCCTCACAATCCACCTCTTCCATGAGTTTGCAAAGTCTTCTCTCCCTGTCCGGTGTACCTGGTCTTCACGCCGGGGTGACTATCTGTATGTCTTCAGCTCGTCTTATTATTTCAATTAACTCATTAAGTTGGCCTCAGTAACATCTACATACGCCAATCTGGAAAGTGTTAAATTATACAAGGTGTTTGTCTTTCTGAAATCTCATTTAACTCGTCTGACGGCTCACAGCAACAATGCAAAGACATGACCGACCGATGCGTCAGCCTCATGGTCGCGTTACGGGAAGGTTCAGAAAGCTTGGAAGGCAACAGGGCGCTTGAAGTCGCGGACGAGGTCGAAGTGTTTGTAATGCCAATATTATACAACTACATTGATTGATTACGACAATAGTGTTATACGTCGCATCGATAGAAAGGTGAAGGAATGGGCATCGTGGAATCGCCTCAAGAGTTTTCTTCTGCAAAACGAAATTAAAGATGCGATCGATAGGCTGCATCGAGATATCGATGCAGCCATGATGAAGTTCAACGTGCGCGCTTTCGTTGCGTCTTTATGGCAGTGCGTGCTAATTCAACTCTAGGTCCGCATAAACATGGAATCGCAAGCCATCCAAGAGCGTGACAAAGAGGAAATACGAGAAGTCCTTCAGATGATTGTAAAAAGCACTGATGACATGAGGGTTCTTCTGAATATGCCATCATCTCGTCCTGTCGAGGAGATAATGGAGAGCCTGCAAACGGTCCGCACCATACTTCTCCCTTTGCAACCTTGGAGCTCATCTTCATTTAGGAGTTGATGGACCCATCCTTGCAACCGAGGCAAGAGCAGTCCTTCCAGGAAGGATTGTGGCTATTACACGAGAAGACTGACAAGCTACCTCCGTTGACCGATTGTAAAATCTGTGCCTCCTCACAGTAATATCCAGTTAATAATTCTTTATTCCCAGTGACTGGACAGGTAACTGTCAATACCCGTGAAGTTGTTGCCAAAGGTGCCTCGAATGATGTATACAAGGGCAAGTAACATTCTACATCAGACTTTTTTGGTGCCTCATACTGTAGAATTTTCAGGTCAGTGGTTAGATAAGGAACAAGTTCGTTGATCTTGATGATCAATCATGAAGTATATTTATATCGATACTTATCAAGGTTGCGGTGCGGCTCCCAAGGGCCCTTGGAAACGATCCAGAAGTACAGAGAGTAGGTGGCTACACCAAGAGTGATTATTCAATAGTGTCATTGCAATTCATAGCGATTTCAACGCGAAGTTACAATTTGGAGAGCTCTTAGACATCCAAATGTGCTCTCCCTGTATGGTGTCGTACGTCTTGGAGGATACCTGTACTCCGTAAGCAATTACGACCACTATAACGACTTTTATTTTGACATGTTCTTTCAGGTTAGCCCTTGGATGAACCATGGAACTGCCATTTCCTATGTTAACAATTATCCTCAAGCTGATCGACTAAAACTTCTAACTGAAGTTGCACATGGTATGGAAGTTGTGCGCATCGGTTTGTATCTATCTTCTCATTCACATGGCAAGGTCTCGAATACCTTCATGGTGAAGGCATTGTGCATGGTGATCTCAGGGGTGTAAGCACATAACAAACCATTTAATTCATAGTGACTGACCATCTTCAGGCCAATGTCTTGATAGCAAAAGATGGCTCGGCCTGTTTGTGCAACTTTGGTCTGTCAAAGATTTTGGAGGATGTGAGTGCTTTTCACAATAAAAAAAATCACAGAACAGGGCCCAAGGTATCTCACAGTATGGAAAAGGGATGACCTCCTTAGCTAGCATTAACCCTTGCTGGTTTGCCCCGGAGCTCCTGCAACAAACGGCCCCTGCCTCTACACACTCTGATGTGTGGAGCTTTGGTATGGTTTGCCTGGAAATACTTTCCGGTCACCAGCCATTCAACAACATAAGTCGGGAAATTGTAGTCATGTGTGAGATAAACAATGGGAGGATTCCCGAGCGACCAGGCCAGGTTGTTGGGCTTAATGATGATGTTTGGGCATTGATGCGAAAATGTTGGACCAAGAAACCAGAGACAAGACCCTCAATAAAAGAAGTGAGGGAGAAACTTTTGGAAATCAGGGGAATGCCGAATTTATTTGGTGGATATAAACTTGTTATTCCCCTTTTTGTGACTAACATAAACGTGCTAACAGGATCCAGGCCTACAGCGAAACGCCTTTCTATATTTTCCCTCCTTTCGCGACCTTCAACAGATAGCGAATCGAGTTTGAGATCTTCAAAGTCACACCCCTCTGTCTCGTCTCCATCTCGATATGGCTCCCACTTTCTCAACCAAAGACCATTCTCTTCCGGCAACAATTATCCATCCACAATTCGGAGTGTGCCAATCTCAACTGATTCAGGCATTAAAATATCTGGGCTTATTAGAGGAGCCGTGACAGATTTAAGGTCGATCGTTAAATTCAATCCAACCGGAAATGTTATTTCCGGAACATTGGAAGGTCTCGTTGGGCGACTCATTAACAATTTTAGTGAGTGTTATCCAATGCAATGATGGTCAACTGGATTGAACTGAATGCCATTCTTGAGACTTGAGAACGGATCTTGAATTTCGCGATACACTTCTAACAGCATGTGCCGATTTCACGACACCGGAAGATCTGTTTGGAATACTTGTTCGTCGGTTTCATGAGGCAGAAATGCTTGAAGTTGTTCGTCCTGAGGATCGTGTAGCTATGCAATACAAGTTTGTGTCCTCTTCTTCGCAAACATCAACCCCCCCTGACAGAGGTCAAAGCATCTTTATGGTTATCATGTACTGGGTATCAAGCCGTCACCTTCCCGTCGATCAGCAACTTTTATGGCAAATGAGGAACTTCTGTGAAAGAGCCATTTATGTGAAAACATCCTCAACAATGGTCGATAAAGCTAGCAACCTGTTACAGATGATTGACGAAAGGGTAAAAAAATCAAATGCTCCTTTGAAAGAGTCTGCTAAACTTGGCTCTGCAGTCAAGAAACAATCTGTTAATGCCACCGCCGCTGGCTCCGGGAAGAAAGCTGCTACAAGCCTCAGACATTACTCCCCGTGATCTCGCAATTGCACTTACCCTTCTCGAGGGTGACAAGTACAAGGCTATTGTTCCCTCTGATTATATAGCTCATCTCAGGAGGCATTCTGGTTTCAACAGTGTTGAAGCTGCATGTTTGGTGAACAACAAGATCGTTCTTTGGGTCAAACGGTCTGTATTGCATTATGACACAGCCGAATTACGAACACAAGTCCTCAAGTTCTTTTTGAACACAGCACAGGTACGCAGGTTCATCGGTGGGTGGCACATATCCTTAACTGACCGAATTTACTTTTCAGGAATGCCGGAAACTCAGAAATTATGGGTCTCTCATCGCTATTGGGATTGCACTTCATTCGTCGCCTATCGAACGCCTGAAGCGCACCAAAGCGGACTTGTCTCCGACTATGAGACATAAGCTAGATGAGCTAGAAAATGTTTTTAATCCCTCCTCAAATCATCGTGGCTATCACAACGTCTTGAATCAAGTCGTTGACCCGAAGATGCATGATTACTGCATTCCCTGGTTAGGTCAGGAATGCTTGATTTGATTGAAAGACAACGAAACTGACTTTCTGATAGCTGTGCACTTGAAGGACTTGCATTCAGTTTTAGAACAGAACCCGATTGTGGTTGAAGATCAAGGCCATCCATTGATCAACTTCCAGCGATATGTTAAATTCATGGACAGGATCAAGGAAATATTGCATTACAAACCTCCAGTTTTGGAACAATATCGTCACCAAGGCCAGCTTGCTTACCTTGAGAATCAACTCAAAGGAGTGCAGCTTACCGCAAGTACGGATGATGAACTCATGGAAAAGAGCATCGCCCTAGAAGCAGGTGAGGTGCTCGATTTCAAGCTTAGGAGGCGCGAGTTCCGGAGCCTCGGTTTTGAGACAGGAAATATTGCAGTCCCATATTTTAACCAAGAAAAATATGACAAGGCTGTAGAGCTGCAGCCACTTCACTATCAATCCCTCTCTCCAGCTGACCCAATCTACCTCCATTCTCACCTCCCCTGTCCCAACCAATCATACCCCAAATTTGTCCACTCAACTATGGACAACCAGAATGCTGCACCTCATCCACCCAGCATGTCTTCTAAGCCTCAGGCTTTTCCATATGCACAGTCAGTGTTTTCACCTGACACCATGCAAGATACATCCAAAACTGTCAAATTTACCCCCAGCTTGAAGCTACACACTCAGGACAAGGCGAAAGAACCAACTGACGAGTCTGTAATAGGCAAACATTTTGTCATAGGTGCAGAGAGTGTGCTTGAGGGTATTCAGGAGAAGGAGACGGTCATCCAAACAGCCTTTGCAGACTTCCAAATTTTTAGGTCAGAGTATGCCGTCTTAGCTGGCTTCAATGAGGCCCTCATGCGGTCAGGAACAGGCTACCTGCCAGAGATTCACATATTCTGTTCTGTGGACATCGTTGAAAGAGCTGAGTCCTTTGTCACCAAACTCGGAAAGATACTCTCCCCGCTCCCCGGGGCACTTTTCACACCCTCCTCCATGTACCGGATACCTGTATTCAAAAACGACGAAACCCTTCTGAGCTGGGAGGAGCTCGTTTTCTCTCGCACAGAGGGATATGCTGATATCTGTTCTGCTGTTGCACCGCCGACTTCAATTCAAGTCGTGTCCTGTCCACAAGGTTCTTGGCGTAACGGTGGAACGTCTGCTCCTTCGGGCTTCAGTGAGAACGAGTTGAAAGGTAGTGATTCTGATGACAAAGACACGGATAATGCAGGGAATGAAGAGGGCGAGGACGAGAAATCTGGGGGCCGTGAAGGCGACGATGGCAATCCAGATGATGAGGATCCTGATGATCCGACGGACGGTAGCTTGACCTTCCTGTTGCCAGTCGTTTCCTTTGACGCTCAAGCCAAGGTCTATGCTAATACCGCGGACACCGTGTCACCAAAGGTCCTTCAGAGGCTGCAGGTCAACGGGAGGCTTATAATACAGGTGAGTTGTTTACTCTTTTCTCGGCCAGAAGATTTTAACGCCTCAAAAAGTCTCATGCTCCATGCACAAAACCAAAACGACTCCCAAAGACATGCGTAGAATTCAAGAAGTTGAAATTTCAAGGCCGCCGAGCGGTTCCGACTACGGGTTACGAGCAGGTCCACGCTAGAGTGGTGATAGACGCCAAGGAGGAACTAACAAGAGTGGATGCGATCAAACCGTCTCGAACTCCCGCGATAGGTCTGGAGACCACAGAAGTCACAACCCGACAGAGCAGCTCCGCACTCGGCATCTCGGGCTCTGCGGGGTTCGGTTCACCATCCATCAAGGCAATGTTTTCAGGACATCTGGGAGCAGAGTCTTCGTCGTACATGGAGACGAGAAACTATGGATCACGGATTACCCAGGGTGACAGTGATGGTGTCGTTTGGTGGGGGTTCAACATTGACGACCCACATGAACAAGAGGCTGGTAAAGAGCTCGTTGATAGCCTCCCAAGCGCAGAGTTTGAGTTCCTTGGAAAGAATGCATCTCTGCCGACTCGGTTACACGTTGAGGTCGTTTCATGTTGGTCGTTGGTTTCAAGCACCGAAAACAGGCAATCCTGGATACAGGCAGTGATCGGGCTAGCAAAGCCAAAAGGTGTCTCATACTCCAATCTGTGCCAGATCGTCCAGTTAGAGATTCCCACTACGCTGCTGGAGGATTGTGAATACAAGTCCCTTACAGATGTGACGCAGTCTGGCTGTCATACCCAGGTTAAACTCTTCGAAGGCTCTGATTCGGTACACATTACTCCCTCCGTCTTGTTTTTGGATGGGCCCGTTCCACCACATTCTGGTAGGTAACACAATTCACGAAATGCAGGGATGAAACATTAACATTCATTCCAAATCATAGGTATTTTACACGAGTAGCTCATTCAGTCAGCATCCGGAACCCATCAAGCATATTTGACGATATATATGTAGTCCTAGAGGATGAAGTTACTCATAAATTCAACCTGGAACCTTTACCGGTCGTTTGCAGACAATATTGATCAACGGCTGTGCAACTTCCTCAGACCCTCTGGTACCTGGTAAGTCTCTGACCGGCGTTCCGGATAAAGTTGCATTACTTGCGAATGTATATCGCAGTATTGCTGCCCTGATCATACCATTTTATCATACCTTCAAGCGTTTACTCATCGTTGATATTGAAAACATAGATTTTCTCCATGATGAGCGTCGTGTCTTAGCATTGCCGTGGTCAGCCTACTGATACCCATTACAACCAAGAAAACATTCACTAGCCTGCTACCCGTTGTTACCACCTACAGAAAGCCAGCAAATCGGGGTCGGCGTTCACCTCGGCGAAGTCGGACGATTTTCGGTGGCCTGTGAGACGTCGGCTCTCATCCAAGTGTTTTTCCAAGAGACGAATAAGCTTGTGGGAAGAAAACATATCAATGAACTTGGTAGTGCAGTGAATCAAATCGCCTACCTTGATGGGTGCTTGAGGCCCCGATGTAGAATCTGTCCAAAAGGTTTCCCAAGTCTTGATGAAAGGTCCGCTACGGAAAATCTTCGCGGAGTGATTTTTATAATAGTTCCCTGAGGAAACAACCGCACCAACAATTTAATCCATTTCTAGAGAAACGGAGTCAACGTTCAATGAATGAAACCCGCAGTGGTGAATACTTACCAAGCAGACGTGATGAGTTTAACTTTAGTATCGGCATTTTGGGCGGAGGCGAAGAAAGTGCGAAGGTCATAACGGCTTCGTGCTTGACGCTGCGTTTCCGTCAAAGACAGTACTTTCAGTGTTTCTTTAATCAGTTGGGCTAAGCGGCTATCATCCGGAGCCGACTTGTGCACTTAAAGTAACTTCTTGTCAGACACGAAGGAACTTTGCACATCAAACTATCTCACCTTCGGATAGAGTCATGACGACCCTTGGTGGATGTTGCATGCTCTCAAGGGGTTTCTTGTAGTGCTGCTCGAATCCTTTGTCCGCCTCAATAACAGCAAGCTTTTCGAGCTCGTCATCATCAACTTCCTCGTTTTCCTCGTCTTCCAATTTCTGCTGCATATCTTGTAGGAATGTGTCGAACTTGGTCACAGTGGCCACGATCGGTACTATGGGAAACGTCACGATTGAAGAGGGTGATTCATCTTTGAATCTTACCCGTCAAAGGCATCGAAAAAAAATCTTTCTCTGCTTGCTGGATGGGCCGAGAATTCATCTCCATACAGTACCTGCGACAATTCAACTGAGCTTTTCCACAGCGAGAAAAAGGAGCAGAACGGGCCACACCAAATGCAATTTCTGATTTATGTCTTTCGACCGTGAACGACTATCGATGAATTTCCAAACAACGTCCACCTCTGCCTGCTTTCCCGCTTCAAATCCCTCGGAATCATGGGCAATAATCTTGCTGTTCCCTTCGAATTCAATTTCTTTTTCAATATCATGGGTACCTCTCTTAAAATATCGCTTTTGGTTTGTGCGTGATACTACAAGTCGAACGACTTTGCACTCACCGTGGTGCTCGGCGCGTCCACCTCAAATGGCCGGAATGAAATCTAAACCTTGCGAGAGCTTGATCATTCTTACCATATTCCCACCACACACCTGGAACGAAAAGTTAGTAGCTTCATAAGATGCAAGAGCTGGATTGAAGTGCTAACTTTATCCAGAATTGTGGTTTTGCCGCACCCCGTTTTCCCGATGATCAACAACCTATACTTTTCAAGCCGAGGGGGCGCAACAGCGACGGCTGCTACCAGTAATTTTTTCAATTCTTGCTCCTCAGAAGCATCTAGTTGAGGCGCTGATTCAGAATCCACATCTTCCTCATTTTTTGATGATGACTTTAACAGTCCCCTAATCAGTTTATTGAATCCCTTTGGAGGGGGTTTTGGACGGGGGCGCAATGCCTCGCGAGTTGCAATTTGAAACACTTCGCGAACCCCCTCTCCAGTCTTGCTAGAGCATTCAACATAGTGCCTCGCTCTGATTTTCTTGGCGACTTCCTGTCCCTGGTATGAAATGGTAGTGGGTGATGGTATCCCTTCTGAGTTTAGCTTAACCTACCTCTTCAACGGTCACTGGATGTTGCCTAATCCTCCGTAGTTCGTCAATGGTTTTGGGATCTCTTCTGAGGTCTTTTTTCAAACCTGCAAGGATGATAGGGACTCCCTGACAGAAGTAGTCCACCTCGCTACTCCACTGCGGTAATCGGGGAATAAATATTAGCACCGAGGTATTGAGGAGCTTGCTGCGCACCCTCTCATCGACGTTGTCCAGGGAATCGGGATTAGAAATGGAAAAGCATATAAGAATAACGTGCGAGTCGGGGTATACCAGAGGACGGATGCGATCAAAGTCACTGGGACCACCCGTATCCGATAACGCCAACTCGACATGCTTCCCATCCACCTCAACGTCGGCGACGTAAGTTTCAAAAATCGTTACGTTCGATATCTGTTCACGACTATTAGCTGTAACGCTCCAGTCAATTAATATCGACATACTTCTGGGAAGGTCCCTTTCGAGAACCAATGAGCAACGCCGTCTGCGAGATACAATCAATGTTATTCACTGTGCCATCCGCATTGCGATTCGACCGGACAAACCTTTCCTCCATAATCACCTACGGCAACGAGTTTTCGGCGAATCGAAGTCATCGCGTCCTATTATCTCAACCGTTCAAGGCCCGACAGCAATCCACGTGTTGGACAAGTGGTGGTCCGTCGTTACTTTTTGTCGTCTGAAAAGTTCCGTGATGTTTTGTTTGCCTGCTAGTGCTCACATCAGTAAGCTTTATGCATAAAAAATGCTCCACTTCGGACTCACGCGCTTCGACGAGGGACGAGGGAAAGCATCCTGAGCATATGGCATGTACATCTCTACCAGAGAGATGAGACTTGCGTAGTAGGCTGAACTGAATTTTATCGAGGAATACGTTGGCCCACACTTGCGCCTTTAGTTTCCAACCATTTCGCTTGTGTGTCGTCCGAGTATCATCTGGAAAGTTCTTGAAGTACTACTGAGTGGAACTTCTCATAATGTTTTGATGGTGGAAGCGATGATGGTCAACAGCCTGAGAGAAATGGTTGTGAGTCGGAGATGAATTTGTGACGCATTAGCAAAACAATTTTGACATATCTCTTCCACAGGAACTATAAGCCCAGCACTGAGATCGCGTTATTTACAGTGTAATATATATCACAGTAATACCACATACAGGGGACGAGTGCCAGGCCCAAACACAAATACGTGATGAAAACCATCATCAACGCAGGGCACTCTCCCGCAAGGTATTCGTTGAACTCCAAAGATTACTCCAAAGCTTCTCCCCCTCAACCACCTCATCTCCATTCGTCCCACCACCACCACCAGGCGCCGCAGTCCCCATAATAACCGCCAAGTCTCTTTGGCACTTTTGTAAAATCTTGGTGAGGTGTGCCAGCCCCGCCTGCTGCTCCGAAAGGATCTAAAAAAGCCACAATTTCAAAAACCGAAAACAAAAGGGAAGAACATAAACAAATAAAAAAAACCCACCTGCGCAATCTGCCCCAACCCCTCATTATCAACAACAGCCCACTCCCCCATCCCCCCTCTTCCCCTCTCAATCGACGCATTAACAGCCCCAAGCAACGCCCAAAGCTCATTCAACCTTCCCTTCCTAATCTCATCCTCAATCTCCTCCAACTGGCCCCTCATCCGGCCTTATCGCCGAAGACCTCACAGAAGGAATCAACAAATGCAAATGCTGCACGAACTGGGTCTGTTTCGCCGATGCGCGGAGGAGTTGGAGATGGGATGTGCGGTTGTGAGTGCTTCGAGACGCGATTTGAGGTCGGCAAGCTTTTTGGTGTGTTCGGTTGCTTGTTGGTTTTGGGCGTCGACGCGGTCGCGGAGGTCGTCGAAGCCGATGGCTATTACTGGGACCATGCTGTATATAGGTTAGGATTTCGTTCTTAGAGACGAGGAAGGAAGGAAGGGAGGAAGGGTAGAGACTGACCAGGACGGATCGGGGTTTTCTCGCAGTGCCTTTTCCCAGAGGGCGTCATTGGTAGCATTTGGCGGGCGGCCATACAAATTGACTTGGTTCAGATCCACGAGATTGTAAAAGTTTTGCTGTCAAGACCCTCAGTACCATACCTATCGAAAAAACAACCAACAAAAAAAGGGTACCTAAGCAGGGTTTCACGCATTATATAACCCTTCAAACCTAGCAGTGATATTAGCATGTTGGCTTGCAGGATCATTCTGCTGCTGTCCCAACCCTCCAGCCGACCTAGATGAAAGTTGGCAGTCAACTGCTGCTGTTGTGGCTGCTGCCCGCTCCCAAAAGTGCTGGTTCCTAGGGTACTACCCCCAAAGAGATTTTTACCGCCCAATAGCGGATTGGTAGTAGTGGTACTCCCGAATAGATTGGATTGCTGTTGCTGGCCACCCCCGAACAAGTTGTTGGTATTCGTCGGGGTCGTCGTCGTACTGCCAAACAAGCCTCCACCAGCCAGTTTCGCCTGGCCACCTCCAAATAAGCCACCGCCACTTGTACTCTGGCCAGTCGTCGTACCAATCCCAAACAAACCCCCGCCAGTATTCGTGGTGGTACATTGGGTGTTCCCAAACAGACCTCCGCCGCTGAGTTGTTGAGTGGTGGTCGTTGTGCTCCCAAAAAGATCGCCAGTCGTAGCTGGCTGTTGGCTCGTTGTCTTCCGAAAAGACCACCATCCGCAACTGGTTGCTGGGTTGTGGACGTGCTGCCGAATAGCCCGCCACTCGTGGCTAGTTATTGGGTGGTAGAAGTACTACCGAACAGGCCTCCACCTGTAGCTGGCTGTTGCGTGGTTCTAGTGCCTCCAAAAAAACCGCCACCCGCAGCTGGTTGTTGCGTGGATGTAGTGTTCCCAAAGAGACCTCCACCTGCAGCTGGTTGTTGCGCCGTTGTAGTGCCTCCAAAAGGCCGCCACCCGCAGCTGGCTGTTGCGCCGTTGTAGTGCCTCCAAAGCCACCTGCAGCTGGTTGTTGTGTGATTGTAGTGCTCCGAAAGAGACCTCCACCTGCAGCTGGTTGTTGGGTGGTCGTAGTATTCCCAAAGAGACCGCCACCTGCAGCTGGCTGTTGCGTAGTTTTAGTACCGCCAAAGAGACCACCACCTCCAGTTGGCTGTTGCGTGTTGGTGGCATTACCGAACAGACCACCACCAGTAGCTGGTTGTTGAGTATCATTGGTGGTACCACCAAAAAGACCACCACTGGTTGCAGGCTGATGTTGCTACTGCTACTGATCCGCCGTATTCCCAAACAGCCCCCCAACCCCTTCTCCTCCGACCCCAAATAGACCACCCGTGTTCGTCGTCTGGCCCGTGTTCGTATTCCCAAACAACCCCCCACCCGTCCCCCTTTTCGGTGCTGTAGTAGCACTAGCCGTCGTGGTCGTGTTATTAATAACAGGCAGCGTTGGCTGCGCTTATAACGCGTTTGTCGGTTGAATCCCGAATATTGACGGTTGGGTCTGCTGGGGTTGTTGGGGGTTGCTGCTGCCGAAGATGCTGCTGTTGTGGTTGTTGTGATTAAGAGTCGACAAGGCGTACTCCCGTCCCAAATTGTTGTTGGTTCCGTGCCCAGGATCGATGTAGTAAAGCCGTCAGTCATGAAGTTTATATGAAGCACTTGTTCAGTGCTACATAAAAAGAAGAAGAGATGGAGGATCTGTCAAAAGTTGAATTGCCGCGGGTCATGATCAAGGGAGATTTACGCACAAAAGTGGAAAAGAGACTTAGCCCAGTGAGTAGCACGACGAAGAGCAGCTCGAATGTCTTCCACGGATGGCTATGTGCGAAGAGAATCAAGTTTGCACATTCAAGCTCAAGTCCTGCAGGCGGGCGCCGCTATAGAAGGCCTTCCTATTTGAACCCAAGTTACCTGGGCGAGAGGTTGAATATTGAATGTTGGATGACTTGGCTTCTGTTTTTACTCACTAGAACACTGCAGTTGGCTCCTCAAAACGAAGTTAGAGTCGAGGATATACGTAGTGCGTCGCACTCCCCAAAAGGAGAAGATAAGATGGTCGACACATCCACACAAATACGCGCCATCACGTGGTTTCTAATTTCATTCAAGCTCGGGAGCACGGTTCGGGACTCATCTTCCTCTTGATTGGTCTTGGGTGGTATAGGTCGCCTTAGGGTTTAAATAGACTCAATAGCAGCTCAATAGAGGCACCTGGTGATTGTTGGCATGGAATATGACACTCCGAGCTGCATTTGCACGGATGATGTCGTGATATCATGTCTGTTCCGTTCGGTCATATCCTATTTCATTGCTCTGATGTTCTTCTCTTGGCTGGGTTCTTACATGTTCACGACGGTGTAGGATTACCTTGACTTAAACCGCACATCGAGCCAACCAGGCTGGCGTGTCTGCCTCTACGTTATCTTCCATCCCTCTCCATCTCCTTCACCTTGCCTTCACCTGTAGCTGACGTCTACCGTGTAGGTGTAGACCTCATTGACAATCCGCATCCATCCACCCTCCACACCCCTCTACCTAGCCACCCGCCGATCTTCCTTTCATACTTTCCTTCCCTTCGCCCCTTTTCAAGACATCCTCACCCTCAACCGTTCTCCTACCAGGTTTCGGAGAGCCGAACTTGTACTCCGCCAAAACTGATCCATTCGAGAACAAAAAGCTGCGGACAGAATTTGAACTTCGAGTGTTGTAAGTCGGATTTGGTTTCGGAGTTCGTTCTGTCCCTCGTCCCCAAATCAAGTTAACCACTGCGGCGAATACAGGGGAAGGGAAAGAGGGAGGGGAGCTACCGTTTGCGACGATGATCATGGTGGAGCAGTTCTGTGTGTCTGGAAAGATAAACGACAATGACGCGTGGAGTGACGACCAAGGTGAAGGCGGGAACAATAATGGGGAAGTGGCTGCGGTATATTCAATTCTTCCACGTTTTTCGCTTTTTGCAGTTATGTTATTTCTTCGGGTGCCCGTGAGGTTTCCTGGCGCCTTCTCAGGCTTGCCTTCTTTTTCATGTCATACGCTTTCCTTCTCTTTCCCGTTCCTTTCCAGTGCCATTCTTGTTTCGGAATGCTGATAGACAATCGTTCTAGCTGGTATGTTGACCACTTCTTCAAGAGGTTATAGGTAGGTGTAACGTACCTTCCAACTGGCAGTCCATGTACACAACTATCCAGCACAATAAACGATCACATGGGATCAGCTGGCAAGTGAAAAGCTTGGAGATGACCCGTAACCAGAAAGCGAAAGCCTGCTGCCATTTGTCTGTACCATCGGAGGAAGGTAACCTCCAAGTATCAGCGGAGGACAGGAAACCAGATTCCGTCCGTTCAGGTTTTCAAGACCTACGGAAGCTTTGTATGCTGGTGACGACGTGTCCTACTTGTTAGCTGCAGTCAATTAGCAGAGGAAGAGACGGAAAGGATAGAGAGTAAACGCACCAAACTGTCCAGCCCATGTATAAAGCAGCTTTCGTATGCGTCGAAGAAACTCATGATTAGCACTCAGTTTGCTCGTCGCTGGCGAAGTATTGAAAGACTGCGCCTTTAGGAAAGAACTCCATCCTTTCCATTGTGATGTTGAGAAGGCGTGTGCTCGAAGGGCAATGCCCGTGCGTAGTACTAGATTACTTGTTGCACATTCATCCCTCCCTAGGATATAAAAAAAAGGCCTGTGCTTGTCGACGTGCAATTGAGGTCGAGGGGTGTGATAGTCAAGATCAAATACGACTGTCTGACCCAAGTGTTATCTCACGACCTCGTTCATTACAACCATCAGAACTTCTACATGGGACGCTCACCTCTTCTTCTCTACGGTAGGGCCCTTTGCCTGGTCCCCCACAATATTGGATCAGGCGTCCTCAGGCAAGCTTCTTGATATTGGGCGCTATTCATGCATCTCAGTGGGTACTTCGAAGTTTCCTCATCTGCCATTACTCTCAACATCTTTTCGTCAGTCCAGCTGATTTGACGTGAACATTGCAACTTCCCCATCCCTTCTTGGAAAGTGTTATCGCTTAGACATTGGATCCCATCTAACGAGATGGATGCCCACCGAAGATCTTCCTTGGGTTTCCGATGTCGTTTCTTCTGCCACACGTCTCCCAACACCTTCCTCCCCTTTTGCCGTATCCTAATCGTCCTACAGTGGCGCAAATGAACACAATTTCCACGAGCCATCTTACACGAATGCACATACATTAGATTCGGTGACGGTCTTGAGGGACGATGAATAACGGTAAGGAACGTTTCTCTATTCCAACTACGTTCTTCCGCTCAGTCATACATACTATCTAGTACCAAAGATTCTTTTTAGCATCACAAGACGCTACCGGGCGCCCATATCCGCTGAAACTTTTTTTTACTGTCACTTCGATACAGGTACGGATCATCTCCAAATTTTATCGCTCTCGTCTCTCTCAACTAACCCTTTGCGGGGTACAGAGGATGGAAGCCATACTCACACACCGCTCGCTAGCATGGCCAAGAAAGTTTTAGCCAACGAGACGCCGTCCAAAGAATGTCGCCAAGTGAGCCTCACACCCCTGTGTACTGATGCGAGGGATGGTCATGGACAGGCGTGGCCGCCGGCTGCTTGGGCTTGTAACTTCTCTCAATATTTAATTTCGAGTTGTTGCTGATGCACCCACGAAAATAGAAGTTACCTCCATACTCAGGCTATCCCTTGGCAAGTCAACGATCCTGAGCTCGCCCCAGACGCTGCGTAT
>Ga0307507_10006350_pt1 | contig 18235 bp, 1 predicted proteins | sample 7_EM_MG_FD_207223 | JGI IMG/M metagenome (GOLD analysis project Ga0307507, IMG submission 207223) | Populus trichocarpa ectomycorrhiza microbial communities from riparian zone in the Pacific Northwest, United States - 7_EM | ecosystem: Host-associated > Plants > Roots > Unclassified | place... | reverse complement strand
TATACCCTTAGATTTAGATAGAATTTATATTATTCCTTTAAATCTTCCTTAAAGCCTCTTCGCGCCCTTATATTACGTTGCGTCTATACTACTACCCTTAAAATGGCAAACGAACTTAAATCCGCTATGTTAACCATTATGGCCCTAGTTAGGGAACAAATAACTATAATGCAACAGTCCTTTACGGATACCTTAGCCTAGTAATAAGCTATACTAGAAGCCTAGTATTAGCAATTAATTAAAGCAATATGTAAAGAACTCTACGACGCCAAAGTACTTACGTTGGAAACCCCAACAGTAATACCTACAAACGAGATTGAGATAACTATATGCGAACCCAGCCCATTAAATGCAAACCCTAAACCAGTAATGGTAGCTTAACCCATACCTATAACAAACCTAGTATCTACTATAAAATTAGAAAAGCTTCCTAACCCTCTAATATTTAATGGAAATTAAAATAACCTGCGCCCCTTTATAACTAAGCTCCGTCTTAAACTTTTAATAAACTATAACTAATACCCCACTAAAGCTAGCAAGATTAGCTATAGAATATCTTGTTTAAATAAAGACGCTGCATGAACTATGGACCCATTCTTCTATAACGGCGCCTTTGTTAATTTTAAAACCTTTATTTCTCTATTAGAATGAATATACGATAACGCCAGCTGCAAATACACTGCTGTGACCAAACTTAAAAACCTATAATAACGGAACCGAGAATTTACTAGCTTCTTTTCGGAATTTTTAGGCCTTATTAGCGAACTAGATTGGAATAAAGCCGCTAAAGTTACTACTCTTCGATGAGCTATTTCGGATAAAATTAGAGCATAGTTAGTAGGTAGGGAACTGCTAAAGGACCTACCCAAATTTGCTATAATATATTAACGAATTAATAAGGACCTTTAATATAATAAATAGACTTATTCCCTAAAGCCAACCACACCTTGTGTTTAAGACTCTATGAAACCAATATATACCCTAAAACGCGACCCTTTTCTGAAACCTACGCATGACCCTATGGACCTTAACGCCACTTAATCCTACGCACCTTTAGGAACCAATAAACGAAGAACTCGAGCCGCAAATAAAGAATACTTTAGATGTGGTAGAAAAGGATATATCTAAAGGAATTGCCAAACTTACCCTTTTAAAAAAGTCTGCCATAGTTCCTCCTACTCCTTAAATCGCACTCGCTCTTTAAGCCGTACTTACTCCTTAACTTGTACTTATCCCATAAATTATACCCGGTTGTTATAAAGTATATTATTTTTAACTAACTCGGAAAACGAATCGTCCTAGGGCCAAGTTGCGCCTTAGGATAAGAAGTAGAAGAGTATAAGTGTCTAGGTTCTTCTAGCGCTAATACACAATACAACTCCCTTAATGTACTTGGCAAAATTTAAACACTTAGAAAATAGAAGGAGATACAAATCCTTATAGACAGCGGAGCCACCAGTATGGGCTTTATTAATATAAACTACGCGAAAACCCAACACCTAAATTTAAAGAAACTTAATAAGCCCTAAGGCCTATAAGGCTTTAACGGCAAACCCTTAATATATGGCGAATTAACGCACTACGCTCTTATAAAAATGCAGATAGGTAAATACCTTAAATACGTTTCCCTATTTATAACACTCCTAAAGCAATATAAGATAACACTTAGATATAAATGGCTAAAACAACATAACCCTTTAATTAGCTGGGTTAAAGAAACACTAAAGTTCCATATAACCTACTGCTGAAGCTATTGCTTAAAATACCACCTGCCTTATAAATATGCACAAGATTATTTAAATTTAATATAATATAAACTGCCCCTACTACGGACCCTAAATTAAAACGATAAAGCTACAACTGCTGATTATAGTAAAGAATGCGAAGACGTTACGCCAAAACCTCTTAAAATTCGTATAATATAAGCCGCACCTTTTATTTTATTAGCACGAAAACGAGACCATAAAATCTTCGCTGTTACTATAGAAGATATTAAGAAAGCACTAAAACTAAAGTAATATATTAACCCTTAACCTCTTATACCTAAAAAGTACCACAATCTAATTAATAAGTTTAAGAAAAGATTCGTAGACCAACTACCCCCGCATTAGGATGTATATAATTTTAAGATAGAACTTAAACCTAATATAACACCAAAGTTTGGTTTACTATACGGTATATCATAAGAAGAACTGCTTATAATATAATAATACCTTAATAAGCATCTAGAAAAAGGATTTATTCGCCCTAGTTAATCTCTATTTGCATTACCTATACTATTCGTTAAAAAGCTAGAAGGAGGCTTAAGATTCTATATTAATTATTAAACTCTAAACGCAATTACGATTTAAAACCGATATCATATTCCCCTAATTTAAGAAACGCTTGACCGCTTATTAAGGGCACAGTACTTTATAAAGCTTGATATAGTCGCTGCCTTTAATTAAATCCGTGTCCGTAAAGGAGATAAGAAGTATATAGCTTTTCGTATATAATAGGGACTCTTTAAATACCTAGTAATGCCATTTAGTGTAAAAAATGGTCCTAGTATGTTTTAATAATATATTAACAATACGCTTTGTGAATTCCTTAACGTATTTATTACCGCGTATATTAATAATATCTTAATCTACTTATCTTCACTTTCTAAATACCGGAAGCACATTTAAATGGTCCTTAAACGCCTGCGAGACGCGGGTTTATAATGCGATATTAAGAAATATAAGTTCTATATGTCTAAAGTCATATACCTAGGCCTAATTATATCCCGCGACGGAATTAAAATGAACCCTAAGAAAATCGCTGTAATTGTAAACTAGGGAAGCCCTAGTAATATATAAGATATTTAAGGATTTCTAGAATTCGCAAACTTCTATTATTAATTTATTAACTACTTTTTAGAAATTGTTTAGCTATTAGTAAACCTAACAAAAAAGAATATAAAATTTAAATAGTCCACTAAATGCAAATAAGCTTTTAATAACTTAAAATATTGCTTTATAACTGCTCTAATCCTCGCCTACTTTAACCCTAACCTTAAATATATCGTTAAAACGGACTCGTCTGATCATGCGCTAGGGGGAGTGTTGTTACAATATAATAAGAACGGCAAGCTATGTCTAGTAGCCTTTCTTTCTTAGAAACTCGCCCCTGCCGAATTATATTACGAACGCTTTAAGTACGATGTTACGACTACTTGGGAAAGAGTCGCAGGAAGCTAGTTAGTTGGTATAGGCACGGTCTAGGATGGAGCCGGTAGAGCCATGTGATGAGGAATGGTAACCAAGGTCATATAACGTGCTCTGTAAGGTCTGTGAGGTCTGCGAGGTCTATTACGTACCTCACGTACCTTATATACCTTACGTACAAGAGAGGATTTCTTAGGAGTATGGTTGTGTATTTAAAGGACCTCAGTCCCTACCGTAGATAGTTCTCTCCTTGTAGTAAATCTTAGAATACAATTGGAGTTAATCTATTGGGCAACTACTCCACCAGTTATTATTATGTTGTTAATTTGTTCTTACCTATATACCTAGCCTAATAATAGGACCCACTGTAGTTCCTGCTATAAGGTTCCGTTACACATTTACTACTAAGGTTATAGTATTAAACAAGATTGAATAACATACCACCTAAAGCACTAATTATAACGGTATTAACGGCAGCCACAGCCTTAGGAGGAGGAGACACTAATATAGCAGATATGGATTCTTAAGTGGTTACGCAAGGTTAGTTATAAGAAATGGTTAATCACTTATAAGATAATAATAGGATACTTAAAAAACGCATTAATGGAATTAAAGCAGCGAAAATTAAACTACCTTTAATTAAACGATTCTTAGGAAAGAAGTTAAAGCTTAAAGGATTTCTTACGCAGATGCACTTTAAGGTAATATAGGAAGGAGCGAAGTTAGCAACATTGTTAGATTAAATAGCCTATATAGGGTTATTCCTAATAGGGAGGGTACTTAAGTGGTTTAAATTTTACCTTACAGAAATATAGGCTAATGGCATAATAACTACTAACCAGGACATACGGTATATATTTACCAGTTAAAACAGGTTTGCAGAACAACTAATATAGATATTTAGAGACCTAGAGGCTATAACCACAGCGGAACAAAAGCTTTAGAACTTAGTACAACGCACTTTAGCAATTAAGTATACCACACAGTTTTAAACACTAGCCATATAGGTTAAGTGGAATAATAGGGCGCTTATGGCACAGTATAAATAAGGACTTAAGGCTAAAGTCTAGGACGCAATCATCCTAATAGAAGATATAGATACTCTAAGGGAGTTAATAGACCAGTTAATAAAGATTAATAATAGGATCTATTAAAGGGAACAAGCTAAGAGAGGGCAAAACAGAGTTCTATAGTTATATAAGGCGCAGAGTACGCAATAACAGATATAGAGTTAAAAACTATGGAATGGCGCAGAGCTAATAGACCTAAGCGGTACTAAAGAAACCTAAAGGTAGGGAAAGAAACTATAGAAACCTAGAGATTAAGAATCTAGTAATTAAAGAACCTAGGAGCAGAGGCTAAACTAGGGATCTTAGCAGTAAAAGACGTTTAGGCAGACTCTATAGCAAGAAAAGTAGTTTAAAGATGGAGCTTATATAAATTACGGAAAACAAGGTCATTTCGCTAGAGATTATAGAGGTAGTTAGAGTAACTACGCGGTAAAGGGAACTAGGCCAGTAGACGGCACATATATACTAAGAGATAATGGTGCACTGTAAGGAATAAAAGAGTGTTTAATTCACAGTTTTGCGTATTATTATAACAACGTATACCAAATTTATAAGGACGCTAAGTACGGCGTAAGCTATTGGCTATAGGAGCTATTGTTATCTAAGTTTAAAAAAACTAATAAACCAGCTTATAGATTGGACATTAAAGACAATAAGTTTAATATAGGCGAAGTATTTACTAATAATAAGGTAATAAGAGCAGCTTACTAAAAGCATGCAAACCTTAAAGAAGTTAAAACAGAAGTAGAGACTAAGACCATTACAAAATAAGGTTTAGTAACGGGTATTGCAACACCATTAAATACAATTTCCATCGCTTTATAAGATAATAGGAGTAACGTTTAGAAGAAACTAAGCAAGTAGACAACTACTAGTGCTAACTCATCACTTAATAAAGGTAAAAGGCCATAGGCTTAAGATTCTTAGGAAGAGATAAAAGAAGCTTAAGATTCTTAAAATAAGATAAGACACACCTAAGGACCCACAACGGACGAAAACTAATAGGAAAGGGCAGCAACTTAGTTTATAGACAAAAGAATAAGTATAGGACGCAAGTTTAAGAACTATAAGTTTAGGGAATAAATAAGAACGTTAGCAATTCTAGATAAACGCAGTATTTAGCCTAAAGATTAAATAGTTAATACTAGAATTAAAAAGCAAGACGACTACAAAGATCTAGCTATAAGACGTAGAAAATAAGAAACTATAGATAAGTTTAAAACAAGAATTATTATATAGCAAGAGCAAAAGCTAGACAAGAGGTTAGCTATGCCAGGTTATATAAGGGATAGAGTACCTATACGAAAAGTTACTAATAGGCCAAGTGCAGGGACACCTAGGGCAAAGTGGTTAGATAAATTGGAATAAGAAGAGGATCTAGATATTCTAACTAGGTTCAAAGAAAGACATACTAAAAGATATTATAATGTAGTAATAACAAGGTACTTTCTAATAGATAAACTATACACACTAAACCAGTTGTACGGAAAGTGGTATAGGCAATGACATAATAACAAATAGGAAGACTTTTATATATGGCTAGACAAAAAAGTTATCTAAGACTAACCTATTATAGAGAAACGCATGAGTTACATTAAAGGAGCATTAATTATAATATTAAGGAACCTAGAAGAGGGATCTAGGGATTAGAAAAGTAAGTAATAAATTTTAGTACCCACAGCAGAAATACCAGTAGTTAGGTTAACTAGGTATAGGTTTAAACTTAAGGATAAAAATAAACTAAGAGTTAACCCAAAACATGCAGCGTATTATATACTATTGTGGATAGCTTATGTGGATAATATGTGTAATATGCATAGAGCACTAAAAGATAAAAACCAGAAGTACCTAGCAAGGATATATTAGGCACTAGAGGAAAAGCGGTTTAAGAATGCTAAGTATATACATAAATAGCACCTAGTAGAAGTACAAGGCTAGGGGGACTTAACACTTTAACTAGGAAGATTCCTTATAGAAGAATACCTAGACGGATAATAGTGGTGGGAGTGCCTAGAGAACACTTATCTATAGCACATAGAGGAAAAGAAATAAACTAAGTATTGGCTAAAGTTGGACTAAGTATAGACAGGATCTAGCAGCTAACAGTTAGGAAAAGGGGAGGCGTATAGGACTAGAGGGAACTAGTATTAGAGCCTTAAACCCTTAAAGGAATTTAAGGATAATACCTAAATTTATAAGCCAAGTGGCAAGATTAGCAGTTTAAAGTGTTGGTAGATAGTAAAGCAACTAGGAACCATATATCACTAAAGGTAGTAGAAAGGATAGGGTTACCATATAGATAGAAGGAACACCCGTATCTACTTATAACAATTTTAGGAGATTAGATAGCCTACAGAGGAAGTATTATTAATTTTAAAATAGGACCTATTTAGTTAACTATTAAAGGAAGACCAGTTAGAATGTCTTTTAATATCCTACTATTAGGACAGGACGAGGCGATACTAGGAATACCTTAGTTACAGGAGTATAATCTAAAGATTAATTGGGTTATAGGTTAGGTTAATATTAAGGATACTTAATGGCGTAAAGTGCGACAGTAAACTAAGTTAGTATAGTACTAAGTCGGAGCAATATACAAAGAGACTAAGCGAGGCTTAAGTTATATACCAAAGAAATACCATAAGTATGGAAAAAAGTTATAGTCACCAGAAAGTAAAAAGCTGTTAGAGTATATAGTATAGGACCATAAAATAGAATTAGAAGAGAGAATAAGTCTAAAGTTCTTTCTAATCTATAAGCTTACTAAAACAGAGTTAGTAGCGCTTAAGGAGTTTATCTAGGAGAACTTACGTAAGGGATATATTAGACTGTTATAGTTATTAGCGGGATATCTAGTACTGTTTATTCTAAAGAAGAACGGAAAACTTAGAATATGTATAGACTATAGATAGTTAAACAGCATTACTAGGAAGAATAGGTATCCTTTACCCTTAATTAGCAAAATCCAAGATAGAATAAGCAACGTAAAGATCTTTACAAAGATAGATCTAAGATAGGTATACTACTAGATTAGGATCAAAAAAGGCAACAAATAGAAGGCAGCCTTTAGGTTAAAGGAAGGACTATATAAACCATTAGTTATATAATTTAGGCTTATAAACGCACTAGCAACATTCTAAAAGCAAATTAATAGTGTATTAGGAGAACACTTAGATAAGTTTGTTATAGTATACCTTAACAACATTATTATCTACTTAGAGAACGAGGAAGAACATAGAGAATATATTAAATAGGTCTTAAAGAGACTATAAAAAGAACAGATGCTAGTAGCAATTAAAAAATATAAGTTCTTTATAAGAAAAACCAATTTTATAGGATTTATTATTAAGCTAGGAAAGATTAGCATGGACCTAAAGAAAGTTAAAGCTATAGTAAATTAGCAAGAACCAGAAAATATTATATAGTTAAGATCGTTTCTAGGGTTTTATAACTACTATAGGAGGTTTATGGCATAGTAGTTAAAAAGCATTAAACCATTTACAAGGCTAACAAAGAAGGAGGAACTATAGGTTTAGGGTAGTAAGTAGAAGGAGCTGTTCTAGAAACTTAAAGAGTTGTTTACCTAAGAACCAATCCTTAAGATCTATTAACCAAAATTAGAAACGGTTGTTAAGATAGATGCATTAGACTTCGCACTAGGAGTATATTTACTACAGAAGCACCAAGATGCATAGCATCCAGTAGCGTACTATAGTTAGAAGATAACACTACCAGAGTTAAACTATAACATCTATAATAAGGAGTTATTAGGTATAGTTATAGCACTTAAAAAATAGAGAGCATTCTTACAAGGCACAGAGAAACTATTTATAGTTAAAATGGACTATAAGAACCTTACAGGATTCCTAATAATAAAGAAACTTAACCAAAGACAGGTTAGATAGGCGGAAATACTTATAGAATACTATTTTAAAATTTAGTATACCAAGGGTACCAATAATGCACGAGCAGATGCTCTAAGCAGAAAGGCTAAACTATAAAGTAATAAAAAGCTATTAGGAGCTTTGTTGCAAAAAGATTAAGACGGATTAATTAGGTATAATTATCCAAAGATTATAGTAACTAAAGAAAGTTAGATCTATAAGTTACTAGAGAATAATTAGATATATAAGATTTAAGAAGCATAGGCAAAGGATCTAAACTTAGAGCAATATAAAAATAGAGAAGTAATATATATACCTAAGTCTATTGTAGAAGAATTTATTAAGGAATTCCACAAGGGAATAACATAAGAATATAATAGGTCTATAGGACTAGTGTTAAGGCTTTAAGAGGAGTATATTATTTAAGGAATCTGGGGACTAGCAAGATAAGTTATAAAGGAATATTTAGATTACCAAAGGAACAAACCGATAAGGTATAAACTATATGGAGGGCTATAACCTATTAAAATACCAGGAAGACCATAGGAGGTTATATTATAGGACTTTATTATTAAGTTACCAAAGTTAAAAGATCCTATTACAGGACAAGATTATAACGCGATTTTAGTAATAGTAGATAAGCTAATAAAGTAGGAATACTTTATAGCATACACTAAAGAGATATTAGTAGAAGATGTCACTAGAATCTATATAAAGGAAGTGTTTATAAGATATAGAGTACTAGATAAGATTATATCGGATAAAGATCTAAGATTTATAGTAGTATTTTAGGAAGTATTTCTAGCGGAACAAGGGGTTCGCGCAGTAATATCTACAGTATATTATCTATAGATAGACGGACAAACGGAAAGACTAAACTAGACACTAGAATAGTATCTAAGGCACTATATTAATTACGCATAGAATAATTGGGTATTGTTATTACCAGTTATATAGTTTACATATAATACAACACCACAAGAAGAAATAGGGACATTACTATTTAAGGCAAATTACGGGTATAAACTAAGAACATCATTATCGCTATATTAAGTAAAAAAGACGAGTAGCACAGCTAAATAAAGAATGGAGATGTTAATAAATCTTTATGTAAACCTTATAGAAACAGCTAAACTAGTATAAGAACGAGTAAAAAGGTACTATAATACTAAGAGATCTAAGGGACCAGATCTTAAGAAGGGAGATAAAGTATGGCTACTATATAAAAATTTTAAGAGTTAATAACTAAGTAAGAAGTTAGACCACGTTAGACTAGGACCTTTTAAAGTTAAGTAAAGAACTTTATTAGTTACGTATAAGTTAAACCTACTAGCCAAAATAAGGATCTACCCTATATAGTATGTTGTGATGCTAGAACTAGCATATAGAAGTATAGAACCACTAGTCTATAAGGTAGACACGTATAGAGGATAAGAGGTAGATAAATAGCAAGTTTTAAAGATTATTAGTTACGAGGACGTAAATGACAAAATATAGTATAAAGTAAAGTAGATAGGCTATAGTAAGACTACTTAGAAACTACTAAGCAACCTAGAGAACGCTATAGAAAAGGTACAGAAGTATTAGAAGAAAGTAGGTCAGGTAATATTAACAAAAAAGGATCGCTAAAAAATGAGTTACCTAAGGGGGACCTAAGAGGAGTAATTGCCAAGCTACTTAGAGTTATTTCCCTTATAGGAGGAGAGCTAGTCCTTTTATTACTAAGTTCCTGTAGACCTTATTAAATAAGTTTCCACTCCTTAAAATGAACCTTCTCACGCACTTTCTTAAGATAAAGAAGACAGGTAGAAGCCGATAGACGGGCTTTAAAGGCACGCTATTAAGCAGCTATAGCCTCCTACTCCGCTTTTTATAAACGGCGAAGTTTATCTAGAGCGCTTAAAAGCTTACCGTTAAGCGTTATAGTGGCAGATTAAATACGAGACCCTATAATAAGTTACTTAGGGAACTTAAAGACTGTTAAGAGTTATAGGACGCGCATACTTAGCGTTAAAAACGGAATGAATGTTATAAAGCAATTAAACATTTAACTTAGTACACTCCGAGCAAAAAGAGGGTTGCTAAGATAAAGGACTTGCTAGCGCAATATATACTAACCCCTCTTTTAAACAATAAGAATATGGAGAAGGCATAATTTTACTAAGCGATAGTATAGCAGCAATAGTGCGAGCACGTTGTTAGGATGATGAAGAAGAAGATGCTTTAGGTATAATAAGTAAGAATATTAACTAGACTAATTAAACGGATATTACACCTCTAGTAGATAACTTAGAGATATTAGGAATCTTTAAGGACAAAGATAAAGAGGAGGGAGATAGTGTTATAAACGCTTTAAGTATAATATTATAACTACTTGGGGAAGAGTCGCAGGAAGCTAGTTGGTTAGTATAGGCACGGTCTAGAATAGAGCTAGTAGAGCTATGTAACGAGGAATAGTAACCAAGGTTATATAACGTGCTCTATAAGGTCTATAAGGTCTATAAGGTCTATTACGTACCTTATATACCTTACATACCTTACGTACAAGAGAGGATTTCTTAGGAGTATGGTTGTGTATTTAAAGGACCTTAGTCCCTACCGTAGATAGTTCTCTCCTTGTAGTGAATCTTAGAATACAATTGGAGTTAATTTGTTGGGTAACTACTCCACTAGTTATTATTACGTTATTAATTTGTTCTTACCTATATACCTAGCCCAATAATAGGACCTACTGTAGTTCCTACTACAAGGTTCCGTTACAAATTAAACTATAAGATATACGATAAGGAACTACTTGCAATTATTAGATGCTTTAAATAATAGCATCCTAAGCTAGAAGGATTGTTGTTCCTAATATATATATTAACGGACCACAAGAACCTGCAGTACTTTATAACTATAAAGCAATTAACGCAGCGCTAAATTCGTTGGGCCGAATACCTCTTATAATTTAACTTTAAGATTACGTACTAACTGGGTAAACTTAATTAGAAGCCTAATATATTAATATAACAATTATAAAATCTACCTGCGAATGCTTTAGACAAATGGATTATAAATTAATTATAGATCATATTACCTCCTAAACGTTTTAAAAAACTACGTCCTATATTCCTAGATATAGAACTTGATAGAAACGAATTAGAAGTTAATAAATAGGAAATAGAAATTAATAAGCTAATAAAATACGAATACAAGAACGATATATAGATAATAGATATAATAAAAGCAATTTAAACAGGAAAACAATAGCATAAGGATATTATACTCGCTAAATACAAAATTCAAAACAATCGATTATACTATTAATAGAAGATGGTAGTTCCGAATTCTAAGCTTTTATAATTTAAGATACTTAGATTTATATACAACTCCCCTATAGTAGGGCATCCCGGCCGTGCGAAGACTTATAAGATTATTTAACGAGTATACTACTAGCCTATAATGCACAACTACGTACGAAAATACGTTCGAGCATATAGGATGTGCGTACGTGGAAAGACCTCTTATATAAAGAAATAAGGAGTATTTTAACCGCTACTAATTCCAATGCAAAGATGGCGCGACATCTTAATTAACTTTATAGTCGACTTGCCTAACAGTAATAGGTTTACGAATATTATAGTAGTCATTAACCATCTTATAAAAATGCGATATATAATCCCCATAGACTTAATTAATACGATATTAGTAGCTGAATGTTTTGTTAAGTATATCTTTAAGCTACATGGACTTCCTAACTCGATAATATCTAACTATAGAAGCCAGTTTATTTCAGACTTCTAGCAAGCTCTATATAAATAATTAAGTATTTAAATACGACTCTTAACTGCATTTTATCTAGAGATAGATAGTTAAACCAAAATTATAAACACGATTATAAAATAATATCTATAAATATACTACTCCTACCTACAAGATAACTGGGAAAAATGGCTACCTTTAACTAAGTTTACTGCGAATAATACAATAAACGTATTAATAGGCGTGACGCTGTTCTATGCAACCTACGGACAAGACCCCTAACTTGGATTTAAACCATAACCCAAAATCAACATAACAGGACCTATAATTAAACGGATTTAGTTAATTAACGCGCACAACTTCGCTAATTAAATAAAGTAGTTAACGGAACTATTATAAAGTAAATTAACGTACGCTTAAATGGTATAGGAATGGTATGCGAATAAAGGACGAGCTCCCGCATAGGACTTTAAGGAAGATAATATGGTTTACCTAAATATATAAAACCTAAAGACTTAACGGCCCTTAAAGAAACTTAATTGGAAATTTACGGGCCTATACTAAATTAAGAAGAAATTGAGCCCGTATACTTATAAGCTTAAACTACTAACTAAGATAAAAATATATCCGATATTTTACGTAAGCTTGCTATAACCCTTAAAAGACGAACCTATAACCTACGAAGTGCCGCCACTACCTCCTGTAATTGTTAATAATGGTAACGGTTCTTACTTTATTAACTTAATTAATAATATGCGATAGAAAATATAATCTAAACAATTTAAACTTCTTATTAAGTGGGAAGGATATAAAACATAAACCTAGGAAACCTATAAATAGGTTAAGGCCGACGCGCCTTCCCTAGTAAAAGAATTCCATAAAGACTATCCTTCGCGGCCTGCTCCGGCTAGATAGACATAATATAAAGGTAAACAACTGCCACCTAATATAAAGACATAAAATATAATAGCAGGAAACTTAAAATTAAAAAGAACTTAAACCACATTATAACGCTTATAAGGTAATAAGTTATAAATTCTTAACCAAATCGAATTATTTTGGACCTTTAGCCAAAGGGGGGGGGGTACTATAACGGGACTAGCCTAGTTATAGTAGGAATGTCTTAGTAAAACACTTAATAGATAAATTCTAACGCTTTAATTAAATTCTGCTAAGTTAATTAAATTCTACCAAATTCTGCTAACTTAATTAATTTCTACTAGTCTCCACTAAATTCCACTAATGTAATAGAATTTAGTTAAAACCTATTAAAATCCATATGGGCTTATGCCCACGCGTCTACTGCCAAGACCATAAATATTTAGCTATAAGTTTCCTATATTTCTTTCTCTTCTTTATATAATGTCTTGTTCTCTGCAAGAGCTATATACCCTTAGATTTAGATAGAATTTATATTATTCCTTTAAATCTTCCTTAAAGCCTCTTCGCGCCCTTACAGTTATAATAAGAGTTTTTTTTTAAAAAAAAAAAAACCCTCTTTTAAGAAAAGCTCTCTTTAAGTAGTATTAATATCTATAAAATTCTTATATTTCCATTATTAACAACCTTATACGTGTAGCTACTACTTAGTTATAATAATAAGTACCTTTATAACGGAACCTTGTAGCAGGAACTACGGTGGGTCCTATTATTAGGCTAGGTATATAGGTAAGAATAAATCAACAACGTAATAATAACTGGTGGAGTAGTTGCCTAACAGATTAACTCTAATTGTATTCTAAGATTTACTACAAAGAGAGAACTATCTAGGTAGGGACTATGGTCCTTTAAATATATAATTATACGCCTAAGAAATCCCTTCGCTCCGTAAGGTATGTGTGCTCTATCTACCCTATTATAGATTACATAGATTATATAGATTATATAGATTATATTATATAACCTCGGCTACTATTCCTTGTTATATGGTTCTACCGGATCCATTTTAGACCGTGCCTATATTAACCAACTAGCTTCCTCCAACTCTTCTCTAAGTAGTTATAACATTATACTTAAGCTGTCTGTAATACTATCTCCCTCCTCTTTATCTTTGTTTTTAAAGATTTCTAACATCTCCAAGTTGTCTACTAGAGGTGTAATGTCCGTTTAATTAATCTGGTTAATATCCTTACTTATTATGCCTAAAGCATCTTCTTCTTCTTCTACAGCTTGCTAGTTTTGCACTATTGCTGCAATCTTGTCTCTAGGTAAGATAATGCCGTCTCCATATTCTCGCTGTATAAAAGAGGGGTTAGTCTATATTACGCTAGCGAGCCCTTTATCTTAACAACTGTTCTCTTATTCGGAGTGCACTAAAGTAAACATTTAATTGTCTTGCGACGTCCGCTCTATCTCTAACGCTAAGTGTACGCGTTCTATAACTCTTAATAGTCTTTAGGTTCCCTAAGTAACTTATTATAGGGTCTTATATTTAATCTACTGCTAAGAAACTTAATGGTAAACTAGCCTTTACGCTGCTTAAGGTTTAACGTGTCTTAGAAGAGTCCGTATATATCCTTAAAGCTTAATATCTAGCTTATGCTCGTCTTTAACGTCTTAAATATATATATAAGAAGGTTCGTTCTAAGGAGTGGAAACTAGTTTAATAGGGTCTATCTAAGCTAGGTAATAAAAGGACTAGCTTTCCTCCTACAAGGGAAACAACTTTAAGTAGCTTAGTAATTACTCCTCTTAGGTCCCCCTTAGGTAACTTATTCTTTGGCAATCCTTCTTTATTAATATTACCTAACCTACTTTTTTCTAATACTCTTATACCTTTTCTATAGCGTTTTTTAGGTTGCTTAGTGGTTTCTAGGTAGTCTTACTATAGCCTATCTACTTTACTTTATATTATGTTTTGTTATCTACGTCCTCGTAACTAATAATCTTTAAAACTTGCTATTTGTCTTCCTTTTGTCCTCTATACGTGTCTGCCTTGTAAACTGGTGGCTTAACATCCCTATATACTGGTTTTAGCATCACAATATATTATATAGGGTAGATCTTTATTTTGGCTAGTAGGTTTAACTTATATGTAACTAATAAAATTCTTTACTTAACTTTAAAAGGTCCTAGTCTAATATAGTCTAACTTCTTGCTTAGTCGTCAACTCTTAAAATTTTTGTATAGTAGCTATACTTTATCTCCCTCCTTAAGATCTGGTCCCTTAGATCTCTTAGCATTGTAATACCCTTTTATTCTTTACTGTACTAGCTTAGCTGTTTCTATAAGGTCTATATAAAGATTTATTAATGTCTCTATTCTTTATTTAGCTGTACTACTCGTTTTCTTTGCTTAATATAGCGATAATAACGTTCTTAGTTTATACCCGTAGTTTACCTTAAATAGTAATATCCCTATTTCTTCTTATAGTATTATATTATATGCAAACTGTATAACTAGTAATAATAATACCTAATTATTCTATGCGTAATTAATATAATGCCTTAAATACTGTTCTAGTGTCTAGTTTAGTCTTTTTGTTTATCTGTCCGTCTGTGGATAATATGCTATAGAGGTTGCTACGCAAACCCCTTATTCTGCTAGAAATACTTCCTAAAACGCTGCTATAAATCTTAGGTCTCTATCTGATATAATTTTATCTAGTGCTCTATATCTTATAAATACTTCTTTTATATAGATTCTAGTGACGTCCTCTACTAATATCTCTTTTATATATACTATAAAGTATCCCTACTTTGTAAGCTTATCTATTATTACTAAGATCGCGTCGTAATCTTGTCCTATAATAGGATCTTTTAACTTTGGTAGTTTAATAATAAAGTCCTATAATATAACCTTCTATAGTCTTCCTGGTACTTTAACAGGTTATAGCCCTCTATACAGCTTATACCTTATTAGTTTATTCCTTTAGTAATCTAGATATTCCTTTATAACTTACCTTACTAGTCCCTAAATTTCTTAAATAATATACTCCTCCTAAAGTCTTAACACTAGTTCTATAGACCTGTTATATCCTTATATCATTCCCTTATGGAATTCCTTAACAAACTTTTCTGTAATAGACTTAGGTATATACGTTGCTTCTCTATTTTTATATTGCTCTAAGTCTAGATTCTCTACCTATACTTCTTAGATCTTCTATATCTAATTACTTTTTAGTAATTTGTAGATCTAACTTTTCTTAGTTGCTATAATTCTTAGGTAATTATACCTAATTAATCCATCTTAATCTTTTTGTAACAAAGCTCCTAATGGCTTTTTATTACTTTATAGTTTAGCCTTTCTGCTTAGAGCATCTGCTTATGTATTGTCTATACCCTTAGTATACTAAATCTTGAAATAGTATTCTGTAAGCATTTTCGCCTATTTAACCTATCTTTAGTTAAGTTTCTTTGTTATTAGGAATCCTATAAGGTTCTTATAGTGTGTCTTAACTATAAATGGTTTCTTTATACCTTATAAGAATGCTCTCTATTTCTTAAGTACTATAACTATACCTAACAACTCCTTGTTATAGATGTTGTAGTTTAACTCTAGTGGTGTTATCTTCTAACTATAGTATATTACTGGATGCTATGCGTCCTGGTGCTTCTATAGTAAGTATACTCCTAGTGTAAAGTCTAATACGTTTGTCTTAATAACTATTTTTAACTTTGGTTAATAGATCTTAAGGACTGGCTTTTAGGTAAACAACTCTTTAAGTTCCTAGAATAGCTTCTTCTACTTATTACCCTAAATCTATAGTTCCTCTTTCTTTGTTAGCCTTGTGAATGGCTTAATACTTTTTAACTACTGTGCTATAAACCTCCTATAGTAGTTGCAAAACCCTAGAAACGACCTTAACTGTATAACGTTCTCTAGTTCTTACTAACTTACTATAGCTTTGACTTTCTTTAGGTCTATACTAATCTTTCTTAGTTTAATAATAAATCCTATAAAATTAGTTTTTCTTGTAAAGAACTTGTATTTCTTAATTGCTACTAGCATCTGTTTTTTCTATAGTCTCCTTAAGACCTATTTAACGTGTTCTCTGTGTTCTTCCTTATTCTCTGAGTAAATAATAATGTTATTAAGATATGCTATAATAAACTTATCTAGGTGTTCTCCTAACACGCTATTAATTTACTTCTGGAACGTTACTAGTATATTTATAAGCCTGAATTGTATAACTAATGGTTTATATAGTCCTTCCTTTAACCTAAAGGCTGCCTTCTATTCGTCACCTTTTTTGATCCTAATCTGATGGTACGCCTATCTTAGATCTATTTTTGTAAAGATTTTTGCGTTGCCTATCCTGTCTTAGATTTCGCTAATTAAGGGTAAAGGATACCTATCCTTTCTGGTAATGCTATTTAACTGTTTGTAGTCTATGCACATCCTAAGTTTTCCGTTTTTCTTTAGGATAAATAGTACTGGATATCCTGCTAATGACTATAACGGTTTAATATATCCCTTTTATAAGTTCTCCTAGATAAACTCTTTAAGCGCTACTAACTCTATTTCAGTAAGCTTATAGATTGGAAAGAACTTTAGACTTGTTTCCTCTTTTAATTCTATCTTATAATCCTATGCTGCATGCTTTAATAGCTTTTTACTTTCTAGTAACTATAACTTTTTTCCATACCTATAGTATCTCTTTGGTATATAACTTAAGCCTCGCTTAGTCTCTTTATATATCGCTCTGACTTGGTACTATACTAACTTGGTTTACTGTCGCACTTTACGCCGTTAAGTATTCTTAATATTGACCTAACCTATAACCTAATCGATCTTTGGATTGTACTTTTATAACTAAGGTATTCCTAGTATCGCCTTATCCTGTCCTAATGGTAGGATATTAAAAGACATTCTTACTGGTCTTCCTTTAATAGTTAGCTAAATAGGTCCTGTCTTAAGATTAATAATACCCCCTCTATAGGCTATCTAATCTCCTAAAATTATTATAAGTGGATATAGGTGTTCCTTTTGTCTATATAGTAACCCTATCCTTTCTACTGCTTTTGGTAATATGTGGTTTCTTATTACTCTACTATCTATTAACGCTTTGAACTGCTGATCTTGCTATTTAACTTATAAATTTAGGTATTGTCCTTAAATCCCTTTAAGGGTCTAAAGCTCTAATACTGGTTCCCTTTAGTTCTGTACGCCTCTCCTTTTCCTGACTAATAGCTGCTAGATCCTGCTTATACTTAGTCCACTCTTAGCTAATACTTAGTTTATTTCTTTTCCTCTAACGTATTTCACGGGTGAGCTGGTTAAACGGGTGAGCTGGTCAAACGGGTAAGCTGATCACTTCAAAAACACACTAAAAAATGGAAAAATCACACTTTAATATCTTAACAACCACTTAATAATAAATTTTAATAATTTAAATTTAGACTTTTAT
>Ga0307507_10006349_pt1 | contig 18239 bp, 9 predicted proteins | sample 7_EM_MG_FD_207223 | JGI IMG/M metagenome (GOLD analysis project Ga0307507, IMG submission 207223) | Populus trichocarpa ectomycorrhiza microbial communities from riparian zone in the Pacific Northwest, United States - 7_EM | ecosystem: Host-associated > Plants > Roots > Unclassified | place... | reverse complement strand
TTTCAAACGTTGTAGCACGTGGGACCCAGTGAACAGTAACTCGCGTTCATGTGTTACCAAACAGCTTGTAGCTTCAAATCGCAGGAAACGTGGACACCACCACGTTGCCAAACGGTTTCTAAGTAAACTAGATGTCAATTGACAAAATTTAATTTGATATTTTTTTAAAAAATAAAATTAAAAACAATGTTAATTTAATATTTTTTATAAAAATAAATATTAAAAAGATAATATTTTAGAGCAGTTTTAAACTTAAAATCAAATCAAATTAAAAAAAAAATTGAGCCTTAATTTACCTTTCAAGCACAATTAATGTTTGAAGCTCATTCCTTGTATAAGAATCCATAGATAAAAAGTCATAGGCTACCAAAATTCATCCGCTTGAGAGTTCTCCCCTACGCTTGTTTAATGACCTTTTCTCTTCTTTCTTAAACTGCGGCCGGGTACTGTAACATGAAGAAAATAAAAGAGTTTAGGACCAAGCCATTAAAAAACATTTAATATCTATCAACATTTGACTATGTATCAAGACACGTATAGCTATAAATTCAACACAGTGAAATAATATTTGTGTCCAACTCAAAAAAATTAATAAAGCTAGTTATTAAAAGTAAAATTATCTTTTTTTATCCTTCTTCATTTTTATTTTCTATTAGATTTTATCCTTATGATTTAGATTGTTGTTTTATATCTTAGTAATTTTTTTGAATTGATATTTTTTTTCTAATTTTATCCTTCAATATTAAAGTAATTCAAAACAAGCTTCCTGATTAAACAAAAATTTAGGATTTCACGGGTTATAAATTTAAAAAATTAATTCTGGTTTCGGGGATTCACCCCAAGTTTGCTTGTTTTTTTTTTTTTAAGTTCATGTTTTTTTCAATTTCATCATTCAAACATTAGATTGTTTGATAATTAAGCTTTATAGTTTTATTTAATTTATTCTGACGAGATTATCCTGATATCATAACCAGGTCACATGTTTTGCATGTTAACCCGAATGGACTCTGGTCGAGTATTTTCAATCTTTTTTAATTATATTTTTTTCTTTAATTCCATCATTCAATATTGAATATTTTGTTTGTTAGATATTGAGCTTTGATTTTTTTTTCATTTTACTTTTTATAAGGTTACCGTGTCTTCATTTAGTTTTTTCTTCGTTATTAGATAACATCTTTTAACATTTGATTTTTTAAAAATTGATTTGTTATTTTAATTTTATCCTTACTAATTGAGAATTGATCTTCATGATTTTATTTTTTTGATTTCCTTTCTATGAGGCTTTCTTAATCTCATACTCATGATTGAGGGGTTAGCGAGTTAATCTGGTTTGTCTTTTTTTTTTGTTGTTGTTTTTTTATTTTAGTTTCACTCTTTAATATTGGGTTGTTTGAAAAATTGAAACTTGAGAGACCAAATGAAAGTTTTTTACGCTTTTTATGGAAAAAGTGCTTTGTTTCTTACTTTTATGTTAACTTTATCCTTCATCTCTCAATTAGTTTTATAACAATAATATAAAACTTTATTTCGTAAAATATACCGTTAATTAACATGGGAATACTTTGCAGCACATAAGGTAAGTGAGAGAAATGAAGTCGAAAGAGATACCGGGCCATAACAAAATTTCAAAGGACTAAATTAAAGAGATAAAAAGTCAGGTGACCAAAGTATAAAATAATAAAAAGTTTAGGGATTTAAAAAGAAAAAACTGAATATGAATATGAAAATGTAAGAGGACAAAGAGTTGACTAAAACTAAATGTCTTCTCGTCAAGAGTTTCTGTATTTAGTTGGCTGCCACGAAGACGGATAGCTGAAATGGTTCTTTAATGGGGAAAAAAAAATACAGGGCTAGAAGACGGCCACGGCGTTTTCGCTAGCAATAACCTTCTCTGTATTTTTACCCTTTAAACATCACAATCTTTATATCAATTCCAGAAAATAACAATATACGATTTGTAGCATTTTAAAATATTTTTTAAAAAAAATATTAAAAAAAATATTTTATTTTATTTTTTAAAATTATTTTTAATATTGCCTCATTAAAACAATCTAACAATATAAAAAATAATTTTAAATAAAAATATATTTTCAAATCTATAAGAAACGTGATTCCAAACCGTTCAAATGGCATCAGCAGTGACGTGCCTAGCCAACCAGTTAAATTAATTACCAAATTTTAATGTCATACGTATGTCTTTATTTATGGATAGTTATCCCTGCATCTTTCTTTCCTACAACTAGCATTGACAAGTGAGAGTCAGATGCTGTTGCTAATTGTTTTTCGGACTCTTCCGGCTTGTTTGTTTTTATGTTTTAAAAATATTATTGAAAAAATTTTATTTTTTTTTATTTTATATTAATATTTTTTAAGTATTTTTAGATATTTTGATGTGCTGATGTAAAAAATAATTTAAAAAAATAAAAAAAACATTATTTTAAAATATTTTTAATAAAAAAATAATTTAAAATACAACCGGAAACTCACTTTCAATTCTTAATTACTTGGTATAAACGGTATTCTTGTCTTGCTATTCAAGGATGCTGAAAATTCAACTGGTAGACTTTTATGCTTTCTCACGGATCTCTTCTAATAATAATCTCTCATCTTTATCAACAAGATTTTTTTTTACATATTTCAAGTTCAAAATAGCTAGAAGACGGTGGACCGTGCGTGTAATTTTTTTTTTTTTTTAGTTTAATGTGGGTGTCCGGTTCAGTTTGCGCGCACCTCGACTAATCCCACAGGCCCTGAAGTTAATGACCATGTAAGCTTCCAGTGACCATCATATGAGCAACCACAGGGCTCGAACCTGAGACCACAGAGGGAGCAAACCTCTTGGTCCCAAACTCTTACCACTGAGCCACCACCTAGATGGTTAACATGTTTTTAAGTTTAGAATGAATAGAATTTAGAGATGGGAATAATTATTTTTATGGTGAAATTCAAAAGTCATTAAACTTATAGATGAATCTCAGAAGAAGGGGAAAAATCCTTATCTGGACCTCTTGCTTGGATAAATCAGGCAGTAAAATGCAAATAAAAGGTGAAATGATATAAAAGCGAAATTTTTTATTGAAATAACATATTATTTTAAAAGGTTGGGAATCGTGATATTTAATTAAATTTAGGGCTAACATGTAAATCTCAAGAAAAATAAATAAATAATAATATAATAAAAACTATGGTGTAATGAGATAAATAGTAAATAAAAAGAAAAATAGGGTAAGAAGATAAAAGAAGAAGAGTTTTAGGCAAGAAATGTATATCTTTCTAGTAGCAAAAATGAAATTCAACTTATATTAAATCATTGTTTTTGTAGTGTATTGAGATTTGTAATTAAATATTAAATTGTCCGATGTTTATATAATTTTGAATTTAATTTAAAAATGTAAACTTATGATGTTGTGTTAGTTTTTTTTATTGTATCCGAAATAATTCATGCATAATTATACTTCTTAAATTTGTTTTTAAAGATTCATATATTTTATATTGATAGTTTATATATGTAGTGAACCATAATGACATGTGATGGCTATAATGTGGCTGAGTTGTAATGTGATAAGTTTAGGATGAGTGGACAATAAATGAGATATGGATTGGTTAAATATTGAAGTGTAACAGGCTCTAGTCAATAACTTAGGATCTCATAGTATAAAAAAGATTCTGCTGAAATTTTAATAGATTTTTTAATCAAAATTTCTTAGTAGAATGTATATGTATATAAAACAAAGATTCACTCTAAAGTTATAATATTTCATAAGACATTAAGTATGATTACAAGTAAGTAATTTTTTTTTATTGGAGGATGATACATAATCGGTCACCCGGTTCATTATACCATTCAACCGGTTCATAGGAAAAATCACAAAATTTTCAAAAATATCAAAACCAGGGCTCTAGGGCGAGATTTTTTAAATATAAAGTCTTTTTTAATCTACAAGTTGGATAAAGATGTATATTTTGACTCATAAATATATATTTGGAATAAAAAGTTATTGAAATTATAGTTTTTGTGGGAATCGGTCGATCGGTTCATATAACTGGATGGACCAATCGACCGATTAGATAATTTGATTTTTACCTTGTCGTCCGAAGCGTAGTATTTACTAAATATCACTATTTTGAAACGTAAAAATTATCTTTTCGCACTTAAAAATAACGATTTTTAGTAAATATTATGTTTTTAAAGCACGATAAGATGAAAGTATGTTATTTCACTAAATATTTTTAAAATTATTTTATTTTTTTTAAAATTTTTTAAAAAATATGTAAATTTTAAAAAAATATCTCCGGCTGATTCAATCATCCGAAGAATTATTGTCTACATGACTACCTACACAAAAATACTCCCTTAACTTGTGCCGGTACCAGATAAATATCATGTGGCAGTGATTTAACTCTCAGCATCCGTAACCCAAAAAATAAGACTCAACTCCACATCATAGACAAATACATTTTAATTCATTTTGCCTCACAATTAACGGTGAAAAAACCAATTGAAATTTTATACTGTGTATATTTTTATGTTTAAAAAATATTTTTATTTTAAATATTTTTTTTTATAATTTTGAATAGTTTCAATATACTAATATTAAAAATAAATTTTAAAAAATAAAAAAACTATAATATAAACCGCTATCAATAATCCCCTCTCTTCAACATCTATTCCAGGAATAAGTACATATCGTAAAATCCGTCATTCAATAAAAAATATATACATTAATTACCTTATCATATCTTTCAAACAAAGTGAATCTTGACAAAGAATTACAATACATGATGTGATCGGATTGTGATCTACCATCCGCTTTTACATTATAAAATTCTCTGGTTTTATGATATAAATTGTGATAAAAAACCATAAAAGAAAGAATATTTTTTTTCCAATTAAACTCAAGTTCGAGTTTGCGTTTATTTATTTTTTATTTAGAAAAAAGGTATTGATTGATTAATTAATTAATCAAGCAGCAACAACTATAAAAAGAAACAATAAAAGAAGCAGTCGGTATGAAATGAATAGGATATTTGTTTTTGTGTTTAAAAAAATATATTTTTTTTAAATAATTTTTTATAATTTTTTATTGTTTTGATGATATAATATTAAAAATATTTTAAAAAATAATTGTTACCTGTCACCAACACTCCAAACGCACGTGACCCCTCGGATCAAAACTGGCACGTTAACAAGTCCGTACATCACTTCACTCATCTCTCCACGTGTCACACCGCCATTGGTTTCTCTTCTCCATGTCTCCACGCCAGCCACAATAACACTCCTCTCTTTCCCACAATACCCCGGCTTGTTTCCCATAATCACATAAATAGCCTTCAAGCACCAACAAGGCCCGTTCTGCTCTTTCTCTCTCTAGCCACTGCCTTTGCGAGTGTCTCATCTGGCTACACTCAGAAAAATCCCGCTTTCGCTTCTTCTTCTCATTGTCTCCTCTCGATTTCATTCTCGCCTCTCTGATTCGCTCGATCGTACGGTCCATATCCACCCATGACTATGATGACTCCTTCACCGTTGGATGTATTCTCTTCCTATCTCATTCTCTCTCGCATGCCATTCAATTTTTATATTTTGCATTTATTTTTAATGTTTAGTTCTTGGATCTTTTACTGTTTCTGATTAATGTAAAATCGAGAGTTTTCTGAATTGGAATTGAAACTGAGTTTGATTTTTGTATGTTTTGATTTAGTTTAATCAAAGCTAGGGTTTATTGATTGTGTTTTTTTCTTTTGAATTTAAAGCAAGAAGACGAGGAGATGCTCGTGCCGCATTCAGATTTAGTTGAAGGCCCACAACCAATAGAAGGTTGGAGAGTTCAATCTGTTTTTTTTTTTTTCTAATTCGTATGGTGTGATCGAACGGATCTTCTGCTAGACTGTATTATATCGATTGATTTGTTAGGGTTTGGTAATTTGTGTGGTGATTGTTGTTTTTTTGATGTGGTGGTAGTGGCACAAGTGGAGCAAACTAGTACGGTGGAAAATCAGCCAGTGGAGGATCCCCCGTCCATGAAATTTACGTGGACTATTGAGAATTTTACTAGGTTGAACACAAAGAAGCATTATTCCGATGTATTTATTGTTGGCAGTTACAAATGGTAGGTGGATAAACCGTGAAGTCTATCTGTTTGATCAGTTGGAATTTTTTACGAGTTGCAATTTGTAGTGTGTGGATCGGTTGTGGTTAATCTCATTTGGTATGTTTTTAACAGGCGAGTACTGATCTTCCCTAAAGGAAACAATGTGGACCACTTGTCGATGTATTTGGATGTTGCTGATTCTACGACTTTGCCATATGGATGGAGTAGATATGCGCAATTCAGCTTGGCCGTGGTCAATCAAATTCATAACAAGTACTCAATTAGAAAGGGTATCTTCTTTGATGTTACGATTTAATGGCACTTTTCGTTAATGTAACTTTTGTTGTTCTTAATTTATTAATAAATTTTGTTTGGATCGATTTGTTATTGAATTGTCACGTGGATTGCTTGCTTGAGCACATTATCATATTTCCTGTTGAGCACATGTTCATTCTAATCAATAATTGATTGGCAATTTGTTATCTTTTATGACCTTTATAGATATATTATCAATATTTGCCTATTTTATAATCTTATGACTTTGAAGACATATTGCCAATGATTGTTTATTTCACAAGTGTATTGAAAGAAAAGTGAGTGCACCAATGTGGTGCCCTATATGCACAAGGTTAGAATTCTGCTTACACAAGCTCTAGTATGAACGCCACAATAAACCACCAACAGAGTTTGGAAACCTTGACCATTTGCCAATAATATGATCAATTACTTGACTATCTTGTCCTTTGAGGGTTTGTGCTGTTTGGTAACTTTGTTGTTTTTTCTTTGCTGTATGTAGCAATATCTCGTTTTTGTTCTTAAACATGCTAGCATGGTAACTCCATATATTGTGATCTTTAAAAGCAGTCAAAGTAACTCCATATATACTCTGTTCTCTTTTAAAAATAAACATTTGCAGACACACAACATCAGTTCAACGCAAGAGAGAGTGACTGGGGTTTTACATCTTTCATGCCTCTGAGTGAACTTTATGATCCAAGTAGAGGATATCTAGTGAACGATACAGTTGTTATTGAAGCTGAAGTTGCTGTCCGTAAGCTTCTAGATTATTGGTCCTATGACTCGAAGAAGGAGACAGGCTATGTAGGACTGAAGAACCAGGGAGCAACATGTTACATGAACTCTCTCCTACAGACTCAGTACCATATTCCTTACTTCCGAAAGGTTAGCACATTCTCAGTTTTTCTAAGCTCTTCTTGACTTGTGTTAACACATTGTTGAAATGGAATTGCCTCATTCTGAAATATATATATTTTTTTCAGGCTGTGTACCACATGCCAACAACTGAGAATGACATGCCTACAGGAAGCATTCCATTGGCCCTGCAGAGTTTATTCTATAAGCTTCAATATAATGATACCAGTGTTGCAACAAAGGAACTGACCAAATCTTTTGGCTGGGATACATATGATTCCTTCATGCAACATGATGTGCAAGAACTCAACAGAGTCCTATGTGAGAAGCTAGAGGATAAAATGAAGGTATTGAACGTCCAACAGTTTTGAGACATGTTTTCATTAAGTTAAGTTTCCAACTTCTTTTCTGCTGGTCCAGGGGACTGTTGTGGAGGGGACTATACAGCAGTTGTTTGAGGGTCACCATATGAACTACATTGAGTGCATCAATGTGGACTACAAATCTACAAGGAAGGAGTCATTTTACGGTACTATTTGGTCAGCATTTAAATATTATGTGTAATGATGTTCACCTAAGGCACTGATGTGTGGGCATTACATGGCAGATCTCCAGCTTGATGTGAAAGGTTGTCGAGATGTTTATGCTTCTTTTGACAAATATGTGGAAGTTGAACGGCTTGAGGGTGATAACAAATACCATGCTGAAGAACATGGTTTGCAGGTCAGTTAAAGATAGTGAATAGAGCCAGATTATGAGATTGGTTTAAGCCAGCATGAAATATATACACCAGCTCACACAACTCTTGCATCACGCTCATACACATCAAAATATGGAAGCCAGTGCTACATAGCATCTCAGGGTGCCTTTTAAAAAAAGGAGCTCATTTTTAAGGCTTTTGTGAAATGCCTGAAGACCAATTATTTGTTCCAAGTCCTGAGCATTCATCATATCTGGTGGAATTTTTTTTGTCGTATCATAACTATGCTGAAATGTATGGTTTCATATCTGAAAATGAGCTGCATGTTCTATTGGTGTCATCAAAAGAGAGATGGTTCCTGAATTCCTAGTCAAATTGTGTGGATCCTGGTCAGACCCCTGTATAATATATTTTAGGTAGTTTGAGGAGTTCCCCATAGAAGTGGTGAACTTTATCCCAGCTTCTTTCTAAACTATGTCAGTTACAATGAGACCATTCTGTTGGAATATGGGCTATGAACATGCTTTTTTGTTGTACTCCATGATTCTTTTCTACTAAAACCCTTTATTTTAGATCATCTCCTACGACTATTCTTCTCATGGCATGTTCTTGAACTTGTATTTGTTTCAGGATGCAAAGAAGGGTGTCTTGTTTATTGACTTCCCCCCTGTTCTTCAACTCCAATTAAAGCGTTTTGAATATGATTTTATGCGTGACACCATGGTGAAGGTCAGTATTTGTAACTGGTTTCAATGCTAGATATGTTATCATGGGATTGTGCTGTGTTGTTATGAGCTGGAATATTTTAATAACTAGTGGATTGATTGATGGACAAATTGCTACTTAAGCCAAAATATGTTTGTTTCTACTTATTGATTTTTGCTTTTGTAGATTAATGATCGCTATGAATTTCCTCTTCAACTTGACCTGGATAGGGAGAATGGGAAATATTTATCACCTGATGCAGACAGGAGTGTTCGCAATCTATACACACTTCACAGGTAACTGTCATGTGGTGCTTTTACTTCCTAGATCTGAACATTGTATTGCAATAAATTTTATCATAAACCTGATAAGCTCCTTCACCATCTTGATTCATGGATTTTTTTCGTGCTTGATATGACTGCATTTAGCTGACTGGAACTGGTCTTTCTTGCTTCCCAAGGCTGCATAGTTTGTAAAGTAAAACAAAAATTTTAACTTTTTATATATTTAAACTAATATTATAATCATCACTATCGGAAACCACTACAAGTTTCAAACAAAAAGAAATGTTGAGTTGCTGCACTGTTTGAACCATTTTCATGGGATTGTTGATCTCCTGTAACCCCCCTTATCTCTGCATAAATAATCGTTGCTGTAATGCAATAGCAGCATGTGACGTGCATGACTTGCTTGAGTAGCCTCTAGGAATGAAAGACAACTCTATGAGCTTGTGTGGATAAAAGATAGACATGTTGGAGAAACATGAACTGCAAGCACGTAATATAAATCGTACATATTTCTGTGTAGCTTGGTAATTATGTTTGGTTTTAGGAATAAGTTTGTTAAAATGCTGACATCTCCAATATATTCTTGTTTTCCCTTGCAGCGTTTTGGTTCATAGCGGAGGGGTGCATGGTGGACATTATTATGCTTTTATCAGGCCAACCCTCTCTGATCAGTGGTATGTTTGTATACCTTGTGCTTGCTCATGCACACACATAATGCGGTCGAACGTGATAACATCAATGTTAGGAAAAAGAAACCTTTAACAACTTATGCTCATATATGAGTATAGTAGTCTCCTTAGTCTGCGCCATAACATTTTACCTGTGACTGAATGGTTATACTTTTGCTGAGAACTCATCTGTTTTTCACACCATAATATACTTGGTTTTCTTGTTTTAGGTTCAAATTTGATGATGAACGGGTGACAAAAGAAGATATGAAGAGGGCATTAGAAGAACAGTATGGTGGTGAGGAAGAGGTAATGGTTCTCAAACATTTCTGTAAATGCTGTCAGTGGCACACATGATTGATGGTGAACTGAATTTGTGCTCTTGTTCTGCTATGTCTAACAGCTACCTCAGACCAATCCTGGCTTTAACAATACTCCATTTAAATTCACAAAATACTCAAATGCATACATGCTTGTGTATATACGGGAAAGTGACAAGGACAAGATAATTTGTAATGTCGATGAGAAAGATATTGCTGAACACTTGAGGGTAAACTTCTTTGCTTTACTCATCATTGCAAGAAGTTCTGCAAATTTAGTTATGTTATCTGAGAGTCCACATGGCAATGAAGACTGATCATGGATTCATTCAACATCTCATTCCAGATAAGGCTGAAGAAAGAACAAGAAGAAAAAGAAGACAAGAGAAGATATAAAGCACAAGCTCACCTTTACACAATTATAAAGGTTTTTATTTCTCAACTTTAATTTTTATGATAGTATATTTTTAGTGATGACTAGAATCTATCTCAAGGGATGCTTGTAAGTCATAAATAAAGCAATTTATTACTGCATATAGGTCGCACGAGATGAGGACCTTAAAGAGCAAATTGGAAAGGATATTTATTTTGACCTTGTGGATCATGACAAAGTCCATAACTTCCGGATTCAGAAACAGATGCAGTTTAGTCTTTTTAAGGTACTAAATGGGTGTAAATTGATAAGCATTTTGACATTGTAAATGATGAGATAGTCCATAGTTTTCAATGTCTAATGTTGAGCTGGATTACAGGAGGAGGTTGCTAAAGAGTTTGGTATACCAGTACAATTTCAGCGATTTTGGATATGGGCAAAGCGCCAAAACCACACATATAGGCCAAATCGATCATTGACACCCCAGGAAGAAGCACAATCAGTAACTACCACTTATTTTCTCGTTCAAAATTAATTTTTATGAGTTGTGATAGCGTAGTGGTTGAGTGACTTGTATCTCTATTACATTTGGATGATTATTTATGCTCCAAGTAAGAACAGACATGGGATAAGGTTTCGGGAATTGTTTAGACATGGTGATCTGGGATGCCTTCTTTAGCTTTTGCCAGCTATGACCATGTGCTTTCATAGTACACACTTTTGGGTTGGCAATCCCAGTATCTGGCCTTCATTTTGTGACTGCCAGCATTGAAACTTTGTGACCATGACTATGGAATGATACTATTGCTTTGATCACATTGAAGTGCTTATTTAACTTGCACTGCGGCGCCTTAAAATGTTTTTTGGAGATTATTGTGTAATCTAATTTTGATGATAGCCATTTTGTGGTTGTAGGTTGGACAGCTGAGAGAGGTGTCAAATAAGACGCATAATGCTGAATTAAAATTGTTCTTGGAAATCGAGCTTGGACTGGTACCCTTTCTAAGCAATGATGAAATTTAATATCTGCACTTGTATTCCTGTCCAGAAATATTATTCTTCTACTGAGTGTTGCAACATCTCAGGATTTACGTCCCATTGCGCCACCTGAAAAAACTAAAGAAGATATTCTGCTTTTCTTCAAGCTTTATGACCCTGAAAAACAAGAATTGCGGTACATAATAATCTTTTCACTTGTTTTGCTGTCCTATTTTCGTTCATTGCATAGCTGATGCTCTCTGACACTACAACTTATTCCATGATTCCAGATATGTTGGTAGGCTTTTCGTGAAGAGTTCTGGCAAGCCAATAGAAATTCTAGCAAAGCTCAATCAAATGGCTGGCTTTCCACCCGATGAAGAGATTGAACTTTATGAGGTTTGTCTCTATCGAGTATGCTTAATCTTGTACCAACTATATACTTGTCTTCTATTATAGTTGGCTACCATAATTAGTCAGTCAAGAAAGGTGACTTCACCATACCACCAAACCTAGGGCGCAAGTTAATTCAATATTCATTAGCAGATATTGTCTTCTTAGCAGAAGGATTTTATTTAATGTGTGCTTTTCAGGAAATCAAGTTCGAGCCTTGTGTCATGTGTGAACATCTTGATAATAGGGCCTCATTTCGAATAAGTCAGGTATGTGCTTCTTTACTGATGCTGGAATGTTATCAGATTATCAGATTGGCAACTGACATTTTGCTACTTTATTCACAGATCGAAGATGGGGACATAATATGCTTTCAGAAATCTCCTCCTCTTGAAAAGGAAGAAGAATGTCGATATCCAGATGTGCCTTCATATTTGGAATATGTGCACAATCGACAGGTACTTTTTTCTTGAAATGAGATTTTCCAGGCATCTTACTTTCTTTTTATGGTTGAAATATAGAGATAGTGGCAGAGATTAGGCTCAAGAGTGGCGCCTTTTATGTTCCCTAGTTTTTATTCCCTAGTTAGATTATATAGAGTAATTCAATTTCATTAAAGCTTTCTCCTGATTTGTCAATTATAAACTCAATTCTTTTTCTGTTTGATTCTTTGTAGATAGTTCATTTCCGATCTCTGGAAAAGCCGAAGGAGGATGATTTTTGTCTAGAGTTGTAAGTACACATATCCCAAGTAATGTTTTATGCTCAGTTGAGAAGTCTCTGGTGCTGTCATATAGACACTCATAATCTACTCTTGATGTGTTTATAGGTCGAAGGTACATACTTATGATGATGTTGTCGAAAGAGTGGCCCGCCAAATTGGCCTGGATGATCCATCCAAAATCAGGTTGACATCCCACAACTGCTACTCTCAGCAGCCTAAGCCGCAACCAATTAAATATCGAGGAGTGGAGCATCTATCAGATATGTTAGTTCACTACAATCAGGTATCTGTTACATGGGTTGAAGTCTTGGTCTTTATACTGTTAATGAAATTATATAATGTGGCTAATAATTTCTTTTTTCCCCTTATTTCTCTAGACTTCTGATATCTTGTATTACGAAGTTCTGGATATTCCTCTTCCAGAATTGCAAGGTCTAAAAAATTTGAAAGTTGCTTTCCATCATGCTATTAAAGACGAAGTAAGTGTGAAATCTTTGACTATCTTACTGTCATGCCTTATCTTATCGATCATCCTCAAGTGTCTTTCTTCTAATCTTATTGCAATTGTTTTTAGGTGGTAATTCATAACATTAGATTGCCTAAACAAAGCACCGTGGGAGATGTGATTAATGAACTTAAAACGAAGGTGAGAAATTTTAAATTCTAACCTCTTAGCTGTAGTTATGAAAAGCATATTTTATATGTGCCTGCTTGATCTGGACAGTGATTTATAATACCCAAGACGAAAAACTGATTTTCCTCTTAGATAGTGGTTTTGTAGCTATTTTCTTCTTAATCTTTTTCTTTGAGGCATGGCTTTTACATTTCTGTACTTCTTTATTGTGTTATTTTAACTTCTCATAGTATATTTACTTTTCCTTGCACATGATGAATTTGTTAATGCTTGGTTCATACTGAAACAGGTAGAATTGTCTCACCCAAATGCTGAACTTCGACTGCTTGAAGTTTTCTATCACAAGATTTATAAGGTACTCACTGGTTTTGGTTAGCAAATAAGATATTGACTTAAACACCGAAGTTTTGTTTGCTGCCAAATAATAAATATCCTTCTAGGTTAAATAGTGATGATAATGTGCTGGACAATGTGTTGTTCTGTGAAACCTGATCCATGAGTTTCAGTCTTTTTAATCTAATGATTGGATTTCCTGCAACATCATTTTGCCATCTTGTCATTGCAGATCTTTCCACCCAATGAAAAAATCGAGAATATAAATGATCAGTATTGGACATTACGGGCAGAGGAGGCAAGTCCTTTTCTCCTTTTCTCCCTTTCTTTTCTAGGAAATATCTTGAATGTGTCTGCCTCTATAGTCTCTACTACCTTTCTTCTATGATTTTGTAAATGAAGCATCATGGTTAAGCCGTGGATGAAGTTGGACTTGACCCTAAAATGTGAGGGCATAGGGCATGAATGTGTAAAAGCATGTATGCCTGTGGGTGTGGAGTGTGTAATGGTTTTGAGAGTGTACTAATATGAACTACTACAGGTGTGTACCAAATAAAGGGTGAATGGGATGTTTTGCCATTGTACTTAAATTTTTCTTAAGTTTTTTCCCTTTTATATATTTTTTTGTGTGGATTCTGCCCTTTTATCTATATTCCTGTTAAGGTATGTGCCCTTCCCATTCAACTCTGTTAATTTGTGTGACACATGTCAAGTTTTGATTCATTGAACCACAATAATTTGATGCGTGGAAATTAAGAAAAAAGCTTTGGAAAAAAATCCAAACCTGATTTTTTACCTATTTGTTAATAACTCTCGTCAAGTTTACATATTGGGTTCAGATTTGTTTTTGTTTTTTTTGTTTTTACTTTTTCTGATCTCTTTTCTTAATTTCTACCTGTCAATTTATTATGGTTCAGTGAATAGACTTGTGGCACACAAACTAACAGAGTTGGATGGAAGGGCACATATTCCTTAACGAAAGTACAAGGGGTAGAATCTGTAAAAAAAGTACATGAGCAAGAACCATAAAAAAACATGAGTATAGTGGCAAAACGTGCACTTACCTGCCAAATAAAATTGTAAGCTTCTATTAAGAATACACCATTGTCATGTGCCCGTGCCAAAAATTTCACCAAGGATGTGTGAAATGGCAATTAGTAATCAGTGCCCCATGCTTACATAATATGTTTCTAGAAACTGTCTCTTGAAATTTATTAATTAAAATGAAAAATATGATCTTTTTAAATTTCTGTTGAACTTTTAACTTCCAGATTATTATGAAATATATTATCGTGGCTTAAGTATTTTTTGTTAATAAATCTATCAAATGCTTATTTAGTAGAATATTTGAAGGTCGAAGGTTATTGAGTGGCTAATTTTTGCAAATAGCCTGGGGCATGATTAGTGAGTACCCTTCTGAACTAGCAAATGTCTGTTAACCTAGGCCAATGGACAGGCAGTATAATGTATACTTTCAGCTGGTTAACAATCCTGGACACTCCTTCAGACATAAGATCATGTATCAATAATGAAGCCCCCTCTCTTTTTCTAATTCAACAGATCCCTGAGGAAGAAAAAAATCTTGGTCCCCAAGATCGCCTGATTCACGTGTATCACTTCACAAAAGAGTCTGGACAGAATCAAATGGTATGGTTTATAGATACTTTAACCACAAGCTTTCTATCTAATGGCTGTTATGGAATAGAGAGGTTTCCAGGTTCTTACATACTACTACATTTGTGTCCTCAACAGCAAGTACAGAATTTTGGTGAACCCTTTTTCTTGGTCATCCATGAAGGTGAAACTTTAGCTCAAGTTAAAATGCGCATACAAAAGAAACTGCAGGTCCCTGACGAGGAGTTTGCAAAGGTATTTTATTTGCACTGTTTGGTCAAGGAAACAATCACATAAGCCTCCCTCTTGACACTGTAACAATTATCATGCATTGTATTGTAAAGTTTAGCTTTTGCTTTCCTCAGTACGTGTTTATATTTCAATTATGAATCAGTTCCTCATTAACCCCTTGTTTGGTTTCTCAGTGGAAATTTGCATTTCTGTCGCTGGGTCGTCCAGAGTACTTGCAGGATTCTGATGTTGTGTTCACCCGCTTTCAGGTGCTGTTACAAGTCTTTTTCTCCTCCCTTGCGAACTTCCATTTTTTCATAGCATTTCCTAGAAAATTGGACATTATTGGTGCTCTTTTCTTTTATGGTATATGCATTTAGTATTTTTCCCTTTTCTTTCAGAGAAGAGATGTTTATGGCGCTTGGGAGCAGTACCTTGGCTTGGAGCACCCTGATAATACTCCTAAAAGGTCTTATGCAGTTAATCAGGTTTGTGTTACTCATACAACTACAATTACATCTATGGGTTTGCTAAGACTGCCTCCTTAATTGACTACTATTTTAGCAAGGACTCTGAGATCAGTTCTTACTCTTATGAAAGTTAGAATCATTCAGTTTTGTCAATATATGCCGTGTTAGCGTTACCCTAGTTTTTTCTGTTTGTCTTGTGAAACTATGGAGTTAGTTTTCATTGATTGGTCTCAAAATGTTGCAGAACCGCCACACATTTGAGAAGCCAGTTAAAATATACAATTAGGGAAGAGCTGATTACCCTCTACCTGCACATAAAGCCGAGTAGGACATCTCATGCTACAATATAGAGGATGAGAAAAGTGGTACATTGAAGGGAGAAGACAATGAAGCTCGAATTAAAGTAATTTCTGTAGGATTTGATAATTGGTTTTGTAGGGTATATGTCTCTCTGACGTGATCGGGGGAAGGTGGAAGGTCTCCCCTCCCTTATGTAGTTTTTTTTGTTATTGTTGATATGCCCTGCTTGAGCTCCCGTCTTTTCTAGCCTTTCTCCTAATGAAGACACCTCCTTGCTTTATATAAAGCTCCAGGGTAATTTAGCAGTACATAAGAAGATTTTGACTAGGGGGATGCATACCGGGTATAGTTGGCCGAGTTTGACATTTGATTCTTTGTTTTTCCTTGTCTTGGGGGATGGGCTTGTAAAATGGTTGCTTTACATTTCCGAGCTTAGCTGGTGTAGAAGAACCGTCTGCTGTGCAGCTCAGGTTGGTTTTATAGCACCTTTGTTAATTAATATAAGTGTTGGTTCACATTTGTTTCCGGAAGGCTTTTGCTGCTGTGCAAAATCTCTTAATGGGTCAAGACTTGAGAATTTTTCTCTCCTAAAAGTCTCTATCCAAGGCACAGGGGAGCCCTATGGTGGGTCTTTACCGACCACTATAATGGTCTTTCGCTGGGAGGTAATGGGACGTCGTTTTATTCCGTCACCTGTGGGCTGTGGCTCGTCATGAGCTCACATTCAAAGCGGTGAATCTCGCTATCCTTTCTTATTTTATGGTGGTGTTCGATCTCATCAAGTTACTGCAACAAATGCAGAATGATATCGAGCGGCGGGTTAGCTTGGATGGATGAACCCCAGCTCTAACTGTTAGGCCTTGCTTGCAGTTTGTTGACAGAATTTCAAAATATGGTTGAATTCAGAACAGGAGAATCTGTTGTTCATTTATGCTGGAAAGGTTATTGCGTTGCAATATGCTGCTTTTTCTTTGCCGCAATCAGGGCAGGATGCCAGATGTATGTCGTTTTTCCAAATTCTTCAAAAGTGAAGATGGATTAACCTAGCCTTCCTCATGATTAGATTTTCAAGATAGCCAATCACACGTACATGGGATTAGCATGTCCTGAGTCCAAACTAGAGAGAGAGAGAGAGAGAGAGAGAGAGAGCTTTGTTTGTTGTGTTTTGAGAGCGACGAGTGAGTGGATGGATGTTTCTCATCGCTTTTATAGGAAGACTATCATTGTCCGTTTTGCGCAGTTGTGTTAAATGTTTTTTTTTTCTTATAAAAAAAATATTCAACCATTGATAATTTATTTTCTAATAATAAAATAAAATTTATCTTAAACTTAATAATGTATATTAAATGATATTTTTTAAAATATTAATGCGGTGTTATATTAGAAAATATTTTCTTTGAAATATTAATATGATGACATTTTAGATAAATTTAGATTAGTCAGTCAAATTCATGATGACTCTATAGAAAAAAACTAGAATAAATTAAAAAAATCAATTTTTAATTAATCTAATATTGTAGGATGAGTTTTTTTAAAAAAAATAAAATAAAATTAACTTGCCAAAGCTGTGATCCAGGTCAAGATATTGTGATAATCTTATAAAAATCAAATTGAAAAAATTTTAAAACTTGATTTATAACCAATTAAATGTTGAAAGATGAATTTAAAAAAAAAAATCAATTAAAAAAATGACAAAAAAAAACTCAGGTTAATTTAGATTAACTTTTTACACTCGTGATCTGAATTATGAGATTAAAATAACTTCATAAAAAAAAATAAAAAAAATTGTAAAGTTTTATTTTCAATATATTCAATGTTGAAGATTAAAAAAAAATGAAAAACTAAATTTATGAGATTAGGATAACTCCATATAAAGTAAATTGAAAAAAAAATTGTGGAGCTCAATTCCCATTAAACTTAATATTAAAGGATGAAATTGAAAAAAAAATCTAAATAAACAAAAAAAAATGTGTTGTTGGAGGGTGAAATAAAAAAAAATTCAATTAAAAAGGACCGAAAAAAAATTAACCGTGTAAACCCAGGTTTACATGCCAAGCCTGAGACTTAGATCATGTGATCAAGATAACCTTTTAGAAAGAAAATAAAAAATAATTATGAATCCCAATTAAAAACATATCTAATTAAAAAAACTACTAAGTCCAATTTTCAATCAACTCAATATTGAAGGATGAAATAATAAAAAATCAATTAGAAAAAGTAGCAAAAACAATAAGTCAACCCAGATTAACCTTTTAAATTTGTAAC
>Ga0307507_10006348_pt1 | contig 18246 bp, 21 predicted proteins | sample 7_EM_MG_FD_207223 | JGI IMG/M metagenome (GOLD analysis project Ga0307507, IMG submission 207223) | Populus trichocarpa ectomycorrhiza microbial communities from riparian zone in the Pacific Northwest, United States - 7_EM | ecosystem: Host-associated > Plants > Roots > Unclassified | place... | reverse complement strand
CGGCACTATGGTGGCCCCTTCTCCCTCAGCCGCAATTTCTATCTTGCCTATATCTTGCTCGTCGACCTCCCCAACCTTCACATTGTCCTTCGAATTCCTTGGTTCCCTCGCGTCGCTTGTGTGAGTCGACGTCGAGCTGCATAAGCGTTGGGCAGCACTAGTGTGAACTGAAGTTGAGTGACACAATTGTTGAGCAGCAAGAGTGTGGTTCGGCAGCGGCAAGACTCCGTCCAAATGTTCTTCACAGATCCGAGGAGGAGGAGCTGGGCCCTCAAGGACTGATGGGGGTGACGTCAAAGTAGTTGGAAAGGGAGTGGAATCGCTAGTGTGTATCGTCGTTAATTCATCCTCAACTGTGGGAACGCCCGTCAAAGGCTGCACCTTGTGCCATATTTGCTCGTCTTGCGTAGTAAGGCTTGGCTGGTCACTCCTTGGAGGAGAGTAAGGCGAGTGGGGCGTTAACGATGACATGTAGCCCTTGTGTTTGATTGTGAAAGCCGCTCGTGATGGTGGCGTCCTCGAGCGCTCGTTGGGTGTTTCGTGTAGCTGTTGACAAGATGTTGAAGGAAAATTGGTCGAGGAAGAGGGAGAGAGTTGGTATGTTGGCGACGGTGCACGGTTTTCCTGGTCCATCATGGAAATGTTTGGCTGTGTTCTCAATAACCGTTGTCCACAAGAATTTTTGGGTTGAGGAAAAGTGGGCGGTAAAGACGAACATCGTCGCTTTGGAAGGAAGGGTGTTGAAGGGCGATGAAGTGACGCTGGGTGTTGGTCGAGGTCGCGTGATGGAGCGGGAGGTGAAACCGAAGGGATGTCGTGCACTGATGGTGTGTCGCTTGGGATGTCCACTGTGGTTGGTGATGGTGACTCTCCTGGCAACGATCGATAGTCTTGACATGGCCGGAAAGTGTCTGAGGTGGGATAGGTCAATTGAAAGTTGAATGGACATCGTTGGAAAAGGGGAGTGGCAGGCGAGGGGACAGGTGAAGGTCTGAGGCGCCGTGGTTGGGCTTTCAACGGTTGTTTTTGGGCTGATGAAAGAGAACGAATTGGAACGGGTGAAATGGAGTGCCGAGTGTGTTGTCCCTTAGAGAAAAAACAAGTCGACGGCCGAGAAATCGTGTTGGTGGATGAGTGTGGAAGTGAAATTGTAGGCAGAGGTGAAATTGCAGGCCCAGGCTGCAACGTCGTCGATGAAGGTGGTGATGCCATTGACGAGGATTGTGAGGCCATTGACGAGGACCGCGAGGTCGTTGTCGAAGACGTTGTCTTTGCAGATACTCGGATTCTCGCTGTAGGCCGCAAAGCCGTTGGTGGAGGCAAAGTCCTGGCAGGCCCTGATGCTATTGACGAGGGCCACAACGCCGTCGACGAGGGCTGGGACACTGTTGTCGAGGTCTGCAAAGCCACTGACGTGAACCGCGAGGCCGTTGATGAGGGCCTCGACGCCGTTGATGAGCAAGACGATATTGTTGTCAACGGCTGCAACGCTGTTTGCGAGGATGATGTTCTTGCTGATATTCATGCTATCGACATGGACCGTGAAGCCGTTGAAGGAGGCGTTCTCTCTCTGGGCATTCGTGTTATCGACGTGGGCCGTGAATCCGTTGGCGAGGGTGGTGATGCCGTTGACGAGGGCTGCAATGCCATTGATGAGGGCCGCAGTGACGCTGATGAGGGCTGCAGTGACGTTGACAAGGGCCGCGAGGCCAATGACCCAGATGATGTTCTTATAGACACCATAACGAGCCCTCTGGTACCAATTCCTTGAACTGGAGTCAGCTGAACGGGGGGTGAATAGGTACACGGCACCTGGGTGACCTCTTCTCCCTCTGCTGCAGCCTCTATCTCCTTGGTATCCTGCCCATTATCCCCCCCAACCTCTGCCTTGTCCTTTGAATTCCCTGGCTCCCTCGCGTCGCTCGTGTAAACTGAAGTCAAGCTGCTTGAGTGTTGTGAAACAACAGTGCATTTTGACGGCACCGAGACTTCGTCAGAATGAACTTCGGCAGTCGGTGGAAAGCGCAACTTCATGGGGACGTCAGAGGGTTGGTGTTTCGAAAGGATGCAAGAGTGGTTGGCAGGCCCTGATGCTATTGACAAGGGCCTCGATGCCGTTGACGAGGGACACGATACCGTTGTCGAGGGCCGCGACTCCGTTGAGAACTGCAACGCCATTTGTGAGGGTGATGTTCCTGTCGGCGTTCGTGCTATCAACGTGGACCGCGAAACCGTTGATGGAGGCGTTGTCTCTCCAGGTGTTCATGTTAGTGTTACTGACGTGGGCTGCGAAGGCGTTGATGGAGGCGACGTCTCGGTGAACCCTGCTCCCCCCACTACAGCTTCTCTCTCCCCAGTGCCCTGTTTATCAGTTCCCCCAACCTTCGCCTCATCCTCCAAATTCCGTGGTTCCCTCGTGTAGCTCGGGCAAGCTGAAGTCGAGCTGCTTAAGTGTTGTGAAGCAACAGTGCAGCTTGACGGCACCGAGACTTCGCCAGTTGGTGGAAAGCGCGACTTCAGGGGGACATCAGACGGTTGACAATTCAACGAAATTCGAAGGGGAAGTAAGCCGGAGAGTGTTGGTGCTGTGACGAACTTTGAAGACGGTGCGTGGTCTTCTTTGTCACCCGTGAGATTCACTTTTGATGGCGTTGTCTGTGGGCATTCACTTTGTACGTTGAGTGGCAGACGTCGCGACTCCAGTGGGGAACTGATAGTGTTAGGAGGGCTGTTTGTTTGGGGTGATGAGATGAGAGCAGATGCGGGTTTCAATGATGCATTGGGTAAAATAAAAGATGAGGGTCGTCTGAGTCCTCAGCAGGCTGCTGGATTGTGGATGGCCGGTTGGAAGAGATGAGGCCAAAAGTAGTGTTCGACGATTTTGCGTGCGATAACAAGCCGTGTAATGATTGCCCCCCAACAAAAAGTTAGGTACTTGAGGCCAACACAACTTGCTTGTAATTCATTGATGAGATCTGGTGAATTTGAGAGAGAAATGATGAATTTAGAAGAAAAATAGACTAGATAATCTTGAAGATCATCTATGACATTGCTGAGCTCGGAAACGAGCTCATGCCGTAAGGCCCTTTTGGAACCGATTGAAATGAAGTCCCGAGATTCGTCGAGTGAGTAAAAAATGAGTCCTTCCAAGGCTTCAGACAGGGAATAAGGGCCATAAAGGGGAGTATAGATGTAACGAGCCCGAAGATCATAAAAGGATGAGGGATGCATGATGAAGAGAAAAATGGAGACAGCCAGCCAGGATGTCGACAGTTCCCACAGTGTCCACCTTTGTAACGCACTATCTGTGTGTTAAATGTGGGAAGCTGTCAATGAAAGTCGTATGGCGAGCCTAAGTGTCAATGGTGTGGAGATCCAGCTGCAATCTTGATTGGAGCTTGGTCTAAAGAGAGGAAAAGAGACTGAATGCAGGCATATCCCAGCAAGGATTGCTATTGCTTTGGAAATCCAAAGCTACAATCCCTGCTACCCCTTAGGAAATCCTCAAGAGGTTGGATACAGATGCAGGAAGGGATATCACTGCAGATCTGATAAGATCTGCCCTGATCAACTGTGGTGACACTTGTCCTCTTGGAGTAACAGTGCCAGTGACCTGATATACACAATATCACTTGCCTATTGAGATGAGTTGCAATACGACGCGGCCCAAAAGCAATAGATGCAGTGGTGGTAAAGGAGTAAGAAAGATGATTGTCACATGACTACCTACTGACAAGTATGGAAAGGAGTCATGTGACACAAATGCTAAGTAATGGAAAGTAAACATTATAGAAGAAGGATAGAATCCCATATCCTTGTTACACCATCACCCCGTCACGTTCAGTTGTGGCCACACGTGAGGGCCTCAGCGGCGTTTTCCGAGGGAGCCTCAGGGCTAAGAGCCCTGAGGCTCGTAGCCAGGTCAGCAGGCGGTTCGACATTCTGGGGTTCAAAGTCCATGTTCACTAGCTGGTGTGACCCGTGACAGTTCCGTAAGTGTTCAGTTCAAAACAATTTGTGATGCGTGACGTGAACACTAGTCGAAATAGTACAGTACTTGCATGGAAAGATGTCCAAATGTTGCTGGTTTGTATAATTGAATGTGACTGGAGGGAGTGGATGTGGTACAAAGATACAGGAACTTTTGCATAGCCATAGAATATTGCACAAGTCTGAGTTCATGTGGATAGAATAAAACACATGCTCATCAGCAGTGTACAGCTGGATTAACTTCACCAGGACCCCCGGGCATTCAGATCCCAGTGCCCCTTTAGAAGTAGTTACTTGGTCCAGCTCGTGGACTCTAGAACCAATAAGCCATCGTAAGGCAGTTTTGTTTTGAACGACGTATAAGGTACTAACAGATAACAATAGTATGAATAAGAGAGAGCTTAAAGTGAGATATAGTTTTTTCGATAGTATAGAGGAGTGGAAATAGGGGTGGAAATAGGGGTGGAAAGACGAGTGGAAAAACTAATGAAAAAATACTTCAACCTTCAATGCCGATTGTGCAGTTAGAGAAAGACCGGTTCGTCTCTTCGAGAAACACCGACAGAGGCCAAGTCGCTCACAGTTTTACGGTTGAGGGTGCTACACCGATAGAATAACAGCCAGTCCTCTCGTACCCGTTGTTGTCCAAATCTGGGAAAAGCGGTCACTATGACTCTCCAAATACTGTGAATGAAGGGACGTACTTAGGCTTGGTCCAGCCGCCTGACCCAAAAGCGTTCTCACCCCGGCGATCGAAGCCAGATTCGGCTGCGCACACAAGCGTGTAGCCTCGTCGAGGCCAAACAAGTGTGCAGCAACTTTCCGGGCGAAGCCTGTGGTTCGGAAGAGCGTGTAGAGACCGAGGGACTCGGGCAACCACCCAATCTCGCCAGAGTCGAGGACGACCGCTCGTCCAGCGGCATCGATGCCGAAGTTACTGGCGTCCATGTCGGACTGGGTGAGGACCAGCGGCTCATGGGCAATGCTGACGTCGGCGACGGTTGGGGACCGCTGGCGGAGCTTCGCAATAGCCTGGAGAGAAGGAAGAAGGGAAAGCTGTGCGTCAGCAGAGGGAAGCGGACACAGTCAGCAAACAGACCTTGTTGAAGTAACGCTCCAGAGCAACGAGGCTGACAAAGTCCAGAGGCGCCTCGCACTTCTTGAAAACCACGTGGCGGGCACGGCCGTTGCCCTTGGGTCCAAGGACGACGTCGTGCGGAGCCGGCACGCTGCGCATCCAGCGAACAGCCTGCGCAGCCTTCGAGGCAAGGGTCTCAGCCGAGACCTGAATCAGGTCAATGTACTCCATGACTACGTAGGCCATCCGTCCATTGTCGTGGAAGAAGTGGTAGACCTGCGGCACGCGCGGCGCGCTCGCATCGTTCTTGGCGAGGTCGGCCAGATAGTTCAGCGTCACGACCTCGGGGTAGAAGGACGAGTACGGGCCGAACTTGACAAAGTACTCGCCTAATGGGAGGCAGCGACTGTAGTTGCGGTCGTTCTCACCATCGCGCTCGTGCTGGGCGCAGGCGCTCACAATGGCTGGCTCGAGGGCGGCAAAGTTCGTGGGCGAAGACATCAGTGGGAAGTCACCTGGGTGGACAAAGCCGTTAGGAGGGAAGAACTCGGAAGACATGAATGACGAGACGTACATAGACGAGTGTTTCAGGCGTGTATACAAGCCAGGCATCCCCTTACATGATTCTTTGCCATGTCAAAACACTTTAAACAGGCCCCAGGAAGCTCCTGATGATTGGTGTCCGGGAAATCACCCAAATCACCCTCAAATAGTCAAATTCGGACAGAGATGGCTGCTTTCAGGAGCCTGCTGGATATCAGCTCAAACCACACCTTGGTAAGCCTAATCCCCCCTTTTTTCTTCCTAGTGTGATGTATGAAACAACTTTCACGAGTAGGTTTCAACTTTCATGTGACGGAGTTTATGGGAGAGATGGAGCAAAATCCCGAGCTACTCATCGAATTGACAAACTTCACTCGAAATTGATCTCGACAAGGCCATCATGATAACGATGCCCATTTAACAGAAAATTGCGCCGAAACCTGCCATTATTTTCTCACTCAAGACCTTGCTAATTTGCCCTAATTTGCATGCCGGTTTTGGGGTCTGTGACTTTGGTCAGCAAATTTGCAGCTGCAAATTACGAGAGCCTAATTCCCGCCACACTATTTTTTCTTCCCTTTTTTTTTTCTTCCTTCCTTATTTATTATTATTTATTTTAAATTTTGGACACCAGGGGAGCCCTCACGGGGGTTCTCAAATAGAATTATCCAAATGTTAGAGGGCCAAAGGAAATCCACACCGTTATGGTACCACAAAGTTCATGACTATGTCTGTAATACATGCTCTTATTGCATGAGTCCTTTAAAGATTTCCGACTTGCAGCTGTCGGCGAGCACTGGACCTTGTGCGTTCGATATCAGACCGTAGTAGCAGTTCAAATAAGGTCTAAAATTTGATCGCGGGGGTTCGATGACCTTTTGACATAAGTCCACCTCTCACTGTCTATCAATTCATTGGCATCCCTTCGGCCACGCGCTGCGAACCGTTCATAAGCTTGTAGAGCAGCCATCTGCTCTTGCAGAGCAGCGACCTGTTGAGCGGCGGACTGTTGAGCGAAAGGTTGTTGAGCGAAAGGCTGTTGAGGGGCAGCCTGTTGAGCTTGTTGAGCCAGGTGAGCAAAAGCCTGCTGAGTGGCCGAGGGACTTAGAGCTTGCTGAGCAAGGTGAGCGAAAGCCTGTTGGGTGGGAGCCTGATGAGCAGAAGTCTGTTGAGCCAGGCGAGCGAAAGCCTGTTGAGTGGAACCCTGTTGAATGGAAGCTTGCTGAGCTAGGTGAGCAAACGCTTGCTGAGAGGCAGTCTGCTGAGTGGAAGCCTGCTGAGTGGAAGCCTGCTGAGGGCTAGTGACCATCTGAACCCTCCACAACTCATTAATCAAAGCCTGGTAGTCGAAGGGAGGTGTCTGCTGGAAGCGAAGCATGTTCGCCTGCTGCTGTTTTAGCGTCAAGACGTTGATAATGCTTTGGTAGTCAGCACCAGGCTGGCCCTGTAGCACTGCATGTAGAGTGGACTGGTTGACACCCGAATTCGAACCAGAGAATATTTTCAGAAGCGCTTTTATTATGTTACTGTTCAGAATTGACTTTCCGACCGCTGAGCCAGCTTGCATCTGGGGCTGTGCCGTCGGTCGGTTGCCTGTGGCAAGCCTGCCTTGGAAGGGTGGCGGCTGAAAAGTCGTCGTTTGGTGATGTGTCGATTCAGAGGCATTACCTGTTTGTTGAGGTTGAGCCATGGCGCTGAATTGGGGAGTAGATCGAGGTCCAGTAGATGATGATGGATACGCAGAACTGCTTACAGGATATGACATCGTTCTGTCTCTCAAGAGAGGAGGGGGCAGTGGCACCTGATAAAATTGTGTTCTGTGGAAATGAGGGGGTTGGGATGCAAGACTGTCATTGGCTGGGTTTGGGTCGTAGAAACCATTGTTCGTGGATCGATGATGATTATCGTTCGGGAGAGGAGGCGAAGGCACTTCGTAAGACTGTGCACTGTCGAAAGGGGGCGGCTGGATTGTAGGCGCTTCTTGGCTGTCGTTCGTTTGATCTGAAATTGAGAACTCATCATCTGTTAATGCATATGACGGTGGCGCGATCTCCGAATCCGATGGGACTGGAGTATCCGCCACGGAGCTGCCGGATCCGTTAGACTGGTTGGTACGGCGATCAGCGGAATTTGTGGGTATATGGGTCGCATCGTTCCCTCGAGGGATATTCTGCAAAGATGGAAACGACCCGAGGCCTACTGAAGGTGAAACGGAGGCGGGGGGCGTGGGAATGCCAGACATAGACGTGCGACTGGGAGGTGCTTGGGGAACGTCCAGATTTCTGAGATCTCTAGCGTTAGCCGAGATCAATGGCAGGACTGATTCCATTTTGGCCGAGCTCGCATAAAGACGCTGAGCAAGCGAAAGACCAGAACCTCCATATGACTGAGAGGCCTGACCACTCTTCAAAGACGTTGGCATCCCGGGGTAAAGAGAAGGCGGGGGTGGTGGAGTAACAAAACCTCCTGAAGGCCCCGCTTGCAAGTTGTCTGACCTCAGATCAGCTGGATGGTGATGGGAAGCCCTTGGGGGCGTAACGTTGATCTGAACATAATACCTGACGGGGTAAACATGTTAGGATGTACGAGAGGTGGACTGGATCAAACATACCAAATGTTCCTTCTAGCCATAGATTATCAGTACTCGTTAAGGAGAGAAAAGTGGTAACTTCTTACGATGTATCATAGTGTTGAGTCCAACCGTTGGGAAGAGGTCGGGGATCAGGATTTTGCATTGTCAATGACAATCTTTGTGAGAGAGAAGGACAACACAAGATGAACAATTGAGTCCTCTTTAAACCTCCTTGAACACATTTGATACAAATCCATTCACCATGAAAAGTAACGAACGGTCAAGTGCCTGGGACCTGCCGAAAAAAAAAACTGAATTATGTAAGGGACGAACACTTCGTCAAGCAGCGTCGGGCTGTGCGAAAAGCGCATGGCTCTGCAGGCGGTGCTTAGATCTGGAGTCTGGATGGCCTTGACTTGCATCATGTGCATGAGGGAATCGAAAGGTAACAAGAGAAGAGGTAACCAAATTGAAGAAGGGTCCCAATTATTCATTGGCACAACGATTCCATGAGGATATTGAAAATCTGGGCAACATCGACATTGGAGGCTTCGACACCATCTATGATTTTGAAAGGTGTTGCGGAGGGCTGGGACCAGAGTTATGATGCGCTTTGTCAGAGGCAGTGGCAGTGCTCGACATGCATGATGCACTCCTTCAAACAACTTTCAAACTTGCTTCAAACCTCCTTTTTATCATTTGCGTCGCACTTACCTTGGTCGCACCCGCCTTCTATGACTTCGAAATTGTGATCATTGATTTTCCTATTTTTCCGAGTTAAGCGGGTCAATAACAAAGCCGAAGTCCTCCGCCAATCCTCCGCCGTTGGAGTCGCAACTTGAAGTGCGGCTGGCAGGCACCATGCACTTGTCTCTGAGGGTCCTACCGCGAAACGGCCACTTCTCATACAAACCTCAAGAACGGCGCAATTTTTTTTTTCTAGACACGGCACGAACGATATATGTGCAGAACGTTATCGCAATATCTCACAGATCAACAGAATTCATATACAGCACACTAAGTCTTCCCCTGCTCCTCACAATCGGTGGCTCCTCCTACCCCGTAAACGGCGCGGAAAGCATCATTACGCGAAAACTCTTACATAGTTCTTGGCTACTCGGACTCACTTTGACGATTGAACGACACACACAACCCTTTATTCCGAAACCTATCCTCCCCTCCAGCAGCATCGCTCAGCAAATTGTCATCAAGCCGATCCTTGGTTGTTTTTTTTTTCGCTGCTTCGCGACTCCAGCGTCTGCATTTCAAGACGCCTGAAATCCTGGAGACAGCAACTTTTAATTTCGAAAGTCCAGTTCTTATCGTTACTATTTTATTGGCATTCGTTGCGGAAGCTCGTCATATACTTAGGACGAGTGAGCTTGTTAGAACTTATCTTGCAGGGATCTCTTGCCCTCATATTCAGCATATCACCGTCAATCGAACCGACACTCAACTTACACCAGGAGATATCTCTTGAGAAAGAAGGCGATATGTGCACTACATAATCCCTTCTCTGCAGACCACTCTAAGTACCTTGATTCTATCTCACTCAACCGCTATTTGATGGGCCACACAGGGTCATCTGGAGAGGATTATCTTTTCCTTCCTTATTCCTTATGATCATCGTGGATGCTTTTACTTGAGGTATGGGTGCTTATATGCCCGAACCCCTTCTGGTGTTGCGTTCGGCGAACATCCACCTTTGCCCAGCGGACCTAGGCAAGAGGGACATTGACTCGCACAATTCACTCTCACCGTGACGGCTTCCATTACGCTCTGGCAACCGCTCAGATTAGTAAGGGTAGCTCACTTGGTAGCTCAAGGGGAACTCGCGTTTTTCGTCGCCTAGCCACTTCTCATCACCGACGACCAGTAATTTCCGAAGCATATGAGGGCTATACTCGTCACGACGATCGCTGGGACACTGGGGGTTAAACTTCTACGTAAAAGTTTGACATCCGTCTTTCATTTTGTTCAGACAATGGGTAAGCCAAACTGACATGAATCCACTAGCGCTCTCGCACAACCCATCATCTGTGAATATAGACCTACCCCAAAGCTCAGCAAATATCTCATTTCTGGAGTACCGTTCGTCAAGCGTCTGAATCTATCTATCTACTACAGTCAAACACAGATTTCCGTGATAGAAAAACAGGTCACGGCGATGTACAGCGTGGTATCGCATAGCCTTGCGTCCTTAGGGTACAGTTACAGATAAAGTATAGATATATGCAAAGATATCCACACGAATCAAAGGTCCTCCATTTGTTTCGCCTAGGTGTTATTCAAGAAACGCATCTACGCCTTCGATACCCTCGCCTCTAGCTTCTTCTGGAGTTTAGCCTGATATAAAAACCCTTGTGTCAGCTGTTGGAAAATGAAGGTGAAACGCCTCCCACGTTAACGGCATCCATATAAACGTCAGTGATGACCCAGTGCTCCCTCTTCATATCCTTCCCATAAATGGCCAAAGCAAGATCTTTGGTCATAATGCCGTCCTTGTCGATGACATCGACACATGACTTTTCTAAATCAACGCAGAAATTGCGGAGGGCGTCATTTCCATCAAGTTTAGCACGGTGGAGAAGACCCCTAGTCCATGCGAAGATGGACGCAACAGGGTTCGTCGATGTCTCCTTGCCTTTCTGCCATTCACGATAATGGCGGGTAACGGTTCCTTGGGAGGCAAAATACGTCAGACAAATTTTCGCCACTAACCAATGTTGAGGGTCGTACCGTGGGCGGCTTCGCTCTCGATGATGGCGCCGTCAGGGGTGAGCAACTCGCTGGTCATCATACCCAAGCTTCCAAAGCCCTGTGCGAGGATGTCGCTCTGGACATCACCATCATAATTCTTGCATGCCCACACAAAACCGCCAGAAGATTTGATTGCCTGCGCCACCATGTCATCGATCAGCCTGTGCTCGTAGTACGTGCCAGCCGCTTCGAACTGGGCTCGGTATTCACTGCGTGATGGTCAGCCAAGGTTGATAAATACACAAAGAAGATGACCCACGCTTCGTATATTTCCTGGAAAATATCTTTGAAGCGACCATCATATTTTTTTAGAATGGTGTTCTTGGTTGACATGAACTGCAGTCTTGATCAGTATCTTTCTCGCATCTCACTTGAAGATACACTGACTAATGGCATCTTCTTAGCTAACGCCATCTTGAAAGATGCATGCGCGAATCCGGTGATAGACTGAACCGTTTAAATGATCAACAGGTCAAAGTTTGGGATAGACGAGGGGTCGTACCTCATCGGTGTTGTACATACTCATGGCGACTCCTGGTCCTTTGAAGTTGTACACGTCCAAGGTGGTAGGTGCTGACCCATCAGCAGGCGTGTAAACCATCTGGAGCTTGCCAGGTCCAGGGGCGACGAAATCCGTGGATTTGTACTACCGGACAATTGTCAGTAACAAGTGTCAAGGACAGGCTCTCTGCGAGAAGATGGTTTTATCGCGTACCTGATCACCGAAAGCGTGTCTTCCAATGACGATGGGCTTCACCCATCCAGGAATGGGTTTGGGAATCTTGGACAAGATAATTGGTTCACGGAAAACTGTGCCACCAAGGATGTTTCGAATCTAAAAATCAAGGTCAGGACAGAAATACTAAGAGGGAGCGACTTACGGTCCCGTTAGGACTCTTCCACATTTCCTTGAGCTTGAACTCTTCGACGCGAGCTTCGTCTGGAGTAATGGTCGCGCATTTGATGCCGACACTGTATTTCAGGATGGCATTGGCGGCGTCGACGGTAACTTGGTCGTTCGTCTGGATACCAAATGAGCATCAAGAGTTTTCGCAAGTGGGATCAGAACATGCCTGGTCGCGATACTCTAACCCCAAGTCGTAGTACTTGATATCTAGTTCGAGATACGGGAGGATAAGCTGCGAAAATGTCGTTCACATTCTAGTTGTTGATAGAATGAGGACAAAAGATGGATCTCACCTCCTCGCGAATCTTCTTCCAGATGATCCTGGTCATCTCATCGCCATCCAGTTCTACGACAGGGTTCTGAACGACGATCTTTTGTGACATCTTATTCTCTAGCAAAGAAGTGAGAGTAGTGTGAGATTAACGTTCATTCAGTTTGCGAAGAGAAAAAGAGAGAGCGTCGTGGTGATGGCTTGATATATAGAAGATAATAAATGCCATGCACGGCATAGAACTCGAGGTCATGCGGTTGCCCAAGGTAACGCGTAGACGGCAAAGCAAGGTGTGGCAAAGAAGAACTCAACAACTCACGCCGTAGAAGGCTGATCGCGAATCCTCTCGTGGCAGCCGGTGGAAAGGCGGACGTCCAAGTCCAAGAGGGGCGGCTTAGGGCACGCAGGCTGCGAGGACATGTCCTCTGCATGATCGTCATGACAAACTGCAGATTTTGTCAACGATTCCGGGAAGATTGGAGGGTTGTGCCGTGTGGCGGTACGGTGCTCCGCGATATAAAGCCGGTGGCAACTGTAAGTTTAATGTGCCTGTTTTAAGTGAACGAGAATGACGATGCAATTACACTTCGACTAGCTGCTGGTAAGAGAGGTCCTGGTGGAGGTACAGGACGTAATATGTTTCAAGATCATATGTGATCGATGTGATCATTCAACAACAAGTCGTCACTCCATTACGATTCGTTCCGTTAACTTGCAGACCTTCGAATCCTATCTATGAACCACGCGATACGAGCTCAGAAGCCGGATCGCGGGGTCACGGCTGGTCACGGAGACCCGAGGCCTTACGAACTTCACAATAATATCGGCTGCTTGATCAAACAACCGAAGCATCCAGAGATCGGTCGGCCAGTTTAAAAGTAGAACCAAGATGTATCCAATGACAACGACAGCGATCGTCGCGAGAGAGAAATACTACGTCTGCTCCGTAATGACCACCTTCTTCCTCTCCGGCTTGGGCTTGCTTTCCCCCGCACGTGTATGTTTCCGTCTCCTCTCCTCCTTGACGCGTTGGGCCTCCAACATTGTCTGTTTAAGTTTTGACGTCGAATGTACCGACTTTGGTAGGTGCCTTGTCCTATTACGAAGCCAAGTAACTACCCCCCATCCAAGATGAAGATAAAATGGAATGTAACGTACCTCGCGACTCTGCTGACCTCTGAATCGACCCTCCACCTCTCCTTGAGGCTATCTCTATACTCCATCGCAGCTCGCTCGCGCGCGGTAATGATCCCAAGCTTGTCAGACGCTTTGGCTTTCCATATCCGTACATTACCATCATCAGAGCCTGACAGCACGAACCGTGCGTCCCCTGAGAAGACGGTCGACGTAACTCTGTCCATGTTCGTCGTCAAAAACGAAGGAGAAATATGAGAGAAGCAAGCACACCTTTGCATCCGCTTCGTATGGTACACTTCGGGTGAATGGCCCTGGCCCTCCTTCCATATTCTGACTGTGCGATCCCATCCGCCGCTCACGAATTCCAGGCCCGTTGGGGACCAGTCACACGACATGACGGCTGCGACGTGGGCTTTGTAAATGTGGCTTGGGGTGTTGAGATGTCGGATGTCGAAGGTGTAAAGGTTGTGATCTTCGGAGGCTAGGAGGACGGTTGTGGGGAAGGTGGGCGACCAGGCTATGGAGTTGGAGCGCATCTGATGTTTTTTTTTGTTTGTTGAGATTAGATAGAAAGGATTTTTGAATTGGATGACGAACCTGCATGACGACTCTGCGCTCGGCTTTTCCAGTTCGAATATCGTATAGCGTGAATGTGCGATCAGACCCTATGCTGGCGAGAACAGATGATTCGCTCAAATTGAATCGGACTGCTGTTATCGTTTCTGTTGATGTGGGGAAGGTGAGGTTGGATATAGGAGCGCTCCTAGAATTTTATTGGTAAATGGGGCGAGGATAAAAAAAATGCTACAACGCACTTTGTTTCGTCCCATATCTGAACAGTGTTTGATGCTGTTGCGAAGAGCGGCTCATTGAGGTGGTGGTCTATTGAGCTAAAGTGGATAAAGATCTAGCATCTGGAGAAATGGATAGAGATATCATACTTGAAAGCCGTCTTGCCAGGAAAGACATTTAGAGGCTAGATATAATTCAGTATTGACGTGAGAAAACGAAATAGGGACACAAACCTCGCTGCCGTCAAATCCCCAGAGCTTAATATTACGATCCACACCACAACTCAAAAACCGATCCCCCACAGCAAAACACAGACCAGACACCTTACCCTTATGTGCATGCGGAAGTTTCACGAGCTGTTGTCGCGTTGAGAGGTTATGTAAAATAATTCCTAGCAGTGAAGATGTCAAAAACGGGTAAGGAGATCCAGGCGAGCGCACGCACACACCTCCTTCCCAGCTCCCACTAGCGATCGTGGTGAGCGAGTCAGGTTGACGTGCGATGACCTCCACAGCGTCAATGTGCCCCTCCAAACTGTCTATAAATGGTTTAGCAAACATCCGGTCCATTTTCGCAGCATTCAGGGCGCGAGTGCGTTCTCTGGCACGAGCGAAGGGGTGCATGAGGGGGTTGAGGTTGCGGGAGGTGGGGGTTGGGTCACCCGGCCGCACAGGCAGATGAGAATCCGGTGCATGTTGGAGAACTGATATTTTCTATACAGTGAAGGGTTACCGGTTAACTGTTGTTGAAATGGCTGGTATTGTACTTACCACCATGATGTGCTAAGGAAAAGATGAAAAAACAAGTTACGTAATCATTTCTTCCCCCTCCGTTGCATCTCCGACATAAAGCCATTGTTATTGGCAGTACTGTTATCGCTGTTGTACTTGCGATGACAACAATGATGATGCTTTTGAGACGGGCGGGATACCATTGTTCTGTAGCAACCGGTCATTGATCTCTCGGAATAGGCGAAATGGCAACCGTTCTCGCGAGGTTAATGCAACCACCCATTCTCCCTCTCGGGGTATCTTCTCTACGTCGGTGGCCTACCTCAACTTTCCATTTTTCTATTTTCTTCCCCACACTCTTTCTTATTTCGTCTTTCATCCCCCAGAGAGAAATGTCCTAAGTTAACATGGGATCTATCTGCCTTTCCTCGGCGTCCATCCTTCGCTGCACCTCCCTGACCAGACTTCAAAGCATCATCTTGATTATTCCTACGGCACTGGAGGTCATTTTTTCTACTCTGTTGATTTTTGTGAATTGGGGAAACGGAAAGCGACATTTACTCATCACCGCGGAAGGATGCGTTTACGCTGCCCTGGCCCTCTTCGACCTGTTATCTCACATCCTCCCCGCTGCGCAGAAGGATTTGGATATATTCAGAGCGTTGGACAGGGCTATAGGTGAGTTGTTGAATTCTATTTTTTTTTTCCACACAAAATCTGATTAATGCCAGGCGTCGCATCCTTCCTTCCTATATTCTTTTACACATTCTTTCTCTATCTTTTCACACAGGCCGAACTATTGGAGACCCTGCCCTCTCGTCTCAAAAAGTTCGCCACCCTGTTCCTCATTCTCTTCATCCCCGTCATCGTCATCATCAATGAAGTTTCCTCATTCATTGGCATCGCCTATCGTTCGTCTTTTTCCCTCGAACCCCTTTCTACCCCCCTGATGTAACTCAGGTATGTCGCCGACACCCGAAGAAAGCAGCAACCACACGAACATCGGATTTATCAACTCTCGACAAGAAACATTGTGGACCTTTTTCTCCAGCGTAACTCTTGCCCTATTGACAGGTTACCAAGCCACCGTATTTTTCTTCACTTTTTTTCGCCTCGTGCACGCTATCCTGAACAAAAAGAGGATAGAAACATCTTTCATGGACGCCACACACCTCCTCAGAGGCATTCCCTGGCTCACCGCTGCACTCAAACTGGGCAGCATTGAGACAGTTGTTGGGTTCGCTGGGGGCCAATTTGGAGTTGCACTCACAAGAAAGATGCTCAGGTTTTTATCGAGGGCTTGTCTTTGTATCGGACTCGCAAAAGGGTGAGTTCCGTTGACTGTTATGCGCTTCATTCTTTTCGGTGTTAAATCAGATCGAAAAAAGGGTCGACACAGTCATAGATTTCCGCGCCATAGAATTCGAAATAAAACCCACAGGTGGGCATAAAAAAGAATTTAGACGCTCCCGACTCCGCCAATTTATATCCAATCCACGCCTAAGCACGTTCCGCCAACTCTCACCCACAGCAACAGCTTTCCACTCCGCCCCTCGCGGCGCAGACAATTTTTACACAGGTGTCGGCCCCCCTGGCATGTCACAGTCCTCGGGGATGCAGAATCCCCAGCGCGTGACTGTAAACTACGCGAACGGGACTCCAATGCTACAAGTCCGATTCTCTGCCTTGAACTTACCCACCTTATTCGCGGACAAATCCAAATCCTCATTTTCTTCCACCCTCTCACCGCCCAAACCCGCGGTGATCTATCCCTTCGCGTACTCTGCGCGCAACTCCAACGCTGCCGTGTCAAGTATCAGTACGGACGCAGAGTCGTTATCATCGTTCTACGCAGCCACAGCAGAGATCATCACAGCACCACAGCGAACTCTATCCCAGAAATCGGCAAGAGCGCTCATTTATCAGGCTACGGGAAGTAGCAGGGGTAAGTCTGAGGACAAGCACGCAGCTCATGTATCGACGACATTCAGTGTCAAGAGTGTGCCCGAGTCCATTGTAGCTGTTAGGGAACTAACAGACGAATTCCCTGACCCTCCCTCTCTTTCCCAAGAGCAGCAGCAACAGCCTCTCCCTGCATCGAGTCCTACAATAAAGGGGCAAGGAAGACCAGCGACAATGATGGCTGCCCCTGACCCAATCTGGGAGGAGACCTCGATACCTTCCTCAAGAACGTCGAGCGTCCTCATCCCACGATGGTTCCGGAAGGATGACATTGACTCTTCAACTTCAGTGGACGAGAAGTTCCAGTGGCTTAGTTTCGTTCGCGATAGCAAGATCAGCAGGATGGGAACGCAGGCGTTCGTGCAGGCCACCCCCAAGTTTAGTGAAGCGGGACAGGGATCAAGGTCTACTCCACCCCTCGTCTTGCATCCAATCGACCCTTTCGAGGACGATGAAGGGGCGTCGGAAAAACAAGACCTGAATCAGGAGGTGGACGCGGACGTTAATCCCGACCCCGTGCTGGGCACAGGCGGCTTGGGCAGATTCACCAAACGCCCAAGCCACATGCCCAGCGTCCCCAGCAGCTCAGACCCCGACATTCCTTTCGGGCTCACTCGCCAATCAATGGTACAAACAGGGTCAAGCTCAACGCTTTCCACCAGAGATGTTCCCACCGAGCGTGGCTCCATGTTCCGAAGCAGTGGAGCATATGGGACGCCTGAGCGCGGTAGCATGTTATTGCCTCCTCGTGCTGATAGTGACTGTACCACCGAGTGGGCCGAGACCTCAAGCTCAAGGTCTAGTCCTGGCCTCAAGAAACCAACCACCATCCCATGGATCAGACGCACCTCACGGCTTCCCGTCGCCAGTTTCCCCGCTGTGGACGGAAAACAAATCCCAGCCGAGAAACAAGGGAGCATCGACAACCCGATGATATCCCGGCCCAAGCAACTAGAAGAGCGTAGACCTGCGCGAAGGGCAGACTCTAGACCCAACACAAATTTTAAAGTCCCTCAAAAGCCACCCTCACGCATCAGGAGCATCAGCAGCGCTCCGAAACGATCAACGCCCAATCCTACGCATTCAAAAGTCCGTGGAAGTTTGCGCGTTGAGCCTATTATGCTTCCGCCACTGGTAAATGCTGGTATGATGGGGGTTATACAAGGGAGTTTGAATTCGGCTGAGAGTGGCTGGGGAGTGTTAAGGAATTCGGAGGTTCTGGGGATAGAAGAGCATTCTCGACGGAGGAGTAAGAGCGCAAGTTATTTTTAGTTATATGTTATGTATTAGATAGCCTTTCATTCTTAGCGTTGTCACATAGCTATGATTCCCAAGCTAGGAAGAAAGAGGAAACTTGAGTGGGTTTTTCAAAGCTGACTCCTTCCGAGTGCCAGGAATAAAAGGCATTATCCGTTGCAGACGATAAATATACAAATACAATAAGTAAAAGAATCAGTTCTGCGAAGAAATGTTTGTGAGTGAACAGAACCTCAAGTCAATTCG
>Ga0307507_10006346_pt1 | contig 18248 bp, 4 predicted proteins | sample 7_EM_MG_FD_207223 | JGI IMG/M metagenome (GOLD analysis project Ga0307507, IMG submission 207223) | Populus trichocarpa ectomycorrhiza microbial communities from riparian zone in the Pacific Northwest, United States - 7_EM | ecosystem: Host-associated > Plants > Roots > Unclassified | place... | reverse complement strand
ATAAATTCTATCTAAATCTAAGGGTATATAGCTTTTCAAGAGAACAAGACGTTGCGTAAAGAAGAGAAGGGAATAACCAGAGAATCTTATAATTAAATAGTTAGGGGTCTTGGTTGATGCGTGCGCATATACACACGTGGACGGACTTTGGTAGAATTCGATTAATCTAGCAGAACTTGGCAGAAGTTGATTAAGCTAGCAGAATTCGGCAGAATTTGGTTAAAGCGTCAAGTTTATCTTATTAAGTGTTTTACCAAGATATTTCTACTATAACTAGGCTAGTCCCGTTACAGTACCCCCCCTTTAGCTAAAGGTTTAAAATAATTCAATTTAGTTAAAAATTCATAATTTTTTTTTTTTTTTTTTATTGCGTGTCGTATTTTCGCGTTAGGTGGTGGTCTTAGCAAGGCAGATCTAACCAATTAGACAACTTCAACCGCCGGTCAAAGTTCCTTAACATCTTATATGTCACGTAATCGCGTCATGAACATTATAACTTATTTTAAGTTCTTTTTAAATTTGAGTTTCGTGTATTCGTGTTAGGTGGTAGTTGTTTGCCTTTATATTATGTCCATCTAGCTAGAGTAGGCCGTGAAGGATAGTCCTTATGGAATTCTTTTACTAGGAAAGGCGCGTTAGCCTTAATCTGATTATAGGTTTCCTAGGTTTATGTTTTATATCCTTTCCACTTAATAAGAAGTTTAAATTGTTTAGATTATAGTTTTTATCGCATATTATTAATTAAGTTAATAAAGTAAGAACCATTACCATTATTAACAATTACAGGAGGTAGTAGTGGTACTTTATAATTTATAGAATCATCTTTTAAAGGTTGCAATAAGCTTATATAAAACGTTGGGTATATTTTCATCTCAGTTGGCAGTTTAAGCTTATAGGCGTACGGGCTTAGTTTCTTCTTAATTTAGTACGGCCCCGCAAACTTCCAATTAAGTTTCTTTAAGGGCTATTAAGTCCGTATATTTCATATATTTAGGTAAGCCATATTACCTTCCTTAAAGTCCTATGTAGGAGCTCGTCCTTTGTTTGTATACTATTCCTATACCGTTTAAGCGTACGTTAATTTACTTCGTAATAGTTCCGTTAACTGCTTTATTTAATTAGCAAAGTTGTGCGTATTAATTAACTGGATCTGTTTAATTATAGGTCCTATTATGTTAATTTCGGGTTGTGGTTTAAATCCAAGTTAAGGGTTTTGTCCGTAGGTCGCGTAGAACGGCGTCACGCCTATTAATACGTTTATTATATTATTCGCAGTAAACTTAGCTAAAGGCAGCCATTTTTCCCAGTCATCTTGCAGGTAGGAGTAGTATATTTATAGGTATTGTTCCATAATCGCGTTCGCAATTTTGGTTTAACCATCTATCTCCAGATAAAACACAGTTAAGAGTTATATTTAAATACTTAATTGTTTATATAGAGCTTGCCAGAAGTCTAAAACAAACTAGCTTCCACAGTCAGATATTATTAAGTTAGGAAGTCTGTGTAGCTTAAAGATATACTTAACAAAACATTCGGCTACTAATATCGCATTAACCGAGTCCATAGGAATCATATATTACATTTTTATAAGGCGGTTAATAACTACTATAATATTCGTAAACCCATTACTGCTAGGCAAGTCGACTATAAAGTTAATCAAGATGTCGCGCCATCTTTGCATTAGAATTGGTAGCGGTTGAAGTACTCCTTACTTCTTTATATAAGAGGTCTTTCTACGTACGCATATCCTGCATGCTTGAATGTATTTTTATACATAGTCGTGCATTATAGGCCAGTAGTATACTTGTTAAATAATCTTATAGGTCTTTACACGGCCAGGATGCCCTGCTATAGGGGAGTCGTATACAAAATTAAGTATCTTAAATTGTAAAGGTTTGGAATTCAGAACTACTATCTTCTATTAATAGTACAATCGATTGTTTCGAATTTCGTATTTAGTGAGTGTAATGTCCTTATACTATCGTTTTCCTATTTGAATTGCTTTTATTATATCTATTATCCATGCGTTGTTCTTATATTTGTATTCCATTAGCTCATTAATTTCTATTTCCTATTTATTAACTTCTAATTCATTTCTGTCGAGTTCCGCATCTAAGAATATAGGACGTAGCTTTTTAAAACGTTTAGGGGGCAGTAAGATCTATAATCAATTTATAATCCGTTTGTCTAAAGCGTTCATAGGTAGGTCCTGTAATTGTTATATTAATGTATTAGGCTTCTAATTAAGTTTACCTAGTTAGTACATAATCTTAAAGTTAAATTATAAGAGGTATTCGGCCCAACGAATTTGGCGCTGCGTTAATTGTTTTATAGTTATAAAGTACTACAGGTTCTTGTGGTCCGTTAATACGCGTATTAGGAACAACAATCCTTTAAGCTTGGGACGCCATTGTTCAAAGCATCTAACAATTGTAAGCAGTTCCTTATTATATATTTTATAGTTTGATTTAGCAGGGGCGAGTTTCCAAGAGAGGAAGGCTACTAGACGTAGCTCGCCGTTCTTATTATATTGTAATAATACTCCTCTTAGTGCATGATCAGACGAATCTATTTTGACAATGCATTTAAAGTCAGGGTCGAAGTGGGCGAGAATCGGAGCAGTCGTAAAACAATGCTTTAGGTCGTTAAAAGCTTGTTCGCATTTAGTAGTCCATTTAAATTTCATATTCTTTCTTGTTAGGTTTACTAATAGCTAGGCAATTTCTGAGAAGTAGTTAATAAATCAACAATAGAAGTTTACAAATCCTAGAAATCCTTAAACGTCTTATATATTGCTAGGGCTTCCCCAGTTTATAATTGCGGCGACTTTCTTAGGGTCCATTTTAATTCTATTGCAGGATATAATTAAGCCTAAGTATATAACCTCGGACGTATAGAACTTGCATTTCTTAATATCGCATTATAAGCCCGCATCTTATAGGCGTTTAAGAACCATTCTAATATATTTCTAATATTTAGAAAGCGAGGACGAGTAGATTAAGATATCGTTAATATACACAGTAATGAATATATTAAGGAATTTACAAAGCGTATTGTTAACGTATTGCTAAAATATACCGGGACTATTTTTTACGCTAAACGGTATTACTAGGTATTTAAAGAGTCCCCATTATATACAAAAAGCTGTATACTTCTTATCTCCTTCATGTATACGGATTTTATTAAAGGCAGCGACTATATCAAGCTTTGTAAAGTACCGTGCCTTCGCTAAACGGTTAAGCGTTTCTTAAATTAGGGGAATTGGATATTGGTTTCAAATCGTAATTGCGTTTAGAGCTTGATAATTAATATAAAATCTTAAGCCTCCTCCTGGCTTTTTAACAAATAGTATAGGTAAGGCGAATGGAGATTAACTAGGGCGAATAAATCCTTTTTCTAGATGCTTATCGAGGTATTGTTGTATTACAAGCAGTTCTTCTTATAACATACCATATAGCGGACCGAACTTTGGTGTTATACCAGGCTTAAGTTCTATCTTAAAATCATACTTATTTTAGTGCGGGGCTAGTTGGTCTATAAATTATTTTTTAAACTCGTCAATTAGATCGTGGTACTCTTTGGGTATAAGAGGTTAAGGATTAATATACTATTTCGGTTCTAGTGCTTTCTTAATATCTTCTATGGTCACAGTAAAGATTTTATAATCTCGTCTTTTTGCTAACAAGATAAAGGGTGCAGCCTATATTATATAAATTTTAAGAGGTTTTAATATAACATCTTCATATTCTTTACTACAATCGGCAGTTGTAGCTTTATCGTATTGGTTTAAGGTTCGTAGTAAGGGTAATTTATATTATTTTAAATTCAAATAGTTGTGTGCATATTTATAGGGCAAATGGGTTTTTAAGTAATAACTTCGGCAGTAGGTTGTACGGAACTTTAGTATTTCTTTAACCTAGCTAATTAAAGGGTTGTGTCGTTTTAGCCATCTATGTCCAAGTATCATCTTATATTGCTTTAGGGGTGTTACAAATAGGGAAACATATTTAAGGTGTTTACCTATCTATATTTTTACAAGAGCGTAGTGTGTTAATTCGCTATATATTAAGGGTTTGCCGTTAAAGCCTTATAGGCCTTAGGGCTTATCGAGTTTCTTTAAATTTAGGCGTTAGGTTTTCGCGTAGTTCGTATTAATAAAGCCTATACTAGTGGCTCCGCTGTCTATAAGAATTCGTACCTCCTTCTATTTTCTAAGTATTCAAATTTCGCCAAGTATATTAAGGGAGTCGTGTTATGTATCAGCGCTAGAAGAGCCTAGACATTTATACTCTTCCACTTTTTATCCTAAGGCGCAACTTGGCCCTAGGATGATTCGTTTTCCAAGTTAGCTAAGGGTGAGATGCTTTATAACAACTAGGTATAATTTGTGGAATAAGTATAAGTTAAGGAGCGAGTACGGCTTAAAGAATAAGTGCGATTTAAGAAGCGGGTGCGATTTGAAGACCAGGAGGAACTACAGCGGACTTTTTTAAAAGGGTGAGTTTGGCAATTCCTTTAGATATGTCCTTTTCTACCACATCTAAAGCATTCTCTATTTGCGGCTCGAGTTCTTCGTTCGTCGGTTCCTAAGGGTACGTAGGATCGAGTGGCGTCAAGGTCCATAGGGTCGTGCGTAGGTTTTGGAGAAGGGTCGCGCTTTGGGGTATATGTCAGTTTTATAAAGCTTTAAACACGAGGTGTGGTTGGCTTTAGAGAATAAGTCTATTTATTATATCAAAGGTCCTTATTAATTCGTTAACATATTATAGCAAATTTGGGTAGGTCCTTTAGCAGTTCCCTGCCTACTAACTATGCTTTAATTTCATCCGAAATAGCTCATTAAAGAGCAGTAACTCTAGCGGCTTTATTCCAATCTAGTTCGCCAATAAGGCCTAAAAATTCCGAAAAGAAGCTTGTAAAGTCTCGGTTCCGTTATTATAGGTTTTTAAGTTTGGTAACAGCGGTGTGTTTACGGCTGGTGTTATCATATGTTCGTTCTAGCAGAGAGATAAAGGTTTTGAAATTAATAAAGGTGCCATTACGGAAGAATGGGTCTATGGTTTATACAGCATCTTTACTTAAATAAGACATTCCATAGCTAACCTTACTAGCTTTGGTAGGGTATCGGTTATAGTTTATTAAAAGTTTAAGACGGAGCTTGGTTATAAAGGGACGTAGGTTATTTTAATTTCCATTAAACATTGGAGGGTTAGGAAGCTTTTTTAATTTCGCGGCAGGTACTAGGTTTGTTATAGGTACAGGTTAAGCTACCATTACTAGTTTAGGGTTCGTATTTAACGGGCCAGGTTTAGATATAGTTATATTAATTTCGTTTATAGGCGGTATTGGGGTCTCTAACATAAATACTTAGATATTATAGAGTTCTTCACGGAGTGCTTCCATTAATCGCTAATACTGGGCTTCTAGTGCAGCCCGCTACTAAGCTAAGGCATCCGTAAAGGACTATTATATTATGGTTAACTGTTCCCTGACTAGGGATATAATACTCATAGTTATCAAAGAGGATTCGGGTTCGTTTGCCATTTTAATAGTAGTTGTTTTTAACGCAACGTAATATAAGGGCGCGAAGAGGCTTTAGGGAAGATTTAAAGGAATAATATAAATTCTATCTAAATCTAAGGGTATATAGCTTTTTAAAAGAACAAGACGTTGCGTAAAAAAGAGAAGGGAATAACCAGAGAATCTTATAATTAAATAGTCAGGGGTCTTGGTTGATGCGTGCGCACATACGCACGCGAACGGACTTTGGTAGAATTCAATTAATCTGGCAGAACTTGGCAGAAGTCGATCAAGCTGGCAGAATTCGGCAGAATTCGGTCAAAGCGTCAAGTTTATCTTGTCGAGTGTTTTACCAAGACATTCCTACTGTAACTAGGCTAGTCCCGTTACAATTGCGTTCTGTTACAATCTTAGAGCTAGTATAAGCCTAAGGGTGTCCTATTATACGCCTAGGACGCGTCTACATTGACTAGCTAGATAAGGCTAGTTTTAGGCCTAGCTACGAGCTAGGTAGACATATATTAGGTAGTTTTCATATCCGTATTTCCCTTAATAGGCCTCCCTAGGTAGTAGAGCGGGAGCCTTATATAGAAGTAGTAAGGCTCCTAGTAATATTAGAGGCGATGCTTTATATAATGCTTTATACGCGTCGCGAGCTTAACACTATAAAACCGCGACAATAGCGCGCTATATGCGCTGTAACGGCTCTCTACTATTACCTCTACACCTGGCTATTATAAGGAAAGGTTTCCTAATAATATTTCCACCCGCGGCAACGTAGACGCGTGTAGTAGTAGGGCTTTGCGTGTCACAGTACGTGCGGAGGGTCAAGGTACGAGGTACGAGGTGACTGTATATCATTGACAAACGATGTCGTGTAAGGAGCTATGTACAGAGAGGTGAGGCGGTATATATATGTTGCTTAGGGGTCAGGTCCGTGCTCATGCATACGCGTAGCCACAACAACGCGTCAGGTCAGTGCCGTGACATTACGGGCTATAGCTCTATATATTAACTAGTAAGGTTTACTATCTTATTAAGTAGCTTATTAGTAAAAAATAGCTTAAATATACTATATATATAACCTAGATTAATATTATATAGAAGATTTAAGCGTCTATATTTGTTATTATTATACTATATAAAGACGCGAAATTAGATAGAGGCCTAGGCTAAGAGAAAGCTTTTTTTCTTTAAACTAGCTAGCTAGTTTAAATATATAGTTAGTAGAATAAAGTCTTTATTATTAAAAACCTTACCCCCTACTATAGTGTTAATATATATAGGGTGTCGATGGTATTGTTTATATTTTGGTAATAGAGGTTTTGATATTCTTGAGGTCGCGCACGGCCCATATCTGCACGGCCGACGATGGTACAAACTAGGCTGTTTTGGGCCTGGCGCCCCGACCGTCCGCGCCTAGACGGTTACTGTTACGGCACTGTTACAGACCCTAGTCAGGGGCTCGGCCGAGCCGAGCCTTGGCACCATGTATATAGATATGTTCTTTCCTCGACCTTCTTCCAGTCCTTGTCTTGGAATTCTCGTTTACTGGCTACTAATAGATTCTTGTTCTGTTGACTAGGCCTTCACAGTTACTCTATAATAGGAAGTTTAGTCTTTAGGGGTATTTACGCGTTTATAAGTATAATAATTTCTAATAAATTATTCTATATTAGATAGAAGTTCTTACTAATAGTAGTGAGGTAATAGTAGTTAGTAGGTCTTATCTTAACTAGGGTACGCTATAGAGACTTAACAGTGGGCTTTACAGATTAGCTCTATTTATAGGTTGTTAATATCTAGAACTATAAGCTATTTTTAGTATAGGAGTAGTCCGTCTTTTATTTCTAAATTAGGATTACCTTCTATAGCTTAATTATGGAGGGCTTTTAGAGATTTAGCTGTGCGGTTCGTGGTTAGGATGTAATTACTTAGCCCTACTAGTTTATCTAGGGCCTTTCCTTTTATAGGTACTACCTTATTTTATTTAGAGCTTAGTTCCTTAAGGATATATAGGTTAAGATATTTAGTATAGAGGAGGGCGCGTGTCCGGTGCTAAGTCTTTAGCTTATTTTATAGCCCTATGTCCTATTCTCTCCAGGTTAGGACATTAGCTTTAGTATTTTGCCTACTAGGGCGGTATATAATTATAAAGAAAAACTGGGAGAGTATTTTGGCCTACTAGGCCTATTAACTGGTAAGTTTTATTATTATTATAAAGTACTTAAGGGCTTTATAATTAGTATAAACCTTAATCTAAAAGTCTATGCTTCTAAGCTCTACGCGCCACTAAGATAATGATTATACTATAGCCAACATTTCCTTATTGTGTACTTTGTAGTTATACTTAGCTAGGGCTATTATTTTTAAGAAGAACGCAATAGGGTACTATTTACCGTCTGGATGTAGCTATAAAAGGACCCCCGTTACTACCCTATTAAAGGCGTCTATTTTTAGCATTAATTTAAGGTCTAGATTACAGTAATAAAGGATTAAGGAGGAGATAAGTTAGTTCTTTAACTCCTTAAAAGCTTTTATATAGTTATTATTAAAGATAAAAGATATATTGTTCTTAGTTAGTTATATAAGAGGCTTAGCTATAACTCCATAGTTATAGATAAACTAATAGTAGAAATTATAAAAGCTAAAAAAGGACTAGATGCCCTTTATAGTATAGGGAGGTTTCTAGTTATAGATTGCCTTAACCTTCTCTGGGTTAACTTTAATCCCTTTTATACTAATAATAAACCTAAGATACTTTATGCGTTTTACTCCAAACTTGTATTTTTTAATATTAACTTATAGGCCTATATTTTGCAGTCTTTTTAGGACCTTCTTAACATAAACTTAGTGCTTAAGTTTGTTGTCCAAGTATATAAGAACGTTGTTTAGGTATACCGTATAGAATTTGTTAAGGTAATTAAAAAGAACATTATTTATATACCATTAATAAGTGGCTAGCCTATTTGTTAGTCTAAAAGGAAGGACTTTATATTTATAAGAACCGTAGCGGGTATAGAATATTATTAGATCTTCTAATATAGGGTCCATCCTAATTTAGTGGAAAGCTTAGCGGATATTAAACTTAGTAAAGATTTTGGCTTGGCTTAGACGTATAAGGGCCTTGTTAATTAGGGGGAGACTAGAGCTCTTCCTAGTGCCCATTTATATCTAGGTAGAGTTATACTATATAGGTAATCTTCTATGCGGTATAACTACTATTAGTAAGTTATAGGGCGCGGGCTTTAGTAAGGGGTAAGGTAGATAGGATATAAGTGCGTACAAATTAGGTATTTATAAATTTATTAATAGCTCCGCAATTAATTATAAAATGGCTTTTATATTATTTTTTAGTAGTAGTTCCTATTATAGGTAAAACTATCTATTTCTGTCTATTTATCTTTACTAAGTTATCTATTAAGCAGGCCGATATATAAATCCCTCTATTATTAGGGCGTCCTAACCCACAACTTAGGGCTAGGACTTAGCGTTTTCTGCTTCCATATCTAACCCTACCGCTATTACTACGTCTTTATCTTATACAGTAGTGGCGTATAGCAATATATTTAGTATTTAGGGTACTAGGTTATGTATTAGACGGTAGCTACTAAACCTAGCTATTAGGTAGTTTGGGTTATTATAATAACAGCCTTCTTAACAGCATCTATAGCAGCATCCTAGTTTCCAAAGTAGCTTACGTTCTCTATCTAAAAGTTTTTACAAAAATATTGGTATAAGGAGGTTTAAATTGGCTCTAGTAGTATTTAAGGTAGTAGGCGTTAGTGGCTTAGTATATATAGGTTTAGTAGGTCTGGGGGGCTTCTATAGAGAGGTCTTTAGGTAAAAGTTAGTAGTAGTAATTTAATTTAGTCGTCGTTTAATCTTTTATAGGGCTGCTACTATATTATAGACGTTATTATAGTTATAGCTAGCGGCCGCGTATATAACGGGCTTATATAAATGCTTCTGAACCGAAGCTTGTAGATTGCTACTATATAAGAATACTAAGCTAAGGAAAAGAAGGAGAAGAAGACTATTAGAGGCTAATAAGATATAAGGGGTCACTAAGGCGCTAGTAGTAGACAAGCCAATAGTAGGTGAGCTAACAGTAAGAAATAGTAAGAAACAGTACTAGATAGTATACAACAATATAACAGGTGGCAGAATATGGCAGAACTTGGCAGAATTTAGCAGGTAACGCGCCCTAGCACTATTATATCACCCCCCCCTCCTAAAAAAGCCTGCCCTTAGGCTTTATCCAAGTTCTTTATTATTGTCTAAATTATTATAGTTATCTAACCCCTTTTCCTAGCACTTAATCTAGCCGTCTAACTTGTGTGGTGGTCTAGGGAGGTCTAGGTAGGCTAGGTGGAAATCCCGTAGCTTATAGGGAGAGTACTTAAAATTAGATGCGGGGTACCATTCTAAAGCTTTGTTATAACCTACCTAGCTTGCATAGTATTTTAAGGTACTACGGTCCTTTTTAACTGCTAAAATCTCTTTAACTTCCTATTCTTTGTCCTCTGCAATCTAAATTGGCAGTAGGGGGTTATTATACTATCCAGGCAATGGGTTATCTATAGCATTCCATAGTCGGTCTAAAGAGAAGATAGAGTGGATTTTTATTAACTCTAGTATCTTAACCTTAAAAGAGTGCCCTACCTTCTTAAAAATCTTATAGGGGCCAGCCATTTAATGGTCTAGCTTATGGCTTGGCCTTTAGGTCTTCTAGTTCTTTATTAATACCTATACCTTATCTCCTACGTAAAAGTCTACCTCGCATAATATTGGTTTATATTAGCCTCTTTCTTCTCTTATACCTTTTTTATAATTGCTTAAGCGGTCCCCTAGGCTCCGTATATTCTCTTAGTAATACCTAGGCCTCTTTATAGCTAAGGCGTTCGCGGGCTATTATAGGTCCTATAGGTCTATCCTAATTAAAGGATGTTCGTGGTTTGTATCTGTAGAGTAACTTAAATAGCAATATTCCTATACTATTATAAGGGAGCATAAGCTGTGCGTAGTCTATTATAGGCAGTAGTTCTAACTAGTTGTCCTAATAGTAGCTAATAAAGGGGCGGAGTTACTAGTTAAGGTACTAGTTTATAATCTTAGTTTAGCCGTTAGTCTAAGGGTAAAATGCGGTAGAGAGCTTAATTTGGATTCTAAGGATGTAGTAGAACTTATCCTAGAAGTCTAATATAAATTAGGGTCTATAGTTAGAGATAATTAACTTAGGAGCGCTATGGATTTAGTGGATGTTATTAATGTATATACGGGCTATATCATTTATAGTTGTAGTCTTAAAGCAAGGGAGGGAAATGGCTTGCTTACTAAGTTGGTTAACTACTATAAAGGCCATATTATAGCCGTGTTTGTCCTTTAGGAATAATTTAAAGTCTATTATAATATGTTACTAAGAGCGTTTAGGGACTAGTAGTAGTTATAGCTATCTAGGAGTTTAGTCTCTGGGGGTATTCGCGCGTTTATAAGCATAATAATTTTTAATAAATTGTTCTATATTAGATAGGAGTCCTTACTAATAGTAATAAGGCAATAGTAGTTAGTGGGTCTTGTTTTAACTAGGGTGCGCCGTAAAGACTTAACAGTGGGCTTTATAGATTAGCTCTATTTATAGGTTATTAATATCTAAAACTATAAGCCGTTCTTAGTATAAGAGCAGTCCGTCTTCTATTTCTAAATTAGGGTTACCTCCTATAGCTTAATCGCGGAGGGCTTTTAGGGACTTAGCTATACAGTTCGCAGTTAGGATACGGTTAATTAGTCCTATTAGTTTATCCAGGATATCTCCTTCTATAGGCGCTAGCTTATTCCATTTAGGGCTTAGTTCCTTAAGGATATATAAGTTAAGCTATTTAGGGCAGAGGAGGGCATGTGTCCAGTGCTAAGCCTTTAACTTATCCTATAGTCCCATATCCTATTCTCTCCGGGTAAGGGTATTAGCTTTAGAATTTCGCCTGTTAGGGCGGTATATAATTATAAAGAAGAATTAGAAGAGTATTTTAGCCTACCTAGCCTATTAACTAGTAAGCTGCTTTATTGTTATAAAATACTTAAGGGCTTTATAATTAGTATAAACCTTAATCTAAGAGTCTATGCTTTTAAGCTCTATACGCTACTAGGATAATAATTATATAATAGCCAATATTTCCTTATAACGTACCTTATAGTTATACTTAGCTAGGGCTCTTATTTTTAAGAAGAACATAATGGGGTACTATTTACCGTCTAGGTATAGCTGTAAAAGGACTCCCACTACTACCCTATTAGAGGCATCTATTTCTAGCATTAATTTAAGGTCTAGGTTATAGTAATAAAGAATTAAGGAGAAGATAAGTTAGTCCTTTAACTCCTTAAAGGCTTTTATATAGTTATTATTAAAGATAAAAGACGTATTATTCTTAGTTAGTTGTATAAAAGGCTTAGCTATAACTCTATAGTCACGGATAAACTAATAGTAGAAATTATAAAAGCTAAGAAAGGACTAGATGCCTTTTATAGTATAAGGGGATTTCTAGTTATAGATTACCTTAACCTTCTCTAGGTTAACTTTAATCCCTTTTATACTAATAATAAACCTAAAATACTTTATATATTTTACTCCAAATTCGTATTTTTTAATATTAACTTATAGGCCTATATTTTGCAGTCTCTCTAGAACCTTTTTAACATAAACTTAGTACTTAAGTTCGTTATCTAAGTATATAAGAATATCGTCTAGGTATACTGTATAGAATTTATTAAGCTAGTTAAAAAGAACATCATTTATATACCGTTAGTATATAGCTGGCCTATTTATTAGTCTAAAAGGAAGAACTTTATACTTATAAGAACCGTAGCAGGTATGGAATATTATTAGATCCTCTAATGCAGGGTCCATCCTAATTTAGTAAAAAGCTTAGCGGACATTAAACTTGGTAAAGATTTTGGCTTAGCTTAGATATATAAGGGTCTTATTAATTAGAGGGAGGGGGTAGTAGTCTTTCTAAGTAATAGCGTTTAGTTTTTAATAGTTAATGCAAAAATAAAGGTCCTTATTAGGTTTCTTTATAAATAGGATAGGGGAAGTAAAAGGGGCCTAACTAGGTTTAATAAACCCCTTATAGAGGTTATTAATTAAGTATTACTTAGTTGCTTTTAGTTCCTCTATAGTTTGCTAGTAAAGGGGGCTATAGCCCAGAGAGTTATCGGCCTCTAGTTAAATCTTATAGTTATAGGTTTAGTAGGGGGGTAGTATATCTAAGGCTGCTTTTAAGAACGCGTCTCTATAGTCTAAGAGGTATATAGAAAGGAGGCGTTTAACTAGCTCCTTGTTAGTTTCCTCTACTAACCCTTCTTCCTTTTTATTAATAATCTAGTTAATTTTATATAAGCTAGTTATAAAGACCTCGTTGTCCTTTTAATATATATTAAAGTGGAAACCTATAGCGCTAATTACTGTAATATCTACTATAGGGGGGTCGTGCGATAGTAGGGGTGTCCGTGGCCTAGGGGGCCTTTAGCCTATTAGTATGGTCTTTACTCCTTTTAGCTCTTATTACATCTTCTAAAGGTTATCCTCTATATCCTATTAGTATGTCCTCTTCCCTATTAGCTAGATTTTCGCAATTTGGAAGTCGTCTACATTACTATCCGTTTTACTTCTATAAGTATAGTCCTCCTTAACTATAGTCCTTTAGGGGAGTATCCTTGTTAATATAGAGTTCCTACCGGCCTTATAGTGGGCGTCTTCTTAAGTAAAGGCTAAGTCACAGTCCCTAACATCCTACTAGTAGATAGGGTCGGCCTTTACAGTTAATATCTTATAGTTGGTATAGATTTCTCTAACAAAGGAGGGTAACTTTAGTCTATTCTCTAGCCAGACAAACTATCTTTATTAAATATTTAGCTAAATATTAAAGTAGGACATCTATTTTTGGCTAAGGATTATATTATAGAACCCTAGGTCTAGGATATAGAAGAAGATACTAAACTAGTGTCGTTTATTAATAGTGATATATAGCTTTAAAACATAGGTAACCAGCTTACCAGCTTGGCTGTTATAGCCTTTTACTTAAACAGGCTTCTCTAGTTAGGTAGTATTTATATTTAAGAACTTAGTAACATTATTTATATAAATAGTATTTATAAAGGTAAAGCTATTTGCTTTAGTGTTAACAAGGGCAGTTATATTAACTCTATATCTATTTTAAGATACTATATATGGAACCGTAAAGTGTTTTCCACCTATTAGATAACTTAAATTAATCTCTTTAAGATTAATAGGATACCCTAAGGGGGAGTTTTTCCCTAGGGTTCTTCTTTTCCTAACTTATTAAACGTTTCTTCTTCCTCTATCTCCTTAATATTACCTATATCCTTTGGCTCTAGGTAGGATATAGTAAAGTAACCATCCTTTCTATAATTAAAGCACGTAATCATGGCAGGGTTAATTAGGGTATTGCGATAAGCATTGGCTAAAGGTATAGTACGTGGCGATTTAGACGAGGCTCGTGGGTAGGTAGTTATAACCGCTTTTAGTATAAGGGCGGTTGTAGTTTATCTTCTAACGCTAGCTCTCGTTAGTATAATAGATAGGTTTTAGTTGTTATAGGATCTCTTTAGTTAATCAGAACAAGTATTAATTTGTTTTAGTTCTAAATCCAGCAATAAATATTAGGTTGTAAGTCTTTAGTAGGTTAGTAGGTTGTCTAAAGCTACTGCGATCTTCTCTTATAGTTAGACCGTTAGCTTATTATATAGGTCCAAACAGTAGTTCTTAAGGGGAACCTGGCCTTCGCCTGCTAGGTATAAGAATTAGGTCTAAAACTTAGTAAAGAATTGGTTTAATTTTATTATTAGACAGTTATAGTTATAACGGGCATCCCGTACTTTATTTAGATTAATATAGATGGCAGCCAGATACTATATTATCTTATTAATAGATATAAACCAAATAGGTAACTCGTCCTTAAACTTGGCCTAAAGGTATTACTAGGCATCCCTAATAGTTTGACTGAAGAGGTAGAGCATTTTAGCTTTTTTAGAGGGGAAATGGTTATGGTTAACACGGAGCTTTCCTTATACTTAGATCCTCTAATTTTTAAAGGTAGGGTTTATCCTATTAGATAGCGGTTAAGGGTTAAGAAGCTTAACGGACTTTAATTATTTTGTTATTATGTCCGTACTCTTTGGTATATTATATTTAGTTAAGCAAATAGGTTAACTAAGGCTTTATAAAGGGGAGGCTGTGCTGTTTTATAAGGCAGTAAGGCTTTTTAGAATCTCCTTTAGAGTCTCTTATATACTTTAAACTTAAAGACAATTAACCTTCTAATTGGCTATAAGGGCACAAATCTACTTATATACATCTATAACGTTGTCATTGTCTTTAATTTCTAATCCTAATTAGATCTTGTGTTCCTCTTAGGTAAAGATAAGTCTTTTAAATAAGCTTGCTTTAGATGCCATTATTAGCTTCCTAGAATTATATAATTTGGTTTTAATTCTAGGGTTCTTTTAGGGGTTAGGTTAAGTACAGTCTGGCCTATAAAGTAGGATATTGTTAAGGCCTTCCCAGGCGTAGTAGTGTAAGTTTTTTTAATGTCTAAGTATAACGCGTTGACGCGTCATTGCAGACAAAGGTCTTCTTTTAGGGTGGGATATTATTAAGACCTTCTCAGGCAATGTAGGGAGAGCTTAGTATAATGTAATAGGCTTATATAAATACTTCTAAACCGAAGCTTATAGATTGCTACTATATAAGAATACTAAGCTAAGGAGAAGAAGAAGAAGAAGACTGTTGGAGGCTAATAAGATACAAGGGGTCGCTAAGGCGCTAGTAGTAGACAAGCCAATAGTAGGCGAGCTAATAGTAAGAAACAGTAAGAAATAGTACCAGATAGTATACGACAATATAACAGGTGGCAGAATATAGCAGAACTTGGCAGAATTTGGCAGGTAACGCGCCTTAGTACCGTCACAGCGTAACTAAGGCAATAAGTAACTTTTTAAGGAGATTTTCTTAATCTTTAGTATTATCTTAGGTAAGGGCTCTGGTGTATTCCTAGAATTTAATATAGAACTTATTAAATAATTTAGTAGGGCTTATCTTTAGGGCATGTAGTTTAGCTTAGTTAGTGGCCAGTAGGTTATAGTCGTAGTATATTAGGTTAAGATTATTAAGGGCTTCTTAATAGGACTGCTACTTTTAGGGGCTATTAGTTTCCTACTAGGCGAAGAGTCTGCTAAATGGTGTACCCTTTATTTACCTAATAATATAGCTAATTTAAGTATCTTCTATAGGAAAAAGGGAGGCGCTCTAAGTTAGTTTCTTATGGATTTATATCTTCTAGTGGCTATATTCCTAATAGTCTCCCTGGAAGATTAGGGGATTAAGGTAATATATATTAGATCCTACAGTAGTAGCTTAGGTTTAATTATTATAGCTTTTATTATTACTGCTTTAGAGGTTTCTATTAGGTAAAGGTGCTTAATACTAACCCTTTATTAGGTGTTAAGTAGGTAAGATTACTAGGGGCGTAGAGACTTAGGTAGCGTTATATATAGTAGAGAGGTGTCTAGCGTTATTGCGAATGTACTTATTAAGCTAAAATTGTAGGTATTTAATTATGCTCTCTTTTTTCGTGACTGTAGCAATAAGTATAATTTTAGCCTTCTTTAACTATTAGACGTCACGTTTAGACATATAGAGGTTATCTTTAGTTTCTTAATATATGTTATTGGCGAGTGCCTTATAAGCTTATAGGTCTTAAATAATATTATACTCTTAGGCAGTACGCATCTTAGCTTATATAAGCTTTAAGTAGTAGTTCTATAAAAGGTGGTAGTATTTATTAGGTTCTCGTACTACTATTTTTATAAATATCTTAGCGTCTTATATTTTTATTTTAATAGGTAGTAGTTGTTCCGCTTACTTATCCGTAGTTATATAGTTAATAAAAGATAAAATATTTTTGGTGTCTACCTCCCTAGGGGTTAAGGCCAGGGCTAATAAATTAAATTCTCCTAGGATTGATTGGCATTATAGGTTAAGTATAGATATTAGGTTGTTCTTTGGGTTTAATATAGTAGCTAGTAAAAAACATCGTCTTACTATTATAGGTTCCTTAGAAGTATAAAGTAGGGTAACTTATAGACACGCTGCTTCTGGCAGCGCCTATAGTATTACAAAGACGTAGAATTGGTTATAGGCTAAGTATTAGTGGTAAAAAGGCGCAATGTAATATTATGGGACGTGCGCAATATCTGTAGAGCGTATATATTTAAGGAGTCTACAAGACGTTGCGTAATTAATTGTAAGGGTTAAGGACGTAAGGAGGTAATATACCTACGCGTGGCTGATATAAGCTATACGTAAGGTATACGTAAAAGTACGGGACTCTCCTATAGAGGCCCCTGCGGTAAGGTTCCGTGACATAGTACTAGCTTACTACTTTATAAAGGCAAAAGGCTATAGGCTTAAGATTTTTAGGACGAGATAAAAGACGCTTAAGATTTTTAAGATAAGATAAGATATACCTAAGAACCTATAATTAATAAAAACTAATAGAAAAGAGTAGTAGTTTAGTTTAAAGATAAATAAATAAGTATAGAATAAAGATTTTTAGAGAGCTAAGATTTTAAAGAATAAATAAGGTCTATAGCAGTTTTAGAAGAATATAGTATTTAGCCTAAAGGTTAAAAAGTCAACATAGTAGTTAAAAGGTTTAATAACGTTAAAAACCTATTTATAAGACGTAATAGGGCAGAAAGTATAAATAAGTTTAGGTAATAGATTATTATATAGCAGAAGCAAAAGTTAGATTAAAGATTAACTATACTAGAATGTATAAAGGATAAAGTACCTATATAGAAGGTTACTAATAGGCTAAAGGTAGGTACACTAAGAGCTAAGTAGCTTTATTGGCAAAATATAGTACCTTACTAATGGCCTCAATGGTTGGTAGTTGACGCAATTAGCGCGCAGTAAAGGGCATTTAGCAACTCGACCGACTAGCCTATATCGTGTTTTTTTGACACGCAGCCTGCGCGCAGCCTGCGCGCAACCTACGCGCAACCTACTAGTAACCTGCGTATTTAGTAACCACAATTGTATTTAGAGCTATTTACCTCTTTTATACTAATAGCATATTTTAAATAAATAAAAGCTACTTTAAAGCTATTTATAAGGCTAGCAAAATAAATAATATTATTTTAGATAATTTAATACAATATAGCGATGGTTCTCTTCTACCTATCTACCTATTAACTTACCTACCTGCCTACATTGCCTACCTGTCTGCATTGCCTACCTATCTGCATTGCCTACCTGTCTGCATTGCCTACCTATCTGCATCGCCTACCTATTTGCATCTGCCTACCTGTCTATATCTGCCTACCCGTTAGCATCTGCCTACCTGTCTGCATCTACCTACCCGTCAGCATCTCCCTGTTTGTGCCTACCTGTCTGTGCTACCTTGATTCGATCGATCGATCGAATCGTTTATAGTGTTCGCCGGCTAGTCGTTGTCGTCTGGCTCTGGCGACGGTCGTCTGGTTCTGGCGACGGTCATCTGGTTCTGGCGACGGTCATCTGGTTCTGGCGACGGTCGTCTGGTTCTGACGACGGTCGTCTGGTTCTGGCAACGGTCGTCTGGTTCTGGCAACGGTCGTCTAGCTCTGGCGACGGTCCTCTCCTACCTGCCTACCTACCTACCTGTCTG
>Ga0307507_10006344_pt1 | contig 18249 bp, 26 predicted proteins | sample 7_EM_MG_FD_207223 | JGI IMG/M metagenome (GOLD analysis project Ga0307507, IMG submission 207223) | Populus trichocarpa ectomycorrhiza microbial communities from riparian zone in the Pacific Northwest, United States - 7_EM | ecosystem: Host-associated > Plants > Roots > Unclassified | place... | reverse complement strand
CCACTTGCGATTTTATACACAAAAATTCATAAACAAGTCAATAAAGTTTAATTCTACTAAATAAAACATTTGGGTATTTTCTAATACCTTGAGAACCCCAAACTCGAAGCACTGTGCATGTATAGTGGGTGAAAGTGTGATAAGGTTTTAAAGTGTGTGTGTGTGTTGTTTAGGTGTGGTTCATGCACCTGTTCAGTCCACGCATTGCACGCTTCCCCCTTTCCATGTGCACCAGTCTTCTCATTGATCTTTTGTCTTGAACTACCATCTTGTCCGCAGTATTGCTTTCCTCTTGCACTACATGTAGTGCTTTGTATATCTGTGCTTCCTACAGTATGCATAATCATGTTGGGCCAGCTGAGTATCTTGTAACTACTCATTTCTCACTTATGGGTGTTGATCCTAGATTGACCACCCATTCTTGCCTCCTCCTTTCCTCTTGGCTTCAGCTATGTGAGAAGTTCAGAGTGAATGCTTCACAGAATCCTAACCATCAATGGACCCACAACCCCTGAATCTGCACCCTTATCCACACCCTCACCCCTGCCTCTGCCTTGACTCTGCCCCACTGCTCCTACATCACCCTCACTGTCTGCAACTCTCCCCTTCCCCTTCACTGAAACAGAGGGCCCCTTTCCTTTTGCCAAGCCAGAAGGCCCAGCACCACCCTTCTTCCCACCAGTTGCCTCAACACCCTTGCCAACCTCTGATGCATCCTCTCCCTCTTTATTGATGGGGGCCTTCCCCTTTCCCTTTGCTGAAGCATGCTTCTTGCCCTTAGTCTTGTCCCCCTCCTGAATGACATATGGGCTCTGGGGCTTCATGACTTCTGAGTACCACTCATAGAAGTCCTCCTCTGCGATATCCAGCCCTGCTTTCTCCCAAGTTTCCCCACACTTCTGCAGCAGATACCACACTACCTGGCTACATCACTTTTTTTAGCTGGGAACAGGTTGAACAGGTGATGTGGTTCATCCTTGGTGCCATGCTTGGCATACAAGCCACCTTCCTAGCCTTGCAGTTCTTGCATATCTAATGAAGGATCAGCAAAATAAGTTATAAGAACAAGATGCCTCTCACCAGGTTCAACTTCACATTGAAGGCCTCATCACTCTTTGCCATATGCAAATGTTAGATCTCTTGCATACAGCTGCAATACACAGCCTTCATGATGTCTGCTGACTAGTGATGAGCAAGGGTTTGGAAACCCATGTGGGTACATGGGTAAGGGTACTGTGGGTATGGGTAGAGGTAAGAATCTTTGGACCCTTGCTGAACCCTTACCCTCAGCACAGGTGACAGGTTACCTGCACAGTTCTTCAACAGGTCACCTCCCAGCCACCCACTCTACCAATGTGACTATGTAATCAATTGATCACAAGCTATTGATTTCCCATGTCCACAAACAATCAACAATGCTGCTTCAACTACTTCCATTCCCCACCCACCACATTGATGCAATACAACAATGATGGTGATGACATCGTGTGTCATCACCATCCAGTGTTTGTGCCAGCCCAGGTAAGACACATCCCTCCCTGCTCCCTCAACTGACCATCAAACTAGATGCCACATCACTGATAGTGACATGGCAACCAAATGATGAACAACCAATATTCTTGTTTGTTGTCATTGGACACAACACCATGATGGACAATTGACAAAACAATGGACGACACGACGACAGCATGACAATGTCACAGGACAACAATTGGACGGCCTGTTGCTTGCACAGTATGCATGCCGCTCACCCCCACCCTCCTCTGTCTGATATTGAACCCAGGTGCCACATCACTGTCAGTGATGTGGCAACCATTCAACAAACGATCAATTTCCACCTCTGTAGCTTGTATGGTGCACACACCACTCACCCCCACCCTCCTCTCCTGTCTGATATTGAACCCAGGTGCCATGTTGCTGACAGTGACATGGCAACCATTCAACAAACAACAAATGACTGATTTCCACCTGCCCTGTTGCCTGCACAGTGCACACATGGCTCACCCTCACCCTCCTCCCCTTTCATCCAGGCACCATGTTGCCATTGGCAACATGGCAACCAAACATTGAATGACCGATGTCATCATTCTTTGTTGTCCATGGGACAGGGATGGGATGAGGACATGGTGACAACTCACGATGTCGCACTACTATTGCTGATAGATATACAAGTGGTGCCTGTAGTATAGAAAGACTGGTCCAGACTGAAGGTCAGACCAGTCCCAGACTTGCAAACACTATTGACCCATGTCTCTACCCCTGATGGACCCTCTGTGAGTATAGGTCATCGTGATGACACCCTGGGGTTACCCATGCCGATCACTACTGCTGACCACACCTCCTCCTCATCAACCACCACAGCAAGATAAGTCTTGACCTGTTGCTTCTTCATCATGGTGGCTCAAGTGACTAGCATATTGATCTTTGTTATTTCATGGAGTTTCTGGGTCTCTTGCAACCACTGTTCACACTCAAATTGGTTGTATAGCAGGATCTCATGTTTGAGCTCGTTGCTCATTCATGACAGGGAAAGACAACTCAGAAAATTAAACACGGTCACATCCGCTTGGGAATTGGACTTAAGCAGGAGGTACTGTCATGAACCATCCCTGTGACCTACAACATTCACTCCTAACCTACACAAACAACCCTTCGCCAATGCAGATAACCCTTCACCAACCTTGTCCTCAAGTAACCAACACCAAACACAATAACCCCAAGAAATACAAAAGTGCTTCTTGTTCCTCGACTCACCAAGACTCCTCCCCTCACCCTGGACATCGCCTCCTCACAATCACATCCAACTCCAACTCCAACTCCCTGACCCTCACCTCCATCTCTATTGTACTCCATCCCCAGACCCTGCATTCTCTATTCTTTTACCTTGTACCATTGTTACCCTTCTAACATATCCACTTACAGATTACACCCTTCACAAATTGTATAAATATGTTCTGCATGTACTGTTGTTTCTTATCCTTGATATTAAAGTTGTTTCTGCCTTATTCTCTCACTGCTCTTGTCTCACTCTCAGCTTGTATAACTTACTAACTTGCCTCAACTTCAACTCTATCACTGAACTTGACTCATGCTAAGTTCTCCAGCAACTATGATACTGCTAACATCAAACTTAGCATTTACATCCTTATGCATATTCCTATGCTGACCCTATGCTGCCTGCCTGTAGTGAACCTTTGCCAGTTGTCCTACGCCAACCTAGGCTATTCTCCCTTGCCAACCCTCCTGTGCTAAGCCTATGCCCATGCTATCCAGACTTCTCTCTGTGTTAGCCAACCCAAGCTGTTCTAGCCCACCTCCCTATCAAATTATCCAGACTATGTATCTACCAGTGGTATCAACGTCTACATCATCCTTATCCTCAGTATAGAGAATAGGATGGATCCTAACAATCACTTGATATGGCCACAGACCATATGTGTACAGTGCCTACAGGTACAAAGCCCACTACGGTAATTGCACTTTACAGTCATCCACTGGCTAATGATACACCACCATCATTTGATACACTCTTGATCAGCAGTATTGGTGTTGCTGTGAGGTTTTCAAAACAGACTGTTTTTGGAGATTGCTAATATATGGTCACACCACCCAATGATACACCCATAATTTTGGTCTTTCTTCATGACATGAAACATTCTAAAATTTGGTAGGATTATAGAATGGAATTTATCTGATATATTCATGGAGTTTTTATAGCTGAATGTTGTACCTAAAATTACTGGTTGCAATTTCTCAGTTTTGGTGTATCATTAGCTGGTGGATGACTGTATGTGCATAAAAAGGAAGTGAATTTTTTTAAAAGTGATTTTTGTGATTGTTTATTGGCTGCTCATTGCCAAACTACTTGCACAGCCCACTCCTTGCAGCCAATGCAAGTTGAAAAAATGATAAAGCTCCTTTCTCTGGTTTCATGACAATGACAAAAGTGGAAACCAAATAAATGCAAAAAAGCTACCAACAGGCATAATGTAACCCACAGTGGGGCCCTTGAGCACTGCAGGCTAAAACCCACTGCTTACATAGTGGGCATACTGTGTTTTCAAAGTTTGATAACTATGTATGCAGAGTGAAGAGTTGTATTAGAGACAGACAATAATGATTGCAAACAGTGCCTTCAAGAAGGAATCTCTTGAATTTGTTGAGAGGTTCAAGTCCATGAATCCTGGCTGTGGGGATGATCACAGAAACTATGAAGAGGGGAACAGTGTAGGCTGCAACAGGGGGTAGTTAGTGGAAGGCTAGGATGTCTAGTTCAGAGTCTGAGTTCTGTGATATCTGAGAGGTTGTGTTAGGAGTGGTTATGTTGTAGGAAGCAGAAGAGGGTACTGAAGAGGAGGGATATGTCAACGTTCAGATGCAGGTGTATTTGCTGCAAAAAAGCATGGGCTCAACAAAGACAGAAACTCGAGCAGATGAAAAGAACTCATGATCAAGTTGGAAAACAGGAAAGTCAGTGGTAGAACCAAAATTTATCTGCCATTTGAAGAATGAAGTGCAAGGCTGAGGTTACATTTAGAGCAGACCTAAGTAAATAGTCAATGCCAGCACAAGATACTCTCAAGAATATGAAGAACTGATAAAGATGTGCTGTATGTCCCAGCATTCGATTTGAAGTGACTGGCAGGACAGACAGTTGTTCTGCACGTACTGTCCACTGATTCTGTGTCTGCCCCTGCATCTGTAGGCATGCAAGGCTGGGAAGAAGGTGACACCACAGCTTTCTCTGCCTCCCATCTCCCAATGATAGTGTTCCCAGACCCAAAAATGTCACTTGAGGAAGGAGATTGCCAGGTAATAGCACTAGCCAAACTGTCATTACTTTACTTTCTCACTGTTTGTGTTTCTGAGGTGGCAGAGGGTGAAGGGTGCAGTGAGAAAGAAGACAATGGTGGAGGGGGTGACTCTGGGCCTGCTGTTGTTGCTGCTGGTGATAATGCAAATGTAAACATGGAGGGGTGTGAAGAAGGGAAGCCTGTCCCACTTTCAGATGCAGAAGGTTCAAAACAACATCAGTCATCTACTTCAAAACCCAAAACTCAAACAGTGGAAACTCACAATCAAGGGTGAACACAGACTGCATGAGTGAACCAAAATCACCCCTCATCTGAAGAAAGACAGCTGAGGTGAAATAACATTCAGCGTGGACCTAGTGGATGATAGACATCAGCACAAGTTGATCTCTGAGTATAAGAAAGACCAACAAAGATGTCATCTACAACCTCTCAACACTTGACAAGACCACAGGCCACACAGTCGTTCCACACATAATGTCAGCTGATACAAAGTCTTACACTGCCTCTGTGGATATGCACAACTGAAAAGAAGCTGGACACAGCAGCTCTCTCCACTGCTTAGTTTGGGAGGATGGTATCCAACCCCAAACACATCAGTTTCTGAAGGGGAGTGCCAGACGATGGGTAGAGTTTCAGCCTTATTGCTGAGAAATGGAATAATTTTAGAGCTAGAGGTGTGATCAGGCAGTTGTGAGGATTGTACATTGGTTTCCTAGGATGGGGCAGAAAAGGGAAGGGAATGGAGGAAGGCCTGCTTCAAAGAAGAGGACAAAGACCATCAAGGTTCTTGAAGAAAGTGTGAAATGAGTGGCGCAGAGAAGATTGATGGGAGGGGAAGGAAGGAAAGGATTTAAGATCACCTTGCTTGTCAAGGTCTTTTCCATGGTCATAATGATGTGCAGTAGATTGCTGTTATGGTATTTCATATACTTTCCCTATATCCTTTGTTCCCTCTCACCCCATTCTATGTACCTCTCATTCTATTTTATCTTTAGGACAATTTCTACATATAAGTTTCCCTTTTCACTTATATAGTTTTTAAAGTAATGTGTAGTATACCCTAATCCGACACGTTTACATTACTTCGCTTGATGTGATATTTGGCAAACATGGAATAGCCAAACAAAGCCACATCCAAACACATCAGAGTGGAACAAGGACTTGTGAAGTAGTGACGATAGTAACCATTCGAAGGTAACAGAACATTCCAAAATGTTCTTTTAGGATCTAGAACTATTAGTTAAAGTATTTAAGTACCATTGTAAACTAGAATAAGAATTCATTCTACCTTTTACCCAAATACAGTGATACAAACTCTCTCTCTTCAATATGGACAGACAGTTAGATATTCGCAGAGACAATTACATACTCCTAAGACGTAGTCTAGACCATACTGGACAGACTCTAGATACACATCCCAAGCCTCATTCCTCTTCCTCTAGATAGTACAGTCCGTAGTTTGCAGTGCACAGTCTGTAGTTCACAGTCCGTAGTCTGTAGTGCACAGGCCACAGTGCACAGTCCGCAGTAAAGTAGAGGTCTTATCAGTGCCCCCCTAATTCCTGCAGGAATCTGGTCATTCCAGCAGAATCCGGTGGAATAAAATTTGGCAGGAAGGCCTGCTATTTTTTTTCATTCCAGTGCCTTTTATTCCAGCGGAATTTGGGCATTCCAGAATTGAGACTGGAATGTTCCACAGAATTTGCAGGAACAGAATGCAATGGAATCCAGTTGTTTGTTTGTTTGTTTGTTTCACACCTGTTACCAAACAAACCACCAACCAAACACCGTGTGACGTGGTCTCCTTTCGTCACCCACCACCACCACCACCACCACTACCACCACACCAACGACGCCCCCAATGACAACCAACGACCGCCTTGCCACCAAGTCGACGCCAATGGACCACCATCACAGACGACTGCTCACGACCACCCAGAAACGACGACAAACCCCCCAAAATGAACATGAACGATGGCCAACACAAAAACGGCTGCCACCCCCAAAAAACGAACCACGGCCCACGACCACCACCCACCACAGCCCACAAATGATGGCCAGTGCCCACAAACGGACACAGGCGACGCAGACCGATGATGAGGGACCAGGACAACGATGAGGGACAAGGGACGATGATGATGATTATCGTCGTCGTCGTCGTTTTATATTTGATACTGTAAGTACTCCCTACCTCTGTCATGACCCTCAACTAACGCAATGCCACCACTGTCAACCGCCCACCTCATTACCCCTCCCCAATGGGAAGGCTCGCCGACACGTCAGCGGCCACGTCACCACGTGAAACGAAATGACGCCGGACGATGACGACACCGATGAATGATGCACAGTGATGGACAACAACGAACAACAATGACCGATGACAACACAGACGACCAACATTGAGTGCCCAGCAGCACCACCCACAAATGATGAGGACCGCCCAGCACCACCTACATGCCTGCACGAGCACCACCACCATCCACCAGCACCCACCACAAATGGTGAGGAGGTCACACCACCACCACCGACGAATGGTGATGAGCACCCCACCATCCACCAACACCCACCACAAACGGCCATGAGCAACCACCCACGAACGGAACCACCACCATCAACCAACGGCGATGAGGGGCCCAAACCACCACCACCACCACCATCCAACAGCACCCACCACGAACGGCACCACCACCATCAACCAATGGCGAGGAGGGTTGACCACCACCACCAATGAACAGCGATGAGGGTCTGCCTGTTTTTGCCCTCCCACCTTCCTTTTAATGTACATAGTAATAATATAGATTATTTAAATACATATGAATTTTACATGTTCATTATGTTACAAAAGATTAAGTCACATGACTCTTTAGAATAAGTCATGTGTCATCTAAATAGAGCTGGAATGCAGTATTCCTACTGGATTCCAGGTCCTACCATATTCCACTAGGACTGTAGCTGGAATGCTGTACTTTACTGGTCCCATTCCTGCAGATTCCGGTCCCATTCCTGTGGATTCCTGCAGATTCCAGTGGATTCCTGTGGATTCCTGCAGGAATGGGGGGGGCACTGTAAAGTACTGGTAAAGTACTTAGTATATAAGTACTATGTTCTCACTTGTATTTGGTAGCTTGAACCTAGGCAATACAAGTCTAGTTCAACCCTCAGAACCACCAGAATGCTAAGATCACCCTCAAACTCTAGAGTCTCTTTGAAACACAAACGAATAAGTCTTCAACGTCGAAGACTTATAGAAGGGTATTGTCATCTAAATGACCCTATAACTGAATCTCTAAGCAGTTGCAAGACATAGAGTATTGCAGGAACCTGTACTGTCGTTATTAAGGGCATAATGAAGTGACAGCGAAAGGCCGTGATCCAAGGAAGGAGCTGCCTTATAGAACGACAGTGTCTAATAGAGAACTGGTCATAGAATGAACAAACTTGGAACCAGAGAACAAACTTAGGCTTACAACGCCCATTACAATTAATAGCCATAACATACAGTGTGTACTTAAGATCTTGAGAGAGATAAGTGCAACATCAGTAAGAAGTATTTAGTAAAGCTGTACGCTACTGACTACTTCAATCAGAACTGTTAGAGTCTTTGGACTAACATTTCTGATTAGTGTCACCTTCATCAAACAACAAGATATGTGAGAACTCACACAATCTAGGGAACTCCTGATCTCATTTGATCTTTCCAACTAAATCTACGAACACTATTATAAATCAAGTCTCACATAAGTGTTCAAACCTTATTAAACTAACTGACAGATTGTATTCACAAGAATACACCAACGCCAGAGTCAATGTACTCTAACATTGGTGGACACATTGGGAACTCCCCCTACATTTGTGTACGTATCTACACAACCAATCTCAAGATCATCAGCAAGTACAAATACTTCTGTAACTGGTGGAACATGTTGTGCCCACACAATCCATTCTATTTCTCACATAAGATCAGTTCATCATGCACCCTACTTGAACTTCGGACAGGTCTACAAGCAGTTCAATGGACAGTACTAAAAAGTCATCTGGTAGGAAAACTAACAACTCACAATCTGCAGGCATGACTAGTTCAGTTAATCAACCTGTTTCCAGAACAACAAATGCACCTTGTAGGAAGGAATCAAAGTTAGAAACAAATACGCAGAACATGTTTACGCCAGGTATGCCAGAAATGCCTGAAAGATTAGACATTCCAGAAACATCGTCTTTCCAGACAGCACAGGAACAAGATCATCAAACACCTATTCCAGAAGCGATCAAACCTGAATACCCAGATATCGAGGATCTTGCTGAGTTAGGAGCACTGTTTGCTCCTGAGGACTTACCTGACTGGGGATCATACAAGGAAGTATTCATGGAATTCCCCACCTGCATGCCTTTTTCTTCTTTCAGGGAATCTGTTACTGATACGGGGTTCAATAGATCAGAAAAAATCTTTGCGCTGGCTGGATGACATTGTCAAGCCCTACAGTTAGGAGAAGCTGCATTACGATGACCCATTTACAGTTCCTACGACAAGGTCATATCATGGAAAGGTCGAAAGGGTCTGTTCAAAGAAGAAATGGATATTTTGAAAGAACTATTGTCCAACTTGTATCATTTCAACAGCGGAACTGACTGAATTGGATTTGCTTTACAGAAGATTAACCTGGTTAATTTAAATCATTGGCTTAAATCTCGATGAAACAAAGCAGAAGAGGATTTACTAATTAACAGTGAAGGTGTCCCTCCTTTACTGAGATGGGGTCCAAATGGTAAGGCTGACAAATTCTGGACTGCTAACGATTTCGAAATTCTAGGAGCTTGTTACTGTCAGGAAGTAGAAAATTATCTGGCCTACCTAGCTGAACATCATGATTTTGCTAGGGCAAAGAAGGGTCGCAAGCTAGAACAACAAGTGATCATGTCAAACAGTGCTCACAGGAAATCTATGATTAACCCCCCAACAGTCACCATGGTGAGAGATCTCCAGCCAGTGTTTGTAGAGGGGGAACCTGATAGTATTTCCACTTATTTCAAGAAATCTAAAACTCACTTTAATCACCCAGTAGCTAACATGAACACTTCGGTGTTTGGTCATCCAGTACAGAACAGTTCATCTCATGCATTCAAGGAGCTATTTGGGATTAAACAACCTAAAGAAGCAACAGAGACCGTTACCTTTGGAGTCACTGGCAGACCCAGGACTTCAGACTTCAGACAGGGATCTGTACATGAGTCTCAAAGCAGTGAAGATGAGTCAGTCCGTTCCCATTCCCATAAATCTGGAAGCCAGATTCAATACACACAGCAGTTGGGCAGGGGCGACCCAGGGGATTCTGATGGTGATGACAGTGACAATGGAAGAGGAGGCAACAACCCTTATAAGGGACCCAAGAAACCATTATTACCAAGTAATTCATGAAAGGACCTGTCCAATATTCCTTTGGAGGAGGTAAGTCCATCTGCAAATAAGTCACCCCCTGAACCACAATTTGATACAAAGCTCAAACTTGACACTATACCTACTTGGGACAGTAATCCAGAGAACTTGAGGCACTGGTTCTTGAAAATCAATAGTTTGGCAAAGAGCTCTTCTATAATCTTCAAACAGTTAGGTTTCCTTGTACCCACACAGCTTATGGGGTCAGCTGAAGTTTGGTATTACAGCCAAAGCATCGAAATGTGTGATAGAATCGAACAAGATTGGAGTACATTATGTGCCACTATTGGTGAATACTACATGAACTGTGCTTTCCTCGACAAACAAAAGGCATGCACAAACCATGCATCCTATCGCAATATGGGAAATGGATAAGAGACTCCCAGCAAGTATGTCATTCAAAAACTCGAACTGTTACAGTTTGTATATAATTATACAGACAAGGAATTAATCAACGAAGTTATGGAAGGCATTCCTTCCCATTGGACTCCAATAATTACTCCACACCTTTTCCAGGATCTTGAACAGTTCCAGCAGTCTGTGAAGTTCCATGAAGATTCACTCCTCAAGTTAGGAGGGGGGCGAAAATTCATATATACACCAAAGTAGTCAGAATAATTCAAAGGATAATACTCAGCGAAACCCTTACAATCCATTTAGGAATGCTTGGGTTAATTTAGTAGGCTGGTCTAAGGTGACTTCCAACCCACAATTCCCAAAAGACAACTCCAATGTTTCACCATGGGGCACACCTGAAGAGAAGGGCGTGTGTCCTTGCCAACATTGTGGCAGTGGGAAACACTGGGATAAGGATTGTAAGCATGCTAGGAGAGGAGAGAAACGTGCAAGAGTAAATGTGATCACCACCACTGCAGAGGATAACCAAGCAGAGGATGACTACAATAACACTTATTATGAACAGTTTAGTGATGAGGAGGAAATGGAAGACAGTCCAGATTTTCAGAAGCCCTCTCAGCAATAAGGGAAGCATCAAGACTGAGGGGGGTAAACCTTGTAAGGTCTTCTCAAGTTCATTTGGAAACCGAATCCTGGCACAAAAATTTACTGAACCCATATTCTAGCACACCATCCTTGAATTCTTTGTTCGTTAAAAATATTCCAGCATCCTCTATTAATCGCAAAACTAGGCATAAACTTTCTAAAGAAATAAACAGCATCTCATTTAATATGCAAACACAAGGGAGTGAGGCAGAGAAAACAATCGTCAAACTCAAGAAGCATTTGGCTAGACCACCTGGATGCTCGTTTCTAGGAGCATGTGCTACAGAAACACTGGTTAGTCTTACTGATCCAAAGGACCAGCAAGTTCTGATCATTGTGGATTCAGGATCTGATATTACTCTGATCTCTCAGAAAGCACTTGACAAAATGGTAAAACCACCAAAGATAAGAACCGGTCAATGAATCAAGCTAGTACAAGTAACTGGAAATGTGATAATCACCAGGTATGTTGCTTTAGATGTCTATTTTCACACTGAGGATGGACCTGTACTTATAAAAGTTGAAGCCTATGTCGTGAAAGGCATGTCAGCTCCACTTATTCTTGGGAATGACTTCATCGACCAGTATTCAATTTTGCTTTTCAGAGAAGAAGGGGAAAGCACATTGTTATTTGGAAAATCAGGCCAATCAATGAAAGTACACAATTCCATCACAACATCCTTACTAGATGAAGATGGACATGCATTTAAAATATTCATACAACCTGAAATTATGTCTAAAGTACTCAAAGGAAGAATTCATAGGAAATGTCAGAAAATCAAACGTCAATTAAACTTACAGTCAAAGGATAGCCACATTCGAGCAGCGTCTTCTGTGCAAATAGAGCCAGAATCTACGAAGCTAGTGAAGGTATGAGCCAACTTTGGTGAAGGCATCGATAACTTACTTGTAGAGAAGAAGTTAATGATGAATGGTCAACCAGAAAGTGTTTAGGATGTGCTAACATGCTGATAAGTAAGAAATCATCCTTCATATATGTTTCAAACTTCTCGAAGAAACCGATTAATATTTCAATAGGACAGACAGTAAGTCAAGGACACAACCCTTTGACATGGCTAGATAAGGAAGATCAGTTTACAAAAAAGGAAATTGATGCCATCAGCACTCATGCCAACCTCCTGCGGACTATTATTAATTCGGGAGGAACCTCTGTCAATAAGAACCCTTTCGCAAAAATGACTAGAAGTGAGAGTCGAGGCTTTACAAGATGCTTCGCAACAAAATTATAGTTCTGATGATGCATTAGCGGAACCACCCTTATGAGGAGGACATAAGACTGCTGAATTACCAGAAATTGCAACCCCATTGGCACAGCTGATGAAAGAAGTCCACATTTCACCTAACTTGACTGAGGATCAAGTAAATCAACTACAGGAAGTTCTCAGAAGGCACAAAAGTGTATTCGGATTAGAAGGAAGATTAGGACATTATGCAACAGAGGTAGATATTCCTCTTCTTCCTAATACCAAGCCAATACCTATTCTGCCATGTCAAGCATCGCCAGCCAACCGAGAGGTAATCGACAAGCAAATGAATACATGGATTGAGTTAGGGGTCATCAAGCCATCTAAGAGTCCTTGGGGAGCACCCGTATTCATTGTGTACCAAAACAGCAAGCCACGAATGGTAATTGATTTAAGGAGGTTAAATGAAAAGGTAGTACCTGACAAGTTTCCACTCCCCAGGCAGGACAAAATCCTCCAATCGCTTGAAGGAAGTCAATATCTCACTACATTTGATGTGCTTTCAGGATTTACCCAATTAAGTATCAGACCCAAAGATCAAGAGAAATTGGCCTTTCAAAGCCATAGAGGACTCTTCCAGTTCAAAAGGATGCCGTTTGGATATCATAATGGACCAGTGGTGTTCCAGAGAGTTATGCAAGGAGTTTTGGCACTGTTTCTCTGGATTTTTGCACTGGTGTATATTGACGATATAGTAATCTTTTCTAAGTCTTTTGAGGACCATCTAGTTCATGTAGAATTGGTGTTAAAAGCCATCAGGGATGCAAGGATCACCTTGTCCCCCAGGAAATGTCATTTTGGATACCAATCATTAATGCTACTAAGACAGAAAGTCTCAAGACTAGGATTATCTACACATAAAGAAAAGGTTGATGCGATCATTCAGTTAGAAAATCCCAAGAATGTACACAACTTGCAGACCTTTCTAGGAATGATGGTTTATTTCTCTTCGTACATACCATTCTATGCTTGGATCGTTCATCCATTATTCCAGCTATTGAAGCATGGCAGTAAATGGAAATGGGAAGTAGAAGAACAGAACACATATGATATTTGCAAACAAGTACTGACCCAAGCACCAGTGCAAGCACATCCAATGCCAGGACTTCCATATCATATTTATTCTGATGTGTGTGATTTCGCCCTTGCAGCGATCCTACAACAGGTTCAGCCTATTAAAATCAAAGACCTGTGCAGCACTAAAACATAAGAATTATTAGAGGGTGCCTTCAAAGCCGGAGAACCAATACCTGATCTTGTGACTCATTTAGTGAAAGAAGATTCAGACGTTCTGTCACAGGGATCATGGAGTACAGAATTCAAGGATACGACAGTTTACATTGAGTGAGTAATTGCCTATTGGTCTAGAGTTTTACAGTCTGCTAAAAGGAATTACTCACCTACAGAAAGGGAAGCATTAGCATTAAAAGAGGGACTTGTTAAATTCCAACCCCATCTTGAGGGTGAAAAGATTCTTGCAATAACAGATCACGCAGCATTAACCTGGAGTAAGACGTTTCAGAATGTTAATCGGTGGCTTCTGACATGGGGATTAGTCTACTCAGCATTTCCTAACATGAAGATCATTCACTGAGCCAGGAGAGTACATTCCAATGTCGATCCAATTTCCCAACTACGACATCGCTTGCCACCTCAAAGTAGTCCCTTGGATAGCCAGTTCGATTCATTGAAGCTAAAACTGGCAGAAGATCCCTTACAAAGTATGTTCGAGGAACTTGGGCCAAAGTTTGAAGAAAGGTTGTTGTCAGTCACTGCCCGTTTTGCTGAAAGTGAGCTCCAACTAGAAAGCGATAGCACAAACATCAATGTATCCTTACTGCTAGTGGACGGCGAGGAAGTCTTGATCCCATACGAAACTTCATGGACATATTCCACAATGGTTGAAATAGATGAGCAGGAAATTCTGAAGTGGAAAAATGCATACACATGGGATCCACACTTCAACTTAGTGTGTAGAAGCAAGGAGGAGGATGAAAAGGTGAACATTACCTTCCCTCAGCACCATTATTCCAAGGAAGGGCTCATTTATTTTGTAGATTCCATGGGGAACACAAGACTTTGTGTTCCAAAAGACCTTCGCGTCAAAGTAATGCAAGAAGCACATTACTATAACCAAGGCAGTGCACAGAGGTTATTTTAAAACCTATAACAGAATTAATGCCACTTACTACTGGCCCAGGATGTCCAGAGAAGTCAAGGTCTTTGTTAACACCTGTGAAGTTTGTCAGAAAATAAAGCCCAGATGACACAGACCAGTAGGCTTACTGCAATCCATCCCAGTACCATCACAACCCTTTGAAGTCATAGCATGGACTTTATACCAGAATTGCCGAACTCAAATGGATTCGATAACATACTAGTAATTGTAGACAAACTTACCAAATATGCCAACATAGTACCCATGACAACAAAGATTACTGAAGTAGAAACTGCAAAGCTGTTTTTCAAACATGTCATTTCAAGGTTTGGAATTCCATGGCAAGTCATATCAGATAGGGATACAAGATGGCAAGGAGATTTTTGGAAAGAAATTTGTCAGTTGATGGGAATGAGATGGTCCCTGACAATGTCATACCATCTGCAATCCAACAGACAAACAGAGATTATGAATCAGGGTCTAGAAATTTCGATCCACACCTATATTGGCCCTGACTGAGATAATTGGAGTGAGATGCTAGATGCATTGTCATTGTTGTATAACTCTTTGAAACATACCACTACTGGTTTTAGTCCAGCTTACCTTCTATGTGGATTCCAGCCAGTGACTAGCGCTAGTATCATAGGTCAGTCGTCAAGCATTGATCAAACAGGAATATTAAACTCAGGGAGTGATGATCAGGAAACATCGCATAACAAGACGCTTGATTTGGTCAAAGGGTTTGTTGTTGAAAGATCGAGAGCCAGGGATGTGCTTCTCCTTGGACAAGTATTTCAAAGGAAATCATACAACAAAGGAAGATTAAACTGGGAGTTTGAAGAGGGAGACAAGGTTGTCATAAATCGACAAAATCTTGGCTTATTAAAAGAGGAAAAAGGAAGAGGTAATAAGTTTCTGGCTAGGTATGAAGGACCCTTCAAAGTCATGAAGAAAATCAGTGCTGTAGCATACCAACTCTGGATGCCAGTGTCCTATGGCATGCACCCTGTTCTAAATATTGAACATCTGGAAAAATACAAGGAATCACCCAGTGAATTTGGAGAGTGTCCACTACTCAAGACAAATAGATTGGATTTCGATGTACTACCAGAATATGAAGTCGATAAAATAGTAGCCAAACATACACAGAAGGGGAGGAACAGATGAAAGATACCAATCTATCATTTGAGATATACCAATTATGGACCTGAAGGTGATACTTGGGAAACAAGACAGAATCTGAAAAATGCTCCCAATGTGCTACTTGAATGGGAAAAATTCAAAGCACTCCAAAAGAAGAAATCCAGGACAATAAATTAGGAGGATGCAGAAATCTATTTAAACACAACACATCCACTGACAACTTCATCACTTCCTCATTTCTTCACCATCAAACTTGCATCTTCCTCTGAAACCTATCATACCATTATGCAGTTGGTCGAACTCTATAATCCCAATGCTTCAAACTTGCACCTTACCTCATTTGCCGCTATCCACTCCTTATCCAAAGATGTCAACCTGCTCAATTATCAACTCACGGCTGACAATTTCATCACACTTGTTCAACCAGATGGTCAGCTCTTATATATGCTTGATCTGTCAACTACTACATCATTATTCTGGGCATTACATTGCCTTGCAAGATATATCATCAGGGCCGCATCACATGGCCTTCATAATGATCCCACCATTCCGTTCACGTCTAAGGGTTACATTCCACAGATCTACTTTGATTGCATTCACATGCAGCACCCTGACATCCTCTGCATTCAGGAAAATCATGCCATCAATCCACTCTGTGGATATACTACTAGAGAGAATCTTACAGCTTGGTACTGCAACTTCCAAACAATGGGATGACTCACTGTTCAATGGATTCAAGCAGCGCGACGGCAGACACTTCAGTTGGGGCCCAGGACAGGGTGGAATTGGGAGGCACAACATGGCCCTCATCTCGAGTATCCTGAGCGCCATCTCATCACTGGCTATTCCCTGAGTAGCTCTTTTTCAGACAGTGCTTTTGAAGGGTCAGACAGTGAATTGGGTAGTTGGGAGGACAAGGTCTTCCTTGCAGAGGATTCAGAGGACGAAGAAAAGTGCCTGGTCTTACACCCAACTAATTCCGCTTATGCCAAGCGATATCCCGACTTCAATCCTTTCACCAGACAGCCACTCATTGACAACAGGTACGTCGACTACAACAACAATCACTGCTGAACAATGATCATTCACCCAACCACGATACTGGGTCAGGACCTTGTACCAGTTGATTATATGAACACTCTTTTCACTGTTTCAATCGAGAATGTGGAGGAGTGATAGGATCTTGAGGTCAGGGGGGGGTATGTTATGGTATTTCATATAATTTCACTATATCCTTTGTTCCCTCTCACCCCATTCTATGTACCTCTCATTCTCTTTTACCTTTAGGACAATTTCTACATATAAGTTTCCCTTTTCACTTATATAGTTTTTAAAGTGACATGCAGTATACCCTAATCCGACACATTTACATTACTTCACTTGACATGATATTTGGCAAACACAGAATTGCCAAACAAAGCCACATCCAAACATGTCGAAGTGGAACAAGGACTTGTGAAGTAGTGACAATAGTAACCGTTTGAAGGTAACAGAATATTCTGAAATGTTCTTTTAGGATCTAGAACTATTAGTTAAAGTATTTAAGTACTGTTGTAAACTAGAATAAGAATTCATTCTACCTTTTACCCAAATACAGTGTGTACTTAAGATCTTGAGAGAGATAAGTGTGATGTCAGTAAGAAGTATTTAGTAAAGCTGTACACTACTAACTACTTTAATCAGAACTGTTAGAGTCTTTGGACTAACATTTCTGATTAGTGTCACCTTTGTCAAATGACAAGATATGTGAGAACTCACACAATCTAGGGAACTCCCAATCTCATTTGATCTTTCCGACTAAATCTACGAACACTATTATAAATCAAGTCTCACATAAGTGTTCAAACCTTATTAAACTAACTGACAGATTGTATTCACAAGAATACACCAACGCCAGAGTCAACGTACTCTAACAATTGCTCTAGACTGTGGCTTCATTGCCAAACCCAACCATACAAACTCACGCTACTGCCCCAAGGTCATATATCCATTTTATTGGTGCCGACACACAGGGGCTTGTAATGCACTACCTGTGTGTTAAATGTGGGGAGCTGTTGATGAAAGTCGTATGGCGAGCCTAAATGGTAATGGTGTGAAGATCAAACTATGATCTGAGTCAAAGCTTGGTCCAGAGAGAGAGAAAGAGAGAGATTCAGCCAGTATCTAGCAGAGATTGTTGATGCTTTGGAGATCCATTGCACAATCTCTGCTCCTTCTCAGGAAATCCTCAAGAAGGTGATACTGGGGGATAGTGTTTTAAAGTCCAGTTAAGTCCAGTTTTTTACCTCAAAACGAGGCAACTGGCAACCGCAACCGGTCTTTTGTTGTAAAATTTATCGTACCAAATAACCGAAATATTACCTCACGTACATTGCATAAATAGATAGAGATTTTAATTCTCTGCAGGCTGATAAAAAATTCAAGCAATTCCGTCAA
>Ga0307507_10006343_pt1 | contig 18249 bp, 5 predicted proteins | sample 7_EM_MG_FD_207223 | JGI IMG/M metagenome (GOLD analysis project Ga0307507, IMG submission 207223) | Populus trichocarpa ectomycorrhiza microbial communities from riparian zone in the Pacific Northwest, United States - 7_EM | ecosystem: Host-associated > Plants > Roots > Unclassified | place... | reverse complement strand
CCCTTTGCCCTAAGGATATATAGGAGGCGCTTATAGGGTATATTATTATAGGCGCCACTAATATCTAGGCTAAGCATTAATACTATAAAGTCCTTACGCATAGCCTATGCAGTTTTAATAGTAGTAGCGAGTAGTGTAAGTACTAATAGTGTTAAGCGATTCTTTTTTGCCCCTATTTAGCTTTGTAGTAGTAAGGCGTGTTTCTCTACTGTGTCTGCTATATGGTCCGCTATAACCTTTTTTAAGATCTTGCTTAAGGTGTTTTTTAAGGCAATAGGGCGGTAGCTTCCTAGAATTAAGTAGTCTACTTTACCTTCTTTTTATAAGATAACCGTTGTTATAGATCTTCTAAGTTGCAGGTAGTAGCCTATTATAAAGCATGCTCTAGCTATATCTATAAGCTAAGGTGCTATAAGTGGACTATAGGTCTTTAAGACTTTGTTTAGAATCCTATCTAGTTCTAGTGCTATATTGTTTAAAAGGCGACTAATAGTTCTAGCCATTTCTTTAGTTGTTATATCGCTGTTAACCCTTAGGTAAGTTACTAGTGTTTTACTAGTAATATTACTAAGGTCTACTAGAGCTGGTTAGGGGAAAAATCTTTCTATAAGAATTTTTACCTTCTTATTATTATTGCTTATGGCCTATGGTTCGCCTGCTCTTTATAGGGGTAGTAGGTGTGGGTTTTCTGCTAGGCATCCCACCTTTTTCTTTACCTATCTTGCTATAGTCTAAAGGCCCTTGTTATAGGGGATGCTTAGGTTAATAGTGTATTTATTTATAAACTATCTCTAGTTATTTCTTGCTTCTTTTTTTAGGGTATTCTTTAGCTGGTTTCTTATGTCTTTATATTATCTTTTATCTTTAGGGTTATAGCTACTTATATATTTCCTTCTTACTTATTATTGGCTAGCCATAAGAACCGCGCATTATGCGGACTATATATATCGTGTATAGGGGCCTAGTTTTAAGACTGGGTAATGCTCTTCTAGCCTGTTTTTAATTACTGCTTAGATCCTTTCTAGTCTTTAGTTAATTTCCTTAAGGGTGGCTAATAAGCCTTGCTTATTTAGTATTAGGTAGATTTCTTCTAGGTCTTAAAGTTGTTGTTTAACTATATTAAGGAGACTGTTTGTCTTAAGCTTCCTTATTATGTATCTTTTACTATTTAGTTGCGCCTTAATATCCAAATCTAGCTATATCTAAATAGGGATATAGTCTAAGGTAAGTACCTATTCTTCTTTAGGGATACACCTTTTAAGTCTCTGGTATAGGCCATTATCTATAAATATAAGGTTAATTGTACTTCTGGCGGTGCCTTGTTGCCACATAATTGCTCCTGGGGGAGTGGCTAGCTTAAGGCCCCAAATGTCTATAGCTCTTAGTAGGCACTCTGCCTATTATTTAGCAGCGATATAGATACCCCCCTACTACGGGTAGTAGAGGTTTATATCTCCTAATAAGATAGACTCTGTGCCTTTGGTTTCTAGTAAGCTTATTACTAATATAATATTCTCTATTTATAGGACCCCTTCGACCCTAGGGTTATATATATTAATAATTTATACCGGTCCCCTATATGTCTGGATTATTATAACTGTAATATCTAGGTTAACTGCTTATTATAACTATAAGGACAGGCTAACAGCCTTACTAATTATAAAGCACACATGTATGGCTGCTTTTGGTTCGTATAGGAGCTAGAATCCTTAGGGGCAGTATATTAATTGTATATAGGTATTGTAATACAGCTCTTATATAGCAAGGATATAGTGTTTCTCTGGGTCTAGACTGTCTAGTAGGGGCCTTATAAGGCGGTGGTTTGTATTGCCGCAGTTATACTATATAATGGATAGGTGGTGGACCCCTAGTAAGGGTTGTTTAACTCTCCTTTATTCTTTACTTCCTCTGTTTCCACTTCCTTTAGGATTTTTAGAACTTCTATCTCTTATATCTACACCCTAGTCGCTACTTATTTTGTGTAGGGCTTTTTATTTCTGTATCTTATGTTCCTACTAGCGCTTCTATATCTGAATTTGTTATCGTCTCTAGTTCTTCCCCTAGTCTTACTGGTTGGCTTTATGCCCTTTGTGGGTCGGCTGCGAATGTTAGATTTGCCGCGTTTAGTCTAATTCTTAATTATCCTAGTCTTAAGCTTGCTATAGCTGTCTATAGGGGTCTTCCTATAGGGCGTTCTCTCCCTTGTGTCCCCTATAACCCTTATGTCCCTATTCGGTCTGGTAATATTACGCGGCATTACTTCTAGCCTGTTAAGGCTTGGGATAGCTGGCCTAGCCCCCTAGTGTTAAAGGTAGGGAACGCTAGGAAGGCACCTATGTCCCCCTAGCTTATCGCCTGTTGTTTCCATTTGTATAACCTAGTATATAGTTATTCCTGTAGCTATTAAGCCCTTGCCTTCCGTCTCCTATATTTAATATAGTCTACTCTCTCCTACGCCTTATATGTGCTTTGGTAATAGTTTACGCATTTTATTTAGTCTTAATTTAAGCAGTGTCTTATATTGTGGGGGCCTATATAGTAGCCGCAGTACACCTGTACTGTGTATGTGGATTAGGTGTGTCCTTATTATATATAGCGATAGCATTATTCTAGGCGTAGTTTGTGGTTATAAAGCCCTATATTATATATAAGGCTATTTATAATTATTCCTTTTTAGATAAGGAGTTTTTGCATTCCTAGTATATGTGTGCTAATAATAAGGGAGCTATGCGTTTAACCGGCGTCTCCCTAGCGAGTCTCTGGCGACTCTTATGTCCTTTTATTGTTCTTATTATATACTTAGATTACATTTTCCTATTAAAGCCATTGGATTTGGGTAATCTTAAGTCCTAGTATAAGGCGTTCTGTATATTTTACTATCTTTTATATAGTTGCTGTGTTGTTTGCCTAGCGTCCCTTTTCTACCCTAAAGCTTATGGGAACCACTAGGACTTTAACTAGGTAGTTTTTACAGAGCACTTTTATGCTAATATATTCTCCTAGCCTGTCCCCTGCCCTTACGGCTCGTTCCTTTGCCTATTAGTTCTTTAAGGTAACTCTAATGTCTCCACTTCTTAGGTGTTGGACTGTGACGGCATTATAGACTTCCTTATAAATCTCTGTAAGGACTTCTATTTCTAATTGTCCCCTAAGCCCCTCTACTTTTTCTGTATTTGGTTATATTATAATTGTATACCCAGTTATTATCTTAAGGGGGTTAGGTTCCCTATACTATAGAAGCGCAGCTATGGTGGCCTAGGTGCGGTTTACTAGTAAGGAGGGGTTTTATTTGTTTTTAATTTTACTTAGCCGTTAGAGGATTTAATTAAGGGATTGCTGGAGGGGCGCCTAAGGGACGCTAGACTGGCGGAGCTATTCTGCTAGCTATATTAGTTTGTTATAGCTAACAGTTACTCCCCTATAATTGCGGATACTAGACGCGTCTAATAGGCTTTATATTTTATTAGATACCTTCTTAATAGAGGTATTTCCGCTTTATAGTGTGGTATTCGCCTATTCTTATTATAGAGGGCTATTGCTGGGCGTGGTTTTGGCGGTTGCGCGCAAGTGCGAACTACTGTCGTTCGACGTATACCTCCCCTGCGATGCAGGCATCTTAGGGGGATTCTCTAGGTGTTTTTTAGGGTTCTTTTTGGTTGGTTTTAGTCCTTTTGGGCCAGGTGCAGTAAGAGCTCTAGGTCTTTTTACTTCTTTCTAGTAGGTTGTAGTAGCTAATATACTCCTTTACTTTCTGCTTAAGCTTTAGCTAATAGTATTTATGTTAAAGTAATTTCACTATTTTAACTTAACTATAGTGGCCATCTAGAGGATTATTGTAATTCTTTATAAGAATTTTCTATTATAGATTTGCTTCTTATAGCACCTAAACCTTACCATTTCTATATAGTAGGCCTATTAGGTCCAGTTCCTAATTTTAGCGCCTTTTAGCTTCCTTTCTATTATATTTCCAGTCTACTTTTATATTAAAGATGGTATAGGAGGCGTCCCTCTATTATACCTTATAGATAAGATCTATTAACCTTTTAGATAGTTCCTGGGTAAAAGCTGTTTTACCTTATACTGCTCTAAGTATAAGACTAGATAGTACTATAGATTTTATAACTTTTTAGTACATGTATATTAGGAAGACCGCTATAAGGTTAAAGTCCTTTAGTCTTTATAGGGCTCTAGGTTCCAATTACTCTATAGCTTTACTTTTAGTTTAAGGGAATAGCTTAGTAATTAGAGGTAATATATTACTAGGCTCTAAGAATATATTAGGGATATCCTATTTAGGTATATTTAGACCCTTATTAGCAACGGACTGGGTACCAGCTAAAACATTAGTAGAAGCTAGTAGGGTTTATACCGCCTAAGACTTAGTACTTAAATCTATAGGTACTTACGCATTTTATACCTAGAGCTTATTCTATAATATAGGAAGTAAGATATCTATTATCTATTTTCCTTCTCCCATTTTAAAGCCTTTAGTATAGTCTAGCCGTTGTAACAGTCCATTAATAGGGTTATTTTCCCCTAGCTTATATTTAATCTTAAAATTAAATTGCGTAAGCTCCTTTATCTATTTAGTCTATTAAGGTATAAGCTCCTTTATAGTTATAAAGTAGCGTAAATTATAATAATTTAATAGTATATAAGTGGTATGGCTTGCATGCTTAAGGTAGTATCACCACTATTTAAAGTAGTTAAATATAGCCAGTAGTTCCTTATTATAGGTATAATATCTAACTTTAGATCCCTAGAATTTTCTACTATAAAATATTACTGGTCTTTAGTGGAGCTAGGTAGTATCTAGATGCCTATTAGGTTATAGTAGGATACTAGCAAGGGCAAAGTTTAATATATTAGTGACTATTATTAGTAACTAATCTAGGTTAAAATGCTATAGTAGTAGAGTTTTTATAAACTTTACGCGTAGTTCTTAAAAGGCTTTTTATACCTTTCTGGGCCATATTCATAGTTTATACTATTTAGTTAGTCCCTTTTTAGTTTTCTTTCTTCTTACCTTTAAGCTTTTTACTTCTTAGGCTAGGTCTTAGGAAGCTTTAGTAATATAATTGGATAGGTATTAGGCAATGTCTAAGTAGTTATAGATAAAGCGCCTATAGAAATTGGCAAAGCCTAGAAACACTTAAATATCCTAGTAGCTCTCTAGCTCTGGCTACTCTTAAATTATCTATACCCGTACTAGGTCCATAACTACGCCTATAGGCGTTATAATATAGCCTAGAAACTTAACCTGCTTAGTATTAAAGATATACTTTAATGTCTTAGTGTAGAGGCCCTAATTATCTAAATGTTCCAGCACTTTACGGACGTGTTGCTTGTGCTAATTCTTATCTTCTAAGTAAATTAGGATGTTATCTAAATAGATAATATATATGCGGTTAACTAGTCCCCCTAAAGCTCTATAAATATATAATTAGAATATTATAGGCGCATTGGCTAGCCTAAAAGGCATTACTAGATATTTAAAGTGACTATATTAGGTCTTAAAAGCGGTTTTCTATTTACCCCCCTTTTTAATATAGAGCCTATAATAGGCGTCTTATAGGTACAGCTTTATAAAGATCTTCGCCCTAAATAGTTAATCTAGCATTTTACTAACCAGTAGTAGTAGGTAACGGTTTTTAATTATAATCTTATTAAGACCGTAGTAGTTTATGTATAGCCTTATAGTTCTATTTAGTTTTAGGATAAAGAGGATTAGCGTACCTATTGGCAACTTACTAGGCTAGATCTATCCCTTTTCCAGTAAGCAATTAAGGTACTTTTATAGGATCTTAAACTCTTTACGGAAGAGGTTATAGATAGGAAGGTTTAGTAGTTATTTACCTTCTTCTAAATTAATTATATAATTATATTCTAAGTTCGGCTAAAGGACTTTTGCTTACCTATCTAAAAATACCCTTAGTAAGTCCCTTAGGCCTACTGGAATATTTAATAAATTAGGGTCATGTTTATTCTCTATATTATTATTAGGTAGGTCTTAGAGCTTCCTTAAAACACTTATAGGCAGCGCCGCGCGCTATAATAGTTATTTATATATAGTTGCCAGTATATATTAAACCGTTTTATATAGTAGCTGGTAGAGGGTAGGGGATTCTTTAATGTAGCGTTTAAGGTGCTATAGTATACTCTCTATATATTGCTTAAGCTAAAGTAATCTATAACAATGGAAGTATTTTATAAAATCTTTAAGATCGCCGCCTTTCTATAATGTCTCTATAACCTATTTAGCGGTTTCCTATAGGGTCTCTATTATAAAAGGGTTATCGTCTATACTAGGCTTTATACCTATTTTGCTATAAAATAGGGGTTAGATCTAATACTCCTTTAGGTGTAGAGTATATACTATTTCGCCTAGGGCTATATCCTCTAGGATATTATTTAAGCTTATTAGTAATATACGCCCTTTTAATTTTTTATTATTTTACTATTTAAAAGCTCCTATTTTAAAGTGTATTTTAAAATCTACTTTTATAAGCTAAGGATATCTAAGGATAAGGTTATATTCTATAAAGTTAGCTGCCTAAAAGGGTTGCGGGCTAACTACCTTAATATAGTTATATATGTCGGCTACTAATACTATAAGCTTATAGGCACTATATAGTTTAATCTAATGCTTATCTAAGAACCCTATAGTAGGTTTCCACTACCTTAGTAATAGAATAAGCTTATGCTCTTTTACTAAATTATATCGTATAAGATTGATTTTAGTATTGCTATTATATAGTACTTAGAATTAATATACCTCGCCTATAGGGAGTACTATTTCTAGCTTAATAGTAATACGGAGAGTCTCTTCTTCTATATTTTGCCCTAGTTATAGCTAGAAAAGGTCCGCAACTAGACCTTTTCTTTTTTTTTAGATTATTAGTGCAATTATCGCCCTACTTATTTTTTTTAAATTAAGTTTACCTCTAGAGAAGTTTTCTTTTAACTTTTTAGAGTGTTTTTATAAGGGTGCTAGATGGGTATTAAAGTGGCCCTAGGAGTCTTTCCTATTGCTTAAGGTCCCTAATTTTAACTATTTTAGATTTTTCTTTTAAAAACGGCTTCTTTAAAGTTTAGGTCTACCCTATATTACTACTAAAGTGCCTATACTTTTAGCTACCCCCTAGCTTCTTACCGGAAGAGGTCTAGTTCCTTACTATATCTTTAGCGTTTAGAACCGCTCGTTTAAAACTAGTATATATAGTAATCTATAATAGGGCTCCTACGCGCTTTATTTTATTATAAATTGCTAGCTTAATTCTAGCTTAGATAAATTTAATCTTCTTCTTTTTATAGATGCTACCGTCCTTATTTTTAAAGGGCTTTAGATCTATTTATTAAGTATAAGTTTTTATAAAGTTTATAAACTAATGGAAATCTTAATGGTCTAGCTATATACTATTCTAGAATTGTTCTATATTATTATATTATATAACCTATAGATCTTAGGTTTAACCTTTTAGAAAGGTCTGCAGCTATAGCCATATAGTAACTTGCTCTTTATTAAATTAATTAAGCGCGATTTAGTTTAGTAATTAGTCTTTAATCCTACTAATAATCTATTATATACGCTCTTTAGTATTATCTTGTATTATTAGCATCTTAAAGAAGTTATCTGTCTTATAAACCTAGTTATCTAGCTATTAGGCGCTAGGCCTATAGCGGAGTTCTAAACTACTAGAGGCCTTAGCCAATTAGTCTATATCCTTTTTCTATTTATTACATAAATGCCTTTTTAAGTCTTCTATATCTTTTTAGGTAGGTACTAAGTAGCCCCTAAGAAGCCCTTAGCCTTAGCTAGGTTATAAAAAAACTTATTTAGCTTAGATTAAACCCTACTATATCTAAATTTGCCCTTAAAGGGTTCTAATATATTTATTAGTAGCTTCCTCCCGTATAACTTCTAAGAGCCTTATAATAGCTTCCTAATATCTATCTTAAAGGATATTAGTATAGGGCTCTTAACTTTCTAAATTTAGGCTTAGGGAAGCTCCAGCTATAAAGGTAGTATTAGTACTAGTAGCTAGTACGGATTTCCCAATAAGCCTTAGGTCTTAAGTTAGTGTTTAGGTTAAATTACCTAAAGGGGTAGGCCCGCTTAGCTTATAAGCAGTCTATATACCGCTACTATACTAATTATAGGCTAGTAGTCTTCTGGGAGGGTTCTGGTTAAGTCCCTAATTAAATATATTAGTATATTCCTCTAGCATTTCTGGCTTAGGGGAAGATCTTAGTATTCCCTTTAGCGCTTAGTCTTTTAATTGGCCTAGGTAGGGCTAGAGGGGTTCTAGTTACTTTTTAGTAGCGTCGTGTCCGTTATAGAGGGTATTTATATTTTCCTTAGCGGTAACTATAGGTATATAAGAGTTTTTAAGCTCCTAGTAAATCTAGGTATTAGGGCTTATTTAGCTGTCTTACCTAGAGGTTTATATTATTGCAATTTCTTACTATTAGAGGGACATTTCTGCCTTAATGTGACAGCTTTTTATAAGGTATTTATAGAGTTTCTATTTAGGTTATTATAAGATTTTAAGGGAGAATAGTAGATGTAAATAAAAGATATAAACAAATAATCTAGTTCTTAAAGCTAGCTACCCTTCTAAATAGAATAGGAAGGATTTAAATATAAGGGGACTTTGTAGATAGGGGGCTATAAGGACATAATTATAGAATAGGATAGATTAGTAAGAGAGATAAATCCTTAAGGAGGTAAGGCCTCTAGGATTATGGAGATTATATACTACGGGTATATGCCTCTAGTATATAACCGGTAACCAACTAAGGGGCGTCTAAAGGTTGTTCTAAGGGCAACCCAAGGTATCTATAATAATATCCCTTACAATAAGCAAGCCGGCCACCTTAAAACTTACTAAAAATTGGAAAAATTACACCTTAATATCTTAACAACCACTTAATAATAAATTCTAAAAATTTAGATTTGGGCTTTTATATATACCCTATAGCTTCTATTAAGGTTATATAGTAAATAGTTTAGTAGTTTTTTAGATATAGTAATTTGGCCTTAATTTGGCCCCCAAATTTTAATATCTTAAAAACTACTAAACTATTTACTATATAACCTTAATAGAAGCTATAGAGTATATATAAAAGCCCAAATCTAAATTTTTAGAATTTATTATTAAGTAGTTGTTAAGATATTAAGGTGCAATTTTTCCAATTTTTGGTAAGTTTTATATAGCCGGCTCGCTTATAAACTACGTTAAAGGATATTTTATGCTCGCTTACTCGCATTTATAATTATAGTAAAGATTTTAGAAGTTATATATAGACTTAACTTACTAGAGAAGATAAAAATCTACTCTATATAGTATATCGCAATATTAGAACCAGTATACGGGAATATTAAACCACTAGTTTATAAGGTAGATATATATAGAGGTTAAAAGGAGAACAAATAGGAGGTTTTAAAGATCGTTAGTTATAAGGATATTAATAATAAAACGTAGTATAAGATTAAGTAAATAGGCTATAATAAGACTACCTAAGAGCTACTAAATAACTTAAAGAACACTATAAGAAAGGTATAGAAGTATTAAAGGAAAATGGGTTAGGTAGTATTAATAAAAAAGGATTACTAAAAAATAAGTTACCTAAGGAGGACCTAAGAGGAGCAGCTACTAAGGTATTTAGAATTATTTCCCTTTCTATTAGAGGAGAATCTATTCTTTTATTACTAAGTTCCTAAAGGCCTTATTCTACAAGTTTCTACTCCTTAAAATGCACCTTTTTATATACCTTTTTAAAACGGATTAACTAAGCAGAAGTAGTAAAACAAGAGTTAAGAGCCTATTATTAAGTAGCGGTAGCCTCTTACTTAGCGTTATAAGAATAATAAAGTTTAGCTAGCGCTACTAAGAGCTTATTATTAAGTTTTATAGTAGCAGATTAAACCTAGGACCCTAGCAGTAATTAATAATGGTACTTAAAGACTATTAAGAGTAATAGGACGTGTATACTTAGTATTAAAGACTAAGTAAATATTATAGGACAACCAAATATTTACTTTAGTGCACTCTAAATATAAAGAGGGTTGCTAAAATAAGGGACTTGCTAATATAATATAAACTAACCCCTTTTTTATATAACGAGAATATAGAAATGGCATTATCTTACTAAGAGATAATATAGTAGTAATAGTATAAGACTAATAAGCTATAAAAGAAGAAGAATAAGCTTTAGGTATAATAAGTAAAGATATTAACTAAGTTAATTAAGCGGATATTATACCTTTAGTAAATAACTTAAAGATATTAGGAATCTTTAAGAACGAAGATAAAGAGGAGGGAGATAGTATTACGGATGCTTTAAGTACAATATTATAACTACTTAAAAAAGAGTTAGAAGAAGCTAGTTAGTTAATAAGGGCATAGTCTAGGATAGAACTAGTAGAGCTATATAACAAGGAATAGTAAATAAGGTTATATAATATAATCTATAAGATCTATAACAAAATACATAGAGCAGATAGAGCAGATAGAGTAACAACTTTCTTAAACGTATAGATGTGTATTTAAAGGACCATAGTCCCTACTTAGATAGTTTCCTTTCCTTATAGTAAATCTTAAAATATAATTAGAGTTAATCTATTAGGCAACTACTCCACCAGTTATTATCTATTTGTTATATTGTTGACTTCCTATTTACCTATACACCTAGCCTATTAGTGAGTCTACCGTAGTGTTTCCTATAAGGCTTTATTATAAAAGGGAAGTATATACGCAATGCGTTCTTAAGAGCTAATTCCTTATCAGTAATTACAACCTTTAGAGTAACATTATATTGGTAGTAGAGAAGATAGATCTATTAAATTATAAAGTTATAATTAACTTCTATTTTACCTAGTAGGAAGTAATAAGTAAGCTTAAAGTTCTGCCTAGTATTGCTAACTCCTATAGCGTATAGAAAAGGCATCTTAAATTTATTTGTTTTGTAGGTATAACTAATTAATAGAACGTTAGGATTCTTCTAAAAATACTTAAGAGACTCTAGGTAGGCAAAGAATAAGTATTTAGCGCAATCGCGATTATCTTCCTTATGCGCGAAGTAGTATTTTGATTTAGGATCATTGCCTCTATGTTTATTAAGAGCCTTAAGTAATGCTTATATAGAGAAAAGCCCACTAAGCAGCTTTTTCTTGTTTGCTTGCCGTTCTTTATAGATATCTTAGATGCTAGTTATAATGTCCTTTTTAAGTAGATTTATAAGTATTTTGCTTAGGTTAATACTACTAGCTAATATATTAGTAATTATCTTCTTTGTCTCCTTAATACGCTATTAGTAATATGGTAGAGCTCCAGCATAGGCAAACGCCTGGTAGTTATAAGTAGGATCCTATACTTCTACCTACTACCTAATTGCTGTACGAGTAAGTATAAGGGTAAAGGGGTAGCTAGTTATGCGAGAACTAGTTAGCCGCTTCCTAGTAGTCTTAGTGTAGTCATTTCCTTTGGCATACTAAAGCCATATCTTACGCACAGTTGGTGGTACCTGCTTGTTAGTTTTTAAATGGAAAACTAACACCGCATAGCCTTGCCCTTTAATAAACCTATGGATATTATTAAGGGCAAGCCCCGTAGAGTTGTATAGCTTTAATAGGGGTGGGTTAAGAGCTATGGTTAGTGTGGGGAAAGGTAGGGCAAATGCGAGGTAATGTTTTGGGTATAGGCGCGCGTTAATTGCGCGCTGACTGCACGCTGATGGAGATGCAAACAAGTTAAATTCATGTGATGTTCTAACCTGAACAGGCAGGATCTAAGCCTGTTTAGACGGGGGTATATGCATATTAGTTAGGGGGTGTACGTATCATTTGGGGGGTGTATGATTATTGTTGACCATAAAATATGTCGGATTCTATTCTACAGAAAGGACGAGCGTTGGCTACCTTTTTAGACATATTAGATATAAGCCTAAAGATAATGCCTGTGTATTAATTGTTTCACCTGTTAAAGGATTAAAAGAATAGTTGACTTCCACCTTTGTTTAATATGTATAATTTTATTTTACTTATATGTATTCTTCCATAAGCTGTTACAGCAGCACTTGTTACGGCACTGGTGCGCGTAACCTGGATAGGGCCTAGTCAGGGGGGTTCGCTTACGTCTTGGCTCCATGTATATAGACGTGTCCTTTCCACGACCTTCTTCTGCTCCTCATCTTGATATCCGAGTCCATAGACATTCCAATCGTACAGGCTTGCATACGTTCTTTACGGCGCTTATGCCTTGATTGACTGAGTCGCTGTGACAGCACTAATAGGAACAGAAGTTACATTTAAAGATTGTATCTCTTGATCTTTATGATTATTCGCAATTTTAATGAAATCAAGTTTATGGCTATTAAGTGACTTATCCCTAAGAAATAGGCTATATAGATTATTTTATATAATATTTAATAGATATCACCAATCTTATATTCCTGAGCACGGTGATTTTATCCTATTGATCTGATTGGCTATATCCTTATCGATAACGGATGGACGCAACTTAGCGGGTTAAGGGATAGCTTGCTGGTCGATAAACAGGAAAATTTCGAATTCGGTTTGGAAACCCATGATTGGCATCACGAAACTAAACCTCTAAGCTGAGCCATGCACATCATTGCGCTCTGCTCAGCTCATGTGTCGTTCAGTCCTCTCCTGATCTGCGCGCTTCCCTACCCCACCGCCCCACACCCTTCGCTCATTTTACATATATCTTTGCCCATAGTGGTGTGCAGCATGTACGCAATCCTATGCGGCGCCTGCCGTTGTCAGAAACTGTCTTCCAACTATCTGCTCCACATATGTTAGTTTAAAGTCGAGCGGCAGCTTCGGCCAGCCGTTTATTCCAGATCCACGCACTCACACTCCGTTAAGGAAAAGTCGTGGCAAGGCAAGATCGATCTGTATGGTTAAAAAGTAACGTTGACAGAGAACGGCTAAAAGCAAACGTGCATTCATTTGTTAGCGCCCTGGCAAAGTCTCAGTGGAAGAACACTTGCATCTCCAGATGGACAGGGTTCCGTGGACAGTCGACGGGCTGCTGTTGACGGTTGAGTTGGGTAGCTACTGCTGACTCGCATTTGAGAGAGGAAGCCCATCAGAATTGTAAACCAGAAAATCTATGCGGCCAATTAAACACCTTAGCCGCAAGCACCGTCCTTTCCCTCTTCCCCCGTTTTGCCGCCGTTCTGCCTCATCTGCGCTTATTCGTCGCCGGTGCGGTTCGGTACCACGTCACGGAAGATCCATCCCAGCTGCTCGTCGTGCCGACTCGCGGATGCAATGTACAGATTCTTCCCATGTCACTGCTACCTGGACCCGCATATGCTCACCCGCAGACAGACGAACGACCCTCTACCCGAAGAGACTGTTGCAAGCTCTGCGCGGATCTCGTCGGGGAATGTAGAGTCGGACGTCTAATGTCGACGCTGCATTTAGGTTTGGTGAGGGGCCGGTGGAGTGCGGAGAGATTAGCTTGGCGAAGCCACCACCGTGGAAGCATCCGCGAGTAAGTCTCAAGGGTACCTGGGAATCCGCTAGCTGAACCTTTGTAGAGCGATTACATGACTCGAAATCCGGTCAGCGTTGCCCTGGAATTCACTGACTGGTACGTGTGTCGAGGGGAAATTGGTGGTTTTCATAACTATAGCAGTTGAATGCGTATATAGTATTGTATTTCATAAGCATGAAGTTTCTTTATAGTATCAAAAAAGCCCTCAGTACCTCATACAGCACCTTGGCCCATTAAAAATCAAATGAGAAAGCCAGTGAAAATTTATCTTCTTTTCTACTATTCTAAGAAGAGCAGAATGCGAGCCCCCAGAGCCGTCTAAAATTTCTATTTGTCCTAGTGCGAAGGGAGTTTCAAATTCTTGTTTCGTGGCAACTGAGTCTCAGTTTCGACGTATGGCAGTCCGGCTGTCTTCCGTGCCATGTCGTTTATCCAGGCACTCTTTGGCTCGATCTTCTCGCCCTTGGAGAGGACGTCCGAGAGATACAGCCAGCAGAGAGCATTACCGACGGTGCCAACTTCGTCGCTAACATGCATGGCAGCGTACTCGCTCATGTCATCGTAGGCGCTTTGGTTAGTGAAGAGGTAGTTAAGATGTTTCGCAACCGCACTGCTGTCACACGGTTCAACGAGGAACCCACTCTTCTCGTGCTGAACTTGCAATGGAATACCACCAGCCCTGGTAGCAATAATTGGAACACCCTTGTGAAGCGCTTCCGAGACTTTGACTTCGAAACCTTCACGGGTAGAGAGCTGCAAAGCAACCTTTGCGTTTGACATCAAAGCATTAAGCAGCTGGTCAGTGGGTCCAAGCCGCATGACCACGACGTCAGATTTGATGTCTGAGTACTTCGTTTCAAGGAGGTCCAGAGTTTGATCATAGATGGAGGTTGCATCTGGGTCATCAATGGCGCCGTGACCAGCAACAACGAGCTGCGGGATATCCTTGAGAGCCAGATCCTTCATGTATTTCCGACGGAGCTCGGCGTACGAGGCGAGAACATCGGGGATGCCTTTGGCAGGATCGAAGCGAGCAATCTGGGCGATATACTCGCGGTTGGGGAAATCTAGTCTATTCATCCGCTGCTTGAAGCATTCGGAATTGAATTCATGGATGTAGTACCGAGTATCCCAGTCACTCATCTCTTTGCTTAGGCCGTCCAGCCAGTCAGTCGTGGCGGGCATGTAGCCAACCTTGTTGAAATCGACTGTATTAGGCACGAACTCCCTGACCGGGTGACTGATGAACACATCGGCATCCTTGACGTTGTTCCAAACCCATTGCCAAACTTCTGAGGTTGGAGTACCAGGTTGATCGGCCAAATCGGCTCGCACTTGGATGTGACTACGGAAAATGACTGGGCGTTCCGGGTCAAGTTTCTTAGCAATCTGGACTAAACTCGGCATCTGAGGGTCGTCAACAATGATCACATCCGCGCCACCCTTTGAGCGAGGCGCCAAAGCTCCACCTTCGGAGATCCAGAAGCGTTCAGCGTTCTGCAGGCACCACTCGTCAAGGACACAGCACTGCTTCTCAGTCAATCGTAGTTCCTGGTCTGCAACGCCTTGAAGAATGTTGTGGTTGTTCTTCGTGATTCTGAAAACCTCTGGTTTGGGCTTAGGCACATACCTGAAATGTGTCAGAGCTATAGACGATAGATGTCAAGGCAATTGGGATGCTACCTACCAATTCGCATCGACTCCCACGAGACGTAAGAATCTGATTAGTGCGTGTCGCATGAGGGCTACACCACCGCCTTGTGGCGTGCTGTTGAAGAACGCAATTTTGGTACGGTTTTTCCTCAACGATTTAACGTATTTCATGGTTGCTTCCCAAGTCTGCACACTGACAGTCTCTGGATATTGGTCTAGACATGTAATCTGTCCATGGCCTGAAGAGTCAACCTCCACCTGATTGCGAAATCCGACTTGTACGCGGGGTTGCTGGCTTGGTCCAAAGAACCTGAAATTATTAGCTTTTGGATACGGTTAAGCTTTGGGAAAGACAACAGCGAACATCAAGCATTTTCTGGCCATGGAATCTGCCTCTTCGTCCACAAACATGATTCCATGGCGGCTAACCTGAGCTAGAGGATCTTCCAGTGGTTTATCGAAAACCAAAGGAACTATATCCAACTCCCACCACAGGCGAGCCGGGAGCTGGGGGCTCATCTGGACTACCTTCCTCGTCAATCCAGCACCCACAAACTTGTACCGATGTTCCTGCTGGTAATTCCGAATTTTGTCAACGAAATAATCGGCAAGAACTGCAGGTCGCTCTTCTAGTGGGAGTGGTGTGTGCGTGCCTGAAGCGATGCCAGTAGGAGTTTGTGCACCGGAAAGACTTGGAGTGCCTATGCCACTTGCTGGGGTGCTTGCTCCGTTGCCGCCGAGTGTCTGGACTGCAAAGTCGATACTGTATGTGCCATCGTGGGAGGCGAACCCTACGTCGACGGTACCGCTAGCACCTTCAGCGACTGCGATACCAATGTAGAGGGTCTGAGATGTTGGGAGAATTAGCAATCTGACTGGTAGTAGGTGACAGGAGATTCTAAGTTGATACCTGAAAAGAAACGCCGAAATCGTCTTCAGTTTTCTTTGCGAGCTGCTTCATGGAGGACCTGGCCTGAAAGGCATATCGCGTTTTCTGCCTCCGCATGTTAGGCCTCTCTAGGCCCGGATGCCTCAGAGGCACAATGTTATTCGGATTAAGTAGTGATGCAGACATTGTATCTAAGGGGGTGTTGTTGATAACCTTGATGTGCTAAGCTGAGATTGTAAGCTGGCAAAAGGGTTTCTAAGGATTTGAAGATATCAGTGTGGGATAACCGAGACGAAAACGGAGTCGAGCTTCGACAGGGGCTTTATAGGCGGGCTCGATGGCCAGCGGAGTAGTCCAAGGGTAATATCCCGCCCTCGTGTGACAGTTACTTCACGACAAGGCTAAGCGGCGCATGATCGCACAGCGGGACGGCACCCCGAGGGAAGAATGCAAAAATTGAGCGGTGGTGATAAAAATTGGTCAAGGAGCGCCTGCGGCGGACGAGGCGGAGTGGATGCCTGTACGACGCGGGCAATGGCCAGCGGACGAACTGCAAGCCTCACATGTTAGAAGCAGAGTCCCTTTATGGAATTCAGTGCATGGGTTACCAGTTCGCAGGGCAAAGCGGTGAAGAGAGGGGGAATCACCGACAGAGAGGTGATGAGCCCTCGAACGAGCCCGGGGAACATCATAAGACTTTCATCGCGACGTCGTTGATCGTCACACCACCTAACTCCACTACTGTAGCGCCCGCACAACGTGGATGGCTTGGCTGCGTAAAAGCACAGCGCAGCATCTGAACGATCGCCCTCGACAAGATGCGAAAGACGGCCCAGGAGCTCAAATTGCTCAAATTGCCCATATTCAGCCCTCGAGCAACCGACGGCCGATTTTCAATACTCCGAAATGCACTCTGCGCTTATGCGCCTGCGTATGCGAAAAGGTAAGGGGTCCGAATGGCCAATGAAACGACAACGCCCCGTCAATTCACGCCATGCTTGGGATACCGCGATCCTTCATCGTGAGTGGTAATGAGTGAGTGCTCTGACAAAGTATGATGGGACTGCGGACGGTGGATCGGCGAGGACTGAAGGCCACGATAGCGAGCTGTGCCGCGCCGGTGGAACACCAGATTGCAAATTCACAATGTCTTCCGCGAGACTCACCACCACCAGACAGTAAACTCGGGTGCAGAAGACAACCATGCTCTACACCCTCTCGTCAATTCCGGTTGTTAGCGCTTTTGATTAAGCCACCAACTAACACGCATTCAGTCTATCCGGCTTGGCAGCTGAATATCAGAAAGAGACTGCCGAACAACCTCACCTGACAGTTAATTTGAAGCTTTTCGACGCCTCTGCCAGTCGCATCGTGATCAGGTGAGGTGGTGAACTCCACGCGGTAAGAAACCTGACTCAGGAAGTCTACTAAACAATACGTCTTCTAGTTTCCTACCCCTCTTCTAAGCCGCTGACGCGTTATTTGTGACAATCTTTAACTTCCTCGACCTTTACCTTATTCTTCCGTTCTAGCGTCTAAATGACCTTTTTGGTGGTAGCAAAGTTTAAAAATGGCTTGCTTTCGTCCCAGGTGACTTTGTAGAAGTTAGAAATAGGCCCTTAGATGGATTAATTACGCTATTGAGACGGATAATAATGGCGGTGGTCACAGATGAGGTTTCTGAGTTTGGATGAATATTAAGTCTTGGCGCGGTCGTAAGGGACTTTAGATGGCTCTGCAGATTTAAGTATAAAGATGTTTATCTACGCCTATTATAAGTTAATACCATCCTTACCACTTTTTATACTAAATTTATATATACCTATCCCTTAACCCGCTGATTCGGGTCCTACGTTATCGATAAGAATCTGGCCAATAGGAAGCTCTTGTTCGAGCCTCTGTGATAAAAACTGCAGTGACCTGAGGTTCTTTGTACAGCTCGGTACGGTGTTCGTGCACGGTGCAGCTTGGCATTGCGCCCCAGCGGGTTAAGGGATAACAAGTTCTAACTAAAATCTTTTAGATTCTATCCTTAAAGGTATTTACTATACCTATCACATATCGGGGAGGCTGATTTGGCGCGGTTACGACCCGGGTTAATACGAGGTTAGGGCCACCCCTGCTGATAACGCGCCCGAACCCCGCATGAGGTCGCGCAGCGACCGCCCCCAAGTACTT